>Ga0307505_10001751_pt1 | contig 16607 bp, 14 predicted proteins | sample 23_S_MG_FD_202183 | JGI IMG/M metagenome (GOLD analysis project Ga0307505, IMG submission 202183) | Soil microbial communities from Populus trichocarpa stands in riparian zone in the Pacific Northwest, United States - 23_S | ecosystem: Environmental > Terrestrial > Soil > Riparian zone > Trees...
TGGCGTCCGAGAACAGATAGTCAAAAAAAGGCTGCATGAGCCCTTCTTCGTAGCTGCTGAACACCATGTTCATTGGGCCGATCAGCCTGTAACGGCCGGCCGACGCATTCTCGATACTCGGCGTGATGCCATCCACGGCGAGGAGCTTTAGGCTGCCTCGGCGCACGTATGGCTCGGCGAGGATCCAGCTGTTGACGCCAACGGCCGTCTCGAACCGGGCAACCGTGTCCAGATGCTTCTGGTCTGTCTTGACGTACAGTGCCTCCTTGGACCACGTCAGCCGATCGCCTAGCAGCATGCTCCTTGCCGGCTCGACGTAGTCAGGGCAATGATCATGCAGTACGAGGGCGATAGGACGGTCTGCCCCGCCTACCGCACTCCAGTTCCTGGCTGTGCCGGTGAGCACGGAAGTGAGCTGATGCCTGCTGAGTGAAGCAACGGGAACGCCGGGATTGGCGACGATGACTTTCAGGTCCTTTGCCACCGTGATACTGGCGAGCATGGAGGCGGGTCCGCCCTCAAGGGGGCAGCAAAGTCCGCCTATGTGCGCGCGTTTCTCTCGCACCGCGACCAGCCCGTCGTCGCATCCTCCACCAAGAATCGCGATCCGGTTCCCGGTGGCACTTGCGTATGCAGAGCCGAGTTCGTCAAGAAAGCCTTCCTTGAAGAGTCGCGTCCCGGCGAAAGACAGAAAGGCCGGCCGTTCAGCCCCGATCCGTTGGGCACGGGCGGACCCGGTGTCAGTGGCGCATAGGCTAGCCGCGAGTGCGCGCTCGGCGTCGGCGGCTTTGATCAACGAGCGCAGCCACAACGCCGCAACGGGGGCTCCGCAAGCCCCTAAAGTCACGGCAACCGCTGCTCGCCTGTTCATTTGCGCAAGACTAGACAGTTCGCGTACGCGCTGCAAGATTCCGCCCTCCTCTGTGAGTATGGACGATGACAGCCTCTAATGCCTCCGCACTTGATCTGCCCAGGCGGGCGTCCGCGGGCGGGACTGGCGATCGCGGCTCTTTGCTGCTGCGGATCGCTCTACTTCTTGGCGCGCTTCTCGCGATTCTGGGCCTGACCTTGTTCGCCGCGGTCGACTACTGGATATCGCGCGAAATTGAGAGTGTGGAGAGAGACCGCATCGAAAGGCATGTTGTCGAATTGCGCGAGCGCCTCAACGCCGATGTTCGCCAGCTTAAGGGCCTCGCTTCTCTCGCCGCAGGCGATTCAGATCTTGTTCACTCAACCCAATACCATGTCCGGTTGTCGGGGGAAGCGAAGGCGGCGGAACAGGACATCGAACGCATCGCCACGACACTCGACTTCGCCTCTGCGGCACTTTTTTCGCTGGACGGCCAAGTCATAGCGAGGAGTGCTCCGCCGGCAACGGTCAAAAGCGACATCGGTCTGGGCCGTACCACGGACAACTCCAGCGACACGTCTTCTTCGGTAGTCTGGGATGGACGCAAGCTGTGGATCTTGGGTTTCGCCCCTGTTCAAAGTGAGGGCCTGATGTTGGCCTGGCTGCGCGTTGAGCGGCCTGCGTCCGTCAATCTGCTACTCGGCGACACACCAGGTCTGCACCTCGTTCCTTCCAGCGCTGCGCCAGGCCCCACCACCATCGCCGTTGTTGGGCTCGATGGACGCCTGACGCATCTCGAATCGGTGTCCGACGACCGGTCCGGTGCGATCATCGCGCGCGCCAAGCGAACGCTCGGTGCGATCTTTCTTCTTGGAGGCCTCGTAGCTGCAGCGGCGATGCTGCTTCTGCTGCGACGCGAGATGAGACCGTTGCGGGAGTTGACGAAGGCGGTCGAAGCCGTCGGCCGTGGCGATTTCCACCAAAGGGTCCGCAGTCACGGCGCGGGCGAGGTTGCTGCACTCACTGATGCCTTCAACAGCATGGCGGAGGATCTCGGTCGTCTGCGCGGCATGGAGCAGAGCCTGCGCGAGCAGGAGAAGATCACAGCCGTAGGCAGGCTCGCTACGCGTCTGGCGCACGACATCAACAACCCCATCACGGTTATCAAGAGCGCTGCGCTGCTGCTTCGCGGCAGGCTCGAGAACGACGTGCAGACCAGCAATGACCTCGATCTGATCGTGCGACACGCGGATCGCTGCGCCAACATATTGCAGGGCCTGCTTCGCTTTGGCCGGCCGCTGCGAGGCAAGCCTGAGTGGCTTGCGCTGGGAGCCTTGTGCACAGACGTCATCGCCCAGGCCCGCGTTCGCTGGCCGTCGGGCCAGTGGATCCTCGTGCCCGGCGAAAGCGACTGCACGGTGCGCGCTGACCGGGGACAACTCGAGGACATGCTGGAGAATCTGCTCAACAACGCCTACGAGACAGCACCAAACGACCCGATCGAGCTGCGCTGGGGTGAGGCCGAGGACGGGAGCTTCCTCGAAGTCCGCGATCACGGGGTGGGTTTCTCGCAGGAAGCGCGGGACCATCTGTTCGAGCTTTTCTTCACTACGAAGGCGCATGGCACTGGCATCGGGCTGGCGAACGTGTACGCCACCGCACGGGCGCACGGCGCTGAGGTAGTCGTCAGGAACGAAGATGGGGCGGTCGTCCGAATCGCCTTTCCTGCTGCGAAGCGGGCGCCGGTCTACTAGGTCTTTTGCCCCCGTCAGAATGACCTTGGTGTTTTGCCAGAGCCAAAGTCAGGTTGACCCTCTTCCGGCCGATGTCAGGGCTGGCGCGATCTGTGCATCAAGTCAGGGACCTCCCCTAGGAGACCGTGCTGTGAACCAACTTCGCGCGTTCGCGCTGCGGATTGCAGTCCCACTACTAGTGATCGCACTTGTCATGCTCGGAGGAAAAGCAGCTGCGGCAGACGCCCGTAGTGAGTTCTTCATGCCGCTGTTCGGCGATCTGAAAGCCGAACTGGAGACGGCAAAGCGCGAGAGCAAGAAGGGCGTGGTCCTCATATACGAAATGGATGGGTGTCCCTTCTGCGAACGGCTCAAACGAGTCGCGCTGCGCTCGCCGGCCGTCGTTCAGTTCTATCACTCAAACTTCATGGTCTTCCGCATTGACATCAAAGGCGCGACTTCCATCACCGGCTTCGATGGGAAGGAAGCATCGGAATCCGCCTTCGCCGCCAATCAAGGCGTAAGGGCGACACCGACCATCGTCTTCTATGACCTGCAGGGCAATGAACTGACGCGGCTCGTAGGGCCACCATCCGATGCGGCCGAGTTCCTGCTTCTGGGGCGGTTCGTCACCGATGGCAGCTACAAGTCGTCGACCTTCTCTGCCTTCAAGCAAGCCCAGCGGGGAGAAGCGAAGTGAAGGCGTTGTGGTGGGCTGCGGGTCTGGTTCTCTGTCTGAACACTGCTCACGCGGCAGACCGGGGACCGCTGTCGATTCAAGCGGCGCTGGAGTCGGCGTCTGCGCGCACAGCTTCTTCACGCGATCTCCAGGACGTCTTTTCTTCCTGCTGCAGGCCTCACTTCGCTGACGTTCCGTGGCCCGTGCTGTCGCTTGAGCAGCGAGCGCACTTGCTCGTCGTCGTGCCCTACCTGGAAGCGGCGCTTGCTGATCTGCAGGAAGCGGCACTGAACGAGAGTATCGCCATGGCCTATGTGCGTTCGGAACGCGCAACGGCGACTGCTGCGGACCCTGCGACGACGCTCGCGCTTGACGTGACTTACCGCGACCTTCTGCTTCAGAGAGGTCGCGTACGCGTTGTGCAGCAGCAAACGCGATCGTTGCTGGCGGTCGCGATGGGGCGGGCAGCCGAGGTGCCCGGCGAGCTCCAGGACGTCGACGATCCCGGCGTTCTGAAGACAGCGGTTGCCATGCCGGGAAATGCGCCGCCGGAGTCGCCTCGGCTGTTGCATGCTCGGCGCGTCGCGGTCGCGCTTGCCCAGCAAGCTGAAACGGCCGAGCTGACGGCAGCCAAGGCGCATCTGGCGCTCGCCGAAGCGCGACAGGAGAAGGAGCGCGAGACCTTTGCGAAGGGGCAGGTATCGGGACTCGAGCTCGGCGATGCCATGGTGGCCGTTGCTCACGCACAGCTTGAGTTGCGAATCGCCCAGTATCGCGCTGCGGTCTATCGATCCATCGCGTCGTCTCTCGGCGCGGCCTCTCCCAAGACGCCATAGAGGCCGTTTGATCTCTGGCGTATCGCCATAGTGCTCGCCACGGAAGACTGACGCCGGAGAGTCATCAACAGGGGTCAGATGTTTCTAATCTGACTGGCATGACTTGTGCGTGCCTGCCGGGTGCGACGCCGTGGTCAGCGGCTGATGCCAGGGAGGGGAATTCATGCAGACTCATCGACGTAGCGTCCTTCGGGCGCTGGCCGGGCTGCTGTTCGTTCGGTTGCCAGCCTCGCTGGCGTTGCTCGCACCGTTGCGGGCATTGGCGGCCTGGCCTAAGGCGGCATTCGATGCCAGCTCATCGGCCGATGTTCTCGATCAGTTGTTCAAAGGCAAGACGGTTCAGTCGAGCGACGCGGTGCAGCTCGAAGCGCCGGACATTGCGGAAAACGGGTCGGTCGTCCCGGTCACGGTGCAAACCTCTTTGAAGGGTGTGAAGACGGTCACCGTACTCGCGGAACAGAATCCGCGAGTCCTGGTCGCGCAGTACTCGCTTTCCGCGCGCTCCGCTGCGCCGGTCTCCTTTCGCCTTCGGCTAGGCAAGACGCAGGACGTCGTCGCGATCGTCGAAACGGAGGACGGCAAGCTTCACAAGGCGTCGAAGAACGTGAAGGTCAGCCTTGGTGGCTGCGGCGGTTAAAGGGGGGACAGCATGGCAAACAGCATCCGCGGACGCGCCGAGATCAACGCCGACGGCGTGACACACATCCGTCTCCTCATCAATCACCCGATGGCCCTGGAACGTAGGGATGCCGGCGGTCAGGTGATTGCCGCGCACTTCATCGAGGAAATAAAGGCGTCTCACAACAATGAGGTCGTCTTTCAGGGACTGTGGGGTCAAGCGGTGAGTCAGAACCCATACCTCTCGTTCCAGCTCCTTGGCGCCAAAAAGGGCGACCGGGTAACCATCGGCTGGCGTGACAACAAAGGCGAGTCGGACAACGCCGAAGTCACTATTAGCTAGTCCACAACGCACAGAACGGAGAGTCCAATGAAGGGAGCACTCCTCGCTGCGATGCTATGCGTCGTTCCAGTGCTAGCGGGCGCGCAGGTCCAACACGACTATCTGCCGGGACGCGAGAAAGTCGTTCCGCATGTCTCAGGTGACGAGCAGTTCAGCAACACGTACCGGTACTGGAAGGATGCGGATGCGGTGCGCAAGTCGAAGGCGGCAGGGCTGCAGTCGCGTGATGTGAACTTCAAGGACTTCCGCTGGCTCGAGAAGAGTTTCGACGGAGAAGCGAAGGTCGACATGGGCCGCGAGGTCTTCCACAGGAAGGCCAAGAACGGCAAGTCGTGCGCCAGTTGCCATGGTGAGAACGGCGAAAAGCTGAAAGGCGTGTACGCAAAGCTTCCCAAGTACAACGCGAAAGCGGGCCGTGTCGTGACAGGTCCCACGCAGGTCAAGCTGTGCGCCAAGGCGAATCTTGACGAAGACTGGCCGGAAAACACCAAGAACAACTCGCTGCTGGACCTGTACGTCGCCTCATTGTCGGACGGTGTGCCGGTTGCGGTCGACGTCAGCAAAGGACCGATGAAGGAGGCATTCGAGAAAGGGCGTGATCTGTACTTCCGGCGCACCGGGCACTTCCACTTTGCGTGTGCCAGCTGCCATACCGGTGTGGCGACGACGAGCTTCCTGCGCGGGCAACGGCCTTCGACCTTCTTCGGTGACGCCGCGCAGTATCCCATCTATCACTTCCCGTATCGGCTACCAGGCGACGATGTCGAAGACATCTTCACCCTGCAGCACCAGATCCGCTCGTGCCAGATGCTGTCGCGGATGTTGCCCGGCGAAGAAGGTAGTCCGAGCATGACGGCAATCGAGGTCTTTCTGAAGGCCACGTCGAACGGGTACCCCATGAGCATCCCAACGCAGCAGTACAACATGAGCACGGACTACCTGAAGAAGGAAGCGGGTAACTAGGAGGAGCGATGAAAACCGCGATGAGATACCTGCTACTGGGTACGCTGGCTCTGACTGCCGTTCTTTCGGCAAGCGTGCTCGCTCAGTCCAGCTCCGGCGATGAGAAACTGGACAAGATCCGTGCGAAGTGGAAGCCGGGCGGTGCCGAGATGATTCCTCAGGACGTTCTGACGATGTTTCCCTGCCACAGCGAGGAACTTCCCTGCGGCAAGATAGCGCCGCCACCGGTGGAAAAGGTGACCTTCAAGGGCCCCCTTGAAGGGGATGCCAAGCGCGGAGAGGCGATCGCGATCAACGTCCGGTACGGCAACTGTGTTGCTTGCCATAGCCTCCCTGGGCACGAGGGTGGCACGATCGGACCGAGTCTTTCCGACTACGGCAAGCGCGGCATGCCTCTCGACTATATTTATCAACGAATTTGGGATGTTCGCGTCTTCAATCCCAATGCCTTCATGCCCATCTACGGGCCGAACCGGGTGCTCACGGACCAGGAGATCCGCGACGTGATGGTCTTCATTACCAGCAGCAAGTAGGATGTCTCCGGCGTAGTCCTTGGGCCGGCTGCGTTGGCAGCCGGCCCTTTTTTACTTGCGCCAGCCCATGACACAGCAGCCGATACAGCGCATCCTGGTCGTAGACGACGAGCCGGATGTCGCGCAAATGCTCGCCAGGGTCCTCCAGACGCTGGGAGACTTCAAACTTGCCGTGTGCCACTCAGCCGAGGAAGCGCTGCGCGATCGCGCGGACTTCGAGCCGCACCTGGTGTTTACCGACCTAGTGATGCCCGGCCTCAGCGGCCTCGACTTCATGAAACGGGCTCGAGAGTTGGGCGTAACGGCCCCCTTCATCGTCGTCAGCGCATATTCGACCATCGAAAACGCGGTGGACGCCGTGAAGGCGGGGGCATCGGATTTTCTGCCAAAGCCCTTTGGCCCGCGCGAAATCGAACTTGTGCTTGCTCGCACGCGCAACGAGGTAGCGGCGCTCCAGGATGCCGCCAAGCTACGTCGGCAGGTCGCCATGCAGGACCCAAAGCTTGCTGCGCTCGTCGGGAAAAGCCCTGCGATACGAACCTTGAAAGAGTGGATCGTGCGCGCTCGTGGTGTCAGCGCGAACGCTCTCATCGAAGGCGAGACCGGAACCGGAAAGGAGCTAGTCGCCCGCGCGCTTCATGCCGCGGGGCCGTTCGTTGCGGTTAACGTGGCTGCCATTCCGATCGAGTTGGCGGAGTCGGAGCTGTTCGGTCACAAGGCTGGCGCCTTCACCGGAGCCACTCGTGACCGCACAGGGCTGCTCGTCGAAGCGCATGGAGGCACGCTGTTCCTCGACGAGGTCAATGGGATGAACCTCGGACTGCAGGCGAAGCTTCTTCGCGCGCTGGAGGAACGGGGGGTTCGGCCTCTGGGGGCCAGCCGTGACGTGGCCGTCAACTTCCGCCTCATAGCCGCCTCGAATGAACCGCTAGAGTTGCTTGTTCAGAGCGGGAAGTTTCGTGCGGACCTCTACCATCGTCTGAACGTTCTGCGCGTTCGCCTGCCGCCGCTCAGAGATCGTCCGGAAGATATCTCCTTGCTGGCCCAAGAGTTCCTCGATCAGTACGCTGCCGCGCACGACCGGCGTGTTCGCAGGTTTGCGCCGGAGGCACTTCAATGGTTGTCGTTGGGCGACTGGCCGGGCAATGTGCGGGAGCTCGAGAACTGCATCGAGCGCGCGGTGATATTTGCGCACGATGGAGCCGCGGAGCTTTCGCTTGATGCAGTTCGAGGATACGAACGTCACTCGCCGGTGTCGGGTGGAGAAGACTTGGTGTTCTTGAATCCCCGTTGGACGCTTGCTGAAGTTGAGCGCCATTACGTCGCAGCCGTGCTGAAACATACAGGCGGCAACAAGTCGCGCGCCTCACGAATTCTGGACATCGACTACAAGACGCTTCTCAGAAAGCAGGACCACTAGGTAGCATATCCAGGCTCGCTAACCGATCAACAGAAGCGTGCCGAACAGTTGGAAGAAGCCCTGCACCACACCCACCACGCCCACCGCAATGCGGTCGTGCCACTGCTTGAGAAAGGGCTGGCCGACGTTGATCGTCTGCTTGAACTGGCGGGTCACCTCACCACTGCGGACGCCTGACGAAAGGCGCTGAGTAGTGGACCGGCATGCTACGCGCTAACTCTGCCCCGACAAGGTCTCTTGCGCGAGGTGCCCGTGTCGCGGCCACCGCGCAAATACGGCTGTCGAGTCCGCTTGGTGTCATTCCCAAAACCAGCGCAGTCATGCCCAGCTGGGACTGAAAAGCGTGCCGATCGCAAGAACCTAGTTCGGCGGAGGTCCATCCATTCCGAGCCCGTACCGTTTGCACTTCTCCCAAAGCGTCTTGCGCGAGATCCCAAGTGCGGCGGCGGCTGAGCCGACTTTGCCATCGAATCGTTGTAGAACAGCTTGGACATAGCTGCGTTCGGCTTCAGACGTGAAATCAGCCAGTGTGGGCAAACCCGAAGCACCGCTCTCAATTTCCGCCGCCGTTTCAAACAGGTCCGCCGCGCTCAAGACGACGTGGGATGACAGGACACATGCGCGCTCGATCCTATTCCGCAGTTCCCGCACATTGCCTGGCCAGGCGTGGGCGAGAAGCGCTGCGCGTGCTCCGGGGCTCAAAGTTCGCGGCGCTTCGTTCATCTGCGCCGCTTGCTCCGCCAGCAGCGTATGGGCCAACCAGAGCACATCGTCCGGCCGAGAGCGCAACGGTGGGATAGCAAGATGGACTACATTGATCCGGTAGTACAGGTCTTCGCGGAACCGACCTTGCTCCACCATGGCGCGGGTGTCCCGGTTTGTGGCACAGATCAGGCGAAGATCTACCTCGATCCAATTCTCGCCACCGAGGCGTTGGACACGACGGTCCTGCAGAATCCGTAGCAGGTTTACCTGCATCGCGGGCGTCAACTCAGCGATCTCGTCGAGGAAAAGCGTCCCTGTGTGCGCCTGCTCGAAATGCCCCTTGTGAAGTCGTTCTGCTCCGGTGAAAGCTCCGCGCTCATGGCCGAACAGCGCTGCCTCGATGAGGTTCTGTGGGATGGCTCCGCAGTTGACGGCGACAAAAGGTGCACTGCCCTGCGGATGCGCCAGCGCGTGCAGATGCCTGGCCATGATCTCCTTGCCGACGCCGCTCTCTCCGGTGATGAGCACGGTTCGCGCGCGAGCCGCGATGCGTGGTGCCTGGGCAGCCAACGAACGCATGGCGGCCGACGGACCGAGCACGCTGGGTTCGCTCGCACCGACGGTCGTCAGCGATCCCGGTGGTTCCACCACTCGCCGCACCTTTGTGATCAGTTCGCCGATGTCGAACGGCTTGGTGACGTAGTCATATGCACCGCGCTTCAGCATGTCTACAGCGCGGTCCACAGAGGCGTATGCAGTGATGAAGAGGAAGGGAGGCACACTTTCGACTTCCTGCATGACGCGATTGAACACGTCCTCGCCAGAGACGTCGGGCAGTCGCACGTCGCTGATGACAGCGTCGTAGGGTTGTCCGCCTAGCGCTTCCAGCGCAGCCTCGCCGCGTTTGAACCAATCCAGCGAGAATCCTTCCAGCAGGAAGCGATCCGACAGGGACTCGCCCATGATCGGATCGTCCTCGATCAGGCAGATGCGTGCCATCTACGTCTCCTGTGCCGCCGTCGGCGTGTTCGCGGCGCCTTTGTCGATCGGCAAGGACACGACGAAGCGAGTCCGGCCATTGGCGCTCTCGGCAATGATGGTACCCTGCAGTTGCCGGACGATCTGATAGCAGACCCAGAGGCCGAGGCCATAGGAGCGCTTTCCATCGCGCTCGTTCGCGACCACGAAAGGCTCAAAGAGTCTCGCCAGCATCGCTGGCGGAATCGGCGCTCCGGTGTTGCTCACTTCGATACTGAGCCGGCCGGTTGAACGCATAGCGATCAGGGCCACCCGTCCGCCTTGGTTTGCCGACTTGACTGCATTCAGGAGAATGTTGAGCACAAGCTGACGAATCAGGTGGGCCGGCAGAGGTAATCGTTCACTTCCCGAGTGGAACACACGCCACGTTAGCCGCAAGGCTCGCGCAGTCAGCTGGGGTTCAATCAATGTCCGAAGATCCTGCCAGTCTTGTGCGGAAAGCTGTGGTGAATCCAGCCTGGCTTCCACCAGTAGCGCACTCACTGTGGTCCGGATCTGCTCTAGGCCGCGCTCCAGCAAGTCGAGGGTCTTTCGGGTGACAGCATCGGGTTGGCCATGCAACCGCGCCGTGTCGATGCCGTTGATCATGCCGCCCAGAGGATTGTTGATTTCATGAGCGATAGCGGCAGAGACCCGGCCAACGGCGGCCAAGCGTTCGGAGGCGATCATCTCGCGCTCCATCGACTCCTTCAGTGCGAGCTGGTCGAGCATGCCGCGTGCGCGCTGCGCCAGAACGCCGATTTCATCCCGGCTTTCAGCGGGAAGGTCCTGAAGGATGGCGGCCGGCGCGTCGCGTCCCACTCGAGACATCGCTTGTGCCATGTCAGCCAGCGGTTCGGCCATGCGCTTGCCCCAGTACCAGCCCAGGGGAATCAGCAGCAGCAGGCCCGGCAAGCTGATCAACGCCAGTTGCACGAGCGTGGACTGGAGGCGCTTGTTGTAGCGCTCCGCGTCAAACGACAGCAGAACGGTCCCAAGGCGCGTGTCGTCGTCGGCCAGGATCGGCCCCGCCGCTGCCATTCCGCCCTGCTCCCGATTCCGGGCGACAACGAGGTCGAAGCCAGTGGCTTGTGAGTTGCTCGCCAACGCCACCAGCGCAGCATCGAGAGATTGGGCCGGAGTGAGCACCGGGATCCGACGCGGATCACTTGACACGAAAACCCGGGACTGCGCATCCAGAATGATGATGTCCTGCAGTGGATTGTCGGCCGCCCTGGCGACAAGCGGCGTGCGGATGACTTCGAAGGCCTGCCACAGGTCATCGCGCACCATCGGGTCGCGCAGCGAACGAGCGAGCACCGTGCTGAGATTGCGCGCGCTGGCTTCGAGGTCGGCCCGAGCGTCGCTGTAGGCCCGTGTCACAAGCGCTGTCGCCACCACCAGCTCCGTCAATAGGATGACTGCGCTGATGGCAAGCGGAATCTTTACTCGATAGCTGACGTCGGCAAGTTTCAAGGTCTGCCGCCCGCGGTCGCACGCTCTGACACGCGCACCATCTCCCGTATTCCGTCGAAGACCGAAACCGAGCCGCGCTGAAAGCCGTCGATATTGAGACTGCGCAGCAGCTGCACGCCCGCGTCGGAGCCGCCCATCCCGAGCAGGGCTGCCGCGACGGCCTCGCTTTCTTCCGCAGCCAGAGACGCTCGCGCGACGATCGGTGGGAAGCCGAAACGCGCCGACTTCCAGGCCACGCGCACGCCTGCGGTAGCAGTCGGCTGCTGCTTGACGAGCGTGTCCCAGACGTATCCGTCGACGGCACCTCCGTCGGCCAGCCCGACTTGTACCGCTTCAACGACCTTGCGGTGCGCAAACGTGAAAAACGAGCGCCGAAAGAACTGCGTCGGCTGCTTGCCCGCCTCGATCAATTGGAATCGTGGCACCAGGTGACCGCTGTTTGACAGCGGATCGCTGAACGCGAACACCCGGCCCGGCAACTGCACAATCGACGTTGTGATGGTGTCCTGCTCCGGAACGATGAGATACGACTGATAGAGCGGTGCGCCCTGGTAAGTGGGCATGGCGACCAGATTGAGCTGCGCCTCATTAAGTACAAACGGATATCCGCAAATCCAGGCAACGTCGACATTACCGTTGAGCAGCAGATCAAGGATCTCGCGATAGCTGCCGCGCTGCACAAACTGCACTGGTCGCTTGAGCCGACCTTCCAGATAGCGCTGCCAGACGCCGAGAAGCGCGATCTGATCATCCAGAATGACAGGCGTCGTGCCGAAGCGCAGAGCACCCGCCGCCGCTCTCACAGCAGCTACGCGGAGCGCCACGCTCGCCATTGCGCCGCACAACAGTCGCCTGCGGTTTCGCTTTCGTAACACCATTTCAGCCTGCATCTGACGCCCCGTCACCCATGGGCCACAACGCTTCGGCAAGAGCGCGGCTCAACCCAATGAACGATCAATGACTTAGCCATTGCGCAGTGCGATGGCCCAGACCTTGCGCTGCTGTCCACCGTGCTGCCGGCGCACCGGCACAACGGCGAGGGGAGAGATTATGGACAGCAACGATCGCGGCGTCTCGCGCCGCATCTTCTTGAAGGTAGGCGGGGCGTCCGCGTTTGGCGCGCTCGGTGCCGGTCTGACAGTCGAAGCCGAGGCGGCAACCGGCGTAGACACCAGCCGAACTGTTCTTCCATACCCGCGGCAATCCGTCGTCACGGCAACCAAGATGACCGCGGGAGCGCCGGTGGCCTTCAGCTACCCCGATGCTTCGTCGCCGTGTGTAGCAGTGAAACTCGGCGCGCCAGTGCCTGACGGTGTGGGGCCGGATCGCGACATCGTTGCCTACAGCGCCTTGTGCACCCACATGGGATGCCCCGTGGCGTTTGACAGCGGCACCAACACTTTCAAGTGCGGATGTCACTACAGCCTCTTTGATGCGGAAAAGTCCGGACAGATGATCTGCGGCCAGGCTACGGAGAATCTGCCGCGCGTTCGCCTCGAGTATGACGCCAAGGCAGGCACGATCGTCGCCACCGCTGTCGAGGGCCTGATCTACGGCCGCCAGGCAAACGTGCTGTAACCCGAGGGGAGCGAACATGAGCAAGCAAGATCGCATCACGCTGCCGCCGGTGGGAGCGAAGCGCACCAACATGACTTGCCACTTCTGCATCGTGGGTTGTGGGTACCACGTGTACTCGTGGCCGGAGAATCAGGAAGGTGGACGTGCTCCGAACCGGAACGCCCTTGGCCTCGACTTTCAAAAGCAACTGCCACCCCTCGCGGCAACGCTGACGCCGGCGATGACCAATGTCGTGGTCGACCGCAGCGGCGCGCGCCGCAACATCATGATCGTGCCGGACAAGGATTGCGTGGTGAATGGCGGACTCTCGTCCACGCGCGGCGGCAAGATGGCCTCGTATATGCACACGCCCACCGGTTTCACACAAGAGCGCCTGACCACGCCGATGATCTACGCGGCGGACCAGTGGGTCTCCACGGACTGGAACTACGCACTGGCAATCTATGCCGGCCTCGCCAAGCGGGTGCTGGACAAGGACGGGCCGAACGGGTTGGTGTTCAGTGCCTTCGATCACGGCGGCGCCGGCGGGGGCTTCGAGAACACCTGGGGCTCGGGCAAACTGATGTTCACGGCGATGCAGACGCCAATGGTCCGCATCCACAACCGCCCAGCCTACAACTCGGAGTGCCACGCGACGCGCGAGATGGGCGTGGGCGAACTGAACAACTCGTACGAGGATGCCGAACTCGCGGACGTGATCTGGTCGATCGGCAACAACCCTTACGAAACCCAAACCAACTACTTCCTCAATCACTGGGTGCCGAATCTCAATGGCGGTACAGCCGACAAGAAGAAGCAGCGCTTTCCTGGCGAGGCGTTCGGCAAGACAAAGGCGATCTTCGTCGACCCGCGCCGCAGCGTCACGATCGGCATCACAGAGGAGGTGGCGGGCAAGGAGAACGTGCTGCACCTGGACATCCAGCCGGGCACCGACATCGCGCTCTTCAATACGCTATTCACGTATGTCGTTGAGAAAGGCTGGATCGACCGCGCTTTCATCGCTAAATCTACCAAGGGATTCGACGCGGCTGTTGCCGCCAACAGAATATCCTTGGAGGAAGGCAGCAAGATCACCGGAGTGCCAGCGCAGAAGATCGTCACCGCTGCAGAGTGGTCGTACAAGCCCAAGGCGACCGGCCAGTTGCCGCGGGCGATGCATGCGTACGAAAAGGGAATCATTTGGGGCAACGACAACTACCTGATCCAGTCAGCGCTGGTCGATCTGGTCCTGGCGACGCGCAACGTCGGACGCCGAGGCACAGGAGTGGTGCGCATGGGAGGGCACCAAGAGGGCTACACGCGGCCGCCGTACCCGGGCACCACAAAAATCTACATCGATCAAGAGCTGATCAAGGGTAACGGCCGCATGATGACCTGGTGGGCCTGCAACAATTTCCAGACCAGCAACAACGCTCAACAGATGCGCGACGCCGTGCTGCAGCGTTCAGCAATCGTCAAGCAAGCCATGCTGAAGGCGCGCGGCGCGAGCGCGGCCGAAATGGTCGACATCATCTACGACGCGACCACGAAGGGCGGAATATTCGTGGCCAGCATCAACCTGTATCCGACCAAGCTGCGCGAAACAACACATCTGATGCTGCCGTCGGCGCATCCCGGCGAGATGAACCTGACATCGATGAACGGCGAGCGTCGCCTGCGCCTTTCGGAGAAATTCATGGACGCGCCCGGCACAGCGCTGCCCGATTGCCTGATCGCTGCACGGATCGCCAATGCGATAAAGGCCATGTACGAGAAGGAAGGCAATGCCGCGATGGCTACACGCTTCTCTGGTTTCGATTGGAAGACCGAGGAAGACGCGTTCAACGACGGATTCCGCCGCGCCGGCCAGCCGGGTGCGCCGCCGATCGATAGCCAAGGCGGCGGCTCCGGCAACCTAGCTACCTACGATCGCCTCCGCGCCGCGGGCAACAACGGCGTGCAACTGCCGATCAAGGAGTACAAGGACGACAAGCTCGTGGGCACCGAGATGCTCTACGCCGACGGCAAGTTCGACACTGCCGACGGCAAGGCCGAGTTCAAGCCGGCAACCTGGCCGGGGTTCTCCAAGCCGGTGGCCGAGATGAAATCGAAGTATCGCTTCTGGATCAACAACGGCCGCACCAACGAAGTGTGGCAGACCGCCTATCACAACCAGTACGACGAATTTGTGCGCGGCCGTTATCCGATGGCCTATCTCGAGATCAATCCGGAAGACGCTGCGGAACTCGGTGTCGCTGCCGGTGACATCGTCGAGGTTTTCAACGACTACGGCTCAACGGTCGCGATGGCCTACCCTGTTTCCTCGGCCAAGCGCGGCCAGACCTTTATGGTGTTCGGGTACTTCAATGGCATCCAGGGTGACGTGACAAGCGACTGGACCGACCGCAATATCATTCCCTACTACAAGGGCTCGTGGGGCAACATCAAGCGCGTCGGTTCCATGGAAGAATACAAGCGAACAGTCAGCTTCAAAAGCAGGCACTTCGCGTAAGGGCCGTCTCCGCGGTGGATCAGCGCGGTCGGAGGATCCGTCACCTCCGGCGACTGATGCTGAGCGGCATGCCAGACGATGCAGCGCCAAGGCTGCGCCCGCGACATGCTGACATGCGGATCGTGGTGACTAGGGCGATCGAGTGTTTCGACTCTGGGATCCACCGCCGGCAAGTAGGAGGAGGACGCCCAAGCCAGCGTCTGCGCCGTGCCCATCACCGCGACGGCAGCCGGACGTCCGAGCGGCATGGTCAGCCGCAGCAGCGGATCTTGGTAGCCACAACTAGAAAGGGCACCGGCCTCGTCAATCGCGGCATCGGCAGATCAAGCCTTGCACACCCAATCTGGGCAGCGTATCAAGCTCGACCGCGGGCGACCGTCGACGGGCGCCGTTCGTACCAGCCCTTGCTGGCATTCACCCAGCGCACCACCAGCAGCATCACGGGAACTTCGACCAGGACGCCGACAACCGTTGCCAGCGCAGCTCCTGAGTCGAGCCCGAAGATACTGATCGCGGCGGCGACAGCCAGCTCGAAGAAGTTCGAAGCGCCGATCAGGGCCGACGGGCAGGCCACGCTGTGCTTCTCACCCAGCGCCCGGTTCGCCAGGTACGCCGCGCCGGCGTTGAAGAACACCTGGATCAGAATCGGCACCGCCAGCAGCGCGATCACCAGCGGCTGCGCCAGGATCTGCTCGCCCTGGAAGGCGAACAGCAGCACGAGCGTGGCCAGCAGTGCCACGATCGACCACGGCGACAGTTGATGAAGCAGCCGGTCTAGCGCAGGCGGTCCACCGCGGCGCAGGACCAGCCCGCGGACGATCTGGGCGATGATCACCGGCACGACGATGTACAGCACGACGGAGATCAGCAGCGTGTCCCATGGCACCGTGATCGAGGCCACGCCCAGCAGCAGAGCAACGATCGGCGCGAACGCGAAGATCATGATGGTGTCGTTCAGCGCCACCTGGCTCAGCGTGAAGTACGGATCGCCATTGGTCAGGCGGCTCCAGACGAAGACCATGGCCGTGCACGGGGCCGCCGCCAGCAGGATCAGCCCGGCGACGTAGCTGTCCAGCTGATCCGCCGGCAGCCAGGGCGCGAACAACTGCTGGATGAAGATCCAGGCGAGCAACGCCATCGAGAACGGCTTGACCAGCCAGTTGATGACCAGCGTGACGCCGATGCCGCGAACGTGGTTCTTCACCTGGCCCAGCGCCGCGAAGTCGATCCGCAGCAGCATCGGGATGATCATGATCCAGATGAGGATTCCCACCGGCAGGTTGACGCGGGCGACCTCCATTGCACCGACGGCCCGGATCGGCCCGGGCAGCAGTTGCCCGATGACGATGCCAACGACGATGCACA
>Ga0307505_10001752_pt1 | contig 16605 bp, 18 predicted proteins | sample 23_S_MG_FD_202183 | JGI IMG/M metagenome (GOLD analysis project Ga0307505, IMG submission 202183) | Soil microbial communities from Populus trichocarpa stands in riparian zone in the Pacific Northwest, United States - 23_S | ecosystem: Environmental > Terrestrial > Soil > Riparian zone > Trees...
TCAAGTTGCTGGGGTTCGAGGGCGTAGACGACTTGCGCGCGGGCACGTCCAAGCTGACCTACTGGTTCGACGTCCCCGTCCAGCGCGAGCTCATCGACGCCCCTTCGTACGCGTCCCTCGATCTCTTCGAGGTTTCGCAGTTGCGGTGCCGGTATGCCCCGCGTCTGCACGAGCTGCTGGCGCTGCCTGCCGGATACGACGACTGGTACCGTAAGCCGGTCCGGTTCGCGCCTGACGACCTGGCCGCGAGGCTGGGATACGCCCCCGCGAAATTCAACTACGCGATCTTCAGGAGGGATGTCCTGGACCCCGCGATGGCCGACATCGCGGAAGCCGTCACCAGCTTTCAGGCGAAGGTCACGGAGAAGCGCGCGGGGCGAGGACGTGGCGGCGGCAAGGTCGTCGAACTCGTCTTCGAGGTGACGCCACGTGCCCGGCGAACGGTAAGCCTGCAGGCCGCCCGTGTTTCCAGCCACGTCTACACGGCCGCGAAGGCCGCGAAGGAAGCGGGCAATCCCGACATGCCGTCCTCGCTCGCCGTCGGCCGCGCAGTGACAGCGCACGGTGAGTCCGACCTGATCCTCTGGGAGAGGTGGACGAACGTCATCGCGGCGGCACGGGTCGACCCGAATGCCGAGGTCGACGGGATGCAGGGCGGATTCCTGCTCAACGTCCTGGCACGCGACGGCGCCGACGCGGCCTTTCTACTCTGGGCAGACGCCATTTTCGGTAAGAAGCGTGCCGCCCCATCTTTTCTCAGCGAGCCCGAGCCCGAGGCACCGACACCCTTGCCGCAGGCGGAACCGACCCATCGCAAGGTGCCGGTCCGCGAGGACTACGAAACGGTGAGCGACTTCGCGAATGCCGTCGACGAGTTTCTGGGTCGCACTCCACCGCCGCCCGACCTGCGATCCCCGCGGGAGAAGGCTGAAGCCGAAACGCGGAAGATCGCCCGCGACATCGTGGACACGCTCGACGGCTACCGAGTCGGAACAGGCCGCACAGTGCAGCTGGACCCTGAGAACCCCCACGAGTTCGTGGAACTGGGGTGGGCACGGCGGATGTGCGTAATCGACAACGCATGGTACCGAATGAACGACGACTGCATGGCTGATGTCCGCTGGGCATGGAGCACCATCAAGGACGCGCTTGGCATCCTGTGCCGGACGCCGCGCACGGTCGAGGGCGACAGCCTCTGCCGTGGTCACCTGCGCGAGATCGCGGCGGCCATCTCCGATTGGAACCTGGACCTGGCCGCATCGGTGTCGAAAGCCATCATCGCGAAGTCCCCAAAGCAGCCGCTTCCACCCGTCCGTCGGCCTGCTTTCCTGACCCGGGGGATGGCATACCGTCCCGTCACGGAAGCCCATGCTGAAACCGGATACCGCGACGTGCTCAACGATCTGGCCAGCTGATTTGACGCCGCGTCACCCACCGGCTATCGATCGCACATTATTAGATCCTGCGGGCTACACTGCCCGCAGATCAGGAGAACGCAGACCATGACGAGGCTCTCGATACGCATACGCGACTGACCCGACCCGGCACCCGCCGGAGCGTTCGCGCATGCCCGTATCGAGAGGAGTTCCCGTCATGGCTTTCACGACCAAATACTACACCGCTGACACCCACTTCGGGCATGCCCTCATGCTCGATCCGCGAGCCTGCGGCCGTCCCTTCGCGTCAACCGCCGAGATGGACGAGGCGATCATCTCCAACTGGAACTCGGTCGTCCGCGAAAGCGACATCGTGTTCCACCTCGGCGACTTCGCGTTCGGCCTCGGCGACGAGACCCGCATCCGGTCCATCTTCCGCCAACTGAACGGACGCAAGCGCCTGATCATTGGCAACCACGACATCGGCAAGAAGGGACGCCTGCACCCCGTCATCGAATCCCTGGGGTGGGACGAGCCGCCGGCGGCCGCGGTGGAAACGGTCGACGAGGGGCAGCGGGTCTACCTGCACCACTACGCCTGCCGGACATGGCCCGGGTCGCACAAGGGCGCGTGGCACTTCTACGGCCACAGCCATGGGAAGCTGCCCGGGGTCGGGCGGTCCCGCGACGTCGGCGTCGACTGTCCGGACACGGCTTTCACCCCGCGCACGTTCCGCCAGCTGACGGCGGGCATCCTCGCCGCCGAGCAGGGAGCCGCCGCATGAGGATGATCCTCGCACTCATTTTCAGCGCCGCCGTCGGCTTCGGCCTGATGACGCTGCTGTCGGGAAGCTTGCCGTCGCACGGCATCGAAATTGGAAGTCGAACGCCATGAAGCTCTGGGTATTCTCCGACCTGCACCGTGATTTCGAGGATTGGCAGCCCCACTGGGTGCCGGACGCCGACGTCTGCGTGGTCGCCGGCGACGTGGGTGAAGGGCTGGCTAAGAGCATCCGATGGCTGCATGAGCATATCGGGCAGCACATGCCCGTGGTCTTCGTGGCGGGCAATCACGAGTTTTACGGGTCCGCCGTTGACGAGGCATGGCAGGAAGCCCGGGCGCTGCAGGTTGCGTGTCCAGGCGTCGAACTACTCGAAGACGAATCCGTGGTCATCGGCGGCGTCCGCTTTGTCGGCAGCACGCTGTGGACGGACTACGAGGTGCTGATCCGCCACAGCGACCCGGCGTTGGGCCTGCGGTGGGCGATGGACAGCTGCGCGTTGGGGATGAACGACCACCGGAAGATCAAGTTCAGGAAGAAGCCTTGGATGCGCTGGCGACCGCAGGAGGCTCGGATCGCGCACCTGCGCTCGCGGGCGTTCATCGAGCGCACGCTCGCCGAGCCGCATGCCGGGCCTACGGTGGTGGTCACGCACCACGCGCCGCATCCGGCATCGATCCCGCAGCGGTTCGCCGAAGACGTCATTTCGTCCGCATACGCCAGCGACCTGACGGCCGTTATCGAAGCTGGGCGGCCCGCTCTCTGGGTACACGGACACATGCACGACTCCTGCGACTACGAGGTGGGCCATACGCGGGTGGTTTGCAATCCCAAGGGGTACTCGCGGGAGAACGCAAGCTTCGTGGCCGACATGGTCGTCGACACGCGCGGAAGGGAGCACGACTGATGGCATGGAAATCAGAAGTCTACGATTGGGAAGCCGACGATGCGGAAATCGAGCGCATCCAGAAGCGGTTTCCTCACCTGCGCCTGCCGCGGATTTCCACCATGCGCGGATGGTTTCCTATCGTCGAGCGCTGGTGCGAAGACGTCTCTGACAAAGAGGGCGTGACGGTCGCTCAGATCAAGCAAAAATTCGGGGTGCTCTGCATCTACACGGATGCTCTTCCGCGCGACTCAAGGCTCCGGCATGACGTCGATATGCTCACGGCGCTCGCGGAATGCCGCGCCGCGCGGGCATGTGAAGTCTGCGGCGGTCCCGCCGTTCACCGCATCCGAGGCGGCTACTGGCACATGTGCCGCTGTGACGAGCACGCCGACGGCGGTGTGCCAGCGGACAACTGGCGCGCCCTGGAAGTCGTCGAAATCGGAGGACGGAAATACCGTTACGACGACGAGGGCGATTGTCTCTGGGAGGTGCTCTGAAATGGCATGGAAGATGAAGGACTACGACGAGTCGGTCGCCTGGAAAGAACAGAAGCGCATCCGTGATCGCTTCCCCGGGATCGCTACGGTGCCGTTCGAGTGCTTCTCTGGCTGGTTTCCGCTGCTTGAGCGTATGTTCGAGGACATCGCCGCGGCGATCCCTGAAGGCAAGGAAAACGCATGGGCTCTCTGGCAGGTCAAGGAGAAGCTTTCTGGCTTGCGGGTCTACTGGCGCTACGCCAGCGACGACACCTCAGCCGAGGTGGAGGCCATCCGCAGTCGGATTCAGAAAGCGGTTCGGCTGGCCGAAGCCCAGGCCGATCACACGTGTGAAATCTGCGGTGCGCGAGGCCGATTTCACAACAAGCGCGGCTCGTTCATGTTGCGGTGTGACGAGCACGCGGACGGCGGCATTGCGGACCCAGACGCAAAGGCGATCGTCTACGGCATCGGCGGCAAGCGGTTTCACTTCGACCCGGACGCGGACGAGTTCGCCCCCATTCCCGCCGACCCAGACGACCGAAGGCGAAAGAGGCCGAAATGACGGAAGACCCCCGCGACGCCTGGGACAGCCGCAGCATCAGCCTGTGGTTCCGGGAAGAACACGAACGCGCCGTTCCCGAAGCTGACATCCAGATTATCGCGCGCTGCCCCGTCCTTTGGTCGGGTTGGGAAGGCGATTGCGGGGTGATCCTATACCGCCTGCGGTCGTCCGGCGAAACGCGGCTGCACGTCCTCGACGGCGTCCATCACGGTCCTGACGGTGCCGTCGAGATGCTGGAGGAGAGGTTGCAAGCATACCGGGAGGCGGCCCGGGCCACCGAGGTGTTCCTGGCGCTGGTCGAGCAGGATGACCTGATGCGCGAGATTTACCGCGACTTCGATGAAATCGGCAGCCTCGAGGACGACGATGGCTGAATCTGACTGGCGCTGGCTGTGCACCGAGTGCTGGACCGAGGGCCTCGCCCCGCCTCCGGATGCCTGTCCGGGATGCGGCTGCCCGGACGCCTGGTATGAGACCAACGCCCATCGGGGGCGACCGATGAAAGAGGTTTTCGACGGTCTATTCGACCACATGCTGGGACCGCCGAAGGGAGTCACGAAGCAATGACGACAACGGTAGTTTGCCGGGCCTGCGGTTGGGCTTCGTTCGCGGTGTCGACCGCGTATGCGGAGCGCGAGGTCGCCGAGTTCAACGCATACTACGATGTCGCCGACGAGGAAACGCGCTCGCGATTTAGCGGCCGGTCCTCTCTGGACGAATACCGCTGCCTGCGTTGCAACGGGCAGGCGTTTCGCCCGGAAACGGCCGAGGACAAGATTCCCCGATACGTGACCTTGAACCCAGTTATCTGCGAAGAGTTCGCCGACGACCCGGTGCCCACGCAATGACGCGCTGGGTCTGCACCGGGTGCTGGCATGAGGACCACGGCGGCTTCCCCGAGGACTGCCCGATGTGCGGCCGACGGGAAGGATTGTGGTGGTCCACTGCGCACGACCATGATCCCCGCCCGCTGGCGCACGTCTATGTCGACGAGCAGCTGGAGCTACCCAGCATCGCCATCCATTGACCGGGCCGCTTTCTGGCGGTCGTACTCGTCGAGCAGCGCGTCGGTCCACACCTGCATCGCCTCGGCCTTCAGCTTCAGGAAATGCGCCCCACCGTAAGCCTGCGCCGTGATGCGGGCCTGCCTCTGCCGCATGTAGTCCTCACGCTGCTGCTGGGTCATGCTGACGTTCAGGTCCACGCTGGTCTTCATCTCGTGCGCCAACACCACCGACGAGCCGCCGGGAATACCCGCGAGATCGAGGACCGACTGGATTCGGCGTCGAACGTCGTGGCCCGACCACCATGCGATGTCCGCCTCAGCGAGCAGATCGCGGCGCTCGGTGCGCTCGGGTTTCCTGCGCGGTTTGCCGTCCTTCCGGAGGCGGGGCTGCGCTTCCTCTTTGGGCTTCTGCTCAACCTCGTCGCGGCCGGCGAGCCGATAAAGGATTCGATAGGTCCCGCTGACGGTGGCGTGCTTGTCGGGGTCCCGGTCTGAAGGGAAGGCCCACTGCCTGCTGCCATGGTTGGTAGCCTTCGCGCGGATCGCCTCGATGTGAGCGGCCGCCCTCGGCGGGATCGGCAACATCTGAGCGTATCCGGCCTTCATGAGAGCGTCTTCCCAGGCCGCAATCTTCCAGCCGTCGCCGCGGCTATCGTCATCAAACAGGTTGTAGGTCTTCAGTGAGAGGGCGGCGTTACCGCGCTGGCAGGTCATCACGATCCACCAGAGACCTGCCAGCACGCCCGCGCCGATGCCAGCTTTACGGATCGAGCGCCCGGGCAATGGCTTGTCTAGGTAGTCCTCGGCGAGCAGGAGGCTCCGGACGATGTCCTCGACCTCGGGGTTGCGGGTCTTGGGTTGCACGGCATGCGTCGCGTGCAAAAGTTCCCACCAGCGGTCCCGACCATCGATACCGGATTCGCCTGAGTGCATCTCGGCGACATAGGAGAAGACTGCACGGGACCATGCGACGAATTTCTGCGCCGGGGACACCCCGGACTCCTTCAGGATGGCGTCGCGGGCCTTTTCGAAGTCCGCGCGGGAAAGCAGCGCTGCCGGGGTTGCTTTCAAGTCCTCCAGGACTTCGCGGTTGAAGGTCGTCTCGATGTCCTTCTTCGTAGATGCCTTGATGGGTTTCCTGGCTTTCACATGAGTCCGCCCGTCGACCATCGCCTCTATACACTTCTCGAATGTCCACGTGTCCGGCTTCGCGACGAGCGCGTCCAGCGCCTCCTGATGACCTTTTCCTGCGTGCCGGTGGACGAGGTACTGGTCGACGGCATCGGGGTCAGACTTCAGGAGGGCCTTCACCTGACCGCCCAGCTCGCGTGCTTTCTCCGGGGCCGTCAGTGGGCGGTCGTGCTTGGGGTAGACGTAGCCCAGCGTCTTCGTGTGCGTGTTGGTCTTCATGGCCCACGACGCGACGCCGTTGACGTTGACTAGCCGCAGCCCTTTCAAGGCGACATCGGAGATCACCGTGAGCCCAGCCTCGGCGTGTTCCTTGCCACTGGCTCGGGCCTTGGCAACCCTTTCGGCGACGGTAGCGGCCCTTCCGACCTCCGTTGCGGTTATGTATGCGCGGGTTGTCGCCATCCGTTCTCTCAAAAGTGGTGTCGTCCTCCACACCACTCCTACACCACTACCAAATCTGTTTACAAGTCCAGCAAAATGCAGGGCACATTGTATAAGACTTTACTCAAGTTCCCTTCAAATCGTGGACAAAGCCTTTGTTTTTCAGTATCTTGTCATCAGATGGCATGGGTTTTCCTGCCCTTGTCAACAGACTTGGCTGAGGGTAGATTCAGCGGACTTAGGAATCATAATCCTTGTGTCGGGGGTTCGAATCCCTCCTCCGCTACCATCGTTTCCCCCAACAGACCGCGTGACTTAGCGATTTCGGCCGCGCCGATGAGCAAACCGATCGTGCCATGCACCTCGACGTCGAATCCTTCAGGCGAAGGTGTGACGACAACCTGCTCCAGCAAATTCCGGACTGCTTCGGCTGCATCCCGGTTGGTAAGGGGCGGACTGTCGCAGAGTCCGAGATGAGCGGATTTCGCTCACAATGCGCTCTGCCTGAGCGGTTTCCGCTCCTCGGACGAGCAAAACTCCGGATTCGGCCCTTGGCACCTTTATTGCTAAAGCAAATGTGGAGAGCGATGCCTGCTAGGGGCAGGCCCAGGGAGGTGGCGGTGCGATACTACGGCAAGCCTTCGGTAACGCCCTGACATGAAGGCGGGCACGCCTGCTACGGGCGCGGACGGCTCCGCGTATTTGCGATCTGCTCCTGGTCGGAGGCTGGTCAAGCCCGGCCGCTCGTTGGTCCACCGCTACCTGATCCTATCGCTGATGTTCTCGGTCGTGCCGATCATCGTGATCGGGGCGGCGTACCATGCCTTCGTGTCGGACATTATCTCGCAGACCACGGTCCGCCAGCTCGAGAACGATCTCCAGATCGCCCGCAACAACGTCCGGTCCGTGCTTAACAGCTTCGATCAGCGGCTGCAGAGCCTCGCCGACCTGCCAGAGCTGAGCTGGATCGATCTCGACACAGTTGAACGCAATCTCTCACCGAGCCTCCAGACTATCTTCGATTTTGAACTGGATAGTCCCGACCTCTACGCCATCGGCCTGATTGACGCGGAGGATCGGGAAATTCTGGTCATTCCCCGCTCGGCGATGAGCGAACTGGGACTTGCCCGCGGCGCGCTTCCAGTCACGCAATGGCACAACGCCACGCTGATCGGCCCGTCGGAAGGGCCGCAAGGCAGGCCGGGCTGGATCGGGCTCAAGCGCCAGATACGCTCAGAGACCACGAACATCCGCGCCGTGGTCCTTTGGATCAGGCTTGCCTCGCTCACCGAAGCGTCGAAGAGCATCGACCGCATGGGCCTGTCGCGTCCGGTGATCTCGACGCCGAACGGACGCTATGATGTCGTCGGCAGCCCCGTGCGCGAAATGCCCGAGGCGCTGATGACCAGCGAAATCGTGCCGGGATGGCACCTGGAAGTCGTGCTCACCGGAACGCCGGCAGAGTCGCTGGGGCATTTCCGCTGGGTGCTTCTGGTCGCCGTTCTCGTTAGCGGGCTGGCGATCGCCATTGTGTTCCGGCGGCTTTCGAGAAAGCTCGATTCGCACATCGCCCCGCTTGTCGAGGGCGCGCGGCTGATATCGCGCGGCGACCTGTCGGTGCGGGTCCCTGAAACGTCGGGCGGCGAGATCAGCGCGCTTGCACATGCATTCAACCAGATGGGCGACAGCCTGCGCCAGACGGTGCGCTCCAATGTCGAGATCGAGCGCCGCGCCCTGCTTGGCCAGATCTCGGCCGGCATTGCCCACGAGGTGCTGAACCCCATGACTTCGGTCCGCGCCAGCATGCAGGGCATGGCGCGGGAACCGGTTCCACCTCCGGCCGATGTCAAGGCGATCAGCGCAATGGTGCTCGAAGAGGTCGACCGCGTCTCAGACCTGATGGCGAACTTCCTCGCATTCGCCCGTCCGCGCCAGCCTGCGCCAGAGCGCGTCGCACTGCGACATGCCACCGATCGCATCCTGGCCCTGATCCTGACCGCGGCAAACGAAAGCCAGGTCCGGGTCCACAATCGTGTGCCGGACGGGCTGGACGCGCTGGTCGATCCGGTCCACTACCGCCAGATCCTGATGAACCTCGTGCTCAACGCGATCGACGCCTGCGATCCCGGCGCTTCGATAGAGATCTCGGCCGCGGGAGCAACTGACGGAGAGGTAACGGTAGCGGTCAGGGACGGAGGAGGGGGCATGTCGGCCGAGGTGTCCGAAAACGCTCTCAAACCATTCTTTACGACGAAGCCCGGCGGGACCGGGCTGGGCCTGGCGATCAGCGCCGAATTGGCCCAGTCCAATGGAGGACATCTCGCCATCGGGGAAAGCGGCGCGCAGGGAACGACTATCATCTTTTCCCTGCCTGCCTTCGAGGGAGGAGTAGATGATGCACCAGACACAGCTTCTGGTAATCGACGACGAACGTAATCTCGCGCGCAGTCTGGAATTCGCCCTGCGCCACGAGGGCATCACCGTTACCGGCTCGACGAGCGCGAGCGAGGGGCTTTCGCGCGCCAGAAGCCTTGCTCCCGACGCGGTCCTGCTGGACCTCCGGCTGCCCGACAGGTCGGGACAGGAGGTGCTGCAGGAGCTGGCGCTGGACCTGCCGGAAACCCCCGTCATCATGATCTCCGCGCACGGCGACACCAAGGCCGCCGTACAGGCGGTGCAGGCGGGCGCGGTCGACTATCTGACGAAACCGTTCGACATCGACGAACTGCTGCTCATCCTGCGCCGCTGCCTGGAGCGCAGCAAGCTGAAGGCGCAGGTGCGCTACCTGCAGGCGAAGTCCGGCCGCACGCCGCTGATAGGCCAGGCACCCGTCATTGAAAGCCTGCATCAGCAGATAGGTCGCATCGCGCAGAGCTCGGCCAAGCGCGTCCTGATCGGCGGCGACACCGGAACCGGCAAGGGCCTGGTGGCGCGCATGCTGCACGAGGCATGGTTCGGGCAGGAAGCGCCCTTCATAGAGGTCAACTGCGCAGCGCTGCCGCGCGATCTCGTGGAGGCAGAGCTGTTCGGTGCCGAGCGCGGTGCCTACACCGGTTCTGTAGAGCGCCGCGACGGGTTAGTGAAGCTCGCCGACAACGGCACGCTCTTTCTCGACGAGATCGGCGAGATGGATCTTAAGTTGCAAGCGAAAATCCTGACCTTTCTGGAGAATGGCACCTATCGCCCGGTCGGCTCGGCCCGGGAGATGCGGTCGAAGGCGCGCATCGTTGCCGCGTCGAACCGAGATCTGCACGATCAGGTCGAACAGGGCACCTTCCGCGAGGATCTCTTTTTCCGCCTCAACATCCTGCCTCTCACCATTCCGGCGCTCTCTGAGCGAGGCGACGACATCTGGCTGCTCGCGCTCTATTTCGCCGAACACTTCGCCGAGAAGGAGGGATGTGAGCCGGTCGAGTTCAGCAACGAGGTGCGCTCGGCATTTCTCGGCTATCCATGGCCCGGCAACGTTCGCGAGCTGCGCAACATCGTCGAGCGCCTGACGATTCTCTATCCTGGACGCCGGATCGGCCTTATGCAGCTTCCCCCGGAATTCTGCGGATACGACGCCGGCGAAAAGGCGGGCATCCGCGACAAGATCGCCCGAACCGAGCTGGACGTCATCACCTCGGCGTTGGCTCAGGCCGGCGGACGCAAGGGCATCGCAGCGGAACAGCTTGGCATTTCCCGCCACGCACTCAAGCGACGGATGCAGCGGCTGGGCATGGAATGATGTCGGCGCCGACGGTTTGCGCGCGTGTCAGATGCAGATTGCCTCTGGCGGCGACGATCACCTTTTCCGTACTTTCGGCTGCCGTTGCGCAGACGCCTATCGAGCTTGGCGCTGCGCCAAACGAGGCCGACTACACGCTTGGCTGCCTCTACCCCATGTCGGGCCCCGGCTCGCTCTATGGCCTGGACAGCGTCGTCGCGATTGAAATGGCCATTGAGGAGATCGAGGAGCGACGTGAGGAGGAAGGGCTGCCGCGCCTGCGCGTTGTTGTCGACGACGACCTGTCCAAGCGTTTCCGCGGCGTTCAGATCGCCCAGCATTTCGTTCGAAACCTGCACGTCGACGCACTATGCGGAGTGGTCAGCTCCAGCGTCGCACTGGCGGTGACGCAGGTAGCGTTCGACGCTGGCGTCCTGTTCGTCGGCACCGATCACGCCTCGCCCCGCCTGACGGGAGAGGCGCTTCATCCCTACTATTTCCGCATGTCCAACAGTTCACGAACCTCGATGCAGGCGGGAGCCGCCTACATCGCCGAGCATGTGTCCTCGCGATCCCCGCTGAAGATCGCCTTCGTGGGGCCGGACTACGACTACGGCTACTACCAGTGGGATGATCTGCAACGCTTCCTGACCGAACGCTCGGTCGATTTCGAGGTGGTGGCCGAACTGTGGCCGCGCCTTCACGAGGTGGATTTCGACCCGTACATCCGCGCCCTGCTCTATGCCGAACCCGATCTTGTCGTGAACGGGCATTGGGGAAGCGATGCGATCGCGTTCATCGAACAGGCGAACGCGATCGGGCTGTTCGAGGTAACGCAGTTCATGAACTTCGACGCCGGCGGCAACTACGAGGTGCTGGCGGCACTCGGCGAGCGCATGCCGCTCGGGATTATACTTTCGGCACGCCATCACAACAACTGGCCGGATACCGAGCGAAACAGGAGCTTCGTGCAGCGGTTCTTCGAAAGGGCTGGTCGCTATCCCAGCTATTCGGCGCAGGGCGCCTATGCCGCCACCCTTGCCCTCGCGATCGCATATCGCGACAGTGGCGCCGCGCGCCCCGACAGCGAGACCATGCGCAGAGAACTCGAGAAACTCGTGATAGAACTCCCCGAAGACCCTCCTGGCTTCCACTCTTACATGGATGCCGTGTCCCACGAGATTCAGCAGGTCCAGGCAATCGGGGTCACCGTCGCGGGCTCCGCCCTCGCTCCTGCAACCGTCGAGCTCGGCAACTGGTTCGTCTTCTATCCCGAAGGAAGGAAGGAGTGAGCGGCAACCGCTCACGGCGACCCGAGCGCGAGCGGCTGTGACGCGCGGCCCGTGCGGCAGCCCAACCGGAATTTCACTCAACACCCTGTAATATAAGAACAATTTTCTCCGGTCTCGAGAATGGCACACCCCTTGCTGCCAAACTCGCAGGCCCGAGCGGGCCGCTAACACATGGGCCTTGCGCCCGACGGAGGAGAAAACATGAAAACTGAGCAACCGCGCCTGAAAAAGGCGCTGGCCGGCATCGCATGCCTTTCGATCATGGCCGCTCTCGCGACGCCGGCATCGGCACAGGACGAGCTTCAGGGCGAATACAAGGTCGGCCTGGTCAACTTCCTATCAGGTGCCGCGGCAGGGCCGTTCGGCATTCCTGCCCGCAATGCGGCGGAAATCGTCGTCGAGGCGATCAACAAGGGGACCGTCCCCGCGCCATACAACACCGCAGGCATTGCCGGCGCGCGCGTCGTGCCGGTCATCGTCGACGAGGCCAGCTCGCAGGTCGTCGCTGACTATCGCAATCTTGTCGAGCGTGACGGTGTCGGCGCTGTCATCGGCTATACTTCGAGCGGCAACTGCGCGGCCGTAGCCCCGGTGGCCGAGGACATCCAGGCGCTGACGATCTTCTTCGACTGCGGCACGCCGCAGGTATTCGAAACCATCGTCACCTCGCCCAAATACCTGTTCCGCACCGGTGCGACCGCAACAATGGACAACGTGGCGGCCGCCCGCTACCTGCTCGACAAGGGCCTGACGACGCCCCGCATCGCCGGCATCAATCAGAACTACGCCTATGGACAGGATTCCTGGGAGGACTTCTCGGCCTCCGTCGAGGTCCTGCTGCCGGACGCCAACATCGTCTCGTCGCAGTTTCCGACACTCTACTCCGGCCAGTACGGCTCCGAAATCTCCTCTCTGCTGACGCAGACACCGGATGTCGTGCATTCCAGCCTCTGGGGTGGTGACATGGAGGCGTTCGTGCTGCAGGCGGCTGGCCGCGGCATCTTCCAGCGCAGCACCGTGATCCTGACCGGCGGCGAGACGGCCATGTTCCGTCCCGTACAGTTTCCCGAAGGCACCGTCATCGGCGCTCGCGGCCCCCACGGCGTTCTCGCTCCCGAAAGCGAACTGAACACCTGGTTCCGCGACCTCTACATGCAGCGCTTCGGCACCTGGCCAACCTATCCGTCCTACAAAATGGCCATGGCCGTTCTCGGCCTGAAGGCCGCGGCCGACGCCGCCGGCTCGACCGACAAGGACGCCGTCGCGGCTTCCTTGAAGGGCCTTGAGTTCGACAGCCCGAGCGGCACCGTCCGCATGGCCATCGCCGGCGGTCACCAGGCGATCCAGGACATGATCTACGGCGTCTACCGGGTGAACCCGGACACCAGGCAGGCGGAGCTCGTCGAGCGCGTCGAATACGCCGCCCAGTGCGTCAACCCGCCGGACGGCGCCAAGTCGCTTGAGTGGATCAAGGGCGGCTTTGAAGGCGCCCAGTGTAACTAACCAGAAATGGGCCGGGAGGCGTCTGCGCCTCCCCGTCCTTCTTTCGGGGAGATTTTCAAATGCTTGTTGCGACAGCGGTCGTGCTGGACGCGCTGACTTATGCCGGCTGGCTATTCCTGGCCGCGGTGGGTCTGACGCTCATCTACGGGGTCATGCGGATCCTGAACATGGCCCATGGCGGCTTCTATGCCTTCGGCGCCTATACGGCCGCGGCGGCGGTCGGCGCCATGACGACTGCGGGACTGCCCGCAGCGGCATCGTTCCTGGCGCTGTTCGGCGCTGCGATTGTAGTCGGCGTCGTTTGCGGCCTGCTGGTTGAGCGCGGGTTCCTGCGCTTCATGTACGGACGTGACGAGGTGCTCATGGTGCTCGTTACCTACGCGCTGTTCCTCATCATGGAGGACCTCGCCAAGATCATCTGGGGCACCGACCCCTACTTCGCGTTCCTGCCCTACATCCATTTCGGCATCGTCGAAGTGAACGGGCTTCCGTATCAGGTTTACGACCTGCTGTTCATCGGCCTGGCGCTGGCGATCGGCATCTTCCTCTGGTGGGGCATCAACAGGACGCGCCTCGGAAAGCTGATGCAGGTCGTGATCGAGAATCGCGAACTCGCGATGGCGATGGGCATCAACGTTGCCCGCATCTTCACCGTCACCTTCGTTATCGGCACCATGCTGGGCGCACTCGGCGGCGCGCTGACCGCGCCCAAGATCTCGGTCAACCCGGGCATCGGCGTCGAAGTAATCGTGCTTTCCTTCGCCGTCGTCGTCATCGGCGGCCTCGGCAGCATGGTCGGCTCCATCGTCGGCGCCCTCATCGTCGGTTTCGTGCGCGCCCTCAGCGTGCATTTCTTCCCCGAATTCGAAGTCTTCGTCATCTATCTCGTGATGGCCGCCATTCTGTCGGTGCGCCCGCACGGTCTGTTCGCGCAGCAGGAAGGCCGCAAGATATGAACTCCTTCACACTCTCGCGCGACAGGCTGCTGATCGGCCTGCTCGCGGTTGCCCTAATCGGCGCGCTACTGGCCCCAGGCTGGGTGCGTTTCATGATGCAGGTCTCCGTCAGCGCCGGCCTGGTGGCGCTCGGCGTCATGCTCCAGATGCGCCTCGGCCTGGTATCGTTCGGCCAGGGCCTCTACTACTGCATCGGCGGCTACACGGCGGCCATGCTCGCCGTGTTCTACGGCATCACGGACATCGTCACGCTTGCCCTCGCCGGCACGGTCGTATCCGGCCTGGTGGCCGTCGTCGCCGGCTTCCTCATGCGGCGCTATCGCGGCATCTTCTTCGCCATGCTCAGCCTCGCGCTGTCGATGATCCTCTATGGCGTGCTCGTAAAGGCGCGCGCGCTGGGGAGCACAGACGGCTTCAACATCCATCACCTTTCGCTGTTCGGCTTCTCGCTGCAGGGCGAGGTGAAGCAGCTCGCCACCTACTCGCTGACCGTCGTGGCGGCACTGGTGGCGGTGCTGGTTTCCCGCCGTTATCTGTCATCGTCGCTCGGCTCAGTCGCCGAGGCGATCCGCGAAAACGAGCTACGGGTGGAATATCTCGGCAGTTCGGGCCAGCTTCTTGTTCATTACACCTATGTCCTGGCCGCACTCATCTCCGGGCTAGGCGGCGTACTCTCCGCACTTGCCATCGGCCATGTCGATCCGCTGATGGTTTACTGGAGCACGTCGGGCCAGTTCGTATTCGTCGCGCTGCTCAGCGGGACCGTGAGCGTGGTCGCGCCGCTGATCGGCATGTTCCTGCTCGAAGTCGTCCGCATGTACGCCATGTCGGTCTCGCCGAACACCTGGCAGATCATTCTCGGCACGGTGATGCTTGCCGTCATCATCTTCATCCCGAAAGGCCTGTTTTCGGTGCTGATGCCGCGCAATCGGGGAGGAAAGTCATGACGACGCCGATCATAGAAACCAGAGCACTTGAGAGGACGTTTGGCGCCGTGGTCGCTGCATCCGACATCAATGTCTGCATCGGCCAGGGGGAGACTTTGGGCATCATCGGCGCTAACGGGGCCGGCAAAACCACATTCGTCAACATGATCACCGGCCATCTCTCGCCAAGTTCGGGAACCATCCTGTTCGACGGCGAGGACATCACCGGACGTGCGCCAAGGCAGATCACGCGAAAGGGCATTTCGCGTTCGTTCCAAATCGCGCAGATTTTCCCTGACATGACGGTGGTCGAGAACATGCTTGTCGCGATCACCATCGCCGACGAGGCGCGCCTTTCGCCCGTTCGCTTCGCGATGACGACACAGCGCATCGACCGGGCTCGCGAGGCGCTCAGGCAGTTCGGGCTGCTCGACAGCGAGGACAGGGTCGCGGGCACCTTGCCCCAGGGTGCCAAGAAGCTCCTCGACATTGCCATGGCGATGGCGTCGCGGCCGAAGGTCATGCTGCTCGACGAGCCAACCAGCGGCGTCAGCTCGCAAGAGAAACTGCCGATGATGGAGCATCTGATGGGCGCGCTGCGCCAGTCGGGCAGCACCATCATCTTCATCGAGCACGACATGGACATCATTACCGCCCACGCCAACCGCATCCTGGCGTTCTACGAGGGCCGCATCATTGCGGACGGCTCGACCGCCGAAGTGCTCGCCAATGCCGACGTGCGCACGCACGTCATCGGCCAGCATGGCCACAAGGAGGCCGGCAATGCTTGAAGTCGCAAATCTCGATGTCGCGATCGCGAGGACCCCTGTCCTTCGCAACGCAAATCTGACCGTGCAGCGCGGAAAGCTGGCCGGGCTCATCGGACGCAATGGAGCCGGCAAGACCACGTTGATGCGCTCGATCATGGGCCTGATCGCCGCCAATGACGGATCCGTGCGACTTGCGGGACAGGACCTGACCAAGGCCTCCGCCCATGTCAGAGCAAATCTCGGCGTCGGTTACATGCCAGAGGATCGCAAGCTGGTGCCCGACTTCACGGTCGAGGAAAACATCCTCGTGCCGGTGTGGGCCTGTGGCAAGCCGGAGAGCGAGGCGCGCCTCGACTGGATATACGGTCTGATGCCGGAGATAGCGCGCTTTCGCGAACGCAAGGCAAACAGCCTATCCGGTGGCCAGCAGAAGCTCGTCGCTCTTGGCCGCGCGCTCGCGGTGGGGCGCACGCTTCTGCTGCTCGACGAACCGTTCGAGGGCGTCGCTCCTGCGCTGGCGCAGCGTCTCGTCGAAGTGGTCGCCTCGCTGAAGGCGGAGGGGCTGACGATCCTGCTGTCCGAAAGCGATCAAGTCCATTCGGCGACGCTGATTGACTCGCTCTTCACCATCGAGCGCGGCGAGGTGTCATTCGACGCGCCCGCCAGGGCGGCATAGGAGCGCTCGGATGCATCCGTTCACATTTCACACGACGCCGTCGCTTGTGTTCGAGGCAGGGGCCTCGCGGCGTCTCGGCGCGATCGTCGGTTCGCGGCTGGGCGGATC
>Ga0307505_10001753_pt1 | contig 16604 bp, 15 predicted proteins | sample 23_S_MG_FD_202183 | JGI IMG/M metagenome (GOLD analysis project Ga0307505, IMG submission 202183) | Soil microbial communities from Populus trichocarpa stands in riparian zone in the Pacific Northwest, United States - 23_S | ecosystem: Environmental > Terrestrial > Soil > Riparian zone > Trees...
ACCACCACGCTCAACCGGCAACCGTCACTGGCTTCCCATGGCCCGGAATCATGGCCTCCCATCGTCCGGAACCTTGGCTTCCCATGCGTCCGGAACACTGGCTTCTCATGGGCGGAATATCCACGAAGGTCTTGAAGTGGTTTCTTGATCGTCAGCGAGTCACTGCCGACGTTGAGTGCCGACTGGTGCCCCACTGGCTGCATGCAAAGGTGATCTGGTGGATTGGTGTTGGAGCCTACGTCGGCTCGGCAAACCTCACGGATCGCGCCTGGAATCAGAACCACGAGGCGGGAATATTCCTGACGCAACAGGAGCTGGACGCCAACGGTATGACGAGGCAGCTGGACGAGTTCTTCGACCAAGTGGCGGAGAAGTCGATACCCTTGGATGAAGCCATCTATCGCGACCAGCAACAGCTGTACGAGAGGCTCAAGGCGCTGCGCGGTGAGGCGTACAAGACGCAGGTCAACTTCGAGGACGCCCGTGAGAATTTAAAGGACAAGAGCAGTCCCATCACGCACGTGCCGACCAGGCGATCGTTTGCGGTGCGGGGGCAGAAGTTTGTCGCCGAGTGGCACGAGACCCTTGCCTACCTGCGTCCTCTCGCCTCGCGTGTCGCCGCCCCGGAGAACCGACCAAACTGGATCAAGGAGGAGATACCTCCGGGGGTTCAGTGTGACCAGTTCCTGCACGCGTTCTACTACAACATCGTCAGTCCGAAGTCAGAGAAGGATGCCTACCTGGCGCACTACGAGCGGAACCAAAGCCGTCCAGAGGCAGCTTTGCAGGATGCGATTGCATGGTGGAAGCGCTCGGATTTCGACTACGACAACGAGCGACGGATGATGGAAGAGTCGGCGCCTGAATTCGTGAAGCACTTCGCCAAGGAGGTGCTTCTCGGTCTGGATCGCGAGTCCTTCGCCGAGACTCTGTCCCGATCGCATGCCTTCGGCATGCACTCGACCCGCATGGGCGTGGAAGAGCTTGGTTTCAGTGAGAGTCCTGGCGCATGGCCCAAGATCCTGGCGCACGCGCGCATGATCTACGACGCGCGCTCCATCAGCGGCGCCCACTCAGGTCCGGAAGTCTTCCACTACGTGATATGGGGTCCTGGGGATGTCGCGGAGCGCACTTGGCGGGCGAACCACGATCCGGACTACCAGCTAAAGGAGATCGGCACGTCCACCTTCGGAGAAGTCGTGGGCTGGACGCGACCCCTCGAATACCCTCCTCGCAACCAGCGCACGAACAAGGCCATCAAGGCGTTGGGGCGCAAGATCAAGATCAACCCCTGATCACCGTAGGTGTCCGGCTGAGAACTGAGGTGCTCTGACCGGGCATGGGTCAGGCCGCCCGCGAGGGTCGCGACAGGACCGGGACGCAGAGAATTCTGGCTCTGGGCCCACCAGCGGGCCCACCGGGCTCAAGTGATCGCGGGCGACTCCTTGCGGGGCAGCAACTTAGCCCCCGATAGCAATTTTTGCATCGGCAAGTGATCGCGGACCGCCGCAAGGCCGGACCCACGAGCAGCCCAAGCGGCTGTCCCGCGAAATCCACGCGCCGGCGGCAGAAAAGTCTGTAAAAAACAGCGGTGCAGGGCTCTAGTCGTTGTCCTGCAGAGCAACAACCCAACACATTTATTGCCCTAAAAGACAACATAGAGTATAAGTCTGTTGTCTCATAAGGCAACAGAATCATGCCCGCCAAGACCAACATCGCCCGCACCCGGCTGGATGAGCGCCTGGCGACGTTCCGTTCGCAGCGCGACCTGATGGCGGTGCCGCGCGGCGGCTGGGCGAAGGCCATCCGCTCCGCCCTCGGCATGACACTGGAGGACCTTGCGGCTCGCATGGGCATCACCCGGGGCGTCGTCTCCCGCCTGGAAACCTCCGAGCAGAAGCAGACGATCCAGCTCGACAGCCTTCGGCGCGTCGCGGAGGCGCTCGATTGCGATCTGATTTACGCGCTTGTTCCAAGAGAGCCGTTGCAGGCCATGGTCGAACGCCAGCGCGACCGAGCGGCCAGAGAACTGGAGACCCGCACGCGCACGCACATGCGTCTGGAAAATCAGGACGAGAAAGACCCGAGCCTCGCCGATTGGAGGCACGAACACAGCGCTTCCCTGATCAGCGACCGCCGGCTCTGGAAGACGCGGAAGTGATCACCGTGACAACAGATGACGGCCAGACTCCTCTTGATCCGGATGAGGCCGCTGGCCTGATCCCGGCGTGGATCGCCTCGCGCGGAGATCTGAACGTGGCCGAGGAAGAGAACATTCGCGAAGGGCAGGCCTGGATGCAACGGATGGTCGGCCGGCGCGACGTGCCGACGCAGGAATTTCTGCGCGAACTGCACAAGCGTTTGTTTGGCAAGGTGTGGCGGTGGGCAGGCAGGTACCGATCGTCCGAAAAGAACATCGGCGTGGCACCGAGCGACATCTCCGCGGAGTTGAAGAACCTCTTCGACGATGTACGCGCCTGGGACGAATGCAACACCTATCCGCTCGACGAACGCGGCGCGCGCCTGCACCACCGGCTGACCTGGATTCATCCATTCGCGAACGGTAACGGACGCTGTGCGCGTGTGTTCGCGGACGCCAATCTGACGAAACACGGGCTCCAAGCATTCGACTGGGACTCTCGCCTGCCTCCGAACGAACAACGATCCCGGTATCTCGCAGCGATTCGCGCCGCGGATGCGAGGGACTATGCGCCCTTGTTGGCGCTACTCCGCAGACACTAGCCGAGCAGTCGCCGGCCCGGATATCAAGGAGACGGAAAAGCCAGCTCGAACCGACCACCATTGACGGCTGGAACAGCCGGGCTGTCGATTCCCGCTCTTCCGCGCCTGCGGAGTCCGGCATTCGTCAGGCATCCGATCGACGGGAATCCGGTGCGCATGGCCACAGCGTGCGACTATCCTAGGTCTTTACGGGGCGGGGGACGAATCCGATGAAGTCGATCCATCTGCTGGTGCTGGCCAGTGCGCTCGTGCTCGGCGAGGCGATGGCGCAGACCCCCAAGGTCCTGCTCATCGGCGACAGCTGGGCACGCCAGCAATGGGAGGACCAATCCCATACCGTTGTCTTCGCGGCGAACGACGCCGCGATGCACGTCGTGGTCGGCAACAGCACGACCGAAAGCGGCTCGACCGCAGCGGAATGGGCGGCACCGGAACGCTTGGCCGTGATCGCCCAGGCGCTCGTGGCCAATCCGAGCATCGACACCGTGCAGGTCACGATCGGCGGGAATGATTTCCTCAATGCCTGGTCGACCTCGATGACGCCGCTGCAGGAGCAGGCGCTGCAGGCAGACATATTGGAGGACCTCGACGCGGTGATCGCGCTGGTCCTCGATCATCGACCCGATATCGAGGTGGTGCTCAGCCTGTACGACTATCCGAACTTCCGCGATACCCTCGCCAGTGTCGTGGGCCTGGTTTTCTGTACGCCGCTGAACAACTCGCTCGGGCAGCCGTCGCCGCTGCAGCTCAACATGGCCATGATGCGGTTCGAGGCCGCGCTCGGCGAGCTGGCCGCGCACCCGCGCGTGCATCACGTCAGCCATGCGGGATACATGCAGTACACCTATGGCTCGCCGGCCGATGGCATTCTTCCGGGTCAGTTGCTGCCGCCCGGCGATCCGAGCCTGCCCAGCCCCGTGCAGTCGATGCGCAATCACGGCTTGCTCGGTCGCGACTGCTTCCACCTGACCCCGGACGGCTATGACGTGCTCGTGCAGAACCTCTACGACGGCTACTTCCGGGTCCGATTCGACACCTTGTTCAAATCGTCGTTCGAGTGATCCCGACGCGCCCGTCGAGTGCCGCCAATGCGCTGGCGGCTGATTCTCCGTCGATCGGGATCGCAGGCGGCTCTTGAATCGCCAGCCGTCGCTGCCCAGATAGGACACTCACTCTGCGCGACGAGGACAACCCGCGATGATCGACCTGCACTACTGGCCCACGCCGAATGGCCACAAGATCACGTTGTTCCTCGAAGAGGCCGGGCTCGACTACACGATCAAGCCGGTCGATATCGGCAAGGGTGCGCAGTTCGAACCGGCGTTTCTTGCGATCTCGCCGAACAACAAGATGCCCGCGATCGTGGACCATGCGCCCACCGATGGCGGCGAGCCGATTGCCGTATTCGAGTCCGGATCGATCCTGCTCTACCTGGCCAACAAGACCGGACGCTTCATTCCGTCGGATCTGCGCGGCCGCATCACGGTCAACAACTGGCTGTTCTGGCAGATGGGCGGACTCGGACCGATGACCGGACAATACGGGCACTTCACTGTCTATGCGCCCGAGAAGATTCCCTACGCGATCGAGCGCTACACGCGCGAAACCCGACGCCTGCTCGGGGTGCTCGACCAGCAACTGGCGGGGCGCGCGTTCATTGCCGGCGACGACTACAGCATCGCCGACATGGCCTGTCATCCGTGGATCAATCCGTATGTAAAGGCCCCGCTCGACCTGGAGCCATTCGGCAACTTGCGGCGCTGGCACGCCGCGATCCAGGAGCGACCCGCCACCCAGCGCGCCTATGCCCGCGGCGAGGAAGTCAGTCCGGGCGACCGGCCCTTGACCGATGAGGCGCGTCGGCATCTGTTCGGACGCTGAGCGCGATCACGCGCGGTCCGGAATCACTACTCGTCAGCCGGACCCCAGTCGCCGGGTTTGAAGCGCAGGACGAACCGGCGAGAGCCTTCCTCCACATCGGGCAGCCGGTGGGCGAAGCAGCCGTTCGCTTGCACCCGCGCCACGCTGGTGCTCACGGCCTGCTTGATCGCGGCCTCGTCCATCGAGCTCACGAGCAAGATGACCCGGCCGTCCTCGCTGACCGGATCGAGCATGCCGGGCTGGCCCGGCGGCAACGTCTGGATGGTCATGAGGTTGACGGTCGCGCAGCCGCCGAGATTGCTCGCGCGCGCACGCCCGAGCAGCTCGCGCGCGATCGCGTCGCCCTCCCCGTCCAGCCACGCCGAATCCCCGGCCGGAACGGACAGCCGAACCTTGAACGCGTAATTCTGGCGAAACGCGACCCAGGCACGCGAATCCAGCGGCTGGGCGTTCCTGCGCATCGACAACGTGGTCTTGTGCCCGGTGAGCGGCTCGGCACCCACGAGCGGGATCGCAAAAGCCTCCTGCGAGCCGATCACCAGATCCTGAAACGTGCCGATGCGCCGCGCCACGTCCAGCGAGATGATGAATTCCTCCTGCACCCGTTGCGCGCCGAGCGCCTTCGGCAGATTCCCGGCCGGGTAGATGAACAGATCCAGCGATGCGTCGGGATGCGCGGCCAGTCGATAGAACGCATTGACCCCGAGTGCGAGCTGGGACTCGCGCATGATGTTGATGAGTTCGCCGCCAGCGATCCGCACCGGCACATCGATCGCGGATTCCTCGATGAACGCCCGTTCGGCGCCGTTACCCTGCTGCGTGGACGGCGTGCTCGCGCATGCGCCGGCCAGCGACGCAAACGCGATCGCAAGAATCCGGTAGGTCATCGTCTGCCTCCTGCATGGTTCACCACGGGACACGACCGCGACACGCGCAAAGCATGCCGCAACGCCCGACCGCTGGCGACCCGTGCCAGCAAGCGGTTCCGCGTCGCGGCGCAAGCTGCGCAATAATGGCCCATCACAGGGAGATACCGATGCGCCCTTTGCTACTCGCCGCCGCGATCGCGGTCACGCCGATCGCGCTGGCTGAACCGCTGACGATCGAACGCATCTTCGACGGCGGCAATCTCGATGGTGCCGCGCCACGCGGGTTGAAGATCTCGCCCGACGGCAGCCGCATCACCTTGCTGCGGCCCAAGCCCGACAACCGCAACCGCTTCGATCTGTGGGAGTATCACATCGCCGACGCGAAACTGCGCCGGCTCGTCGATGCCGATGCACTCGAACCCCAGGGCGAAACGATCTCGGCCGACGAACAGGCCCGCCGCGAACGCGCACGCACGGCCGGATTCACCGGAATCGTCGACTACGCGTGGTCGCCGGATGGCAAGCGCCTGCTGTTTCCGCTCGGCGCAAAACTGTACCTGCATGATCTTGCAGCCACCGGCACGAAGGCTCGCTCGCTCGATACGGGTGGTGCCGTGATCGATGCGCGCATCTCGCCGATGGGCGGCTACGTGTCCTATGTGCGCGACCAGAATCTGTGGGTCATCGATCTCGCCGACGGCAGCGCGCGCCAGCTCACCGAAGACGGCGGCGGCAGCGTCCACAACGGCGAGGCGGAGTTCATCGCGCAGGAGGAAATGGATCGCAGCAGCGGCTACTGGTGGGCACCGGACGATTCATTGATCGCGTTCCAGCGTCACGACGAAGCCGCGGTTCCGGTCGTGCGCCGATTCGAGGTGCTCGCCGATCGCACCGAGGTCATCGAGCAGCGTTATCCCGCAGCGGGCGACCCGAACGTCAACGTGCGCCTGGGTCTGGTTGCACCAGTCGGCGGCGAAGTGCGCTGGGTGGATCTCGGCCAGAATGCGGACATCTACCTGGCCCGCGTCGACTGGTTGCCGCATGCGCGTCACCTGTCCTACCAGATCCAGCAGCGCGACCAGCGCCGGCTGGATCTGGAACTCGTCGACGTGCAGACCCTGGAACTGCGCCGCCTGCTCAGCGAGACGCGCGAGACCTGGATCGAACTAAACAACGACCTGCGCTTCCTCGCCGATGGCGAGTCCTTCATCTGGGGCAGCGACCGCAGCGGCTTCCATCATCTTTATCTCTACGGAATCGACGGCAAGCTGCGCCATGCGATCAGCAGCGGCACCTGGAACATCGACCGCCTGGCCGGGCTCGATGAGGCAGCCGGACGCGTCTTCGTCGAATCCAACCGCGATTTCGTTCCCGATCGTCAGGTCTACTCGCTGGCCCTCGACGGCAGTACCGCGGATGAACCCGTGCGCATCAGCAAACGCGACGGCTGGCATGCCACCGCGTTCGCGCCGGACGCGCGCTTCTACGTGGACACGTTCTCCAATCCGCGCACGCCGCCGCAGGTCAGCCTGCGCAAGCCCGACGGCGAACTGATCGCGTGGATCGAGGAGAACGCGCTCGACGAATCGCATCCGGCGTGGCGTCATCGCGAAAAGCGCATCGTTCCGGAGTTCGGCACGCTGGAGTCCAGCGACGGCCAGGCCCTGCACTACCGGCTCTTCAAGCCGGCCGGTTTCGATCCAGGCAAACGCTATCCGGTGTTCAACTTCTTCTACGGCGGCCCCGGCGTGCAGCGGGTCGTCCGCGCGTGGGGCGATCCGGCCACCGCGCATTCCGCACAACAGGTGCGCTTCTGCGAATACATGGCCCAACGCGGCTACGTCGTGTTCACGCTCGACAACCGCGGCATGGCCCGGCGAGGGCGCAGGTTCTCCGATGCGATCCATCGCCAGCTCGGTGCGGCCGAAGTCGACGACCAGCTCAGCGGCATCCGCTGGCTCAAGCAGCAGCCCTGGGTCGATGGCGATCGCATCGGCGTGTTCGGCTGGAGTTATGGCGGATATCTCACCGCAATGCTGCTCGCGCGTGGCTCGGGCGAGATAGCCGGCGGCGTCGCGGTCGCCCCGGTCAGCGACTGGACCCTGTATGACACCCACTACACCGAACGCTATCTCGGCACCCCCGAAGCCAACCGCGCCGGCTATATCCGCAGTGCGCCGTTCGCGTGGATGGACGGCTTCAACTCGCCATTGCTGCTGATTCACGGCATGGCTGACGACAACGTGATGTTCACCCACTCGACCCGGCTCATGGCGCACCTGCAGGAGCGCGGCGTGCAGTTCGACCTCATGACGTATCCGGGCGAGAAGCACGGCTTGGCGACCCCGGCGATACGCAAGCATGTCTATCACGCGATCAGCGGCTGGTTCGATCGCAGGATCCGCGGCAGCGACCCCGGCGAGCCGAAGCCAGACTGAACGTGCACATTGCAGGAGGGGCTCGATGCTGATCGGTTCTCTGGTGGTTCTCGCTGTCCTTGCACTCGGCGCGATCGTCGTGTTCAACCGGCTCATCGCCGACCGCAACCAGGTGCGGGCGGCGTGGAGCGACATCGACGTGCAGCTCACGCGCCGCTACGACCTCACGCCACAACTCGTCAGTGCGGTGCAGGCCTACGCCGATTACGAACGCTCGACCCTGGCGACGATCACCGAATTGCGATCGCGCGCCGAGCACGCCGCACGCCTGGCCGATCGCGCACGCCTGGAGGACGAACTCGGCGGCCAGATCGAACGCCTGCTCGCGTTGCAGGAGGCGTATCCGGAACTCAAGGCGAGCGAGAACTTCGTGCAGCTGCAGCGCGATCTCGTCGCGATCGAGGATCACCTGCAGTACGCGCGCCGCTTCTACAACGGTGCGGTACGCCAGCTCAATACCCGCATCGAGCATTTCCCCGAGCTCATCGTCGCCCGGCTGGCCGGGTTCCGGCTCGCCGAGTTCTTCGAAGCCCGTACTCACCAGGGAGCGCCCCCATGATCCGCAGCGTGTGGTTCCTTGTGCTGTTCGCCTGCGCGTTGGTCGCGCATGCCGACGAACGCATCCTCGAGTACCACAGCGAGATCGCGATCGCCGCCGACACGACGATGACCGTGACCGAGACGATCCGCGTGCGCGCCGAGGGGCAGCTGATCCGCCGCGGCATCTATCGCGATTTCCCGACCGCGTACCGCGACCGCAATGGCCGCCGCGTCAACGTGCTGTTCGAACCGCTCGACGCGACCCGCGATGGCAAACCCGAAAACTGGCGCGCCGAACGTCAGTCCAATGGTGTGCGCATCTACTTCGGCCGAGAGGACGTGTTTCTCGATCACGGCGAGCACACCTACGTGTTCCGCTATCGCACCGCGCGCCAGCTTGGCTTCTTCGAGGAGCACGACGAGCTCTACTGGAATGTCACCGGCAACGGCTGGGGCTTCGCGATCGACCGCGCGAGCGCGACGGTGACCTTGCCCGGCAACGTCGATCGCGCACAGGTACGCGTGGAGGGCTACACCGGAGCGCAGGGATCGACCGCCCGCAACTACGCCGCCTATGTCGATGCCGAAGGTCGCGCATGGATCGCGGCGCGCGGCGCGTTGCCTCCACAGAACGGCCTGACCATCGTCGTCGCGTTTCCGAAAGGCATCGTCACGGCGCCCGACTTCGATCAGCGTCTGCGCTGGTTCGCCCTGGACAATCGCCGCGAGGCGATGCTCGCGATCGGATTGCTGATCCTGGTCGTGTTCCTGTACACGCAATGGCGACGCGTCGGTCGCGATCCGCAAACCGGCGTGATCATGCCGTTGTACGACCCGCCACCCGGGCTGTCTCCGGCAGCGGCGCGCTACGTGCGCCTCATGGCCTACGACGATCGCTGCTTCGCTTCCGACGTGGTCGAACTCGGCATTCGCGGTGCGCTCAACATCCGCCAGGACGGCAAGTCCGCCTACACCCTGGAACGGGCAGCGCCTCCGGCCGGCGATGTCCCGGAGTCCGCGCGCGTCGTGCACGAGAAATTGCTCGGCTCGCGAGCCTCGCTGACCCTCAGCAACAGCGAGCACGTCGTGATCGGCGCCGCACGCAAGGCGCACGACGCGTTCCTCAAGGATACGTATGCGAAGCCGAACTTCCGCCGCAACGACGGCATCGGCTGTCTCGGCACGCTGATCGGCATCGCGACGATCGTCGCGGCGCTGATCCTGGACTCCGCCTCTGTCGATGGCCTCGTGATCGTGTTGATCGTTGCGGTCTCGATCCTGTGCATGGTCACGCTGGGCTCCGTGATGGGCGCCATTGACGCGGACCGTACCGGCTCGAGCAGGATCGGTTGGACGATCGCCGCGGTGATCGTCGGTGCCATATCCGTGGTCGTGATCGGCGTGCTCGCGTATTGGACGAGCGTGCTGTTTGCCGTGCTGTTAGCTGCGATCTCGGCCGTGCAGGTGCCGTTCGGCCACTGGATGAGGGCGCCGACCGTGGCCGGTCGCAAGCTGCTCGATCAGCTGGAAGGCTTGCGTCTTTATCTTTCGCTGGCCGAACGCGATGAGCTGTCGCGGGCCAAGGCGCCACCGATGACGGTCGATGAATACCAGCGCCTGCTGCCCTACGCGCTCGCGTTGAACGTCGAAAAAACCTGGGGCGACCGGCTGGCCGTGGCGATCGGTCCGGCCGCGGTCGCGGCCGCCGCGACGGGAATGGCCTGGTACCACGGCAGCACCGCGGGCAATGCGTTCGATGCCAGCCGTTTCGGCAGTGCGCTGGGATCGTCGTTGAGCAGTGCGATCAGCTCGTCGGCGAGTCCGCCAGGATCCTCCTCGGGAGGCGGCGGCGGTGGATCATCCGGTGGCGGTGGTGGTGGCGGCGGTGGCGGCGGCTGGTAAGCCGCGTTCAGGCGTGACGCGACCGACCGGCCTGCTCAAGTGCATCGAGATAGGCCTGCCAGTTGCCGGCCTGGTCGCGGCCGAGTTCGTGCAACACCTCCCACGAAAAGATGCCGCTCTCGTGGCCATCGCTGAATTTCAGCAGCACCGCGTAGTTGCCGACCGGAATGACCGCATCGATGCCGACATCGATCTTGCCCGCGACCAGCACCTTCTGACCAGGACCATGTCCCTGCACTTCCGCACTCGGCGAATGCACGCGCAGGTACTCGGCCGGCAGGCGGAACGTGACCGCGTCATCGAACTCGACCTCGAGCACGTGCGACGCGCGATGCAGGGTAATCCGGGTCGGCGTGGGCATTTGGCTAGGGACTGGGGACTAGGGGCTAGGGGCTAGGGGCTAGGGGCTAGGGGCTAGGGGCTAGGGGCTAGGAGCTAGGGGTTAGGGGCGAGGGCGCACAGTTTTGCTTTCGCGCGAATCTTCATGCTCTTGGCCGAAGCCACAGCTGTGCGCCCTCGCCCCTAATCCCTAATCCCTGCTTTTCGCCCCTCGCCCCTAATCCCTGCTTTAATCCCTGCTTTCAATCAACGGCGCGCGCGGGCTCAGCGGGTCGGCCGGTTCGCCGGCAACCTGCCACAGCGCGTCGAGATAGCCCGTGCCGAAACCGATCGAGGCGATCTCGTCGAAACCGTAGTCGCCGGTATCGGTGTACCAGTGCGCATTCGGATCGACCTCGCGCAGGATCAGCGCATCGGTTTCCACACCGACGAGCTGGCCGATGTAGCTGATCTCGCCGGCATCGTCCTCGATGACGTTGACCGAGATGATCGGCGCGAACCGCATCGCCGACTGGGCGATCGCGCCCCAGTCCTCGAGCCGGAAATCGGCCGGAATGGCCAGCGCCTCGTTGCGCACGGCGAGCGCCTTCTCGACGAACTCGCGCGACGGATCTTCCTCGATCTGGCTCAGGTCGGCGATCGCCATGGCGACATAGCCATCGAAACGCATCGCATCGCCGACTTCCGCGACAAGGCAGAAATCGCGCGACAGACCGATGACATAGCCATGCACCCAGCCGGGCTGGATGCGCTCGCGCGCGAGGCGCAGCGGAATGTGCTGCTCGAGCGCCTCGCGCAGGACCACGCGCACGCCTCGGGATTTGAACGGAACGACAGTACTCATGGCGCTATGGTCGGACGATTGGGCGGTGGGCGCAACTTTTGCCTGGAAACCGGCGACGGAAGTTGCGGGAGCGGGCCGCGGACGAATCCGGGCTCCTACAGGATGTAGCGTGAAAGATCCTCGTTCCTGACCAGTTCGCCCAGGTGCGCATCGACATACGCGGCATCGATCGTGTAGCGGTCACCGTCGTGGTCCGAAGCGCCGAACGAGATCTCGTCGAGCAGGCGTTCGAGCACCGTATGCAGGCGGCGCGCACCGATGTTCTCGGTACGCTCGTTGACCTGGAACGCGACCTCGGCGAGGCGGCGGATGCCATCCGCGGTGAATTCCAGGGTGACGCCTTCGGTCGCCAGCAGCGCGGTGTACTGCTTGGTCAGCGCGTGCTGCGGCTCGCTGAGGATGCGCCGGAAATCGTCCGCCGACAGCGCCGCGAGCTCGACCCGGATCGGAAAACGGCCCTGCAGTTCGGGGATCAGGTCCGAGGGCTTGGCCATCGAGAATGCGCCCGAGGCGATGAACAGGATGTGGTCGGTCCGGACGATGCCGTGCTTGGTCGACACCGCCGAGCCCTCCACGAGCGGCAGCAGGTCGCGCTGCACGCCTTCGCGGCTGACGCCGGCACCACTGAATTCGCCGCGCTGGGCGACCTTGTCGATCTCGTCGATGAAGACGATGCCGTTCTGCTCGCAGCTGTCGACCGCCTGCTGCTTGATCTCCTCCTCGTTGATCAGCTTGCCGGCCTCTTCCTCGATCAGCAGCGGGCGCGCCTGCGCGATCGGCAGCCTGCGCTTCTGCGAGCGCTGCCCCGACAGCGACTGGAACATGCCGCGCAACTGGCTGGTCATTTCCTCCATGCCCGGTGGGGCCATGATCTCCACGCCGACGTTCATGGCGACCTCGATCTCGATCTCGCGTTCGTCGAGCCGGCCTTCGCGATACTGCTTGAGCAGCTTCTGGCGGGTTTCGGCATCGCGCGGATCACTGTTCTGCGGCTCGCCGGCGAAGCCGACCGTCTGCCGCCGCGGCAGCAAGGCATCGAGGATGCGATCCTCGGCGCGATCCTCGGCCTGCGTGCGCACGCGTGTCTTGGCCTGTTCGCGCGCCATCTTGAACGCGGCATCGGCGAGATCGCGCACGATCTGTTCGACATCCTTGCCGACATAGCCGACCTCGGTGAACTTGGTCGCCTCGACCTTGATGAACGGCGCGTTCGCGAGCGCCGCGAGCCGGCGCGCGATCTCGGTCTTGCCGACGCCGGTCGGCCCGATCATGAGGATGTTCTTCGGCGTGACCTCGTTGCGCAGCACCGGTTCGAGCTGCATGCGCCGCCAGCGGTTGCGCAGCGCGATCGCGACCGCGCGCTTGGCCGACTGCTGGCCGATGATGTAGCGGTCCAGTTCGTGGACGATCTCGCGGGGGGTCATGTCGGACATGGGCTCGGGGCGCAGGGTTGGCCAGGGAAGGCGAGGGGCTAGGAGCGAAAAGCAGGGATTAGGGGTTAGGGGCGAGGGCGCAATGCTGTGTCTTCGGGCGGGAACATGATGATTCGCGCGAAAGCAGAACTGTGCGCCCTCGCCCCTCGACCCTAGCCCCTAGCTCCTGCCCTCAACCCAACTCCTCGATCGAAACGCTGTGATTCGTATAGATGCAGATGTCACCGGCGATCTTCAAGGCGCGTTCCACGATCGCACGCGCATCCAGCTCGGTGCTCTCGATCAGCGCCCTCGCCGCGGCCTGGGCGAACGGGCCGCCCGACCCGATCGCGATGAGGCCGTTTTCCGGCTCCACGACATCGCCATTGCCCGAGATCAGCAGCGACACGTCCCTGTCGGCCACGGCGAGCATGGCCTCGAGGCGGCCGAGCCGGCGATCGGTGCGCCAATCCTTGGCCATCTCCACGGCAGCGCGCGTGAGGTTGCCGCTGAAGCGCTCGAGCTTCTGCTCGAACAGTTCGAACAGCGTGAACGCATCGGCGGTCGCGCCGGCGAAACCGGCCAGCACGTCGCCCTTGGCGCCGAGCCGGCGCAACTTGCGCGCATTGGCCTTCATGATCGTGTTGCCGAGCGTGACTTGCCCATCGCCGCCGATCACGACCCTGCCGTGGCGGCGCACCGAAACGATCGTGGTGGCGTGGAACGATTCCATGGTCATTTCGCCGTGCGTCGGGAGCGAACCGATCTGGGGGCGCGGCGAAACGTTCCAAGGTACCCGTCGCACGATGACGACGGCCATTCCGCAGGTCGGCTCAAGGCCCGCAGCGCCGGAGCCGACGAGGCGGCATGGCATACTCGCGCAATGCCGAAGAAACGCCGCACCGCGGGGGCAGCGGCGCCACCCGGTCCGCCCGCGCCGCCTGCCAGCACACCGGGTCCGCGCATGCGCCGATGGGTCATCGCCGCCGCGCTCGTTGCCGTCGTCGCGTCCGCGCTGGCATGGACGTGGTGGCGCGCCGAGCAGTTCGATGCGCGCTTCGATGCGTCGTTCGTCGGCAGCAAGGCCTGCGCGGACTGCCACACGATCGTGCACGCGCAATGGAAAGTATCACCGCACGCGAACATGGTCCGCGATCCGGGCGCGGAGTCGGTGATCGGCGATTTCGACAACGGCGAGTTCCGCCTGCCGGCGGAGAGTCCCGATCCGCTGGCCGGCGAAGTCGTCGCGCGCACGTCCACGCGCGACGGCCGCTATTTCATGTCGCTGCGTCACCCCACCGAGGATCGGTTCGTCGAGTTTCCGATCACCAAGGTGGTCGGCTACCAGTACCGCCAGGAATACCTGACGCCGGAAGCGGGCGGCGTGCTGCGCCGGCTGCCGCTGCAGTGGTCGACCGCGATGGTCGCGTTCTTTCCGTACTGGAACGTGCAGGAAGGCAGCGCGCAGACGGTCGAGGACCTGTGGATACAGATGACGACCGTGAATTCGGCCTGGAACCTCTACTGCGCCCGCTGCCACACGACCGATCTGGACATCATCGCGAAGGACGAATGGCACACGCGGGCGCAGGTGCGCTGGCACGAGGACGGCATCACCTGCGAGTCCTGCCACGGCCCAGGCAGCCTGCACGTGGAGTACATGGCGTCCACCGCGGCCAACCGCCTCGCGATGTGGGTGCAGAATCATCTGCGCGGCCGCCCGGTGGCGTATATCGCCAGCGCAGCCAAGCTGCCCAAGGGCCAGTCGCTGTCGGTGTGCGCACGCTGCCATGGCGCGGACATCTTCGCGAGCAACCAGGACATCTACCGCCAGTTCCAGCCCGGCTACAGCCGCGGAGGGCGGATTAACGACCTTTCCGCCTATTTCTTCCAGACCCCGCTCACGCCGGGGCGCACGACCGCGACCGTCGAAGTCTGGGACAACGGGCGCCCACGCGGCATCGGCATGCTGTTCCGCTCGTTCGTCGAGTCCAGCTGCTACGCGCAGGACGAGGTGCGCTGTTTCGATTGCCACAATCCGCACGACAACAAGCGCGAGGCCGTGCCCGGAAGGCTCGGCGCATCGGCCGGATCCAACGCGTACTGCGGCGAATGCCATCAGCAGATCGCAGCGGCACCGCAGGCGCATGCGCGCCATGCGGACGGCAAGCCCGGCGGGTTCTGCTACGACTGCCACATGCCGTGGCACATCACCAAGCTCAACCGCGGCATCTGGGAACGTGCGCGCACGCACGAGATGAGTTCGATCCCGAACCCGCAGGACAGCGTGCGCCTGGGCCTGGATCGTTCGCCGAACGCCTGCACCGACTGCCATGCGCAGCAGGGACCGCAGTGGGCGGTCGATGCGATGGAGCGCTGGTGGCCCGGCTCGACGACGCGCGTGCGCGGAAGCGGGCACGCACCGGATCCTGCGTTGTGAACGCGTGCGGCAGGCGGCGCACGCGCGCGCCTGCCGCGTACTCCCTGCGCTACAGTACGCGGGTTGCCTGCTGCGGAGCACCATGAGCCCCGATGTCGCGCATTCTCGTCTTCCAGCATGTCGCCGCCGAGCCGCTGGGCACGCTCGATCCGTTGATCCGCAAGCGCGGTCACCGCGTCAAGTTCGTCAACTTCGAACGTCAGGCCGATGCGCGGCCAAGCGTCGATCGCTACCGCGGACTCGTCGTGCTGGGCGGACCGATGAACGTCGAGGACCGGGACCATCGCGCCCATCTGAAAACCGAGATGCACGCGATCGAGCGGGCGCTGGAGCAGGGCAAGCCGGTCCTCGGCATCTGCCTGGGTGCGCAATTGCTCGCGCATGTCCTCGGCGCTCCGGTGCGCCGGCACGAGCACACCGAGATCGGCTGGTACGACCTCGCAACGACCGCCCATGGACGCTGCGATCCGGTGCTCTCGGCACTCGGCGAGCGCAGCAGCGTATTCCAGTGGCATAGCCGCACGTTCGATATCCCGCACGGTGCCAGCCACCTGGCCAGCACCGAGACCTGCACGAGCCAGGCGTTCCGCTATGGCGAGAACGCCTACGGCTTCCAGTTCCATCTGGAGGTGAACCAGCCGCTCATCGAACGCTGGCTCGCGCTGCCGCACTACCACGAGGAACTGGTCCAGTCCGGACTCGGCCACGATGCCGACGCGATCCGCGCGCATACGGCAACGCGCATCGGCGCGATGCAGGCGCATGCGGATGTCGTGTTCAACCGCTTTCTCGATCTGGTCGGGCGTCCACGCCGGATCGCGGCGGGTGTCGCGCCGGACATCGGGGATTCGACGCCCGACTGAACACCCGTTGCGCACGCCGCAATCACCACCTTTCCCGTGGGAGGGCCTTCAGAGGGTGTTGACAAATTTGCCCTCAGCTCATGCAAGCTATTGTTTTTTTATTGCATTCATGCTCTTTGGGGCGGACGCTAAGCTCAAAATATTCAAGTAAAATCAATCGGTTGAATATTTTGTCGACACCCTCTCAGGCCCGATGCCTTGGGTCGGGAGTGCAGGAGAGCATCGGCCCTGAAGGCTGAGGTTTCCCCACAAAGAGTGCTTGAATAACAGACAGTTGCTGATTACTGTCGACCAAAACGACGCGCATGACGCAGTTTTTTCCTCGCGAACGCCA
>Ga0307505_10001754_pt1 | contig 16588 bp, 12 predicted proteins | sample 23_S_MG_FD_202183 | JGI IMG/M metagenome (GOLD analysis project Ga0307505, IMG submission 202183) | Soil microbial communities from Populus trichocarpa stands in riparian zone in the Pacific Northwest, United States - 23_S | ecosystem: Environmental > Terrestrial > Soil > Riparian zone > Trees...
CAACGGACAGCGAGATCTACCCCTTGGGGGTGAACTTGAGCGCGTTGAGCAGCAGATTGCTCAGGATCGAGTACAGCCGGTCGTAGTCCGTAACGAACTCGATCGTACCGGTTTGCGTCAGCTCCAGGGTGACGTGGAAGCCGCTGCGAACGTCGTTGCACAGCCCCTCGAGCTCGAGGAGGAGATGGTCGGACGAGAAGTTCGTGGGGATGACCATCATGCGCCCGCGATCGAGTCGTGCGTACTCGAGGATACTCTCGACCATCCGATGCAACGCCCGGGAGGCCGCTCCAATCCGATCGAGGAACGAGCGCGCGTCGCTGTGTAGCGGCATGTGGAGGTCGTCCGCCAACAGGTCGGCATAGCCGATGATCACGTTCAATGGGGTGCGCAGTTCGTGAGACATGTTGGCGACGAACTCATCCTGGAGCTGCTGCGATTCTTGAAGGCGAGTCAACAGCGCCCGAGTCTCTTCATCGCGCCGACTTCGCTCCGTTACGTCGCGGGCGATGCACTGGAAGCGCTCCGGGCTCTGCCCGGGTGGAGAGATGAGACGGGCCCGGACCTCGAGGATCGCGCCGCCGCGCCGAGGTCGCACGATGGAGACATCGAAGGCGTCCGCTCCACGGTCGTCCATGCGTCGCGCGACCTTGCGACGACGGCGAACTCGGTCGAGTTCGGGAGCGTCTAGAAAACGCGTCCAACGCACGTTCGGAAGGTCGCCAGGCGCGGTGTCGAAAAAGGCTAGCGCGGCTTGATTGGCGAAGTGGATCGCTCCGTCGACGTCGGCGACGAAGATGAGATCATTGGCACGCTCAAAGAGATCCCGGTACGCCGCTTCTGATGCGGTCAACTCGTCGTAGAGTCGGGCGTTGCTGATGGTTACCGCGGCGTGTGCCGCGATACCGGAGAGGATGGCCGCCTCTCGATTGGTGAAACCGGGTGATCCCTTCAGCCGGCCTGCCGTCAGGACTCCGAGGAGGCGGCCGTGGTTGACGATGGGGCAGAACGCGATCACCTGGACGTCCGCGGCCTCGAGCAAAGCCGGAGGGATGAGGTCCTGCTTGCGGATGTCGTCGAAGTACACCGTTTGGCCGAGCGCCATGGCCCGTTGCAGATTACTTCCGGACCACGCCGGGAACCGGGTTCCCAACGGGTGCGTCAGCGAACCTTCGAAGGCATACGTCGAAGCGAGCTCCAGGGTGTCGTCGCTGTCGTGCGCGAGGAATGTCGTCGAGAACGTCGCCCCCGATGCTTCGGCGGTAGCGCGGTTCAGCCGCGCCAGAACGGATCGGAGGTCGGTCAGCGCATTCGTCGCGTTCGCGACTCCGAGGAGCACGCGGTCTTGCGCCAGGGCGGCGCGGAGTTGGCGCTCGGATGCTTCGAGTTCAGCGCTGTGGCGGTGGAGGTCTCGATGGGTGCGATCGAGCCGCCGACAGGCATACGTCGCCAAAATACCGGCGAGCAGGGGGGCGACTATCTGATGGGTCTCTGGCGCGGGCCGACCGCTCAGCCAAACGGTCGCGCCGTACAGGGCGAGGGTCATCAGTGCCGAGCGAAGTTGCTGCGCGGGGTGCCACGGTAGGAGAACGGCGGTTGCCAACATCTTCAGGCAGAGTGCCACCGTAACGGCAGAGAGCGTGCTGCCCGGGTCGAAGCTGAAGGCAAGGATTCCCAGCGTGAACGTCAGGTCGAAGACGACGGCGATGTCGTGGACGGCGAGGCGCTGCGAGGGCAGGTAGGTGAGGGCAAACCCGACCAACGGCACGAATAACAGGATCGCGTAGATGCCGAGATCCCCGGCGTGTGCGCCCGCGCGGTTGGCGACGTCGATCACCAGGTGCAGCAACACGAGGAAGAACGCGACGAGCAACGTCGGTCGGAGTTGTTGGCGCAATAGTTCACTCCGGACGGCCGCATAGGGACTGGCGGGTGATAGGCGCTCAAGTGGCTGGTGGAGTGTCGTGCACATTGCGCAGGGCGGATGTTAGCCCGATGTAATCGGACCAGAAAGCAAGAATTTAGAAGGCATTGCACTTTTTTCGCCGGCGGTCCGGCGGGGCCGTGGTCCCGCCATGCGAATACACAACGCTAACCGCACAGCATATTGCCAGGGTCTGGTGGGGTTCTGATTGCGGCCTACGGGGTTTGGCTGGTATCTAACCCGTCATGGTTTCCGCCCTTCCGCTCGCCGCTTTCGCCGTTGCCTGGCTGTTCTGGATGTCGGTCAAGATCGTGCGGGAGTACGAGCGCGCGGTGGTGCTTCGCCTGGGGCGTTTGGTCGGGGCTCGGGGGCCGGGCCTGGTGCTCGTGATTCCGTTCATCGAGCAGATGATCCGAATGGATCTGCGCACGATCACCCACGACGTCCCGTCCCAGGATGTCATCACCCGTGACAACGTGTCGGTAAAGGTGAGCGCCGTCCTGTATTTCCGGGTCGTCGACCCGGCCAAGGCCGTGGTCGACGTTCAGAACTACTACCAGGCGACGTCGCAGCTCGCGCAGACGACCCTGCGGAGCGTTTGCGGTCAGGTGCCGCTGGATTCGTTGCTCGCCGAACGCGATCGACTGAACGAGCAACTGCAAGAAATCATTGATCGCAGCACGGAACCGTGGGGCGTGAAGGTGATGCTGGTCGAGATCAAGCACATCGACTTGCCAGCGGACATGCAGCGCGCCATGGCGCGGCAAGCGGAAGCCGAGCGGTTGCGCCGCGCCAAGGTCATCAGCGCCGAGGGGGAGTTCCAGGCGTCCGCGAAGCTCGGCGAAGCCGCGGGCGTGCTTGGCGCGGAAGGTGTCGGGCTTCAGCTGCGCATGCTGCAGACGCTCTCCCAGGTCGGCACGGAAAAGAACCGAACCATCATCATTCCCATCCCGATCGATCTGATTCGGGGCGCATTCAAAGGTAGCCGGTGAGGCGCTGATGTCGCTTTCGGCGGGATTCCACAGCCGCCGCAGGCGGCAGCTCATGGATTGTATCGGCGCCGGCGGTGCCGCGCTGGTTCCGGCAGCGAGTGAGCGGGTCCGGTCGAACGACGTCGAGTTTCGTTTTCGGCAGAGCAGTGACTTCGACTATCTGACGGGATTTCCAGAGCCCGACGCGCTCTGCCTGCTTCTACCGGGTCATCCGGAGCACGAGTTCGTTCTGTTCGTTCGACCGCGCGACCCGGAGCGGGAGACCTGGACCGGACGGCGCGTCGGGGTCGAGGGCGCCATGATCGTATACGGTGCGGACGTGGCGCACCCACTCGACAAGGTCGAAGAACTGGTTCCGCGCATGCTCGAGGAGCGTGAACGACTGTTCTACGCTGTCGATCATCGCGGCGAGTACAACAACAAAATCCTCGGGTGGATCGAATCGCTTCAGGCCGCCCGACAGCGCAGTGGAGTGGGGCCGACCGTGCTGTCGGACGTTCGTCCGGCTCTGCACGAGATGCGAGTCATCAAAGACGCGGAAGAGATCGGTGCGATGCGAATCGCGGCGCAGGTGTCCTGCGCCGCCCACCGGCGAGCGATGACGACGGTTCGCGCTGGCCAGTTCGAGTACCAGGTGGAGGCCGAGGTCGAGTACATCTTCCGCTCCCGGGGCGCGGCCGGGCCGGCCTATCCGTCGATCGTGGCCACGGGCGGGAACGCGACCACCTTGCACTACACGGAGAACTGCTGCGAGCTCGATGCCGATCACCTCCTGCTGATCGACGCGGGCGCGGAGGTGAACCTGTATTGCGGCGACGTGACCCGTACGTTTCCCGTCGGCGACCGCTTTGACGGCCGTCAGCGGGCGATTTACGAGGTCGTCCTTGCCGCGCAGGAAGCGGCGATCCTAGAGGTGCGGCCGGGAGTCGCCCTGGATGAGATTCACCGCGCGGCCCTCCACGTACTGGTGCGGGGGCTGGTCGACCTCGGTATCCTCGCCGGGCGCGTGGACGATTGCATCGCCGAGGAGTCGTACCGACCGTATTACATGCACCGCACAAGTCACTGGCTGGGGAAGGACGTGCACGATGTCGGGCTCTATCGGGCTGGGGGCGCGCCGCGTCTGCTCGAGCCGGGGATGATCCTCACCGTCGAGCCGGGCCTCTACCTCTCCGAGGAGAGTGGTGCGCCACCGCAATGGCAGGGAATCGGAGTTCGGATCGAGGACGACGTCCTGGTGACGGAAGCCGGGTTCGATGTGCTTACACTAGACGCGCCAAAGGACATCGACGAGATCGAAGCACTGCGCCGCGAGGCGTGAACGAAATCGGCGCGGCCGCTCGCGAACGACAGCCGCGCCGACTAGCACTTCACTTGGGCTGCGCGACGACGCGAAGGTATGGCTTTACCGTTCGCCATCCATCGGGGAATCGTTTTTTGGCATCCTCGTCACTGAGCGCGGGGACGATGATGACATCGTCGCCGTTCTGCCAGTTCACCGGAGTCGCCACCTTGTGTTTGTCCGTTAGTTGCAGGGAATCAATGACGCGGAGGATCTCCGCGAAGTTCCGACCGGTGCTGGCCGGGTAGGTCAAGACAAGTCGAATCTTCTTGTTTCCGTCGATGATGAAAACCGAACGAACTGTCAGGGTGTCGTTGGCGTTCGGGTGAATCATGTCGTACAGGTCGGACACTTTGCGATCGGCATCCGCTATCAGCGGAAAATTCAGCGCGTGCCCCTGAGTCTCGTGAATGTCCTTCGCCCACTGCGTGTGCGAGTCGGCCGGGTCGACACTGAGCCCGATGACCTTGACTCCGCGTTTGGCGAACTCCGGTTTGAGTCGGGCGACCTCGCCCAACTCCGTTGTGCAGACCGGTGTAAAGTCCTTTGGATGGGAAAAGAGTACTGCCCAGTCGTCACCCATCCAGTTGTGAAACGAGATCGGACCGTCCGTCGTTGAAGCGGAAAAGTCCGGTGCGATATCTCCCAGACGAAGTGCCATAGAATGCCTCCTTGATTAGGGGGGCGACGATCATTCAAACATGCCAGTGGATCGTCGTGGTGCCAGCTCTCAAGGCCTTTTTTGCGACGGATGGGCGAGCCTTGTCAACTCGCTTCAGATCTCCAGGCGATTGGTCTCTTCGCCATCGACTCGGCGGACCCGCACTGCCGTGCCGATGAACTCCGCGGTCTCCATCGCCTTCAGTAGTTCGCGATCGGTTGTGTTCGCCCACGCGCGAGATCCGTCCGCCAGGCGAACCGCCACAATTCCCAACTCCGGGGCCCCGTCGCGATCGTGCGCCACCGTGTAGGTTTCGATCGTCGCCGGCCCGGTCGCACGCTCGACGACGCGGGGACTCGTTTCGGAATCGAGGTTCGCTTGGTCGCCAGATACATCGTGTCGGAGCCACGGGGTGGGCGACGGTTCGTTCGAATAGACACCGACCGAGTGCTTGGTCATGTACCATCCGACTCCCGTTGTGACGCCGTAACTGGGTGTCGTAACATCCCGCAAGCGTCCGACGAGTTGGGCGATCGCATGGGTACCGTAGTTGCTCCCCGGACCGCCGTGATATGGCAGTCCGCCCGTTAGGGTGAGTTCGCGGCTGCCGTCATCGGCGATTCCGAGCATCCTGGCACCGATCTGCAGCGCCGATGGGAAGCAGCTGTACAGATCGACGAAGGTGAGATCGTCAGGCCCGACGCCTGCTTGTTGCATGGCCCGTCGGCCCGCGAGGCGGAGCGCGGGCGACGTGTGGAAGTCGACGCGGTCACTGACGAACCAATGGTCGTTGGCGTCACCACAGCCGCGTAGGTATACCCATTTCGACTCCGGAATCCCCAGTTCGCGAGCGCGGCCGACGCTGGTCATGATGAGGGCGGCTCCCTGGTCGACCATCATGATGGCATTCATGAATTTTCTATAGGGAAAGCAGATCATCCGGTTGTCCGGACCCTCGGCGGTGATCTGCTCCGAACTCTTCTCGTCGCGGAACCACGCATATGGGTTACGCGCGGCTACCCGCGACAGATCGCTGCAGAGCCTGCCGATCGACGCGATGTGGTCATCGATCGAAATCCCGCGCGCCGCTCGCAACGCATTCTCGAAGAGCGGGTAGATCCGGATCGGAAGGTGCGCATTGTGGGCTTTCTCAACCTCGTTGGAGCCACTACGGGCGTCCCCTGCGATTGCGCCCGGCTCCCCGGTGGGGCCCCACCGGAGCTGTACCGCCTCGCGACGCGCGATTTTCAATGAATGGAACGCCTCGGCCCCCGCGATCAATGCGAGCCCGATTTCGCCGCGCGCGATGCGGTCCGCGGTCTCATTGACTCGCCACTGCGGCGAGTTCCCGCCCATCGAGGTGGTCAGCCGCTCGGCAGGGGTGCAGCCCAGCCGTTGGGCCAACTGCGTCGCCGGATCCGCGTATGGGTGCGAGATGAGGTTGATGACTGTCACTGAATCGAGGGCTGGCGGAAGAGCGATGCCCGCGTCGGCAGCCGCATCCTCAGCGCACTGGACCATCAGATCGAGGGGCTCGCGGAGCTGATCCGTAGTCTCGACACGGTTGGTGCGTTGCCCGACGCCGACGATGATGGGTGCGTTCGAATCGATCATCCGGCCGGTGTTCCAGAGCGCGACGACACAGTCAACCGCATGCCGATTCGTCGGTGGTCCCGTGTGAATCGAGAATTCGACGGATGCGCTTCAATGCCCTTTGCCCGTTCAGCCGGAACGTGCCATTTTGGCCGAATATCCGTTCACTTTCGAGCGTCAATGACCCCGTTACTCGCGCATCGTCCACCGACCTAAAGAGTGAGGGCGGTGGTGCTCTAGGACTAGCCGGCGAAGCAAAAGCCACAAAAGATCAGAAGGTTAGAGGCTATATTCGGCCGGTTGGACGGAGGCTTCTTCGTAAGGTTCGTTAAGCAAAATTTCTTCCACGGGGGTCGTAAATCGTCAGATTTCTATTGTAGAGGCCTGCCGTCCATGATAAGCCTGACGCAATCAAAACCAATCAATCCGGGAGACATTCTAATGGGACGAATTAGTGGGGGCGGAGCCAAGCAGCAAGGGCGAGTGCCGAAGATGTGGTCGAGCGTGCCAGACGACATTCTGGCGCCGGACTTCGCGCTTCCGTCTCAGCTCAAGGACATCTGGCACAAATCGCGGGCGATCCGTCCGGAACGTGCCTTGGCATTGGCGGTCCTCGAGCAGTCGATGGAAGACCTGCGTAAGTTTCGCTTCGCGGATCGGCGACGCCAGCAGCGCCTCTACATGGAAGCGTACCGATGGGTCATGTCCAACGACGGATCGTGGCCGTACTCGTTTGTGTGCCTTTGCGACCAACTGGGATTGGAAGTCGAGCCGATGAGGCGCGGGTTGCTGGGCGACGCCGCGCCTGTTGCGTGCTCAGCCGATCCGTGGATTCGCGACGGGATGGCCGAGTCGGCGGCGCAGGAGCCGGTCTCCGAGAGTGAACGCGCTCCGCAGCATGTGAGTGCTTCCCAGACCAGTCGCGAGCATGTGGCGTCGGATTCGAACGTGGAGCACCAGGCGGCCTGAGTCCGTTGCCGCCGCCGGGGCGCCGCCCCGGCGGATGTCGATCAGAAGTGGATGCCGCGCTCGCCCACGGCGAGCGCGGCTTCTTTCATTGCCTCCGCCAACGTTGGATGGGCGTGAACCGAGCGGGCGATGTCTTCGGCGCTCGCCGAGAACTCCAAAGCGACGGCCGCTTCGGCGATCAACTCCGAGGCATGCGGGCCGAGGATGTGTACGCCGAGGATCGTATCGGTCGCGGCGTCGGCCACCATCTTGACGAATCCGTCGATGTCGCCCGTGCAGCGAGCCCGGCCGTTGGCGCGGAACGGGAATGATCCGCATCGAACGGAGAACCCCGCCTGTGCGGCATTTTCCGCTCTGTAACCCACCGACGCGGCCTCGGGCCAGGTGTACACGACGTTCGGAATGGCTTTGTAGTTGACGTGTCCGGCGAGCCCCGCCATCCGCTCCGCGGCGGCGACTCCTTCTTCCTCGGCTTTGTGCGCAAGCATCGGTCCGGCAATCACGTCTCCGACCGCGAACACACCGGGCACCGTGGTCTGGTAGTGCTCGTCCACAGGGATCCTTCCCCGGTCGTCGACGCTCAGGCCGATCGCCTCGATACCGAGTCCCAGGGTGTTTGCTCGGCGCCCGACGGCCACCAGTACGCGGTCGGCGGACAACGTGTCTCGCTTTTCCCCGGACTCGATGACGAGTTCAACCCCTGACGCCGAGGTAACGGCTTCAGCGAGGCCGCAGCGAAGTCGAAACTGGATCCCCTGCTTCTCGAGGGCCTTGCGCAGACCGACGGCGACCTCGCCATCCATTCCGGGCAGCACTTCCGGCTGGATCTCCACGACGATGACTTCGCTTCCCAGCCGGCGCCACACGGAGCCCAGTTCCAGACCGATCGCGCCGGCGCCGACGACGACCAAGCGGTTGGGAACCTCGGCGAGTTCGAGAGCCTCGGTTGATGACAGGACGCGCTCGCCGTCGAACGGGCACTGCGGCAGTTCGATCGCTCGGCTCCCCGTCGCGATCAGCACAAGCCCCGTATGCACGACGCGTGGCGTGTCGCCGGCCACGGCGAGTTCCCGCGGCGAGGTGAAAGACGCCTCGCCGACGATTCGCTCGATGCCGTGTTTGCGGAAGAGCGAGTCGATTCCCTTGGTGAGGGTCTGCACGACTCGGCGCTTGCGCTTCATCATCTGGTCGAGTTTCAGCTCAAGCCCGGTGACGAGGATTCCGTGATCGGCAAGGTGTTGGCTCGCTTCCACGAAGCGCTCACTGGAGTCCAGCAGCGCCTTGCTGGGGATACAACCGACGTTCAGGCAGGTGCCACCCAAGCTCTTGTCGCGCTCGATGCAAGCGACCCGCATGCCCAGCTGCGCCGCGCGTATGGCGGCCACGTAGCCGCCTGGGCCGGCGCCGATGACGGCGAGGTCGTATTCGGACGAAGACATAAAAAGCGGCCTTTCTCCTTCACACTTCGAGCAAGAGACGCTCGGGGGCCTCGATCCGCTCCTTGACGCGTACCAGGAATGTTACCGCTTCAGCGCCGTCGACGAGGCGATGGTCGTACGAAAGAGCCAGGTACATCATCGGTCGAATGACGATCTGATCGTCGACGACCACGGCTCGCTTCTCGATCTTGTGTAGGCCGAGGATTCCACTCTGAGGGGGGTTGAGGATCGGCGTCGACAGAAGCGAACCGTACACGCCCCCGTTTGAGATGGTGAACGTCCCCCCACTCAGATCGGCGATCGAGAGCTTGTTGTCGCGCGCCAGGTCGGCGAGGTGGACGATGCCGCTCTCGATCTCGCCGAACGACATACGATCGGCGTGGTGGAGAACCGGAACGACGAGACCGCGCGGCGTGCCGACGGCGACGCCGATGTGAACGGAGTCGGGCTGTAATATGTCGTCGCCTTCGATACGGGCGTTGAGGAGTGGGACGTCGGCCATGGCCGCGATGCAAGCTCTAGCAAAGAACGACATGAAGCCGAGACGCGTCCCGTGTCGTTCCTCGAAAGATTGCTGGAAGCGCTTTCGGAGGTCGAGGACGGCGCTCATGTCGACCTCGTTGAAGGTCGTCAGAATCGCGGCCCCGTGCTGTGCCTCGAGAAGCCGTTCGGCGATCCGTCGCCGCAGCCGCGTCATCGGTGTACGAGTGGTGCCGCCGGTGTCGTTCGCCGTCGGTGCGGCGCCGGCAGCAGGGTAGGGCGTCACCGGCCTCGGTGCGGCCGAGTCGCCCGCGTCGGCCACTGCGGGTTGGCTCGCGGGAGCGGGTCTCTCGCCAAGGTGACGCAGCACATCCGCCTTGGTTACTCTCCCGGATTTCCCGGTTCCCTCGACGGACCCGACATCGAGATCGTGTTCCTCCACGAGCCGTCGCACGGCCGGGGTCGGGGGCAACGACGCGGCAGCGGATTTCGGGGGCGCTGTCTGGGGAGAGGCGCTTTCAGCGACCGCCGGTCGATCGTCGGCAGGCGTCGCGTCCTTCGGCGCGGACGCGCTGCCGGGATCGGACGGCGCTGACGCGGGCTCGCCCACGCTCTTGTCCGCGGGTGGGGTGGAAGGGCCCAGGGGGTCGATCCGCGCGACGGTGTCGCCGACTTTCACGGTATCTCCCTCGGCGCGGGCAACGTGAATCACGCCGGCGATAGGCGATGGAAGCTCTACGCTGGCCTTGTCCGTTTCGAGCTCCAGGATCGGCTCGTCGAGCGCCACGCGCTCGCCGTCCTTCTTGAGCCATCGAACGATCACGGCCTCCGTGACGGACTCGCCGAGCGTCGGGATCTGAACGTCATGCATGCGCTGAACTCCTGAATTGTCGTCACGCGGGCTTCAGTGCCTGATCCATGATCTCTGCTTGCTCGCGCGCGTGTTCCTTGTATGAGCCCGTAGCCGGGCTGGCCGCCTCGTCACGGCCGACGTACCGAACCCGCCGGCCCTCGCCCAACACGAAAGGCAGTCGCATGGAAAGAAAGTGCCAGGCGCCCATGTTCCATGGCTCCTCCTGCACCCAACAGATCTCCGCGTTGGGCGGGGCGGCGGCAACCGCCGCGCGGAGCTGGTCGGCGGGAAAGGGATAGAACTCTTCGACCCGGACGATCGCGACATCGAGCCGGTTTCGCTCTTCCCGTTCCCCGACGAGCTCGTAGTACACCTTGCCGCTACACAGCAGAACCCTGACGGTCTGATCGCCCATCGTAGGGTCGCCGATCACGGGCTGGAACTGCCCATCGACGAAGTCAGCGCGGGGCGACCGGGCCGACGCGTGTCGGAGCAGGCTTTTCGGACTCATGATGATGAGAGGCTTACGGAACGGTCTGAGCTGCTGGCGCCGCAACGCGTGGAAATACTGCCCGGGTGTGGTGAGGTTGCATACCTGCCAGTTGTCGTCCGCGCACAACTGCAGATAGCGCTCGAGCCGAGCGCTCGAATGTTCCGGGCCCTGTCCCTCGTACCCGTGGGGTAGCAGTAGGACCAAGCCACTCATCCGCTGCCACTTCGATTCGGCGGACGCGATGAACTGATCGATCGCGACTTGAGCGCCGTTGGCGAAGTCGCCGAACTGAGCCTCCCAGATCACGAGGTTTCGCGGATCCGCCGAGCTGTAGCCGTACTCAAAGCCGAGCGCGGCGGCCTCGGACAGCATCGTGTCGGCAATGACGAACCAGCCCTGGTCATCCGACAGATGCTGCAGGGGGACATACAGCTCGTCGGTATCCTGGTCGGTCAGGATCGCGTGACGGTGGCTGAACGTTCCGCGACCCGTGTCTTGACCTGTCAGCCGGACGTTCACTCCTTGCAGGAGGAGGGAGCCGATCGCCAACATTTCAGCGCAGCCCCAGTCGATGCGCCCGTCGCCATCTTCGAGCATGGCGAAGCGCTCGTCGATCAGACGTTTCGCCTTGGGGTGAGGGCGAAAGCCTTCCGGGATCACGCGAGCGCGGTCCGCTATGGTCGTCAACGTCTCTCGCGCGACGCGCGTGTCGGCGCGACGGTCCGATCCGGCCCACTCCATGCCGCGCCATACGCCGCCCAGCGTAAACACCTGCTGGCGCGGCATGAAGTCGCGCGCGTAGTCGAGAGCGGCGTCGAACACTTCTCGCTGTTCGCGAATCATCTCGTCGACCGCCGGCGCGGTGAGCGTACCGCGCGCGACGAGACGTTGTGCGTAGAGGTCGCGCACGGGCTTCAACGCCGCGATCCGCTTGTACATTACGGGGTGGGTGAACGTCGGATCGTCCGCCTCATTGTGACCGTGCAGGCGATAACAGACGAGGTCGATGATCACATCGACCTTGAATCGATGACGAAACCGAGCGGCGAGGCGCGCCGCTTGGACGGCTGCTTCAGGATCATTCCCGTTGACGTGGAACACCGGGGCCTGGATGAACTTCGCGATGTCGCTGGGATGCCTGGTAAAGCAGTAGTCGACAGGACTGGCGGTGAATCCGACGCGGTTGTTGACCAGAATGTGTACGGTCCCGCCGGTCTTGTAGACGGGCAACTCGGACAGAGCCAGCGTCTCGGCGACCACCCCCTGGCCGGTGAACGCGGCGTCGCCGTGGAGAAGGAGAGGCATGACTCGCGAGCAGTCCGCGTCCTTGAGATAGCGCTGCTTGGCGCGGACGATTCCCTCGACGATGGGATCGACGGCTTCGAGGTGGCTGGGATTGGAGAGGAGGGATACGTGGAGGTGGTGGTTGTTGCGCGTCGTGTGGTCTCGCGCGTAGCCGAGGTGATACTTCACGTCGCCGTCGCCCTGCACATCGGCCGGCAGAAAGCTCCCCTCGAACTCGGAGAAGATCATCTCGAAGGGCTTACCGAGCACGTTCGCCATGACGTTGAGGCGGCCGCGGTGGGACATCCCGGTCACGATCTCGGATACCCCGAGGTCGCCGGACACCTCGATCAAGGTGTCGAGCAGCGGAATCAACGCTTCCGCGCCTTCGAGGGAGAACCGTTTCTGGCCGACGTACTTCGTGTGCAGAAACTGGTCGAATCCAGTGGCGGCCACGAGCTTGCGGAGGATGTACGTCCGATCCGCATCGCTGAGCGAGGGTTGGTTGAAGTTGGGTTCGATCTCGTCCTGCAGCCAGCGACGCTGCTCCGGATCGTCGATGTACATATAGTCGGGACTCATCGTCCGGCAGTACGTCGCGCGAAGTACGTCGACGATCTCGGTCACCGTGGCTTCGACGTGTCCGTCGCGAGTCGGGCACTTCAAGCGCCGGTCTAGATCATCCGCGGTGAAGCCGAACTGCTCGAGGCGGAGCAACGGGTGATCGGTTGGCGGGGGGGCCAACGGATCGAGATCGGCGATCAGATGTCCCAACTCGCGATAGGAGTGGATCAGGTCGAGGGCGCCGACCGTCTTCTGTGCGCGCTCGGGCGCTGAGCGAGTCTCACGGCCGATATCGAAGCCGGCGAAGAAGTGGGCCCAGTCCTCACCGACGGAGGAGCGGTCGCGCAGGTACTGGTCGTACAGGTCGTCGATGTAGTCCGGGTTCGCTCGGAGGATGAAGTCGAGATCCATTCGCGGCACAGTAGCAACTTTGGCGCGTGGACGCACCGCCAGGACGCTGGAATGAGCCATCAAACGGGAGGTCCGGAGGGCCAGAGGTACGTTGACTTCATTTCGGTGATCAGACACCGTTGCCCGCGTGAACGACGCCGGTGCGGAGACTCTGTCGCTGCAAGTGAGTGCCCTTCAGCGGCCCCAACGGGCCGATGGTGCGGCCTGTGCCGAGCGAAGTTCTCTGATGAACGTCGGGCGCCGCGTCGATTACGCGATTCGCGCACTCGCCTATCTGGCGGGCCAGGAATCAGGTCGCCTCGTGCGTCGATCTGAGATCGAAGCGCAGCAGGGGATCCCGCGCCACTTTCTGTCTAAAATCCTGCGCGCATTGGTGGGCGCGGGATTCCTCGAATCGGTTGCGGGAGCTCGTGGTGGATTCCGTCTGCGAAGACCGGCCAACGAGATCTCGTTTGTCGATGTGTACGAGTGTTTCGAAGGCGAGCTCTGTTTGATCGAGTGTCTGCGCGACAACGGCTCGGTCTGCAACTTCACGTCGGTCTGCACACAGATCGATGTTTGGCGGACGGCTCGGCAGAAGCTGTTCGAGTATCTCGGTTCGGTCTCGATCGCCGATGTCGCGGACGGGGCGGGACTCGAGTGCCGCCTCAAGCGCAACGGTTCCTGCGCAACCGAGCGACCGGCTTAGCCCGGCCGCGCGCGCAGTTCACTCGACCGCGCGTGCCTTCATCGCGTAGATGCGGTGCACGGTGATCGCCAAGCCCACCGTCTTGCGCTCGGCACCGCTGGCCCCGGATCGGGTGACCTTCTCCGATTCTTCGATCTCGCGAGCACGCCCGTAGACGATGGCGGCCGCGCCGCCATCTCCCCACGTCGTCAGAGCGACCTCGGGGTTCTTGCAAATGTCCATGCGCCGGACGGCATTCACATAGATAGTCGTTCTCAACTCGCCAGACTCAAAGGCGGCGTGAATGGGGGCGATGTGCGGCGCGCCTGCCGGGCTCACCGTCGCCATGGCTTTGACCTTGGTCCCGTTCCAGAACTGCACGAACTCGACGGCGCTCATGTGGCGGTCGGCTCGATCAAAGGTCTCGCGAGCGGCGTCACCGGCGGTGCGGCGCGAGTTTTCGAGGATCCGCTGTAGTCGTTCGAGAGCGGCGACGTGCCAACGCAACGGATCTCGCGCCTCGAGCTTCTCTGGGGCGCGATCGGGGTTTGGCGTCGTCATCGAATTCGAGCCCGGCGAACGAGGGCCCTCCCGCACGCGTCGCGGTAAGAGCCTTTCGCCCTGGAATTCGGTTCGATCGTCGCCGTTTGTTTGACGATGCTCGAACGCCGCCAGTAAGAATACCAGACGGATTCCTGGGAGGGGCTCATGAAATTGGTACTAGCCGTCATCGCGACGACCCTTAGCGCAAACGTTGCCTATAGTCTGCCCCTTCCCGGGGGCGGGCCGCCGGAGACGGACTGTCACGCCGAGTTCGCGACGACGCGAATGAAACTGAACTATCCGCCGTTCAATCCTCAGAGTCCTTCGGCTCAGGAGGAGGTCCGATGCTTTGACGGCGATCCGGGCTGCGACCTGGACGGCGAGACGAATGGTGTGTGTGTTTTCGACATCGATGTCTGTCTGCGCAACGACGATCCTGATCTGCCCGAGTGTACTCCGGCGGATGTCGCCGGAGCGGATGCGTTTCTCGTGACAGGCTCCACGATCGACCCAATTCAGGAGCTGCGCGCCGATCTTCTCGGCCTGATTCCGGCGACGGAGGTTTCCTGCACCGACGGCAACACCTTGTCCGTCGAGGTCGGTGCGGAGGTCGTGTCCGCCACGGTGCGAGTCGAGGCGACCACGGTCGACGAGGTGACGGACATCGACGAAGTCACGTTCTCGTGCGTGCCGCATGGGTGGCCGTCGCACGGCAACAACTACGGCAACCATCGTTCAAACCCGCGCGAGACGGGCTTCGACGAAACCAACGCCGGCGCCCTTGGGATGAAGTGGCGGTTCGATGTCGGAGCTGTCGACGCGCGCCCCGGGCTCAAAGCGATCACGTCGACGCCGGCGGTGGGATACGGAATGGTGTTCGCCACATCCTGGAACAGCCGGATCTACGCGCTCGACCAGGATTCCGGCGAAGTGGTCTGGGAGTACGAGGCGGCGACGGCGTTCCTGGGGTTGGAAGGCAGCCCGACGCTCACCGCCGACGGGCGCGTCATCATCACTGCCGACAAGACCGTCGAATGTTTGGACGCGAGTGACGGTACCTTGCTGTGGTCGACCCTGTTGAGCGAAGCCCCGGAGAGCGAGATGTGGGGCTCTGCTACCGTCGCGAACGGTCGGGTTTTCGTCGGGATCGCCTCGGCGGCCGATTCTCCGTGTGCCTCCGACGGGCAGCTGGCGGCCCTCGACCTCGACACCGGTGAGGTCCTGTGGCGCTACCGGACGCGGCCCGAGAAGGTTTGCGAGACGGACACGTCGGTCGAGTGCTCGGAGGATGCTGATTGTCCGCGCGGAGGACCCTGCATCGTGGGCCGTGGCGCCGGGATTACGGCACGCCCGGCCATGGATCCGACTGGAGAGATCGTGTTCGCCAATACCGTCGGATGCTTTACCTTCCCATCGATCGGAGACTCGGACAGCATCATCGCGTTCGATGCGGCGACGGGCGACTTGCTTTGGAAGAATCGCGTGCGTCCGCCCGAGCAGTTCGGCTACTGCCCCGACGATGACGCGGCCGAATGCCGAGAGGATGCCGACTGCGCCGACGGACTCTGTCGCGCAAAGGCGGTGTTCCACGATTTCGGCTTCCTCAACGGGCCACTGTACGTCGGCGCCGATGAGACCGGACTTGGCAAGGGCTTGGTCGTTTCGGGCAGCAAGGACGGCACCCTCTACGCGCTCGACCCCGACACCGGCGAGCGCGCGTGGGTCAATGAGGTCGTTGCCGTGCCGGTTTCGCCGGGCTTGGCGGCATGGGGCCTCTTCAACGGGGCGATCGCGTATAGCGACGGATTTGTTTACGCCGGATTGCACGATGTCGCGCCCAGTCGCGATCCCGAGCACCTACAGGCCTTTCGCATCGCCGACGGAGTGACCGAGTGGGCGCATCCGTTCGAGCACACCTGGGGGCATGCGTCCGTGGCGAGCGACATCATGTTCATTGGCGATTGTGGCAACAACACGACCTGTAACCCGGCGTGCAACAGCCGCCCATGTGGTTCGGGTTTCTACTACGTCGTGGCTGCCAGAGACGGGCGGACCTTGAAACGCCTGACGACGCCGGCACCCGTGGTCGGAGGTGCGGCGATCGTGGATGGAGTCGTGTACGCGTCGTATGGTTTATCGGGCGCGGTCGGGGGCGTTACCGCCTATGCGGTTGCGTGCCCCGGGGATTGCGACCTCGACGGTCGAAGCGACGTCAGCGAGTTGACCCGCGGCGTTCGCGAGGCGCTCGAGCTGCCGGAGACGGTCGAGTGCGGGATCTTCGACCGCAACGGCGACGGCCGCGTGACCGTCGCCGAGTTGATCGTCGCTGTCCGAGCCAACCTCGAAGGCTGCTCGTCCTTCGGGTTCTGAGAA
>Ga0307505_10001755_pt1 | contig 16587 bp, 14 predicted proteins | sample 23_S_MG_FD_202183 | JGI IMG/M metagenome (GOLD analysis project Ga0307505, IMG submission 202183) | Soil microbial communities from Populus trichocarpa stands in riparian zone in the Pacific Northwest, United States - 23_S | ecosystem: Environmental > Terrestrial > Soil > Riparian zone > Trees...
CCGGCCAGATCTGACAGCCGGGCTATTGGGCGGTCGGAACGTTCGCCCGGCGCGTTCGATCCCGCTCGACCGTATCGTGCTGGCCAGCCAGTCTGCGATTGCGATGCTCTTACTGACGACCTGCGGATGGTTCGCGAACACGATGTGGTACGCATTGACAGAGGCCCCGGGTTTTGACGTCCCGAACACGGCCTTCATCGAAGCCAGGGCTTCACAACCGTACGCTACGAAGAGCCAGGTCCGGGGCGACAGCGTGGTGCAGTCCAGGATCTACACCGATGCGCCAAGGCGCGCAGCGGAGATTCGGAACCTCGTCGAAGCGATCGGATCGTTGCCCGGTGTGACGGGTGTCGCGTTCGGCGAGGCCCCTGTGGGCGACCTCCAGGAAATGCGCGCTGTGCGCACGTCTACGATCCCGCTCGACGGACGGGTGCACGAGGGGACGACCGGATCGGTAGGCGCGGGCGCCGGATACTTCGACGTGCTCGGTATTCCCGTCCTCCATGGATCGTGGCCGTCAGTCGGGCCGATTCCGCCTCAGGCGGTGGCGGTGACTGCAGCGCTGGCTCAAGAGTTGTGGCCCGACCAATCGGCGGTCGGTCGAGTACTCGGCAGCAGCACGGTGGCTGCGGTTGTTGGTGACACGGTGCAGGGCTCGTTGCGCGTAAACCACCGCCGCGGCGTGTACCGAGCGGCTGACCTCGAGCCAATGTCCAAGAGTCAAGATATGCGGCTGGTCGTTCGCACCGCAGGGAAATCCGAGCCGCTCGTTGCGGACATGCGACGGCTCGTTCAGACCGCGTTTCCAGATGCGGCCGAGGTATCAGTACTCAGCGGCCACACTGTCATCGAACGCGACACCGGACGGGAGCGCCTCGCAATGTGGTTTTTCTCCTGTATCGCGATCGTCGTCGCTGGGCTCTGCGCGGGCAGTGTCGTCGCGCTCGTGCGAACGACCGTTACCGCACGCTGGCGTGAGTTCGGCATTCGCCTGGCTCTAGGTGCAACGGTAGGAGAACTCCGCCGTCTGACGCTTCGAACCGCTTTGATGCCGGTGCTGGGTGGGGTCGTAGCCGGCGCAATCGCGGCGATGCTCGTGAGTCAAATGGCGGCGAAGTTTCTTCTGGAGCTGAGCCCATTCCACGCGATGGTGTACCTCGCTGCGGGCGCAGCGGTCGCCGCTACGGCCTTGGCCGCCGAGACCGTATCTGCACGCCGGATCTCCCGCGTGTCGCCAAAGGAACTCATGAAGTGCTAACGCGGTCTTCATGATCCTCTGGGCCGGTCTTCATGATGCTGTAGCTGCTCCTCGGGCGGAAGGGTCGACAGCCGCCCGGGCGGTGCGGTTACCTGCCGCCCGCGCCAGTGACCTATAGGTGACCTACGGTGTGGGGGAACTTGCAAGAAATGGTCGGGATGGCGGGATTCGAACCCACGACCCCCTGACCCCCAGTCAGGTGCGCTACCAGACTGCGCTACATCCCGATTTGTCGATCGCCGATCTATCGCTTCTTCCCGCCGCGCCTCGGTCGCCTGCTCTTCGCTGCCGGCTTCGGCTTCGGCTTCCTAACTTGTTTCGCCTCCGCCTTGGGCTTCGACTTCCGGGTCGGTGCAGGCCGCGCCGGCTGGCCCTTTGATCTTACCGGTTTCGCGTCCCGAATGCGGGCCGGACCTGCCTCCGCGTTCAGCACCTCGAGAATCCACCCGAGCCCCTGTCGAACCTCCCGCAACCCCTTCCGCGTCTGCTTGTCGACCAGTGCCGCGACATCCGCATCCGTAATCGAGTCGTCGGCGCGCGCGTCAGCCTGCGCCGCACTAGGCACCGCGCCCTCGTCGATCAGCCGGCGCCGCGCACCGGCCAGCGTCAACCCATCAACGAAGAGCAAGTGCTTCAATTTGAGCACCAACTCCACGTCGGACCGCCGATACAACCGCGGGCCGTCCGCGCTCTTGGACACGCCGAGGTCGGGAAACTCCGCTTCCCACGTCCTCAGGACGTACGACTGCACCTCGGCAATTTCGCAGACTTCCTGCGACCGAAACACAGACCGTTGGGGAATCGCGACAGTCACAGGTATTCACCGCCCCTGGAACACTCAGGGCAAGCCAGCGCAGTATAACTCGGCGCCGTTCGCGCCTACCTCTTCTTCCCTTTGCCTTCCGGCTTCCTTCTGCCTTCTGCCTTCTGTCTTTTGCCTTGTGAAGCCCTCTGCCCTTTGCCCTGTCGTGGCTCACTCTTCGCCCGCCGCCTGATCGTCAGCCGAATGGGCGCGCCCTCGAACCCGAACGTGTCCCGCAACTGGTTCATCAGGTATCGCTCGTAGGAGAAGTGCAGTTCGGACGCGACGTTCGTGAACAACATGAACGTCGGCGGCGCTACGCCTGTCTGCAGTCCATAGAGAATCCGAACCTCACGCCGCGCCTTGCTCGTCGGCCGATGCGCAGAGGTGACCGTTTCCAGAAAACGATTAAGCTCGGCCGTGGGCACCCGCTTCAGCCGCGCCGCGGCCACGCGATCCACGACCTCCAGTAACTTGCCGGTGCGATCGCCGGTCAGCGCCGACATCCGCACGATGGGCGCGTAATCCAGGAACTTCAACTGGTATCGCAACTTGTCGTCGAACTTCTTCGCGAAGTCCTCGCCCTGCCCTTTGACCAGGTCCCACTTGTTCACCGCGATCACGATCCCGGACCCGGTCTCTTCCGCTTCGCCCGCGATGGCGCCCTCGCGATCGCCCGCGCCTTCGGTGGCGTCCACGACGAGCACCACGACGTCGGCGCGCGCCATCGCGCGCTTTGCGAGCACGACACTGACGGCTTCGACCTGACCCGCGGTGTGGACCTTCCCGGGACGCCGCATGCCGGCGGTATCCACGATACGGAACTTCTTTTTCCGCCAGTGCAGTACCACATCCACCGTGTCGCGCGTCGTCCCCGGCATCTCACTCACCATCACGCGCTCCTCGCGAAGCAGGCGATTGACGAGTGAGGACTTCCCCACATTCGGGCGGCCGACGATGGCCACGGCGGTCTCGTCCTCGACGGCGGGCGGCGTGCTCCCGGACGCCGGCATCCGCGCCACGATGTCATCCAGCAGTTCCGCAACGCCATCGCCATGCTCGGCAGCCACTTCGAGAATGGGCTCGAACCCGAGCTTGAAGAATTCGTTGATGCGATTCCTGGAGCGCAAATCATCCGTCTTGTTGACGGCCAGCAGCGTCGGCACCCCCAACTGATGCACGCGCTCGGCGATCTGCTCGTCTCCAGGGACCAGGCCCTCGCGGCCATCCACGACGATGACGACGAGGTCCGCGGCCTCGAGGGCGCGGAGACCGTGCTCCACCACCAGCACGTGCAAGGGGTCCGTGGTGGCGCCGAACAGGCCACCCGTGTCGATCAGCGTGAACGGCCGGCCCTGCCACTCAGCAGGCGCGGACAACGAGTCTCGGGTGGTGCCGGCGACCGGCGCCACGATGGAGCGGCGCGTGCCGGTGATGCGGTTGAAGAGGGTGGACTTGCCGACGTTGGGCCGCCCGACGAGTACCACTACGGGGCTGCCCTGGCGTTCGGTCATCCCGACGAGTGTATCGCGGACACGGCCGATACGGGCTCTCAAGCCGAATCATTTAGCCACACACTTGACTCCGTAAGTGGTTTTCTTTATTGTCACTTACGGGCATCGCACTCCGGCTAAGTGTCAACCAGGCGGCACACGCATCATGATCAAAGTCGACATCGTTACCGAGGTCTCGAAGCTGGCCGACATCACCAAGGTCAAGGCTGAAGTGGCGGTGGATGCGGTATTCGACGCCATGCGGGCGTCCATGATGCGCGGCGAACGAATCGAGTTGCGAGGCTTCGGCGTCTTCCAGGTCAAGCCCCGTAAGCGCGGCATTGGCCGCAACCCCAGGACGGGTAAGGAAGTCCGCATCCCGCCGGGACGGACCATCCGCTTCAAGCCGGGCAAAGAGCTGCAGAACATCGGCGGCTGACGCGTTGGAAGTCCCGACAATCAGTTTCGAGCCTCGGCCCAAGTTCCAGCACCGGTACCGCTGGCACGTCATCCTGTTCCTGCTGACAGTCGCGTCGACGACGATTGCCGGCGGCTTCAGCTATTCCGTTGCCCTGCTCGCGATCCTCGGCGCGCATGAATTCGGTCACTACTACTACTGCCGTCGCCACGACGTCGATGCCACGCTGCCGTATTTTCTGCCGGCCCCGCTGCCGCTGACGGGCACGCTCGGCGCGGTGATCCGCATCAAAGAGGCGTTTCCGTCCACGCGCGCGCTCTTCGACATCGGGGTGGCCGGCCCGATCGCCGGCTTCGTGGTCCTCCTGCCGTTGCTCTATTGGGGAATCGGCCAATCAGAGGTGGTCGTCATCCCACCGAACACCGACGTGATCTATTTTGGTGAACCGCTTCTGGTGAAAGCCGCAATCTGGTGGCACTTCGGCGTGCTGCCGCCGGGCTCGGACGTGCAACTGCACCCTGTGGGTTTCGCCGCCTGGTTCGGGATGCTCGCGACGGCGCTCAATCTGTTGCCCTTCGGCCAGCTCGATGGCGGCCACATCGCCTATGCCGTATTCGGGCACCGCGCAAAATTTGTGTCGATGGCTACGCTGGCGATTACGATCCTCCTCACGGTGAGGTCGCTCAGCTGGGCGATGACGGCCCTGCTCATGTCGATCATGGCGTTCATGCTGGGATTCGGGCATCCCCGAATCGTCGACGAGGGCACGCCGCTCGACCGCAACCGGAGGCTCATCGCCTTCGGGGCGTTGCTGATCTTTGTGCTCTGCTTCACGCCAGTGCCGATTGAGACGTTCTTCAGACAGTAGCTAAATCACACTCACCGGATCCACATCGATGATGATCCGGCGCTTCAGTTCGGGGCGCTCCTCGAGCGCGGCGAGCAGGGCGAGGCGCATGGGCCGGCGTTGCTGTCCTTTGATGAAGAACTGCGCGCGGTACTCGTTGTTGATTTTGGCCAGCGCCGCCGGCGCAGGGCCGATGACGTGACCGTGCGGATGGCGATGCCGCGTGCGCTTCACCAGATCCTGTGCGTCGGCCATGGCGCCGTCGCTGGTCTTGGACTTCACCACAACGTTGATCATGGCGACCGCCGGCGGATAGTGCAGGCTCGCGCGGAAGTCCGTTTCGCGGAGATAGAACCGTTCGTAGTCCTGGGCGGCTGCGGCCTGAACCGCATAGTGATCGGGATAGAGCGTCTGCACGATCGCCTCGCCCGCCACCTCGCCGCGCCCGGCGCGCCCCACGACCTGCGTCAGCAACTGAAACGTGCGCTCAGCCGCACGGAAATCCGCCAGGCCCAGGCCCACATCCGCGGAGACCACGCCGACGAGCGTGACGGCAGGAAAATCATGGCCTTTGGCAATCATCTGCGTGCCGACCAGGATGTCGATGGCGCCGCGCGCGACATCCTGCAGCACGCGCGTAATCGCACCGCGCCGGCGAATCGTGTCGCGGTCCACGCGGGTCACGCGCGCGGCCGGAAACCGCGTCTTGATCTCGGCCTCCAGTCGCTCGGTACCAAACCCGGCCTGCTCCAGAAACTCCCCGCCGCAGGCCCCGCACTTTCGCGGCACCGCCGCGGCGAAGTTGCAGTAGTGGCACCGCACCCGCCGCTGAATCCGATGAAATGTCAGCGACACGCTGCAGTGCGGGCATTCCATCGATGCGCCGCACTGCCGGCAGAAGACGACCGTCGCAAACCCCCGGCGGTTGAGGAGCACGAGCGTTTGTTCGCCCTTGGCGAGCCGGTCGGTCATGGCGTCGACCAACGCGCGGCTGAGGACGACATCGGCGCCACGCACGGCGTACTCATCGCGCATGTTCACAATGCGAACGGTGGCGAGGGGCCGGTCGAGGATTCGGCTCGTGAGGCGGATCTGATCGTAGCGGCCGGATCGTGCGTTCGCCGACGACTCGAGTGACGGCGTCGCCGATCCCAGAACGACGAGAGCGTTGTGCGCGCGCCCGCGGACAATGGCCACGTCCCGGCCGTGGTACCGGGGTGTTTCGTCCTGTTTGTACGATCCGTCGTGTTCCTCGTCGACGACAACCAGGCCAATGCCGTCAAGCGGGGCGAACACGGCGCTCCGCGTGCCAATCACGACGTCCACCTGGCCGCGGCGGATCCGGTGCCACTGGTCGTGACGCTCGCCTTCCGCCAGACCGCTGTGCTGGATCGCGACACGCTCGCCGAATCGGCTGCGGAACTGCCCGACGACCGACGGCGTGAGTCCGATCTCGGGCACGAGGATCAGGACCTTTCGGCCGGCCTCAATCATCCGGCGCGTCAGACGCAAGTACAACTCCGTCTTGCCGCTGCCGGTCACGCCGTGCAAGAGAATCGTCTTGAAGGCCTGCGCGGCTGCCGCGTCTTCCAGGCGTCGAAACGCATCGGCTTGCTCCGGCGTCAATACCGGCTCCGCCGCGTCCGGTCGATCGACCGACCAGCGCGCCCCGCCGCCGGTCGCGTCGGCGAACGGGTCGCGCATCACGACGTCGTCTCGCACGCGCACCAAGCCGTGCCGAACGAGGCCGCGCAGCGCATCGGCGCCGATCTTCTGAGCGGTCGCGCCGGCGGCCGTCACGCCCGCCGCCTGGCTGCGCACAAAGTCCAGCGCCGCGCGCTGCTTCGGCCCCAGCCGCGTTGCGGACTCGTCCGCGGCCGGAACCGCCTCGTAGACTCTGATGGTCTTGAACGATTCGCGGCGTCCCTCGCGCGAGGCCGGCGGCATGGCCAGCGACATCGCGCTGCCGGGGCCGGACGCGTAGTACTCGCCAATCCAGAGGGCCAGGTCCACCACGTCCGGCGGCACAAACGCCTCGTCATCGACCAGCTCGATGATGTCGCGCAGGTCCTGCCCTTCCGGGGTCGCCGCGTGCACGTCGGCCACGTAACCGACCACGGTGCGGCCGCCCAGCGGCACACGAACGCGAGCGCCTTTGTGCACCTGGGCGTCGGCCGGCGCACGATAAGTAAGCAGGCCCAGCCCGGGCACGGGCACGGCGACGCTGATGAGCCGGTCAGTCGGAGCGGCCGAGGAGTTCACGGACTTTCTTCATGTCTTCCCACACGTCGCGCTTCTTCTCGGGACTGCGGAGCAGGTAGGCCGGATGGAACGTCGGAATGAGACTCGCGCCGTGGCGGAACGGCTGCACCGTTCCGCGCAGGCGCGAAATCGGTGTGTCCACTTCGAGCAGCGCGTGGGCCGCGTGCGTGCCGAGTGCGACGATGACCCGCGGCCGAATCGTGTCGATCTGCCGGAACAGGAAGGGCCGGCACTGGGCGACTTCATCGGGCTCGGGATTGCGATTGCCGGGCGGCCGGCACTTGATCACGTTCGCGATGTACACGTCCGAGCGTTCGAGACCGATCGACTGAATGATCTTCGTGAGCAGTTGCCCCGCACGGCCGACGAACGGTTCGCCCTGGATGTCTTCATCAGCGCCCGGCGCCTCGCCCACGAACATGAGCTGCGCCTGCGGGTTGCCGACGCCGAACACAATCTGTGTCCGGCCCTGCGCGTGAAGTTTGCAGCGGGTGCAGTCTCCCAGGTGCGCGCGGATGGCCGGCAGATCTTCGGACACGGAGGAGCTGGCGTCGATCTCAGGCACCTTCCCCGATTCGGCCGAAGCCGTAGTCTCGGGGGCCAGACCCGGCGTGGCGTGCGATCGCTCGCGCCAGCGAGGGTCGCGCGAGACGCCGCGAACGCCCAGTTGTTCGAAGAACTGCAGATGGGCGGCGATGTCGCGCCGGTCGGTCATCGCGTCCCGACGAGCGGCACCGGCGCCTGCAGCAGGGACTCGACGCGATCGAGCAGCACGGCAGCCACGCGGGCCTTGGACAGGATCGGCAACGGATCGACCTGGTCGGCCGTGACCAGCGTGACCTGATTCGTGTCGACGTCGAAGCCGGCGCCCGGGGCGGTCACATCGTTGGCCACCACAAGGTCGACGCGCTTCTGCGAGAGCTTGCCACGCGCCGCGGGCACCGGATCGCCGGTCTGCGCGGCGAACCCGACGAGCACGGGCTTCGAGGCGTCGCCGCGACGCCGGCCCAACTCCGCCAGAATGTCCGGCGTCCGTTCCAGGTCCAGCGTCAGCCCGGCGCCCTTTTCAATCTTTTCGGTGCGACCGCCAGCGCGCGGCGTGAAGTCGGCGACCGCGGCGGCCATGATGACGACGTCCACGGCGCGCGCGCCCGTTGAGGGGCCGTCGACCGTGGCCATGACGGCGGCGTGCATGTCGCGGGCGCTCCGGACCCGCACAACGCGCGTCACCGGCGGCGGCTCGATCGCGGTTGGGCCGGCGATCAGCGTCACGTCGGCGCCCCGCCTCGCCGCTTCCCGCGCGATTTCGAACCCCATGCGGCCGCTCGAACGGTTGCCGAGAAACCGGACCGGATCGATGTCTTCCAGCGTCGGGCCGGCGGTCACCAGGACGTGCCAGCCCGCAAGGGATCGATCGGGCGCCAGCACGCGCTCCGCCGCTTCCACGATGATCTCCGGCTCGGCCAACCGGCCTTTGCCAACCCAGCCGCAGGCCAGGTAGCCCTCGCCCGGATCGACGAAGCGCACGCCGCGCGCCGCCAGCGCGTTGACGTTAGCCACGACCGACGGGTGCTCCCACATGTTCGTGTTCATCGCCGGCGCCATCAGGACCGGGGCTTTGGTGGCAAGGTGCAACGCCGACAGAAAATCGTCCGCGAGGCCATGCGCAAACTTGGCGATGACGTTGGCGGTCGCGGGCGCGACCAGCAGCAAGTCCAGACTGGACGCGAGCGCGATGTGCTCGATATCGGCGTTCACGCCGGGTGCGAACTGCGTCGTGATCACCCGCTCCCGCGTGATGGCTTCGAACGTCAGAGGACCGACAAAGCGGCGGGCGTTGCGCGTGAGAATCGCCTGCACGCGATGGCCGCGCTTCTGAAGCAGGCGTGCGACCTCGACGGCCTTATAGGCCCCGATGCCGCCGCTCACGCCAAGCCCGACGAACGCCATGGGCAGGCCTACTTGCCCGGTTTGGCGGGCGCCGGTCGCTCACTATGTTCGATTGCGCCGCTCACGACTTCCTGCAGCGCACGCCGCGCCGGCTTCACCGAACCGTCGACCTTCGGCAAACAGCCGCGCAGCAACTGCCGCGCACGCGCCGCCGCGATGGTCACGAATTCGAAGGAATTCTCTGGCCTCAACGTGGCTCTGGATCGTTCCGTCATCTCTCTGCTCCCTATCCTCGAAAGGTCCTGACAATCGGTTCCACCCGCGGCCGACGCCGCTCGCGCCGCGCGCGCTCTGCGGTGACGATCGCGCACAATTCGCGGACGCACCGCTCGAGCTCGTCGTTGATCACGACGTAGTCGTACTCTTCCACCGCTCCGACTTCGGCCTGCGCCGTCGTCAATCGCCGGCGAATGGCGTCTTCCTCGTCCTGGCACCGGCCGCGCAGGCGCGACTCCAGCACTTCAAACGACGGCGGCAGCAGGAAGATTCCGACGGCTTCACGCACCCGGCCGCGCACCTGGCGGGCGCCCTGCACGTCAATGACCAGGACGACGTCGTTCCCCCTGGCCAGCAGCCCCTCCGTATCCTGACGGCCAGTCCCGTAGAGGTTACCGAAGACATCAGCCCACTCCAGGAAGCCGTCCATGGCCACCATCGCCTCGAAGGCTTGACGCTCAATGAAATTATAGTCGACGCCATCCCGCTCGCCGGACCGGGCCTTTCGGGACGTATAAGAGCGGGACCGGTCCAGGCCAGGGCACATTTCGACCAGTCGTTCGACGACGGTCGTCTTGCCGGTGCCCGAGGGCGCCGAAATCACGAAAAGGAGCCCTCGGCCGGCGTTACTCGACATTCTGGACCTGCTCCTTAAGCCGTTCCAGTTCGGCCTTCGCGGCGATCACCGTCTCGGTCGCGCGCGAACCCTCGACCTTCGACCCGACCGTATTGACCTCGCGGTTCATCTCCTGGAGCAGGAAGTCCAGTTTTCGGCCGCAGGGCTCCGGTCCCCGCGCCAGCGCGTGCCAATGATCGACGTGCGCCCGCATCCGCACGATCTCCTCATCGACATCCGACCGCGCCACGAAGCGCACCACTTCCTGCGCGACGGCCGCGGCGTCGCCCGCCAGATCGGCAGGGAGTTGAGCGAGACGCTCGCGCAGCCGATCGCCCATCGCACTCTGGCCTTCCCGCGCCAGGCGTTCGAGCTCGTCCACAAACGACGTGATGGTCGCGAGGCGCGCGCCGAGGTCGGCTTCAAGGAACCGGCCCTCGGTCGCGCGCATCACGATGAGCGCGTCCACGGCGTCCTCGATCACGCCCTCGACCAGTGCGGCCAGACTCTCGGACACGCCGGCGCTGCCGGCATCTGCCTTCGCACGAATCTCGAGCGCCTGTGGAATGCGGAGCACGTCGGAGGCGGTGAGCGCACCGGTGACGAGGCCTCGCGCGCGTGCCGACTCCATGACCTGAGACACCTGATCGAGCAGTTTCTCATCGAGCACGACTTCGCGCACCGGCGGCGACGTGTGCTCCACGCCGAGCGACACTTCCACACGGCCCCGCGTCAGCTTCTTCTGCAGGACCGCCTTCAGCCGCGATTCAATCGATCCGAGTGACTGCGGCGCCTTGATTTGCGTATCGAGAAAGCGGTGGTTGACGGACTTCACCGTCACATTGACCCGTTCGCCCTGGTCCTCGCGGCTGACCGACGCAAATCCCGTCATCGACCGAATCACGTCGTCACCTCCTCGTCGAAGACCTGGAGGGCATGCAAGCGGGCGTAGACGCCGTCGGGGCGCCCAACCAGTTCGTCGTGGGTGCCCACTTCGGCGACGCGCCCATTTTCGAGGGCCACAATCAGGTCGGCCCGACGAATCGTCGACAGCCGGTGCGCGATGACAAACGTCGTGCGGTTCTGCATGAGATTTCCGAGCGCGTCCTGGACCAGTAGCTCCGATTCCGCGTCGAGCGCCGAGGTGGCCTCGTCCAGCACCAGCAGCGGGCTGTCCTTCAGAATGGCGCGGGCGATGGCGAGCCGTTGCCGCTGCCCGCCTGACAAGCGCTGCCCCCGCTCGCCAATCCGAGCATCATAGCGCTCCGGGAGTTGCAGGATGAACTCCTCGGCATGCGCCGCGCGGGCCGCGGCCTCGATCTTCGTGCGCTCCGCGTTCGGCGCACCGTACGCGATATTGGCCGCAATCGAGTCATCGAACAGGACCGTCTCCTGCGTGACGAGCGCGGTCTGATCGCGCAGCGATTTCAGCGCCACGTCACGGATGTCCACGCCATCGACCAGAATGGCGCCCTCGGTGACATCGTAGAAGCGCGGGATGAGGTTGACGAGCGTCGTCTTGCCGGCGCCACTGAGGCCCACAACCGCGGCGACCTGACCGGCCTTCACGGTGAACGACACGTGCCGCAACGTGAACCGCGCCGGCTCATCGTCGTACGCAAAGCCCACGTCGCGGAATTCGACGGTCGACCTGAGCGGAGCGAGCGCCGGCGCGCCCGGCTTCTCTTTGACCTCGCTGTGGATGTCCAGGAGTTCGAAAATGCGCTGCGCCGCCGCGATCGCCTGCTGGATCGAGGCGTTCACGCGGCTCAGTTTCTTGATCGGGCCGTACATCATGAACGCGGCGGTCAGAAACGCCGTGAACTCGCCAGGCGTCAACTCGGTTCGCTGGATCTTGTCGGCGCCATACCAGATCGCCGCCACCGCCGCGATGCCCCCGATGAACTCCATTGTTGGAGGCAGCGCCGCCACCGCGCTCGTGATCTTCATGTTCGTGCGGTAGAGCAACTGTGTCGCGCCCGCGAAACGATCCGACTCCCGTCCTTCCGCACCGAACGCCTTCACGATCCGATGGCCCGCGAGACCCTCGGTCGCAATGTGCGTGACGGACTCCAACTCCTCCTGCCCACGCCGCGACATGCGTCGGACGCGCTGGCCGAGTCGAACCAGAGGATAGACGACAAGGGGTGCGGCGGTGAGACACACGAGCGCAAGGCGCCAGTCGATATAGAGCAGGGTCGCGGCAAAGCCTACGATCGCCAGCGACTCGCGAATCAGATCCGCGGTCGTGTCGGACACGACGCTTTGCACCTGGTTGACATCGTTCGTGATGCGGGAGACGAGCTGGCCAGACGTCCGCCTGGCAAAAAACGCGGCCGACTGATCGAGCGTGTGCCGGAACAGCTTGTTGCGCAGGTCGCGGACGACCCGTTGTCCGACGTCCGCCATCAGGAATCCCGAGGCGTAGGCGCCGCCGCCTTTGACAAAATACGCCAGCAGAATCAGGAACGCGACGTCTTTGACCGCACCGGCGTCGCGAAGGACGTCGTCAAAAATTCTCTGAACGAGCAGGGGCTGGGCCGCCGACCCGGCGGCGTACACCACCATCGCCGCCAGGGCGGCGACGATGCGGCCTCGGTACGGCCGCGCGTACTGAAGCAGTCGTGTGAACTCGTTCACTCAGTGAACCGGTATTTCAACAATACCCAGATCGCCACCACGCCATCCCGCCACCCGATCTTCTTGCCCTCTTCGTAGCCGCGCCCGTCGTAGGTGATGGGGACTTCGTACACGCGATAGCCGCGTTTGAAAATCTTCGCGGTCATCTCGGGCTCGATGCCGAACCCGTTCGAGTGGAGCGTGAACGACCGGAGGACCGGCGTCCGCATCACCTTGTAGCAGGTCTCCATGTCGCTCAGCATCGTGTTGTAGAGCACGTTCGTCAGCAGATTCAGCGCCAGATTGCCGGCGTAGTGCGTGAACAGGAACACACGGTGGCGGCCGAGGAAACGCGACCCATACACGACGTCTGCCCGGCCCTCGACAATCAATGAAATCAGGTCCGGGAATTCCTCCGGCGAATACTCGAGGTCCGCATCCTGGATCACGACGAGATCGCCGGTGACTTCCTGAAACCCGCGGCGCAGGGCCGAGCCCTTGCCGGCGTTGCGGGGCTGCAGCACGAGTTTGATCGGCCGCGTGGCCGCCAGCCGCTGCAGGATGTCCCGCGTGCCGTCGGTCGACCCGTCGTCCACGACAATCAGTTCAATGCGCAGGGGCACCGCGAGGACGCGCTCGATCATCTCTTCGATCGTCGCGCGCTCGTTGAACGCGGGCATCACGACCGAGAGAAGCGGGTCTTTCAGGATGCCGGTGAGTCGAGACATCGGCTCGCTGTCTCAGACGGAATAGCCGCGCGGGCTTCGCTCGTGCCAGCGCCACGCGGTGTCCACGATGGTGTCGAGCTGGCCTAGCCGCGGGGCCCATCCCAATTCGCGGCGCGCGCGCTCGTTGGAGGCGACCAGGCGCGCCGGATCGCCCGGGCGCCTGGGGCCGATCGAATGCGGCACCGGGCGGCCGCCGACCCGGGCGATGGTCTCGACGACCTCCTTCACCGACATGCCGGTCCCATTGCCGAGATTGTATGAGCCCGACGGCCCGCCGCCCTCAAGCCGGTTGAGTGACGCCACGTGCGCATCCGCCAGGTCGCTGACGTGCACGTAATCGCGGACGCAGGTCCCGTCGGGCGTGTCGTAGTCGTTGCCGTACAACGTCAACGCCGGTCCGCCCAGCGCCGCGGCAATCGCCAGCGGAATCAGGTGCTCTTCCGGCCGGTGGTCCTCGCCGATCAATCCGTCCGGATCGGCGCCCGCCGCGTTGAAATACCGGAGCGTCACCGACCGAATGCCGGTCGCGCGTTCCACATGCGGCAGGGCGCGCTCCACCGCCAGCTTGGTCTCGCCGTAGGCGTTAATCGGGCGCTGCGGGTGCGCCTCGTCAATCGGCGTCGTGAGGGGCTCGCCAAACGTGGCTGCGGTGGACGAGAACACCAGATGCTGGACGCCCACGGCGGCCATGGCCTCGATGACGCCGAGCGTGCCGCCGACATTGGCGCGATAGTAACCAAGCGGTTCGCGCACCGACTCCCCGACCAGCAGGCGCGCGGCAAAGTGCATCACGGCCGAAGCCTCGGCCGCGCGCAGCGTGCCGATCACGCGCGCGACATCCAGGATGTCGCCCCGGACCAGCGCGACCGATCGCGCGGGATACGCGCGCGCGATGCGATCGACGGCCGCCTCGTGCCCGGCCGACAGGTCGTCGTAGACGACCACGTCGTAGCCGGCGTGCGCCAGGGCTTTGACGGTGTGGCTGCCGACGTAGCCGGCGCCGCCGGTGACCAATACAGTGCTCATGGACGTCCGATCGAGGAATACGTGAAGCCGAGGGCGCGAATCTGCCGCGGGTCGAACTGGTTCCGCCCGTCGAGGATGACCGGCTGCTTCATCAGGCGCTTGATCTTGGCGAAGTCAGGCTCGCGGAACTCGTTCCACTCGGTCACGAGCAGCAGCACGTCGGCCCCCTTCACCGCGTCGTAGGAGTTCCGGGCGTACGTGATGCGCGACCCGAAGATGCCGCGCGCGACTTCACGCGCCACGGGATCGAAGGCGCGGACCTTGCCGCCGCGCGCCAGGATGCCGTTGATGATGGGAATCGCGGGCGCCTCGCGCATGTCGTCGGTCCGCGGCTTGAAGGACAGGCCCCACACCGCCACGGTCTTGCCTTTCAGCGACTTGCCGAATCGCGCATCCAGCTTCTCGAGCAGCCGCTCCTTCTGCGCGTCGTTGACCGCCTCGACGGCCTCCAGAATCCGGAAGCGGTACTTCCGGTCGGTCGAGAACTTCACCAGCGCCTTGACGTCCTTCGGGAAGCAGCTGCCGCCATAGCCGATGCCGGGGAACAAGAACGCCGGTCCGATCCGGCGGTCCGAGGCGATCGCCTGGCGGACCTTGTCCGCGTCGGCGCCAAACCGCTCGCACACATTCGCGATTTCATTCATGAAGGAGATGCGTGTCGCGAGCATCGCATTCGCGGCGTACTTGCAGAGCTCGGCGCTGGTGGTGTCCATCACCATGATCGGCGCGCCGGTGCGCGTGAAGGGTCGATAGAGGTCCGTCATGATCGTCGCGGCGCGCTGATCGTTCGCGCCGACGACCACGCGATCGGGCTTGAGGAAGTCTTCGACCGCCGCGCCCTGTTTCAGAAACTCCGGATTGCTCACCACGCTGAATGGGTGCGACGTTTCCTTCCGGATCGCGTCCCGCACCTTTTCAGCGGTCCCGGCCGGCACGGTGCTCTTGTCGACGATCACGGTGTATCCGGAAATCGCGCGGCCGATTTCCCGAGCGGCCGCGAGCACGTGCTGCAGGTCCGCCGAGCCATCCTCGCCGGTCGGTGTTCCGACGGCAATAAACACCACTTCCGCGCGTTTGACCGCATCCCGAAGTTTCGTCGTGAACGTCAGCCGCTTCTCGGCCCGGTTGCGCCTGACCAGTTCTTCGAGGCCCGGCTCATAGATCGGAATCTTGCCCCGGTTGAGCATCCGGATCTTCGCGGCGTCGCGGTCGATGCAGGTCACATCGTTGCCTGTCTCGGCGAAACAGGCGCCCACGACGAGCCCCACATATCCGGTCCCCACTACGGCCAGCCTCATGCCACTCCCTTTCCGGTCCTACGAAGCGCTTCACAGTAACACGCGCGCGAAAAAGCCCGCATGATAGCATCCCGCAAGCGTCGCCTGTGCGGATCCTGCTCGATTATCGGCCGGCGCTCCGCCAGCGGACAGGCGTCGGGGAATACGCCCACGAGTTGGCTCGCGCGCTCGTGCACACCGCGCGCGGCGGTCACGCCGGCGACGAACTGGTGTTGTTTTCGTCGTCGCTGAAAGACCGCCTGTCCGCCACCGTCGTGCCGGGCGCGGCGACCATCGATCGCCGGATTCCCAATCGCGCGCTGAATCTGGCCTGGCATCGGTTCGGGTGGCCGCCGATCGAAATGCTGACCGGCGGCCGCTTCGACGTCGCGCACGCGTTCCATCCGTTGAGGATTCCCAGCCGCCATGCCGCGCAGGTCGTCACCATCCACGACCTGGACTTTCTGGATCACCCCGAACGGACCGCGCGCGAGATTCGCCGGGACTATCCGGCGTTGGCCGGCAGGCATGCGCGTCAGGCGCACCATGTCGTGACCAACTCACAGACCACAGCGGCGGCTATCCATCAACGCTTCGGCGTCCCGCTGGCACGCATCACGGTCTGTACACCGGGCGCCCCGCCGTGGCTGCGGCGCGAGGTCGAGCCGGCGAACGGATGTCTGCTGTTCCTCGGCACGCTGGAGCCGCGCAAGAATCTGGGCGTCCTCCTCGATGCGTACGAACGGCTCATCAGTCGCCATCCGGACGCGCCGCCCCTTGTGCTCGCGGGACCGCAACCGAAGGGCGCGGCGTCCCTCATCGATCGCGCCACGCATCGTCCCCTGGCGGGCCGCGTCGAACTCCCTGGCTATGTCGACGACCAGGCCCGCGAAGCGCTGTTCAACCGCGCGCTCGTGTTCATCATGCCGTCGCATACGGAGGGATTCGGCATGCCCGTCCTCGAGGCCATGACCCTTGGCGTGCCGGTCGTGGTCGCCGATCGCGGTGCGCTCCCCGAACTGACCGCCGGAGCCGGGCGGCGCGGTGGGGCCGCCGAATCGCCCCCGTTGTACGC
>Ga0307505_10001756_pt1 | contig 16584 bp, 13 predicted proteins | sample 23_S_MG_FD_202183 | JGI IMG/M metagenome (GOLD analysis project Ga0307505, IMG submission 202183) | Soil microbial communities from Populus trichocarpa stands in riparian zone in the Pacific Northwest, United States - 23_S | ecosystem: Environmental > Terrestrial > Soil > Riparian zone > Trees...
GGGGTCGCCGTGGCCTTCGTCGTGCTGGAAGGATAGGGATGAGACTCGGACCGGTGATGGTCGACGTGGCGGGGCTCTCGCTCACGCCCGACGACATCGAGAGGCTGCAGCATCCGCAGGTGGGCGGGGTGATCCTCTTCGCGCGCAACTTCGCGGCACCCCTGCAGCTGATCCAGCTCACGCACTCGATTCGCGAGCTGCGCACGCCGCACCTGCCGATCGCCGTCGACCACGAGGGCGGGCGCGTGCAGCGCTTCCGCCACGGATTCACGACGATCCCGCCGATGGCCGAGCTGGGCAAGCTCTGGGACCGGGACCCCGCGCAGGCGCTCGCCGCGGCGCGCGGCTGCGGCTTCGTGATCGGCAGCGAGCTGCAGGCGCACGGCGTGGATTTCACCTTCGCGCCCGTGCTCGACGTCGACTACGGCGAGTCGAGCGTGATCGGCGACCGCTCGCTGCACTCGGACCCGCACACCATCGCGGTGCTCGCCGAGGCGCTGCAGGCGGGGCTCAACGCAGCGGGCATGAACAGCGTGGGCAAGCATTTCCCGGGGCACGGCTACGTGCGCGCCGATTCGCACCTCGAGATTCCGGTGGACGATCGCACGCTCGCGCAGATCACCGCCTCCGACCTGATCCCGTTCCAGCGGCTCGCGCGTTCCGGCATGGGCGGGATGATGCCCGCGCACGTGATTTACCCGAAGGTGGATGCCAGGCCCGCGGGGTTCTCCGCGGTCTGGCTGCAGAAGGTGCTGCGCGAGAAGCTCGGCTTCGAGGGCCTCATCTTCTCCGACGACCTGTCGATGGAAGGAGCGAGCACGGCGGGCGGCACCGTCGCGCGCGCCAACGCGGCGCTCAACGCGGGCTGCGACATGGTGCTGCTGTGCAACGACCCGCGTGCGCAGGACACGATGCTGGAAGGCCTCGAGCGGCGCCCCGTGGCGCCCACGCTCGCCAAGCGCCTCGAGCGCATGCGCGGCAAGGCGATCTCGACCGTGGCGCTCAAGGCCAACGCCGCATACCTCGCGGCGACGGAGAACCTGGCGCGCGTACGGGGATGATTCTCGCGAGCCGAAAGGCGCTCGTCGCCTGGCTCGCCCTGGCAACCACACTAGCAGCGTTGGCGACACCGCCCTCCGGGAAGGCCCTGGTGCTGCCGGGGTTGAAGGAGCCGGTCGAAATCCTCATCGACCGATGGGGTGTTCCCCACATCTACGCCAGGGGGTTCGACGACGTCTTCTTCGCGCAGGGATTCCAGGCCGCGCGCGATCGCCTGTGGCAGATGGACCTGTGGCGCAAGCGCGGGATGGGGGAGATGGCGAAGGACTTCGGGCCGGCCTACGCTGAGGGCGATCGCATGGCGCGCGCGGTGCTCTTCCGCGGGTCGATGTATCACGAGTGGCTGGCGTACGGCTCGGAGGCGAAGCGCGTTGCCGTTGCGTTCGTCGCGGGCGTGAATGCCTACGTGGCGCTCACGGAGCGCGATGCGTCGCTCCTGCCGGAGGAGTTCCGGATCCTGGGCTACCGGCCCGCGCGATGGAGCGCGCCTGACATCGTGCGCATCCGCCATCACGGGCTCACCGTGAACCTCGAATCCGAGGTCGAGCGGGCGCGCGCCTACTGCAGCGGCGCGAAGGGCGAGCAGATCGATTGGCTGCGCCAGGAACTCTCGCCCCCGGTCACGCCCGCCATTCCCGAAGGCCTCGACCCGTGCGCGATTCCCGCGCCGCCGGTCATGCGCGCATACGGGCTCGCCACCGCCGGCCCGCGATTTCGCAAGGAGATGCTCATGCCCGGCATCGCGGGCGCGGCGTTCGACCCAGTGCCGGCGAGCGAAGAGCGCAATGCCCACGGCAGCAACAACTGGGCCATCGCGCCGGCTCGCTCGGCGACCGGCCGTCCCATCCTCGCCAACGATCCGCACCGCCGCCACGCAGCCCCGAGCCTGCGCTACATCAGCCACCTGGTCGCACCCGGCCTCGATGTCATCGGCGCGGGCGAGCCTTTCCTGCCGGGCATTTCCATCGGCCACAACGGCACCGTCGCCTTCGGGCTCACGCGCTTCTTCATCGACCAGGAAGACCTCTACGTCTACGAGCTCAATCCGGACGCCGGGGACGAGTATCGGTACCGCGGCCGATGGGAGCCGATGACCCTCGTCGCCGAGACCATCGACGTGAAAGGAGAGTCGCCGCGCAAGGTCGAGTTGCGCTTCACGCGCCACGGCCCCGTCCTGCACGTCGACGCGGCGAGGAAGCGCGCGTTCGCGCTGCGCGCCGCGTGGCTCGACCTGGGGATGGCGCCGTATTTCGGATCCATGGACTACATGCGGGCACGCGGCTGGGACCAGTTCAGGGCGGCGATGAACCGTTGGGGGAACCCGGGGGAAAGCCAGGTGTACGCGGATGTCGCGGGCAACATCGGTTGGATCGCAGCGGGCCTTACGCCGATCCGCCCGAATTGGGACGGCCTCATGCCGGTGCCGGGCGACGGGCGCTACGAGTGGGCGGGGTTCCGCGACATGGACGAGCTGCCCGGCGAGTTCGCGCCCGCGCGTGGCTATGTGATGACGGCGAACGCCAACACCATCGCACCGGATCATCCGGCGGCGGGGAAGGGCATCGGCTACGAATGGGCCGACTCGGCGCGCGCGACACGCCTTGCCGAGATCCTCGCGTCGAAGGCGCGCTTCACGCTCGAGGATTCGCAACGCATGCAAGCCGACACGACGTCGATTCACGCCCGCAGGGTGTTGCCGCTGTTGACGGCGCTGCACGTTTCCGAGCCGCGCGAGGAACGCGCGCTCGACCTGTTGCGCCATTGGGATGCGAACGTGTCGCGTGACAGTGCCGCGGCCGCGATCTTCGAGGTTTGGTTCACCAAGCACCTTCGCCCGGCAGTCTTGCGCCAGGTGCTGGGCGAAGCGGGCGCGCGCCTCGCCGCCCCGGGCGATCCCACGCCCGTGATCATGGCTCTCGAGCTCGCGCGGGCGGCAATGAGCGCCGAAGAGCGCGACGCAATCCTGCTCTCTTCACTCAAGTCCGCGCTCGACGAAATCGGCGCGAAGCTCGGCCCCGACATGGGCACTTGGAAGTGGGGCTCGCTGCACAAGTCCCGCTTTCCGCATGCGCTGCAGGACGTGGTGGCGAGCGAGTCGAAGGAGCGCTTCACCGTCGCGGGGCGGCCCCTGGGCGGCTCGGCATTCACGCCGATGGCCGCGGGCTACCGGATGGCCGACTTCGCATTGTTCTCCGGCGCGTCGTTCCGCATGGTGCTGGACGTCGGCAACTGGGACAACTCGCGCGCGATCAACGCTCCGGGCCAGTCCGGTGTTCCCGAAAGCCCGCACTATCGCGACCTCGAGCCGCTCTGGGCGGACGGAAAGTACTTTCCGCTCGCCTATTCGCGCAAGGCGGTGGAGCGGGTGACCGTGTCGCGATTGCGCCTGCTTCCGGCGAAGTGACGGCCTGCCCCGATTGCGTGCCTGGGCATCACCGTCCGGCGCCCTGGCAGTGGCGCAGGTCGTTGAAGCGGTCGACCGCGTTCTTGCCCTGGCCGGCCGCGCCGGCGCCCGCGAGGGCGATCTCGCCCACGCGCCGGACTTGCTCGGTGTCGCGCTTGATGGCGGCGATCAGCCGCTGCAGTGACGACGTGAGCTTCTGCTCCTTCTTCTGGCGTGTCTCGTTCACCTTGGCGACCAGCGAGTAGACGCTGAAGGCGAACTCGCCGGTGGCCATGCAGAATTCCCGCGACGCGGACTTGAAATCGAGCTTCTTCGACAGGAACGCGCCGCTTTCCATGACTTCGACTGCGCACCGCGCGCTGTCGCCGAACATGCGGTCCACCGCCACGTAAGTGCTGCAGGCGCTGCGCACGACCTCGCCGCCGAACTTGTCGACGCAGGCGGCGGGCGAGGTGACCGGGTTCAGCGTGCGCGTATGGCCCCTGGGGCAGGCGTAGCAGTTGCCGTTCGGGTCCCAGAACTGGCCCGGCGCGCAGTTGGTGCCCAGCGCCCCGCTGCCGCGGCCGAAGCGCTGCGCGGGCGCGGTCTTCTCCGCGTAGCCGCTGCAGGGCCGCGACTGGTAGGCGCGGTCGACCTGCTCCTTGAACTGCGCCGGCATCGCCGTGGCCGAGGCCGCGGCATCGACGCTGCCCGCCACGTTGCCTCCGGCGGCTTCGACCATGACCTCGCAGGCCGCACCGGCGATCACGTTCTTGCTGCAGTTTGCCCCGACGGCAAGCTGGGTTTGCGCCTGGATGTCGAGCGAGCCGACGCTCAGGCGGCAAACCGCGCGCAAGGTGTCGCCGTAGAGTTCGGACAGCGATGCGAGCCCGGCGAGGAACGGCGTCTCGCCAGGCTTCAGCCCCACGCAGACGTTGCGCTTGAAGTCCTCGCGCAGGTTGGCGTTGCACGAAGGTACCCGCTCGCCAAGCAGGCAGGGCCGCTGCCCGGAGGCGCCGCACTGGCCCGCGCGGGCGCACGTGCCGCCGATGTTGATGCGGCCTTTGTCGCAGGCGCCGAACTCGGCGGTCAGGCCCGCCAGCGGCGCGGCGGCGCAGGCATCGCCTGCTTTCACGTGCGACAGGGTGCGCGAATAGCCGCCGGGGCAACGCCAGCAGGTCCCGCCGTCGATCAGGTCGAAGAAGCTGCCCGCCGGGCAGGCGAGGCTGCCGGCCGCCTGCGCGTGCGAGCGCGTGGCGCCGACGCGGTCCGCGCACGCCTTCCCCGAGGTGACGGGATGAGCAGTGCGGTGGTACCCGGAAGGGCAGGTCCAACAATAGCCGTTGGGATCCCAGAACTGCCCGCGCGCGCAGTCGGTGCGCAGCAGGCCCTTGCCGCGACCGTGCCGTTTCGCGGAGGAGAACTTCTCGTGCGCCGGCACTTCGCAGGCGTCCCTGCTCTGGACGTGGAACACCGTACGCCGGGATTCGCCCGGGCAGCGCCAGCAGCTTCCGCCGTCGATCGGGTCGAAGAACGCGCCGCCGGGGCAGCGCGAGGGCTTGTTGCCGGCGAATTGCGCCGGTGCGATGGTGCAGGCCCGCTGGCCGTCGCCGCCGCAGTTGGCGGCGCTGGCGTCGGTCGTGAACAAGCCGATGGCGAAAAGCGCCATGCCCGTCCAGATTGTTGCGGCGCGTGCTGCGAGCGGGTTTCGGATCATGCCGAATCTCCTCGTATCGTTCTTATGAAGAGGATCACGCCCCTGCTTCTGCTCTGCTGTTTGCGGCCGCTGCGGGACACTGTAGTCCATGACCCCTTTGAGGTAATCCTTCACGCGAAGCGGTTGCGTGATCATGGGCGCGAGGTCGTCCGGTTACAACCCGCCCCGTCCGTGGCACGATTCAGCGATCTGGACGTCGATAACAAAGGGGAGAAAAACCATGAGTTTGCAACCACAAGTGCCCGCCGTCGTCCCCCTCTATGCCGGTTTCTGGAGACGGGCTGCGGCCGCCTGCGTCGACAGTCTCGTCTTGGTCATCCCGGCGATCATCATTGAAATCGGTGCGGGGCAAGCCGGCATGCTGGCGCTCCTCATCAACGTGGCGGCGGGTTGCGCGTATTACGCCGGCTTCCACAGCTCGGCCAGGCAAGCAACGCCCGGCAAGATGGCGTTCGGGATCAAGGTCACCGACCGCGCCGGAGCGCGCATCGGCATCGGTCGCGGCATCGGCCGCTATTTCGCGACCTGGCTCTCGGCATTCATCCTGGGGATCGGTTTCCTCATGGCTGCGTTCACGCAGAAGAAGCAAGCCCTGCATGACATGGTCGCGGGCACGCTGGTGGTGAGCGGCAAGGCCGACCCGGAAGAAGTCGTCTCGGGAGGCGGCACGATGCCCCTCACCGGCGGCGTCATCGCGATCACCGCCATCCTTTTCATCGTGCCGTTCGTCGGAGGGATCCTTGCCGCCATCGCAATTCCCGCTTATTCCGACTACACCGTGCGCTCCAAGGTCTTCTCGGTGCTCACGGCAGGGTCGGTGGTGAAGGGCGACGTCGAGCAGGCCTATGCCGAAAAGCGGCCTTTCACGACCGTCGCGGTGAACGCGCCCTCCCCCTATTCACAGGGCATCACGGTGACACCCAAGGGCGAGATCCTCATGCGACTCGTTCCCGAGGTTGGCAACGGCGGAACGATTGTCTATTCGCCCATGATCGATTCTGCCGGTGCGATGACCTGGCAGTGTTCGTCGGCCGACGTGCCGAAGAAGTACTTGCCGGCGGCCTGCAGGTAGACCGGCCTCTTTCCGCGGGCACCGAGATCGCAGGGTGGCTCGTGACCGTGATGCAGGAAGCCGTCTTCATCCAGGCGAAGTAGCTCGCCAGCTTCACGCCGTTGTAAGGTAGATTCATGGGATTACCCTCCAGCGGAGCCCGCAATGCACCTCATCTGGCGCCTCGTCGCATCCTTGACGCTCGCGGGCGCCCTTACGGCCGAAGCCAAGCCGCAAGTCACGCGCATCGAGCCTCCTTTGCATGTCGTTTTCCTCGGCAACAGCTTCATCTACTACAACAACAGCCTGCACAGCCACCTGGCCTCACTCTCGCGCGCGGCGGATCCCGAGGCGGCGAAGGCGCAAACCTTCAAGTCGATAACGATCTCCGGAGGGCCCCTGTCGGAGCACGAGTCGGGCATCGAGGGCATCCTCAAGTTGCGCAAGTGGAACGTGGTCGTCCTTCAGGGACAGAGCACCGAGCCGATGGTCACCGACAAGGCGCGGTCCGAACGCTTCAAGGACTACGCGCGTCGGTATGACAGGCAGATTCGCGAAAGCGGCGCGCGCTCGGTCTTTTTCATGACCTGGGCCTATCGCGACAAGCCCGAAATGTACGCTCCCCTCGCGGAGGGCTACGAGGGCATCGGCAACGAGCTGGGGGCACTCGTCGTCCCTGTGGGCCTCGCTTTCGAGCGCTCGATCAAGGCACGACCGGCGCTTATCCTGCACGACGCAGACACGGTGCACCCGAGCCTCGCAGGAACCTATCTCGCGGCCGCTACCTTCTACGCCGCGCTCTACGGCAAGACGCCTGTCGGCAACACCTACACCGCGCAGCTCGATCCCGACACGGCGAAGTTCCTCCAGGGAGTCGCCTGGGAGACGGTGAACGCCTATTACGAGCTTCCCGCGGTTCGGCAGTGACGGTATGGACGCCAAGGCCCCCCGCGGCCACGGAGAACCGGGCTAGGGTTCGGGCGAGCTAGCCGATCGCCGGGCGCCGCTCGCCGGCCCGGGTCTCCTGCTCGAACGCGTGCGCCATCTGCAGCACGCCGAAGTCGTCGCGATATCGCCCCACGATCTGCAGGCCCACGGGAAGCGGCTTCGGATCCGTGGTGAATCCCGCCGGCACCGAGATCGCGGGATGGCTCGTGACCGTGATGCAGTAGGCCGTCTTCATCCAGGCGAAATAGTTCGGCAGCTTCACGCCGTTGATGGTGGCCACGTAGGGCTGCGACGCGGGGAAGGGTGGCACCTGGTTCACCGGCAGGCAGAGGAACTCGTGGCGCTGCATGAACTCGCGCATTCTGCGGTAGATGTCCGAGCGCAGGGCCAGCGCGCGCGCGATGCGCGGCCCGTCGAGCTTGAGCCCTTCCTCGATGTTCCAGGCGACGGTGTCCTTGATCCGCGCGCGATGTTTCTCCAGCAGGCCCGCGTAGCGTTGCACGAATCCGAGCGCGCGCAGCACATGGAACACCTCGTCGGCGCCCTCGAGGTCGGGGTGCGCATCCTCCACGATGCAGCCCAGGTCCTCGAGCACGCGGCGCCGCTCGCGCAGCACGGCGGCGACACGCGCATCCACCGGGATGTCGGCGCCTTCGAGGCGCCCGTCGCGCACGCCCCACCAGGCCACGCGCACCTTGCGGAAGTCGCGCCCCAGGGGACGCGCGAAGCGCGCACCCGCGTCGTCGATCGAGATGGGCGAGCGCGGGTCGGGGCCCGCCATGGCGGAGAAGAGGAACGCGGCGTCGTCGACGCTGCGCGCGATCGGTCCCAACACGGACAGCGTCGCCCACGCGTCGACCGTCGGATAGTAGGGCACGCGACCCGGCGTCGGCCGGAACCCGACGACGTTGTTGAAGTTGCCGGGATTGCGCAAGCTGCCCCCCAGGTCGGAGCCGTCGGCGAAGGGCAGCATCCCGCACGCCACCGCCACGGCCGCGCCGCCCGAGGAGCCGCCGCACGTCTTGTCGAGGTCCCAGGGGTTGCGGGTGGTGCCGAACACCGGATTGAAGGTCTGGCTGCCGGCGGCGAACTCCGGCGTGTTGGTCTTTCCGAGCGTGATCGCGCCCGCGCCCTTCAGCCGCTCGACGATGACGTGGTCCTCGCCGGGGACGTTGTCGGCATAGATAGGCGAGCCGAAGGTGGTGCGTATGCCCCGCGTGACGATCATGTCCTTGTAGGCGATCGGCAGGCCGGCGAGCGGCCCCGGCGAGGCGCCGCGCGCGCGCCGACGGTCGAGCGCCCTGGCCGCCTTCAGAGCTTCCTCGGGCAGGAAGGTCACGATCGCGTTCACCTTCGGGTTCACGCGCTCCACCTGGGCGATGAAGGCGCGCATGAGCTCGGCGGCGGAGAGCTTGCGGGCGCGCAGCATTCGGGCAAGACGTCGGGCTGGAAGGAAGACCACGTCGTTCATAATTGAACCCCTATTATGACCACCACATTCGACAGCTCCGAGCTGATCGCGGGGCTTCCCTCGCGTCCCGGCGTCTACCGCTTCAGGAACGCCGCCGGCGAGGTGATCTACGTCGGCAAGGCGGGCGACCTGAAGAAGCGCGTCTCCTCCTACTTCCAGAGGAACCTCGCCAGCCCGCGCACCGCGATGATGGTGTCGCAGATCGCGGGCGCGGAGACCACGGTCACGCGCACCGAGGCCGAGGCGCTGCTGGTCGAGAACAACCTCATCAAGACGCTCGCCCCGCGCTACAACGTCGTCTTCCGCGACGACAAGAGCTATGGCTACATCATGCTCACCGCGCACAAGTATCCGCAGATCCGCTTCTACCGCGGCGCGCACCACAAGGGCAACCGCTACTTCGGGCCCTATCCCAGCACCTGGTCGGCGCGCGAGACCATCGGCCACCTGCAGCGCATCTTCCTGCTGCGCAGCTGCGACGACACCGTCTTCGCGCACCGCTCGCGCCCCTGCCTGCTGCACCAGATCCATCGTTGCTCGGCGCCGTGCGTGCGCGCGGTCGGCGAGGAGGAGTACAACCGCGACGCCGACCAGGCGGCGCTCTTCCTCGACGGCAAGCAGACCGAGGTGATCGAGCAGGTCACGGCCAAGATGAACACCGCCGCCGGGGCGCTGCGCTACGAGGAGGCCGCGCAGCACCGCGACCAGATCCGCATGCTCCAGCGCGTGCTCTCCGGACAGGCCGCCGAGTCGACGGGCGGCGCCGACACCGACATCGTGGTGGTGGTCGAGCGCGAGGGCGTGTGGTGCGTGACGCTCGCCATGGTGCGCGGCGGCCGCCACCTGGGCGATCGCAGCTTCTTCCCCCAGAACGCGTCCGGCAGCGATGCCGCCACCGTGCTCGAGGCCTTCCTCACGCAGCACTACGCGGTGCAACCGATCCCGGGGCGCGTCGTGTGCGACCAGCTCGAGACGCCGCCGCTCATGGAGGCGGCGCTGGCGGGCATCGCGCAGCGCCCGGTCAAGGTGGTCTCGCGCCCCGTGGGCGAGTCGCGCACCTGGCTCGACATGGCGCGGCAGAACGCCTCGCTCGCCATCGGCCAACGGCTGTCGGCGCAGGCCACGCAGGAGGCGAGGGTGGTCGCGCTGCAGGAGTTCCTCGGCGCCGAGGGCGCGCTCGGCCGCATCGAGTGCTTCGACATCAGCCACACCATGGGCGAGGCGCCGATCGCCTCGTGCGTGGTCTACGACAAGGGCGCGATGCAGAACTCGGAGTACCGTCGCTACAACGTGGTCGGCGTCGAGCCGGGCGACGACTACGGCGCCATGCGCTTCGCGCTCGAGAAGCGCTACCGCAAGCTCGCCGACGCGGAGGGCAGGACGCCGGACCTGGTCTTGATCGACGGCGGGCTCGGGCAGCTCAATGCGGGGCGCGCGGTGATGGGCGACCTCGGGCTGCACCAGATCCGCATGATCGGCGTGGCCAAGGGCGTGGAGCGCAAGGCGGGGCTGGAGCAGCTCTTCGTCGCGGGCGAGGAGGAGCCGCGGCGCCTGCCGCCCGACCATCCGGCGCTGCACCTGATCCAGCAGATCCGCGACGAGGCGCACCGTTTTGCGATCACGGGCCACAGGGCCCGCCGGGGCAAGGCGCGCACCGCCTCGCGCCTGGAGGAGATCTCGGCCGTGGGCCCGAGGCGACGCCAGAAGCTGCTGGAGCATTTCGGCGGGCTGCAGGGCGTGATCGCCGCGAGCGTCGAGGACCTGGCGCGCGTGGAAGGCATCAGCCGTAAACTGGCGGAGCGCATCTACCAGGAGCTGCACTAACCTTGCATTTCAACCTGCCCCTGCTGCTCACGTGGCTCCGCATCCTCGCGATCCCGGTGTTCGTGGCGGTGCTCTACGTGCCCGAGGACTGGATCGCGGAAAAGACCCGCAACGTGATCTCGATGTGGATCTTCATCGCGGCGGCCATCACCGACTGGCTCGACGGCTGGCTCGCGCGCCGCTGGAACCAGACCACTTCGTTCGGCGCGTTCCTCGACCCGGTCGCCGACAAGCTGATGGTGGCGGCCGCGCTCATCGTGCTCACCGAGTTCGGCCGCATCTACGCGCTGGTGGCACTCATCATCATCGGCCGCGAGATCACCATCTCGGCGCTGCGCGAGTGGATGGCGCAGATCGGGCGCTCGAAGAGCGTGGCGGTGAACATGGCGGGCAAGATCAAGACGGTGGCCCAGCTGGTCGCTATCCCGTTCCTGCTTTTCGACGACGTGCTCTTCGGCCTCTTCCATACGCGCCCGGTGGGGCACGTGCTGATCTGGGTGGCCGCGGGCATCACGCTCTGGTCGATGGTGGTGTACCTCAAGGCCGCCTGGCAGAGCGGCGCGCTGCACGAGAAGTAGGGGAACTTCGGGCGTGCCGCCTTGCCCTAGCTCGCTGAAAACGCTATAATTTCCGTCGTCATTGCGGCAGTAGCTCAGTTGGTAGAGCGCAACCTTGCCAAGGTTGAGGTCGAGAGTTCGAGACTCTTCTGCCGCTCCAGTTTCCTGTAAGTGCCTGACGGCACTTCCAAACCCGCGCCAAGCGCGGCACTCCCAAACCTCCGTAGCACGGTGAAATCACGACCCGGAAAGGGTTGTGGTCGATGGGCAACGTGCTCATCCTTGGCGCCGCGCGCTACGCGCACGCGAGCATCGACGACAAAAAGCCGTGATCGCGACGGTGTTCGGATGAAGCCGCGGGGAATTCCTAATTCAGATGCGGGAATTCGCCCGCCTGCGATGGATAGCCGAGCGGCAGGCCTGCCTGCTCGAGAAGGACTGCCGCTAGCACGAGCGGCATTCCCCAACGCGCGACGAGGTCGATCAGGTCCACGGCGGGACCCTTGTGCTACCGGCCGGGTTGGCCCCTAGGCCCGCACGGCTTCGGAGTCTTCGCCCTGCGCGGGATGGAACCGCCGCACCGCGAAGACGCCCGCCACGACGAACGCGACCAACACCACAGCCTGCGCGATCGCGAAGGGCGGCTCGTTCTGCTTCGGCGCCAGCGCGTGCAGCGCCGGCACCTTGAGGAAGAGCTGCACCACGAGGACGAAGACGTTGAAGTAGAGCGCCGCAACGGCGGTCAGCACGTAGCCGAGGCGCCACGCTCCCGACATCCGCTTACCGTACCGGGCATAACACGCCACGGCGAGGATCACGAGCGATAGAACGCCCACTGCATGCGAGGGCAGGAACTTGTCCGCGGGCAGCACGAAGCCCGAGGCCGAAGTCAGGATCGTGGTCGCGAGGAACCAGGCGGTCCAGCGATCGGCGCGCCGGCTCGCCCATAGGGCTCGCAACACGACGAAGCCGGTGACGATGCCGACAAGGCTGATCAGCGTGTGGATGAAGACGAGCGGCGTCATTCCGAAGATCATGCGTGCCTTCCTTGGTGGATCAACGGTTGAAGAATGCAACGAGCCGCGGAATCACCTCCTCCGGCGCCTCGTCGACGAGCCAGTGGCCGGAATTCTTCACGAGCACTCCTTCGACGTTCTCGGCGACGAGCTTGCCTTGAGAGATCAGGAAGTCCCCGCCCGACTTCTCGCCGCCCAGCACGAGCATCGGCATCGTGAGCCGCGTCTTCGCGAACACGGAGTTGTCCTTCGCGTCCCGCTCGAAGTTGCGGAAAACCTCCATGCCGGCCTTCATCGCGCCGGGCAGGGCGTACTTGCGCGCGTAGAACTGGCGATCGGCTTCCGAGACGGATTTCCTCGGGTCGGCTGCAAAGTCGTTCCAGAAGTGCTCGAAGTAGACGCGTTCCCGGCCAGTAACGAGAGCGAGCGGCGTTGGCCCGTAGAAGTTGAAGTGCCACAGGTCCTTCAGGAGGAACAGGTTGGTCGTGTCGCCGACCCCGGGAATGAAGGCATCGAGCAGCGCGATCCGCTCGACCTCCTGCGGATACTGGGAGGCATACGCGTAGGCCACCATGAGGCCGATGTCGTGCCCGACGATGCCAGCCTTGGCGATCCCGAGCTGCCTTGCCAGGGCGTGCACGTCTTGCGCCATGGTCTTCTTGTCGTAGCCGCTTTCAGCCTTGGTGGTGTCGCCGAATCCGCGCAGGTCGGGCGCGATCACCCGATGCGTCTTCGCCAGCTCCGTCATCGTCGGGCGCCACATGTGGCTGTTCTGCGCGTAGCCGTGCAGCAGGATCACAGGCGATCCCTGTCCCGCGGCGAGGTAGTGCATCTTGAGGTCGCCCACCTGCGCGAATCGGCTTTCGATCTTCACGTCGGCGGCGGCAGCGGGCAGGGAGGCAAAGCCCAGAATCGCGGCGGCTGCCGCTAGTGCGAGCGTCGAGCGTCGGGTTGCGTTCATGGCGTCTTTCCCTTGGTTGTTTGCATGCGCCCATTGAACGCGTCGCGGTCTGGTGCGCATAGCCAAGCGAGGCGATTTCATTGTTCGGTATCATCGAACGATGAAACTGGAGGGGATCGCGGCGTTCGCGGCCATCGCCGAGGCGGGTTCGGTGAGCCGAGCCGCGCGCGAGCTGAATGTCTCCAAGTCCGTGGTCAGCGAACGCCTGAAGGAGCTCGAGCGCGAGCTGGGCGCGCACCTGGTCCAGCGCACGACCCGGCGGCTCACCATCACGGCGGAAGGCAGCGTCTTTCTCGAGCGCGCCCGGCGAATCTTGCGGGAGGCGGCCGATGCGCGGTCGGAGATCGCCGAGGGCCGGGGCAACCTCGCCGGCGCGCTGCGCATTTCGGCGCCGGTCAGCTTCGGCACGCTCCATCTCGGCCGCATCCTGTATCCATTCCTGCTCGCCCATCCCGAAATCCAACTGACGCTCGAGCTCGACGACCATTTCGTCGACGTCGCGGCCGGCGGTTACGACGCCGTGATCAGGCACGGCACGATCGCCGACGAGCGCGTGATCGTGAAACGCCTCGCCGCGAGCAAGCGATACCTCGTCGCATCTCCCGCGTATCTGACGAAGCACGGCGTGCCGACGAGTGTCGGCGACCTCGATCGGCACATGGCGATCCTCTACGCCTACCGCGATGCGGATTGGCGCTTCAAGGTGAGGGGCAGCGCGGTGGTCGTGCGCCCGGCGCGGCAACTGCGGCTGAACAACGGCCTGATCATGCGCGACGCCGCCCTGGCCGGGCTGGGTATTGCATTGCTGCCGACCTGGCTCGCCGGCCGGGAGATCGCGCGCGGCGAGCTCAAGGTCGTCGACGTGGGCTCGCCCGCCGACAATGCCGATGTCTTCGTGGCATACCCGGTCGGCCGCGGCTCCTCCGCGAAGGTCCGCGCGCTCGTAGAGGCGCTCAAGGCGGGCATCGGGACGCCGCCCATATGGGACGCTCAGGCGGAGCGCGCCGCCTGATGGTCTGCGGTGGTGGAGCCCGCGCTCAGCCCTGAGCCACCGCGGGCCGCGATGGCCGGCGCGCGGCCAACCCGCCCTCAAGGAACAGCGCCGCGATCCAATCGACTAGGACGCGCACTTTCGCGCTGAGGTGCCGATTCGCGGGATAGAGGACGCTGATGGGAAGCGGCGCCGGTTGCCACGCGGCGAGGATCGGCCTCAACTCGGTGGGCGGGACGTGACGCACCATGAAGGCCGGCATCTGCGCGACTCCGAGGCCTGCGCGCGCCATGGCGAGGTGCGCGTGGCTCTCGTTCACCGTGACCCGGTGCGGCCCTTCGATCTCGATGCGCTTGCCGTCGCGCTCGAAGATCAGCGGGAACATGCGGCCGGTTGTCGGGGCCGCGCGAATCGCGAGGACGTGGCCGCTCTCCAGGTCGGATGGATGCGTCGGGGTCCCGTGGCGCTTCAGGTAAGCCGGAGTCGCACAGGTCACCCACGGCAGGTCTCCGACGTGACGCGCCACCAGGGACTGGTCCGCCAGCGGTCCGCCGCGGATCACGCAATCGACGTTCTCGGCTACGAGGTCGATCGGCCGGTCGCTCACGCCCAAGTCGACATGGATCTCCGGATACCGCTCGAGGAACGCGGGCAGCGACGGAACGAGCAGCATGCTGGCTAGCCCGAAGTTCCCTCTCGTTTAGTTAGCTCAGAGGTGCTTTGCTTGAGCGTTTTCAATAGGTTGCCGACTTTGAGGGATGTGAGACTGTAGCCATGTAGTGGGCTTGCGTTCTATGTGCGTGTAGGCTTATCATGTACCCATGCACATAGACGTCGTTCCGAATCGCGGCGCTCGCCCGGCCTATCTGCTGCGCGAGTCCTACCGCGACGGCGAGCGGGTGCGCAAGCGCACCCTCGCCAATCTCTCCTCGCTGTCCGATGAGCAAATCCTCGCCATTCGCGCCGTGTTGCGAGGAGAAGCGCTCGGCCCCATGGCCGAGCGCTTCGAGGTTGTCGCATCGCGCCCGCATGGCCAGGTGCACGCCGTCGGTGTAGCCATGCAACAGCTGGGCATCGAGGCTTTGTTGGCGTCCCGGCCGAGCCGAGAGCGCGATCTGGTGTGCGCGATGGTGGCTGCGCGCATCGTCTCGCCGCACACCAAACTGGCCACCACGCGCTGGTGGCACACCACCACGCTCGCCGAGGACTTCGGTGTGGCCGATGCGAGCGAGGACGACCTGTACGCGGCGATGGACTGGCTGCTCGCTCGCCAGGGCACGATCCAGAAGAAGCTCGCCGCGCGGCACCTGAGCGCGGGCAGCCTGGTGCTCTACGACCTGTCGTCGAGCTACTTCGAGGGCAGCGCGTGTCCGCTGGCCAAGCTTGGCTACAGCCGCGACGGCAGGAGGGGGATGCTCCAGGTCAATTACGGCTTGCTCACCGACGCGCGCGGCTGCCCGGTCGCGGTGTCGGTGCACGAGGGCAATGTGGCCGACAGCCAGACCTTCATCCCCGAGGTCAAGCGGCTGCGCGAGGACTTCGGCATCGCGCAGCTCGTGATGGTGGGCGACCGCGGCATGATCTCATGCAAGGCGATCGAGGAGTTGCGCGAAACCCGAGGCGTGGGCTGGATCACCGCGCTCAAGAGCGTGTCGATCCGCACCCTCCTCGAGCAGGGCCATCTGCAGCTGGGCTTGTTCGACGAACGCAACCTCCTCGAGCTGAGTTCGCCGGATTACCCCGGCGAGCGCCTGGTGGCGTGCCGCAATCCGCAGCTCGCCCAGCTGCGCGCGCACAAGCGCGAGGAGTTGCTCGCGGCCACCGAGCACAACCTCGCGAAGATCAAGGCGCGGGTCGATGCCGGTAAGCTCGCCGGCGCCGACGCGATCGGCTTGGCGGTGGGCAAGGTGATCAACCAGTACAAGGTGGCCAAGCACTTCGAACAGGCGATCGGGAAGGACACGTTCACCTTCGCGCGCAAGTACCCAGCCATCGCCGCCGAGGCGGCCCTCGACGGCCTCTACATCATCCGCACTTCGGTGGCGGCGGCGCGGATGGACTCGGCCGATTGCGTGCGCAATTACAAGGCGCTCGCCAACGTCGAGCGCGCGTTCCGCTCGCTCAAGACCATCGACCTGAAGGTGCGCCCCATCCACCACCGCACCGCCGATCGGGTGCGCACGCACATCTTCCTGTGCATGCTCGCCTACTACGTCGAGTGGCACATGCGCGAGGCCTGGCGAGAGTTGATGTTCGCTGACATCGATCAGAAGGCCAAGGACACGCGCGATCCCGTGGCGCCGGCTAAGCGCTCCAAGGCAGCGCTCGCCAAGGCAAACCGCCGTACGCTCGACGACGGCACACCGGCGCACAGCTTCTCGACCCTGATGAGCGAACTCTCCACCATCGTGCGCAACACCTGCCGCACGCCTCAGGCCGGGCCCGATGCTCCCACCTTCGAGGTCCTCACGACACCCAACCCGAAGCAACAGCGCGCCTTCGACCTGCTTCAGCACATCCGGTTGTAGACAGAAACCCGAACCACAATCTCACGCCAAGTACTTGGCGCCAATAACGAACTCGCGCTATGTCTGCCGGAACTTCGG
>Ga0307505_10001757_pt1 | contig 16583 bp, 11 predicted proteins | sample 23_S_MG_FD_202183 | JGI IMG/M metagenome (GOLD analysis project Ga0307505, IMG submission 202183) | Soil microbial communities from Populus trichocarpa stands in riparian zone in the Pacific Northwest, United States - 23_S | ecosystem: Environmental > Terrestrial > Soil > Riparian zone > Trees...
GCTGACGATGTGAGGAAGGTTGGCCAGAGTCTCGACGTTGTTCACGACGGTCGGTTTGTTGTAGAGACCGTGTGTCGCGGGGAAGGGGGGCTTGACGCGCGGCAGGCCGCGCTTGCCTTCGAGCGATTCCAGCAATGCCGTTTCCTCTCCACAGATATAGGCGCCGGCGCCTCGATGCACCCACACATTGGCGGTGATTCCTGTGCCCAGGATGTTCGTGCCGATGTAGCCGGCAGTCCGCGCTTCGGCAATCGCCCGTTCCAAGATCCTGGCCCCGAGAACGAATTCGCCCCGTATATAAATGTAGGCGGTTTCTGCCCCGATCGCGTAACAGGCGAGCACGATGCCTTCTAAAATCTGATGGGGATCTCGCTCAATGAGCTGGCGATCCTTGAACGTGCCTGGCTCACTCTCGTCCGCGTTGCAGCAGAGATAACGCGGGCCCTGATAGCCCTTGGGCAGGAATCCCCATTTCACACCGGTCGGGAAGCCTGCGCCGCCACGTCCCCGGAGCCCTGACTTCATCACCATGGCAGTGACCTCGGCCGGCGGCGCCTTCCCCACGACTTTGCGAAGCGCCTGGTAGCCCCCTACGCCCTCGTAATCTGCGAGCGAGCCGGTATAGCCGGCCTGCATCATATTCTTGAGCAATATCAGTTCGTGCTTGGGCATGATTTCAGCGTGAAACGTAAAAGGTGAAAGGTGAAAGGTTGCACGCGTGGTGTAATCCGATACATTTCACGTTTTACTTCTCACCTTTCACGGCTACCGGTTCAGGCCACATGAACGGGCCGGTCTTGAGCGAACAGGTCCCGTGTTGTTTGAGATCGGCCAGGATTCGGTCGAACGATTCTTCTGTAAGCCGTTCGTAATAGTCCTCGTTGACTTGCATCATCGGCGCGGTGCCACAGGCGGCGAGGCATTCGACCACGTTGAGGGTAAAGAGTTCGTCGGCCGTCGTCTCACCCGGTCTGATTCCGAGTTTCGACTTCACCCACCCGATGACCGTATCCGAACCGGCCAACCCGCACATCAGAGACTTGCAGACTTGGAGATGAAATTTTCCCACGCGCTTGAGATTGAGCATCGTGTAAAACGTGGCCGTCTCATAGACTTGGGGCGGGGTCAGACGCAAGAGACCCGCGATTTCTTTCATCGCCGTCTCGGACACGAAGCCCTCCTCCTGTTGCGCCAGGTACAGCAATGGAATCAACGCCGAGCGCCTCACCGGATACCGGCTTATGATGTCGTCAATTTCTTTCTGATACTTTTCTTTCAGCATCTTGTTTTCCTGCCCACCCATTCCCTCACCTATCGCATTCTCCCATCACGACGTCGTAGGTCCCGAAGATCGTGATGATGTCGGAAATCAGGTAGCCTCGCGCCATGTGGTCGAAGGCGCCCATGTGCACAAATGACGGCGCGCGAATCTTCAACCGGTAGGGGCGAGGGCTACCGTCGCTGACGATGAAAAATCCCAATTCGCCTTTTGGAGCTTCCGTCGCACAGTAGATCTCGGCTTTCGGCGGCTTGATCCCCTGGGTGTAAATGATGAAATGGTGGATCAGACTTTCCATGTCCCGCATCACCAGTTCCTTGGGCGGCGGGATATATTGCGGCGCCTCGGCCATGATCGGCCCCGGCGGCAGCTGATCGAAACATTGTGCGATGATCCTCGCGCTCTGCCGCATTTCTTCCATGCGGATCCAGTACCGGTCATAGGTGTCGCCGTTCTTGCCGATCGGCACTTCCCAATCGACTTTGTCGTACACACCATAGGGTTCGGCCTTGCGGACATCGTAGGCGACGCCCGACCCGCGCAAGACCGGGCCGGTGCAGCCGAAGCTGATCGCGTCTTCGGCCGAGAGCAGGGCGACATTCTTTGTGCGGCCGAGCCAGATGCGATTCGACGCGATGAGCGAATCGTATTCCTTGACCTTCTCGGGAAAGATCTCGAGGAACGCCTTCATCCGTTCAACCAACTCGGGGGTGAAGTCGCTATCGACACCGCCGATGCGATAGTAGTTCAGGGTCAGACGGGCGCCGCAGAGCTTCTCGAACATGTCCAGCAGTGTTTCGCGTTCCCGAAATGTCCAGAAGAACACGGTCATTGCGCCGATATCGAGGGCCTGTGTGCCGAGCCAAAAGAGGTGCCCGATGATGCGTTGCATTTCAGCCACGATAGTCCGGATATACTCGGCTCGGATCGGCACCTCGATCTCAAGGAGTTTTTCCACGGCACGGACGTACGCGTAGTTGTTGGACATGGCACAGACATAGTCGAGCCGGTCCGTGTGCGGGATGATCTGCATGTAGGTCAGACCCTCGGACAATTTTTCGACGCCTCGATGCAGATAGCCGAGGTCCGGTGTGGCTTTCACGATCCGTTCGCCGTCCAGCATGAGTACGACACGCAACACACCATGGGTGCTCGGATGTTGTGGTCCCATGTTCAGCAGCAATTCCTCTTTCCGTTGGGAAATGGGTACGTCTGGCTCGGCGCGAAAGACGCTTTTCTGCTCATCGGAGATTTCGCTCTCAATGACGTCGCGCGATGGTTCGTCCAGTCTCGGGATGAAGTCGAACTCGCTGCGCCAGCCACGCCCTTCGGTCGGGAAATCTTTTCTCAACGGGTACCCCTCGGCATAATCCTCCGGCAACAAAATACGCCGGAGATCGGGGTGGCCGGAAAAGTGAATGCCCATCATGTCGTACACTTCACGTTCCAGAAACTCGGCTCCCTTCCAGATTCCGGTGACCGACGCAATCGTCGGGTCGTCCTCCGTAACGCGCGCCTTGAGGCGAAGTCGTTGCTGGAGCGGGAGCGAGTGCAAGTGGTAGACGACTTCGAACCGCAGCTGATCTTCAGGATAGTCGACCGAGCAGATATCCGTGAGATGGTCGAACGCTGCCTCCGGCGCATCGTGTAAGTAGCGCGCAATCTCCAGCAGACGCACGGCGGCCACGGAGACAGCGGTCTCGGCACGTGCGGTGTCGACTCGGGTCGCAAGGATCGCGTCCGGGAATTTCGCCTTCAAACTGTCGAGCAGTGCTTTCATCGTTCTTCTTTGCGAGTCAAGCGCGATTTGCGAGTCGCGCATTTCCCGCATCTCTCGCACGTCTCGCGAGTCATTTCACGAACACCTTCTCCCGCTGAATCTTTTCCTGCAGCTTCAGTAATCCATCGAGCAACGCTTCCGGACGAGGTGGACAGCCCGGCACATAGACATCGACTGGAATAATTTGGTCGACGCCTTGGACCACCGCGTAACTGTTGTAGTGGTTGCCCGAGGTGGCGCAGGAGCCCATGGAAATAACATAACGCGGCTCAGGCATCTGGTCGTAGATGCGGCGGATCACCGGCGCCATCTTGCGCGTCACAGTGCCGGCGATGATCATGAGGTCGGCCTGCCGTGGCGAGGCTCGAAAGACGCCGGCGCCGAACCGATCCATGTCGTACCGCGACGACACCGTCGCAATCATTTCGATGGCGCAGCAGGCGAGGCCGAACGTCATCGGCCACAACGCCGATTTCCGAGACCAATTCACGACCGCGTCCAGATTGGTCGTCAGAATATTCGCCTCAAACTGTCTCTCCAGAAGACTCATCTCTTCTACTCCACCATTACCAGCAGGGGATTGTCGGGATGCCCTTCATTGCGCGCGTCGAACGAGGGCCTTCTGAGGCCGCGCGTTCCGCGAGCACGAAGGGCGTCCCGACGGTCCCCTGCTAATCCCATTCTAACGCCCCCTTCTTCCAGGCGTACCAGAATCCGGCCAGTAGGATGAGGATAAACACGAGCATCTCGATGAGGCCCAGCAGGCCGAGCGACTGAAACCGGATGGCCCAGGGGATCATGAAAATGACCTCGATATCGAAAATGACGAACAGCATCGCGATGATGTAATAGCGCATCGGAAACTGGATGCGCGCGTCGGAAAACAGCGGGCTTCCGCTTTCATACGGGGTCAGCTTGGCTCGATAGGGACGATTCGGACGAGAGAATGAGCCGGCGAGCAGCGCGAAGGCGCCGACGACAATGGCAACGACGATAAACAAGAGAATCGGGATGTAATTTTCCGGAATGTTTGTGCTACTCATGTTTCAACCAGTCGAAAAAGTTACAAAGTCCGAACGTCTTCAAGTCGAAAGGCATGCTGACTTTATGACGTGAGGACGTGCGACTCACTTTGCTTCAGCGCCGAGCCGAAGAAGGGTTTGAATTTCAAGCCGTCCAGTTCCGGGCGACTGATTCCCTTGTGTTGAACGAGCACCTTAAACGTGCTGCCCATGCCATTCGGCTTCAGAAGATGAATCGCGGCGCGAAACGCTGGGCTTTCCGGCTCCAATTTCCCGACCATCTCTTCAACACCGAGCCCCATCAGAAAGCTCATTTGGTTCGTGAACCCCGTCACATGGAGTCCCTGCGTTTCACCGGCAGCGGCCAGGCTCGAAAAATCTACATGGGCAGTCATATCCTGTTCGCCGACACGCATGAATGGATCGTCGTTCGCCCGCTGCTGGTAGTAGCAGAGGAATGTGCCGTCCTTCCTCTCAGGCCCATAGAGATCCTGCGTCGTATGGCCATAATCGATCGTCAAAACGAAACCACGGTCCATGCGCCGAGCAACCTGCTCCATCCAGTCCATCGCTAGGAGATTTACCTCGGTTCGATAGCCCTCCGGCCACGTAGGATTCAGTTGCTGCAAATAGTGCGCAAGTACGGCCGTCGACAGTGGCTTGAAGCATTCCACAAAGCGTCCATCTCGATAGTCTACATAGAGTTCTTCGGTTCGGCCGGACGCGGCTTGAACCCGGTGCACCGGAAAGGCATCGATCAGTTCATTGCTGAAGAACAGACCGGTCACGCTCTGCGGGGCCAGTCCATCAAGGCCTTCCGCCCAAGTGACGAGGCCGGGCTTGCTGAGCCAGGGGGCCAGATTTCTGCGCTGTAGTTCCCGCATCGCAGGACTCCGTTCGATCAGGACATAACGGACACGCGATGCGAAGTTTTCTTGTTGATCATGGATCGCTGCCAGGCAATCTCGAGCTAACAAACCTTTACCGGCGCCCGCTTCGACAATCGTGAAAGGAGTGGGACAACCCATTAATTCATCCATCTGGCTGGCTTGTGCGGCAATCGCACGGCCGAGAATCGGATGCACATCGGAGCTGGTGTAGAAATCGCCAGACCAGCCGATACGTGCATAGTTCGCACTGTCCGGTTGGCGCATGTAGTAGCCGAATTGCGGATGATAGAGCGCGAGTTCCATAAAACGGACGAAAGGAATTGGCCCGTTCTTGATAATTTCTGACGAAATGGCAGCGATGAGTTCAGGATGCCCGGTTGTCACAACCAAATCTCCTTATCCCATCGACAATACAAGAAAAGTGACACCAATAGCCTAGGGTAAACCCCACCCTTCCCCGTTGAAACACCAACAGAGGCCAAAAGTTGGCGTAGATTAGCCCTGAAATTGCTGCTAAGTCAAGACGGAGACTATTGGAAACTCAGGCGAATCTCCCTATTCTGAAGGGTGGGAGATTCCAGAGAAATGCTTCGTAATGCAGGGGATGGAATGACGCTCGCGCTGATCCCTTGTATTTTGAGCGTACGGAGGGGGTTAGAGCCTGATGGTCCTCTTATGCTTGCGCAACGCACAGCTCAGAAAAGGAGTGTCTAGGCGCACCAGGGTTGGGCGGGGGAGCGAGAGCCTCAGTGTCGTGCTCTTACGTTCCGTGGCACTTCTTGTATTTTTTCCCGCTGCCGCAGGGGCAGGGGTCGTTGCGGCCCACTTTCTCGTCGCTTCGTTGAACAGTTTGAGCTGCGACTGGTTCTTCTCCGCGATTGAGGATGAGCGCCGGTTGGGGACGCGAGATGACGGGGGGAGGCGTGGGGACGGAAGGTTGCTCTTCGTTCCGGACCGCCTGGACATGAAAGAGCCGATCGATCGTGTCGGCCTTGACCCGTTCCATCATGCCGGCAAAGAGATCGTAGCCTTCGCGCTTGTACTCAATGAGCGGATCTTTCTGCCCGTAGCCGCGCAATCCGATCCCGTCGCGCAGATGATCCATCCCGAGGAGGTGATCTTTCCAGTGGTGGTCGATGACTTGGAGCATGAAGGTCTTTTCCAGGAAGCGCATCAACTCCGAGCTCAGGTCCTGCTCTCTCCGATCATAGGCCTCGCGCGCCTGCGCGCGAAGGTCTTCGAGCAATGCGTCGCGCCCCATGGCGCGGAGTGACTCGCCGCCGTCGTTCTTGCCCTGAGCAATATCGAGGTTGAACTGGCCATGCATAAGTTCGGCGAGCCCTTTGAAATCCCATTCTTCGGAGTATTGCTCAGCCGGGCAATAGATGTTCAGCGCGGACTCCACGAGGCCGTTGATCATGGTGCGAAGATCGTCTTTCAAGTTCGATCCACCTAAGACGGCGCGTCGGTGTTGGTAAATCACCTCGCGCTGCTTATTCATGACGTCGTCGTACTCCAGCAGCTGTTTCCGAATTTCGAAGTGGTGGGCCTCGACCTTCTTTTGGGCATTGGCGATGGCCCGAGTGACCATGCCATGCTCGATCGGGACGCCTTCTTCCATGCCGAGTTTGAGCATCAGCTGGGAGACCCGCTCGGAGGCGAAGATGCGCATCAAGTCGTCTTCCAACGATAAATAGAAGCGTGACGAACCAGGGTCGCCCTGGCGACCGGCGCGGCCTCGGAGCTGATTATCGATCCGGCGGCTTTCGTGGCGTTCGGTCCCGAGAATATGGAGTCCGCCGGCCGCGATGACCTCTTGTTTGTCCTTTTCACAGTCGGCCCGAATCTGTTCGAAAATCTCCAGCTTGCGCGCATCCGTCAGATCTTCTTCCCGGTACAGGATCTGTTTGAACATGAAGTCGGGATTGCCGCCCAGAAGAATGTCGGTGCCGCGGCCCGCCATGTTCGTGGCAATGGTCACGGCGCCCTTGTGCCCGGCCTGGGCGATGATCTCCGCTTCTCGCTCATGCTGTTTGGCGTTGAGGACGTTGTGTTTCACGCCGGTTCGGCTCAGGTAGCCGGCGAGCCGCTCCGACTTTTCGATGGAAATCGTACCGACTAAGACGGGCTGGCCCCGCTCGTGGCAATCCTTGATATCTTCAACGATCGCATTAAACTTTTCTTTCTCGGTTCGGTAGACGACATCCGCGTAATCCAGACGGATCATGTTGCGATTGGTCGGGACCACGTTGACGTCGAGATTGTAGATCTTGGCAAACTCCGCCGCTTCGGTGTCCGCCGTACCGGTCATGCCGCTGAGCTTCTTGTACATCCGGAAATAGTTCTGAAAGGTCACCGAGGCCAACGTTTGATTTTCGTTGGCGATCTTCACGCCTTCCTTGGCTTCGACGGCCTGGTGCAGCCCGTCGCTCCAGCGGCGTCCCGGCATGAGTCGCCCGGTGAATTCATCCACGATGATGACTTCACCCTCTTTCACGACATAGTCCACATCCCGTTTGTAGAGGGCATAGGCCTGGAGCGCCTTGACGACGTGATGGACGAGATCCATATGGTTGGGGTCGTAGAGATTGTCCACGCCGAGCAATTTCTCGACTCGGACATTGCCGTCCTCGGTCAACGTCGCGGTCTTCGTTTTTTCTTCGACCGTGTAGTCCTGCTCCGGTTTCAGCTGTGGAATGATCGCGTTGATGCGGTAGTAGAGATCTGTGGTTTCATCCGTCGGACCCGAGATAATCAGCGGCGTGCGGGCTTCGTCGATAAGGATACTGTCGACTTCGTCCACGATGGCGAAGTTCAACTCGCGCTGTACGCACTGGGCCAAGTCGGTGACGACCAGGTTGTCGCGGAGATAGTCAAAACCATATTCGTTGTTCGTCCCGTAGGTGATATCGGCACGATAGGCTTCAGGTCTTGTGCAGGGACGGAGAGACTGGAGCCGCTTGTCGGAAGCGTCATAGGTCGGATCGAAGAGAAAGGAGGCATCGTGTTGAATGATGCCCACCGAAAGTCCCAGCGCGTGGTAGAGCACGCTCATCCATTGCGCATCGCGCTTGGCGAGGTAGTCGTTCACAGTGACGAGATGTGCGCCTTTCCCTTCGAGTGCATTGAGATAGACCGGCAGCGTGCCCACCAGAGTTTTCCCTTCTCCGGTCTTCATTTCAGCGATACGGCCTCGATGGAGAATGATGCCGCCGATCATCTGCACATCGAAATGGCGCATGTTCAGCTTGCGGCGGGACATTTCCCGGCAGACCGCATAGGCCTCAGGCAGGATATCGTCGAGGGTTTCCCCGGAGCCAAGGCGTTTCTTGAACTCCTGGGTCTTGTCCGCGAGGTCGTGATCGGAGAGCGGCGTCAGGCCGGACTCCAGGCTATTGATCCGTTCGACAATCGGGCGGATTGTCTTGATTTCACGATCGTTTTTGCTGCCGAAGATCTGGTTGAGTAGTTGCGTGACCATGGTACTGCCGTTCAGAACGAACGCCGATGCCTCCACAAGTGATTTTCGCAGTATACAACATCTTTTCCATGAATCCTATAAGAAGCAGGGGTCCAAGTTCGGATTCTTCGTGCATGCCGTCGGGAGACTGTCGAACAGAAACCTGTCGTGACTGCTCGGAGGCGAAGCCGACAGTAGCTGCCTTGACAAGCCTAGTACGGGTCCATTAGGATTCGTTGAGTCACACTGGGTCGTCGCGATGAGCCACACTGTCCTCAAATTCCTCTCGATCCTCCTGATACTCTGTGTCCTTGCCATCGGCGGATTAGCACAAGCGCAATCGGTGGAACATATCGGGCACCATGCCCAACATCAAGCTGCCACGCACGGCACCCTGCTCTGCTCCTGGATGTGCGCAGCCGGGCATGGGTGGGAAACGACAGTCGTCCCAGCCCCGCCCGAACTAATCCCGCTCGAGTCGGTTGAACCGACAGCGCTCAGGCAGACTCTGGTTATCTGCGCCGAAAACTTTTCCCCTCGAGGCCCTCCCGTTCGCTAATTTCACACCGACGTCGGTTGTCTAACGGTACTCTTCGCTTTTACAGGAGACCCGTAGGGCTACCGACGCTCCCCGTTTAATTTTGTGAAGACATACGGTTCAAGTTTCGAGAGTCTACGGAGGAGCTGACCATGAACGTCTCCCTCAGGAACATCGGTACAGTGAAACGAGCCGTAACATTGGCCGCTGTGATCGTGACGCTTACCTGCGGGCTGGCCTGGGGGATGGGTTCGCGAGTCCCGACGGTCGGTATGCAGGCAGAGGATTTCCGGTTAACCGATCTGGCAGGCAAGGAACAGAGCCTTAGCCAGTATCGCGGCAAGATCGTGCTGCTAAATTTCTGGGCCACCTGGTGCAAGCCATGCACGACCGAAATGCCGGCGATGCAAACGACCTACGACAAGCTTCGGGACAAAGGATTTGTCGTCCTCGCCGTCAACGAATTGGAAGACGACGCCAAGGTTCGCGAACACATCAAGCAGTACGGCCACACATTCCCGGTCCTCATGGATCACGACAATAAAGTCGCCAACCAGTTCGGCGTGTTCGGACTACCTGTGAGCGTCTTCATCGACCAAGAGGGGCGCGTGCAGGAATACATCAAAGGCGGCCTACTGACCGAGCAAAAGATCAACGATGTCGTTGCAAGAATTCAGAAGCAGGAACCGATAAAAGCAGCGGCTCTTCGATAAAGGTCTATGAACCGTAGGATTCGACAATTTGTCGTTGTAGGGTTCGCGCTCTGGCTTGTGGCGCTCAGCGGAATTGTGTACCCGCAGCTTACCGCCCACCTAGGGCAACATGCGCACCACAACGCGGCGACTCACGCCACCGCGCTCTGCTCATGGCTCTGCATTGCGGCCGATGCCGTCGAAGGCACTGCCGTCGATGTCGCACCCGTACAATACTCGACTTTCCTTGAACAAGCGTCTCCTGTTACCCAATTCCATCTCCCCCAAAACTCGCAGCCTCCTTCGCGCGCGCCGCCTCTCGTCTAGTCCCCTCATCCCTGTACTTGTCTTTACCCTTGGATCGCTCTGATCGAGTTTCCTTCATCTCTTTGAAGGAATTCGACGGAAGCCTCTGCTGGTAAGCACGGACGGACGACACGATTACGACCACTACCTGTTCCGGAGAAAGGACGTTTCATGCCTGTTCACGTCAGACGATTCATCATCAGCCTCGTGGCTTCGGGATGGCTATTGTCCGTCATCGCGCCGTCTGCTGAAGCTTCTTGTGGCTCCGTGAGCTGCTTTGTCGTCATCGGCTCTCAGCAGCAGGTGCCGATGGCGGGTCTGCTGACCGTAAATGCCATCTACAATTACACTCCGATGGAAGCGCCTTCCGGGCAAGGCGGCAGCATTCCCTTTGCCGATCAGGGCAATCAGACACTGACACTCGCCAATCTGAACGTGAATCAAATCAAGACACTCACGCGAACCGCAACATTGGACATGAACTACGGGTTGACTGAGCGGTTTGGATTTCAAGTCACACTGCCCTTTAAGCAAGTGACCTCCGATGCCCAGATTGGAGGCATCAACCCGGTTCCCTACAGCGATAGGGGTCTCGGCGATATGCGTGTCGCATTGAAATACAACCTTCTGCCAACATTGCGGAGCATGGTGGTGTTGGGTTTCGGAGTCGATCTGCCGACCGGAGATTACGGTCAGACGACGACCGGTGGTAATTTGGCTGAATCGACACTCCAAGTCGGCCGTGGCAATTTCGGCCTCGTACCGACCATTTACCAGAGCTATGAGTTGATTCCGCACCGCCTCAATCAGTTTGCCCTAGCCAGCTATCGGCACACGTTCAAGAACAGCGACGGGTATCAGTTCGGCGACGAAGTGAACCTCAGCGGGGGTCTCAATATCATTCCGCTTGAGCAAACACCATGGTTGGTCCTGACACAGCAAGTCAATTATCGCTGGATGCAAAACGACGCGATGGATGCATCATTGTTCCTATTCAATCCTGGAGGAGCCCCGATTCTCCTCGATCCGACGGTGAAGTTTCGGGCGGTTCCCACGACCGGTTCAACATACTTGGCCTATTCGCCCGGCATCATGCTGAATCTGTGGGATTATGCATCGTTCTATGCCATCGCGCAGATTCCCGTATATCGCGATTTCAACGGCAACCTCGAACAGCAGATCAGTTATGTCTTCGGACTCACCAAATCGTTTCAAATAATCGGTGGATCGTAAGGGCAAGGGATAGATGATCCGTACGTTCTTACAGATGTGGGCAGCTAGTCGTCGGGGCAGATTGTCTCGTGCAATCGCCGGCGTCTCTGTGGCGCTCTGGATAGCCGGGTCCGTCTCCACGCTGTACGGAAGCCTCACGCCGCAATGGACGACACCCCACTGTCCGCAATCTCATTCGAGCAGCGCGCAGCACACCCATGGGTCCTGCGCATGGCATTGCGACGGCATCGAAACACAATCCTCATTCGGCCGGTCATGGGGACCGTCTATTGCTCCGACTGGATATTTGTTCGAGGATTCTACGGTCACAATATGCACCGCGATTCTTCAGGGCGGGAAGGTCATTCGTGGTCCGCCTCATCCTATTTTCGCCGGATTCATCTAAGCCATGTTACGAGGGCAGGACTCCGATGAGGAAGCCCGCCCAAACAAAATCAGGAAGGATGCACACATGAAAGCGATTAAGAATCGGACAATAATCATTTCGACCGCAGCAACAGCGATGCTGGGATTAGCTCTAATTAGCCTTGCAAGCTGCAGTTCGGGAGAATCGACCACCCCGGCCGTCACCACCGGCGGCAGCGCGGCATTACAAGGCCCGCTGGTGTTTGTGCATAACTCGACCGCCCGGACCACATCAGTAGTGGCGTTGCGCGGAGATACAGGCAATTCCGTTATCAGGACGATGGGCAATGGGGTCGCTGAAACAGGTCACCCGAATGGAGCATACAACGGAAATGCGCCTGGCGACATGCAGTTTTCAGAGGGTGAATGGGTGTTCGTGAATGTGGGGGGAATTGTCCCTGGCCCTGGAGTCGCAGCGGACACTGTTGGAAGTAGTGTTGCGCTCATCGATCCTTTGAGTGGAGCGACACCAATTTTTGAGGACCTCCTACAGATTGGAGAAAGACCCGTCCACATCTATCGTGATCCGACTGATGGGGAAGTGATTTGGTCCATGATTGACGGGAATGCCACGACAGGCCTTGATAGTGTTTCTGCGACCATTAAAGACAGCGGCGCGGTGGTCGACTGTTCGGCAACCGGTGGCGGGGCAGTCACGATTCTCCATAACTCTCATATAGGTCCAGGCGGGAACGTTCCTAAAATTATCGGGAAGATTTGCCTTCTTGCTGCTGGCCATAAGGTGACGGCTTTCTCCCAGCCAACCGTATCCAATCCGGCCAATCCTAAGCTCGCTTTCGTTTCAAGCACTACCGCGGGCGAGGTTTCAGTCATCGATAATCTAGAGACTCTTCCTGGCGGGGCAGCTAACCCAAACTATTTGAAACTCATTGCGCGTGTCGACCTCTGCGATTCAGCTAAGGAAGCCCTGCGCCCAATACCAGCCGCGTGCAACAACGATATAGCAACACCTCTCACCAGCGCGTTCAGCCTGAATAATTCAAACCCTCACGGTATACGCTTCTCGAAGGCCACCGGCAGGATCTACAGCATCCAAGAAAACTATCGGACTATTGTCGAGATCGATCCTACAGCCGTGGTTGCGGGGCCAGGTGAGAATAAGGCAGCCATCACCCGAACGTTAGAGCTGACAGGCATGCCATATACTTCCTTTGGAATCACGCCTGACGGGCGCTTCCTGTTTGTTCGGGGTGTGGACACGACCACGGATCCGGCGCATGTGCTTGGCAAAATCGGTGTCGTTGATTTGGCTGCCAATCCGTTGGCCGTCATCCCGTTTAATTTGCCGGAGATGACCGATGTGGTTCCCTCGACATTCAAATTCGCTCCGAACGGTCAGCGGCTCTATATGCTGGCTGCGAACACCGCGACGGGAACGCTAAATCAGCCTGTCAATCAGAAGAAAAATCTTCTGTTTGCATATGACAGCTCAGCTTTCCCGGCTGCTCCGACCTTGTTACGGCCAATCGGATTACTGTCGACAACCGGCAATCACAACTTCGACATCTACGCGGATGGTCCGGCAGCGGCTGGTTCTGCAAAATACGTAGTGGTCTCGAACGGATCGACCGAGAATTCCGTATCGATTATCAATGCGACTACGAACCAGATTACGCAGAGCGTGCCAACCGGGAATGGTGCCTCAACCGTGATGGTCTATTACCCAGACGCGGCTTTGAATAACAACCAAGCCACGGCATCGCTTACGGGAGGGTCAAAAGCCAAGCCTTCTGTGTTGCCCGAGCGGCTCGACGACCACGGCATGCCGGAATAGTAGAGCCTTCGTTGTATCTGTTGTAGTCCGAGTGAAGGGGGCAGGACACCCTGCCCCCTTCGTACATACTTGCTAGACCACCCTCACCGATTTCGCTCCAGCAGTGGCTCAAGCGTTGGGAAGACCTTCTCGACGATGATCCGATAGCCTTCTCCCGTCGGATGAATGCCGTCGGCCTGATTGAGCGATGCCGAACCTGCCACCCCATCGAGAAAAAATGGAATCAGCGTGAGATGATACTGCTTCGCTAAGGCCTGGTAGAGCGCCTCAAACCCATCGGTATAGTCCTGTCCATAATTCGGAGGGAGTTTCATTCCGGCTAACACGACGGTGACCAAGGCCTGTTGAAGTTGCTGGATGATCCGTTCGAGATTGGCTTTCGTTTCTTGAAGGCTGAGGCCTCGGAGGCCGTCGTTGCCGCCGAGCTCCAGAATGACGATCGCCGGCTTGCTGTTTAGAACCCAGGAGACCCTCCGGACTCCGCCGGCGGTCGTCTCGCCGCTGACTCCCGCGTTCACGACCCGATAAGCATAGCCTGCCGCGTCCAGTTTCCGTTGTAACTGTGCGGGATACGATTGATCCTGTGGCACCCCTAAGCCGGCCGTCAGACTATCGCCGAAGGCCATGATGTTGGGACGTTCGCCGGGGACAGGCGTCTTCGATCTGCCCGGTTTCTCCGTCATTGTATTTCCAGGCTGTGGCCCCGCACCCTGGTGCGGCGGGTTCAAGGACAGGGATTGCGCGGCGAGCGCGCTACCGTCCCCATACCCGCAGAGTAGGACAAAGGAGAAACAGAGACAGGAAAATAGTTTTGTGAGAATCCATGAGCGGCGCATGATCATCCAGTATAATATAGGCTCGACGTGCACGATACTGGGGGAGTCGGCCCGCATTACTCATGAGCGCTTCTGCTACAATTGCGGATTCGCTGCTGCGACGAGCCTTCGGCGGGCAGGCTCGCCGCTCGCTCCCTCGACGTACTGTTCAAGTACGCCTCGGGGTCTCGCGGCTCCGCATGCCCGTCTCGCAACGCGACTGCGCGATTTCGCAATGAACCGTCATGAATAATGCGGGCTAGGCCGACTACATGATTTCTCTTTCTCACCTGACGATGCGTTTGGCCGGTGGAGGCCATCAGATCACGATTCTCGACGATCTGACACTGGAGATTCCCGATAAGCAGCGCGTAGCCATCGTCGGCCCATCCGGAAGCGGGAAGTCCACTTTGCTGGGCCTCATCGCGGGGCTCGACCGCCCGACGTCGGGGTCCATCATGTTGAACGGCGTCGAGATCTCGACGATGCGCGAGAGTGCCTTGGCGCGATATCGTCGCGATCAGATCGGCTACATCTTTCAATCCTTCCATCTCATTCCCACCCTCACCGCCCTGGAGAACGTTCTGGTGCCGTTGGAATTGGCAGGGATAGCCACGGCTCAGGACCGCGCGACGGATCTGTTGCAGACCGTCGGCCTGGGAGAACGGCTGCATCATTATCCCGTTCAGCTGTCGGGGGGCGAGCAGCAGCGAGTGGCGGTGGCCAGAGCTTTTGCCTGTCACCCACCGATTTTGCTGGCCGATGAACCGACCGGCAATTTGGATTCGGCCACGGGCCAGCACGTAATGCAGTTGCTCCATGCTCTCCATCGCGATTACGGCACTACCTTAGTCCTCGTCACGCATGATCGAGCGCTCGCGTCTTCGATGGAGCGCGTGATTGAGTTGCGCGACGGCCGCATCGAATCCGACCGCCTCACCGACTCAGACGATCGGATTGCAGAGTCACCCCTGTGAATCCTTTTATATTCAGAATGGCCTGGCGTGAAACCAGGGGAGCCTGGCGGCACTTTCTCTATTTCTTCGCCTGTATCGCGATCGGCGTCGGAGCCTTGGTAGGGGTCTCACTCTTTGGCACAAATATGGAGCGCGCCGTCACGAAAGAAGCGCGAGGGCTGTTAGGCGGCGATCTCGAGATTCGTTTGACGCGTCCCCTGAGTCCCGCGGGACAGACGGTGTTGGACTCGCTGCGCACGCGAAACATGGCCTTCACCCATGTGAGCGAACTCGTGGCCATGGCCGCACGTACGACTCCGGGACCCTCTACGACCCAATCGACCCAGATTATCGAACTCAAAGCCGTCGAATCGGCCTATCCCCTGTACGGGGCGATTCGGCTGGACCCGGCGCAATCGCCGGATGTCCTGCTCCGCCCGGATGAACGCCGTTGCGGCGGGCATTCCTGTTTTGGGGCGGTGGTACAGGAGTCACTGTTGATCCGGATGAGCCTTTCGGTCGGGGATCGATTGAAGATCGGTCACGCGATGTTTCTGATCACCGGCCTCGTGCGGACTGAGCCGGATCGAATGGCCAATGCCTTTATCTTAGGCCCACGAGTGATGATTTCGCAGGAGGGACTACAGGCGGCGGAGCTGATCAAGCCCGGGAGCCGGGTGCGAGAACGGTATCTCATAAAGACGCCCTCCGATATGCCGCTCGATCCGCTCCTTTCCGAGCTGCGAGACCGGCTGTCGGCAGATTCTGCGCGCGTATCCAGCTATCGCACAGCCCAGTCACAGTTGAGGCAATTTCTCGACCAACTCTCCCGCTATCTCGGGCTGATCGGTCTGACCGCGTTGTTCATCGGCGGACTGGGGGTCGGAACCTCGATTCATGCCTTCTTGCGGGACAAGTTGCGGACGATCGCGATCTTGAAGGCGGTCGGCGCGGATTCGGCCACGGTCGTGTCGACCTATGTGGTACAAGCCATCTTCTTGGGCTGTGTCGGGAGTCTCGCCGGGATTTTGCTGGGGATCGCACTCCAACGAGGGCTGCCTCCCCTCATGGCAGGCCTGTTCATGTCCGACCTCCTCGATCAATTAGGTGTCTCGTTAGAATTGTCCTGGTCTTCGATTTGGCCCTTGATGAAAGGGGGGATGCTGGGACTGTTATCGACGCTGCTGTTTACTCTATGGCCCCTGTTGAAGATTCGAGATATTCATCCAGGTGCGATCTTCCGGCGCGATGCAGAACAGGCAACGCTCGAGCATGAGACGCTTCCGTCACGATGGTGGGTGAGATGGGGACTGGCCGATCGATGGAATGTCGGCACAGCCGGAGGAATCATCCTCGGGCTCTGCGCGCTCTCGATATGGCAAGCCGGTTCGTGGTCGATCGGCTTCCTGTTT
>Ga0307505_10001758_pt1 | contig 16537 bp, 11 predicted proteins | sample 23_S_MG_FD_202183 | JGI IMG/M metagenome (GOLD analysis project Ga0307505, IMG submission 202183) | Soil microbial communities from Populus trichocarpa stands in riparian zone in the Pacific Northwest, United States - 23_S | ecosystem: Environmental > Terrestrial > Soil > Riparian zone > Trees...
ATGATCGTGTAGTCAAACCGTTTGACAATTTCTTGGTCGAAGTCATCGGGAGTCGCGTACTTCCACTCACCAGTTTCGAAATTAATGGTGAAGCTGCCGCCTAACTGAGTTTCAAACGTGACCTCGCTGTCGATGCCATCGAAAATATGAGTGGCATCCAGCAAGCCGTTGTCGTCGCTGTCGTAGCTGAGCGTCCTGATGAATCCCGGACCGTCGCTGCCGAAGCTGTCGTTGCCAAGGACGTTGCCGGAAACCGTGCCGGCGAGCGTCGTGGCCTCAAGCGTTTCGCGTAGATCATCCGCCGAGTTGATGATGATCACGTTGTTTTCTTCACCGGGGACGTTCGGAAATGCGACATCCTGCAGGTCGTCATTGTCGATGTTGGTGCCGATACCGATTGCGTAGGCGTTATCGATACCAATCGTCTCGTTCGCGAGGAAAGACTCCCATGCCTGTTTTTGTGTTGCGGTCAGGCTGGCATTGGGTACTCCGTCGGAGATGAAATACACGTTGGTGAGACCGGCAGAAAGCGTTGGCGCCGTCCAGGTTTGCGCGGCGCTGATTGCGGCTTGGTAATTGGTAGTGCCGTTGCCGGTGATCGGGTCGAGGAACGCCATGAGGCCCTGAAGACCCTCTTCGGTTGTCATATCGAACCAGTTCGAGGGAGCATCGGCATTGGTGTCGAATGTCAATATGCGCACAGACAGCACATTCGGCTGTTCGGCAAAATCGAGGATTGCTGCTTTCGCCAGTGAAATCCGGGAGTTCGGGTCAGTGTCGCTGCCCATCGAGCCCGACGTATCCAGAATAATGAGCGCGTTCACGTCGAGCGCGACGCTCTGCGCCTGCACCGCGGCTACATGGTCTGTTGCACTCGGCTCATCATCCTCGAAAGCGACCTTGGCGCCGATGGGTAAAGTCTGGCTGAGTGAGGTGGCGCCGTCGGATATCGTCACACGCACTAGCAGCGAGTCATCAATGATCGACAGGATGTCGCCAGCACCACTGTGATCGATCGGCAGCAACTGCTCCACCGAAAGCGTGGCACCGTTCGGGGTGATGGAGAGGATGAAGGCTATTGCGCCCTCGTCCGTGCTCTCCCGCCCAACCACAACCTGACTGCCGGCGATGGTTTCCTTGAACAGGAAAATCGGGCCGCCGCCCGTGACAGACAGCCCGCTTGGGGCGCCGTCCGGATTCGCCTCCAGGGCGACAACGATGTTGCCCGCGCCGAACACGCTGCCGGCCGTATTGACGAACGGATCGTCGGGCGTTCCGATATTTACTTCCCCGCCCGTCTGCACCTGATCGTCATGCGACAACACGTCCTGATCGACCATGAAGGCAAGCGTCGTCGCTGGCTGTTCGCCGGGGAAGCTGCTGGAGCCTCCCCTCGGCCCGTTGTTGACCGTGTTCGGCAGTTGCTCGGGCGGCAACGGCGGCAAGCCGCCGGAAGTGGCCAGCGTGATGAGCGGCGGGCCGTCCGGCATGAAGAACTGCGTTTCCGCGTGCTGCGTTGTCGGGCCGGTCGATCCGGTCGTCATCGGATCGGCCTGACCAAGCTGGTAGACCGCGTTCACCGCCTCGGAGAAGGACAGCAACGCGATCATGTCCGCGGGCGAGTTGACGACCTGCTGCACCGGGAATCCCGCCTGCGGCGGCCCGACGACAACGGTCATCTCAGGATTGTCGAGAACGATCGTGCCCCCGGGACCGCCGCGCGGCCCGATCAGGAGCGTACCGTGCTGCAGGTCGTTGAACGTGACGGGATCGGTCTGCAGGAACGGCTCGCTGCTCGCGGCCTGAAGCTCGTCGATGAGCGCGGCCAATAACGCCGCCGCTGTGAGCGTGCCGAGCGCACCGGCCTGCGCGGAGGCCCGCGTCGACGCGAACGGGAATTCGAGCGAGGAGTCGCCGCGATTTGTCCGTGCGCGATCCGCGCGCGCGGCCTTCGCGTGATCGAAGTTGAAGCCCGGCAGCCCCACCAGCGCGACGCCCGCAAAATTGTGCTCGGCGCAGCCTTCCGTTGGAATCGCAAGCGCTACCCCGGCGCCGGCCGGAGCATCCCACTGCGTTTCACTAAACCCCACCGGCAGGCCCATAGGCCACGTCCCTTGCGTTGGGCCTCTACCCTAACGCCGTCCCCCAACGCGCATCCGGGCACCATACAGGTGCCGGGGGTAATCGGGAAATGGGAATAGCTGGCCCCTCCGGCCCGGTTCGGGGCGATTTGAACGCAATCCCAAGAAGGAATATGGTCCCGCACGGTTTCGCGTTAAGGCTACCTTGAGGAGGTGCCAATGGTACGGGCAATCGCAGCGGCCTCGCTGGCCTTTTCCCTCCTCGTTTTGGACGTCGGCCCGGCGGCGGCACAAGCTCCGAAAACAGCGGAGACGCCGATCGGCAAGGTGATGAAGCTCGAGGGCTCGGCCACGATCACCCGCAAGGCGGTCGTCGCGGCGGTTGGCGGCGTTGCCGGCCCGATCGAAGCCAAGGTCGACGAGGCCTTGTATCAGGGCGACATTGTCCAGACGGCCGCCGCAAGCAGGCTGGGTCTCGTATTCGTCGACGGCACCGCGCTGAACGTGTTCGCCAGTGCCGAGGTCGAGCTGAACGAATTTGTCTATCTGCCCGAGGGCAAGCGCAATTCCAGCGTATTCAACCTGGTCAAGGGGACGTTCACCGTCATCGGCGGCAAGATGGTCAGAAACGGCGAGATGCGGATGAACACTACCGTCGCGACCCTGGGCATTCGCGGAACATCGGCGCATATTATCATTGGCGAGGACGGCAGCGTTCGCTTCTCAACCCTGATCGAAGAGAAGCAGTGACGTGCCGCGCCGGCGAGCAGACCGCGCGCCGCAGCTGCACACGCTGGCAGTGGCGCTGATCCTGCCCTCACTCGTCGCGACGGCGGCTGCGCAAGCTCCCCGGCTTCAGGACATTGGCAAGGAGTTGCGTATCTGCGGCGGCCTCGACGCGTCCGCACTGGACACGCGCATCCACAGCTGCAGCACGATCATCGCCTCGCCCGCGGCAACCGCGCGCGCGCGCGCGATCGCCTACAACAATCGCGGGAACGCTTATCAGGCGCAGGGCGACCTCCAGCGCGCGCTGGCGGATTACAACGAAGCAATCGGCAACGACGCGGCGTATGCCAGCGCGTTCAACAATCGCGGCGTTGCGTACCAGAAACGCGGCGAGCACAAGCCGGCGCTCGCGGATTTCGACCGCTCGGTCAAGCTTTCGCCGGCGACGGCGAGCTTCTTCGTGAACCGCGCCGAGAGCCATCTCCAGCTTGGCGATCATCGCCGCGCGTTGCAGGACTACGGCACGGCAATCCGGCTTGAGCCCGCGTCGAGCAGCGCCTGGAACGGCCGCTGTTGGGCGCGCGGGATCGCGGGCGACCTCCGCCGGGCGCTCGCCGACTGCAACCAATCGCTGCGCCTGAAGCCGGACCAGGCCGCGACGCTCGACTCGCGCGGGCTTGCGTATCTGAAGCTCGGCCAATTGCCGGCGGCGCTCGCGGATTACAATGCGGCGTTACGGATCAATCCGAAGCTCGCGACGTCGCTCTACGGCCGCGGCATCGTCAGGCATCGGAGCGGCAACACGGCCGAAGGCGACGCCGACATCGGCGCGGCCGCGGCTATTGAGGCGGAGATCGCCACCGACTTCGCGCGCTATGGGGTGAAGTAGCGCGCCGCTCCCTGCCATTCTGCTCGCGCGGTGCGGCGCGGTCGGACTGTAGCAGCGGAATGTAGCAATGCTGCATTCCCTGCAGCGACCGCCGGCCGGAAAATGTAAGACTTTCAAGGTGTTGGCTGGGGGACTAGGATTCGAACCTAGATTGACGGAGTCAGAGTCCGCAGTTCTACCGTTGAACTATCCCCCACCAGCGCGGGGCGCGCCGTTACATAGCCTTGGCCGTCCGGCATTTCAATCGGCGCGCCGAGGCCGGGTTAGAACTTCGCCTGCACCGTTGAGTTCCGGGCATTGGTGATCTGTACGGCTCCCTTGATCGATGCCGGGAGCGCAGCATCGGCACGGCCGGTGAGCGCATTCTGGCCCGTCGGCGCCAACGTCACCCGCTGCGTCTTGCCGCCCACCACCAGAATCGCCAGGCCCTTGAAGCCCGCCGTCGCGATCGGCTTGTCGGTGTCGTGGTCGTTCAAATAGACGGTCAGCGTATTCCCCTTTGCGACGGCCTCGACGTGATAGCTGCCGGCATCGGTGACCTGACCGCCGTTCCTTCCTTTTTCGTGGGAGTGTCCCTGCGCGGCGAGCGGCAGAGGCGCGAGTGCCGTGGCGACAGCGAGTGCGAGTGCGAGAACGATGCGTTTCATGTCTCTCTCCGTTTGAATCAATAAGCCCCGGCGGCCGGCGCCGTTCCTGCGGCATCGGCCTGTTCGTTTCGAATTTTGTTCAGCGCAGCCTCGCCGTAGCGCAGGAACAGGACCGGCGTGAGGACCGCGTCGAGCAGCGTCGCGCTGATGAGGCCGCCGAAGATCGTGACGGCGACCGGGTGCAGGATTTCCTTGCCGGGCGACGACGGATCGATGAGCAGCGGGACTAGCGCAACGCCGGCCGCGAGCGCGGTCATCAGCACCGGCGTCATGCGTTCGAGCGATCCGCGGATCACGAGGTCGCGGCCAAACGGAATTCCTTCATGCGTCGCAAGATTCAGATAATGGCTGATCTTGAGAATGCCGTTCCGGGTCGCGATGCCTGTGAGTGTGATGAAGCCGATCATCGACGCGACCGAGAGCGGCAGGCCGCTCAGCCAAAGCGCAATCACGCTCCCCACCAACGCAAACGGCACGCTGCCCAGAATAATGATGGTCAGGATCACCGAGCGGTAGCGGCTATAGAGAACCGCAAAGATCATGAGCAGCGAAAGAAGCGAGAGCAGCGCGATTGTGCGCGCGGAGTCTCGTTGAGCCTGGAAGTTGCCTTCCAGGCTGTGAAAGAACCCCTGCGGCATCTGGACCTGCGCGATCTCCCGCTCGACGGCGGCAGCGATGGTGGCCACGTCCGAACCGTCGGTGTTCGCCAACACCGCGATCCGGCGGCGGCCGTTCTCGCGCTGGATCTGGTTCGGGCCGTCGGTTTCGCTGATATGCGCAACCTGACGCGCCGGAACCCAGCCGTTCGGCGTCTCGATCAATACATCGCCCAAGCCCTGCGTGGTGCGGAAGCGGTCGGGCAACCGCATCACCACGTCGAAGCGGCGATAGCCGTCGACCACGCGCGACAACACACGGCCGCCCGAGAGGCGGCTTAGCTGCTCGACAACGGCGGCGGGCTGCACGCCATAGAGCGCGGCGCGGCCATAGTCGACGCGCACTTCAAGCTGCGGAATCAGCGTCTGCCGCTCGACCTGAAGATCGACGAGGCCCGGCACATTCGCCATCCGCGCCCGCATCGCCTCCGCCACGCGCCGCAAGCCATCGAGGTCTTCGCCGAAGATCTTGACGGCGATCTCGGCGCGAATGCCGGACAGCATGTGATCGATGCGGTGGGAGATCGGCTGCCCGATATTGGTTGCGACGGGCAATACGGCGAGCCGCGAACGAATATCCGCAATCACCTCTCCCTTTGACCGTGCGTCAGGCTTCAATTCGACGTCAATCTCGGAAATGTGGACGCCCTCGGCATGCTCGTCGAGTTCGGCGCGGCCCGTGCGGCGGCCGGTCGAGCGCACATCGGGAATCTCCAGCATCAGGCGTTCGGCGATGGCCCCGACACGGTTCGACTCGGCGAGCGAAATGCCAGGATTGAACGAGAGGTTCACCGTGAACGTCCCCTCGTTGAAGCCCGGCAAGAAGGCGCGCGGGAGCGCATAGAGCGCGGCGAGCGATAGCGCGACAATGACGGCTGCCGTGACCAGCACCGCAGGCTGCCGGTCGAAAGCGAAGGTGAGCAGCCGCGTGTTCCAGCGCTTGAGAACGGGAACGATGCCGCTCTCCCGTTCGTCGAGCTTCTTCATGCCCGGCAGCATGAAGTAGCTCATGACCGGGGTGAGCGTGACGGAGACGACGAGGCTCGCGAGGATCGCGATGATGTAGGCTTGCCCGAGCGGCGCGAACAGCCGGCCCTCGATGCCCGACAGCGCAAAGAGCGGCACGAACACGAGCACAATAATGACGGTCGCGTAGACGATGGCCGAGCGGACCTCCTGACTCGCCGTGACGACCACTTCAAACACCGAGCGCCGATTGCCGAGGGAGCGGTTCTCACGGAGACGGCGGAAGATGTTCTCGACGCCGACAACCGCATCATCGACCAGTTCGCCGATGGCGATGGCGATTCCGCCAAGCGTCATCGTGTTGATGGAGAGACCGAGGAAGTAAAAGACCAGCGCCGTCATCAGGATCGAGACGGGAATGGCCGTCAACGAGATGAAGGTCGTCCGGAAATTCAGCAGGAAGGCGAACAGGACGATCGAAACCACCGCGATCGCTTCCAGCAGCACGGTCTGCACATTGCCGATGGACGAGATGATGAAATCGGCCTGCCGAAAGACGACCTGATCGACCTTCGTCCCAGTTGGCGACGTCGCGGCGATCTGCTTCAGCGCCTGCTCGATCTCGCGGGTGAGCGTCACCGTATCGACCTGCGGCTGCTTCTCGACCGAAACGAGCACTGCGGGCTTGCCCATGTAGCCGGAGTCGCCGCGCTTGGTCCGCGCGGCGAAGTCGACCTCGGCGATCTGCCGCAAATAGACTGGCCCACCTTCGTTGTTGGCGACGACGAGATTGCGCAGATCGTCGAGGCTCGTGGTACGGCCGATGGTGCGGATCAGATATTCGCGTGAATGCTGGTCGGTAAACCCGCCGCCGGTATTGGCTCCGAACGAGGCCAGCGCCTGCTCGATCTTCTCGTGACCGACGTCATAGACGCGCATCGAGGCGGGCAGCGGCGAGATACGGAACTGGCGCACCTCGCCGCCCATCGGGATCACTTGCGCCACCCCCGGAATGGTCAGGAGGCGCGGACGGATCGAGAAGTCGGCGATCTCGCGCAACTCCATCGGTGAGAGCTTCTCGTTTGTCACAGCGAAAATGAGAATCTGGCCCATGATCGAACTGACCGGCCCGATCTGCGGCGAGACATTCGCGGGCAACTGGTCGCGTACCAGCGCGAGCTTCTCGCCAACCTGCTGGCGGTTTCGATAGATGTCCGTATTCCAGTCGAATTCGACATAGACAAACGAGAGGCCCACGCCCGACACCGAGCGCACGCGAATGACGCCGGGCAGACCGTTCATCTGCGTCTCTATCGGGAAGGTGATGAGTTGCTCCACCTCGGGCGGCGCATAGCCTTCCGCCTCGGTCATGATCGTGACGGTGGGCCGGTTGAGATCCGGCAGGACATCGACGGGCAAGCGCGTGATTGCAAACGCGCCGTACGCCATGAGCGCGGCGGCGACGGCGAGGACCAGAATCCGGTTCTGGAGCGAACGGCTGACAATCCAACGGAACATTCTCAGCCCTCACCGCACCTGATCAAGCAGTTCGGCGCCTTGCGTCACGACCCGGCGGCCGGTTTCGATACCTGAGACAACGAGCACGCGCTCGCCGTCGAGCGGCGCGACGCGTACCTCGCGCTGCTCAAAGCGCTCGGGGCTGGTGTGCTCGTAGACGACATGCATCCCGTTGCTCGCGCGCACAACCGCTGCGCGCGGTACCGCAAGGCCTTCGTGACGCTCGTCGGCCGAGGCGTAGACCGTCACGAACTGGCCCGCCCACAAGCCGCCGGTCGGCCCATCGATCGCGAAATGCACCGGGATCGCCTGATTGCGGCCGGCAAGACCCGCGCCGCGATAACCGAGCTTCACCGAGCGGCCGTTTGCAACGCTGGCCGAGCTCGCCGCCCCCGGCGCCACGGGCTCGAAGGTCAGCGCTTCGACCCAGAGCTTCGAACTGTCGACGATCTGGAAAATGATCCTGTCGGGCTGGGCGAGCTGGCCGGCGACGGTATTAGCGGCGGCGATGACTCCCGAAACGGGCGCGACCAGCACCTCCGGCTCCCGCCGCGATTCAGTCAGCGCGGCCTTGCGCTCCTGCAAACCCTTCAACTCGAGCCGCGCATCGTCGAGTTGCGCACGCGCCACCGCCTCGGTCTTGATGAGTTGCTCGTAGCGGGCAACGCGGCGCTCCACGATGGAAAGCTGCTGGAGAATCTCTTCTTCTCGTTGCCGCATATCGGAGGCATCGATTGCCTGAATCGGCGGCGTCACATAGGCGAGGACATCGCCCTTCTCGACACGCGCGCCGAGGCGCGGAAAGCCTTTCGGCGGCGCCGACAAGCGGCCCGCGAGCGCTGATTGCACGTAGCCGCTCGCGTTCGGATCCGTGATGATGCGGCCGGGTAGTTCGATCGACTTGAAATACTCGCGCTTTTCCGTGACGGCGGTGCGGATGGCGAGCAGCCGCTGCGATCCCTTCGGGACGAAGATCGAGCCGTCCGGCTGTCGCTGCGGCGCGTCGCGTGTTGCCGCTGGTGCAGCGTTCTCAGCCCCGTGATCGTGGCCTTCCTCTGCGCAGGCAACATCCGCGATCAATGTTGTTCCTAGCGCTAGCAGAATGATGGTCGCGGCACTTGTTCTGCGCTGGCGCACAAGAGCAACCGCCACCACGATCAATAGCCCGGCCAAGAGCAAGCTGTGAACGCCGAAGGCGCCAAACCACGGAAGCTGCGCCGCGCTCGCACCGAGCCCGGCTTGCGGCGCCGGTATGTCGATGGTGACGGGCAGAACCTCGACCTCGTCCCCGACGCTCACGGTCACAATCAAGTCGAAATGACCGCCCTTCTCCGTCCAGGAAGCCGCGAGGCGATAGATGCCGTCTTCCGCCACGGCTTCCTTCGGTCCTTCGGGTGTCTCGACTTCAACCTTCGCCGTGTCGACCGGCTCGTTGGTGGCGAAGCGGTCGACATAGATCGCAAGCGTCTGGCCGCGCAGGATCGCAACCAGCTCAAAATGATCCGATGAGGCGCTGCCACGCGGCAAGGCTGCCGAGACCTGCGGCGCTTCGTTACCGTGGTCGTGCCCTTCATGTGCAAGCGCGGCGGATGCGCCGAGCAGCGAAAAACAGATAAGCAATTTCGCGAGACAGACTCGCATGTCGAGAACCCTTCACTTGATCGAAATCGAGCGCACGGACGCGCAGCGAAGGCGGCAAGCGCCGCCGGATCAGGCGAAGGTCTTTGGAGGGTTTTCGATCGCGGAACGGGCACGCCGCGCTGGCCAGCCGTCGTCGCGGGGAGCGGCGTGCGAGCGGACCGCGAACGGTTCAATCTGCACGGCCTCGCTCAGTGCAGGCGCATGGCAGCAGCCGTGACACGCCGGACAGTGACAATCGTCGACCGGCTGATCACCGGGCTGCGAATGAGATTGAAGCAACTGAGACGCAGTGTTCGCTCCGCTCTGCGCGTCGAGCGTCGGCGCAGTTTCAGCCGCCGCCGCGACTTCCGAATGTGCATGACCGCCATGCGCCAATGCTTGCGTCGGCACACCCACCGCGAAGGCGAGCATGAGGAAGCAGACGAAAGGGAGCAGGCGGCGAAGCATCAGCGGATTCAATCGGCGTTTTGAGTCGAATTGGTGTCGGGGCGAAACCCTAACGCGGTTGGTAAAGGCGGCCAAACCGCCTCCGCTCGCCTGCGCGCTTTGTCATAGTCCCGCGACAACTGCGCCAAGTGCTTGAGCCGTCTTCGATATTGCTATGCACCATTATCATTTCTGCCATGCGGTAAGTTACTGATTTATCACTGGCATACCAGTGTTTCCGTACCTATATCGGTTGCGAGACGAACTGGAGGCTCCCATGACCACCCTCACCCTTGCCCTTAAGGCCCCTGTCGACCGCTTCGCGGCCTTTAGCCGTTCCGTTGCCGAATTCTTTGCCGGCATCTCGGAAGGCCAGGAAATGGCCCGCCGCTATGAGGAACTTTCGCGCATGTCCGACGCGGCGCTCGCCGCTCGCGGCATCACCCGCGAGGAACTCCCGCAGGCGGTCGTTCACGGACGCATCGGCCGCTAAGACTTGGGCCGCTAAGACTTGTTCTTCAACGCGCGCTCACGGATTTGCGTGAGCGTGGCGTTGGGAGAGATCGCCTCGGTGGCGATCTTGATGTGAATGACCGCCGGGCCTGCCGCCTTGAATGCGGCTTCGAGCGCCGGCACCGCTTCTGAATCTTTTGACACCGTGAAGCCTTCCGCACCGTACGCACGCGCGAGCGCGGCGAAGTCCGGGTTGCGCAAATCTGTACCCGACACTCTGCCCGGATATTCGCGCTCCTGATGCATGCGGATCGTTCCGTAGGTGCCATTGTCGAGCACGACAATCTTGACGCCGATGCCGTATTGAACGGCGGTCGCAAGTTCCTGCCCCGTCATCATGAAGTCGCCGTCGCCAGCAAACGCCAGTGCGACGCGTTCGGGATGCAGGCGCTTCGCGGCGATCGCCGCCGGCACGCCGTAGCCCATCGAACCCGAAACCGGCCCGAGCTGCGTGCCGAATTGACGGAAGCGCATAAAGCGCTGCGACCAGACGGCGAAATTGCCCGCGCCCGTCGTCACGAAGGCATTGTCCGGCAAATTCTTTCGCAACCAGTTCACGATCGTGCCCATCTGCACGTCGCCCGGATGCAGCTTCACCTCGCTCGACCACTCCAGATAGTCCGCGCGCGCGGATTTGCGCCACTCTCCCCACGGAATCTGCGCGGGTGGCTGCACGCTCTCCAACATCGCGCAGAACGCATTCGGGCTCGCGTGGATCGCAAGCGCCGGCTGATAGACGCGACCCAACTCGCTCGCTTCGGCATGAATATGCACAAGCGGCATCTGCGGCACCGGCACGTCGAGCAGTTCATAACCCTGCGTCGGAATCTCGCCAAGCCGGCCGCCGATCAGCAGCACGAGGTCCGCGTTCTTTACCCGCTCGAACACCTTTGGGTTCGTCCCGAGGATGAGTTCGCCCGCATATTGTTCGTTGTCCGCCGAGAAGAGCGACTGGCGGCGAAAGCTCGCGACCACCGGCATGTCGAAGCGGTCGGCGAAGCGCTTGAGCGCCGCGCAGGCTTTCTCCGACCAGCGGCTGCCGCCGACAATCGCAATCGGCTTCTTCGCCTGCGCCAGCATCTTTTGCAGGCGCATCATGTCGGTGTTGGCGGGCCATGTTTCGGCGGGCTCGACCACGGGGGCGTCGGGGACGGTGGCTTCCTCGGCCAGCACATCCTCGGGGAGCGAAATCACGACCGGGCCGGGGCGCCCTTGAGTCGCCACCCGGATCGCGCGCGCCACGATCTCGGGCACGCGCGCGGCGGCGTCGATCTCGACCGCCCATTTGGCGAGCGGCGCAAAGAACTTCTCGTGGTCCACTTCCTGGAAGGCCTCGCGGCCGCGGAATTCGCGCGCCACCTGCCCCACGAACAGGAGCATGGGGGTGGAGTCCTGCTGCGCGACGTGAACGCCGGAGCTCGCATTGGTCGCGCCCGGCCCGCGCGTGACGAAGCAGACGCCGGGCTTGCCGGTCATCTTGCCGACGGCTTCGGCCATCATCGCCGCCCCGCCCTCCTGCCGGCAGACGATGAACTCGATGGGGCTCTGGTACATGGCGTCGAGCACGGCGAGATAGCTCTCGCCCGGCACGCCGAAGGCCGTGGTCAGGCCGTTCGCGGCGAGCGCGTCGACGATCATCTGCGCGGCAGTGCGGGATTTCAGGGCGGTATTCTGCGGCGGTTTATGCATGACCTGATTATAACGTCATCGCCGGGCTTGTCCCGGCGATCTCGATTCCGGAGCACCGAGCAAATAACTCGGGATCACCGGAGGTTATCGCCGCACCCGAAACGCCGACTTCCCCGCCTCGACTGTGGCGCGGATTTCGTCGGTATGCGCGCCGAGCGCCGGCGATGGCGTGTCATAAACAAACGCGCTCTCGGAAAAGCGGATCGGTGCGCGCACGCCGGGGACCCGGCCACCGCGCGCATCGACGTCCGGCAGGTCGATCTTCATGCCGCGGGCGAGCACCTGCGGGTCGGCAAAGACCTGCCCGACATTATTGATCGGCCCCGCCGGCACGCCCGCCGCTTCCAGCGCCTCGAGCAGTTCCGCGCGCTTGCGCGTCTTGGTGCGCTCGACCAGTTGCGGGATCAACTCGGCGCGGTTCTGCACGCGGCCCGCGTTGGTCCTGAATTTCTCGTCGCGGGCGAGATGCGGCAGGCCGAGGATCGCCGCGAAGCGCTCGAATTGCGAGTCGTTGCCGACCGCGATGATGACAAAGCTGCCGTCGGCGACGGGAAAATTCTGATACGGCACCACGGTCGGGTGCGCGCCGCCCATGCGCTGCGGCGACTTCCCCGACACAAGATAAAAGAGCGCCTGGTTCGCAAGGACGCTGGCCTGCACGTCGAGGAGCGCCATGTCGATCCACTGGCCGCGGCCCGTCTTCTCGCGCGCGATCAGTGCGGCCTCGATCGCCACCACCGAATAGACGCCGGTGAAGACGTCGGCGTAGGCGACGCCGGTGCGCATCGGCTCGCGGTCGGGCTCGCCGGTGAGATCCATGATCCCGCCCATGCCCTGGATGATGAGGTCATAGCCCGCGCGCTTGGCGTAGGGACCGTCCTGACCGAAGCCCGTCACCGAGCAATAGACGAGACGCGGATTGCTCTTTGTGAGCGTCGCGTAGTCGAGACCGAAACCGGTGAGATCACCGACCTTGTAGTTCTCGATCACGACATCGGCGTCCGCCGCGAGCAAACGAACGAGGTCGAGGTCTTTCTCGTTCTTGAAGTCGGCGGTAACCGAACGCTTGCCGCGGTTGATCGCGTGATAATAGGCGGAGCTCAAGTGCTTGCCATCGGCGCCCTCGACGAAGGGCGGGCCCCAGGCGCGCGTGTCGTCGCCGGCGCCCGGCCGCTCGATCTTGATGACGGTCGCGCCGAGGTCCGCGAAGATCTGCGTGCACCACGGCCCCGCCAGCACGCGCGACAGGTCGAGGATCGTCAGGCCTTCGAGCGGTGCGGTCATGGAGCGGCGTTCGGGCGGGACATGCCCGAATTGTGCCGTCCGGTAAGGAAGGTGGCAACTGCACGTCGTCCCGGCCGAGCAACGCGAGAGCCGGGACCGTGCCGAGTTCTGCTGATGACGATCCCGGGTCTCGCATCGCCTTGGCGATGCTCGCCCGGGATGACGATGTACTACTCCTTCAAAAAGCGCTTGTGGATGAAGCCCTGCTGGTCGTTGTAGCTGACCTCGCACCACTGCTTGCACTCGATCACGTCGACGTTCTTCCCCGCCGGCACGACGGCGACGACCTTCGCGTCGTTGTCGCCCGTGGCGCGCAGGTTGACGTGGCTGGTCACCGGCACGGAGCGGACAGCCGCCTGCGGTTCCGCTGTGCGGGCGTTGCCGACGGACGCCATGCGGATCGGCTCGGCCGTCGCCGACTCAGGTGTAGTTGTTGCCGGAACTGCATTCTCTGCCGGCGGCGTGCGCGCCGGCTCGGCCGTCAGCACCGACTGGTCGGCGCTCGCGTCGGGCGTGCGCAGCGCCGGCGCATTCTCCGCCACCTGCTGCGGCTGGGCGACCGTTTCACCCGGAGCGACGGCGCGCACCGTGCCGCCGCCGCGCAAGGCGTGCATCGGTTCGCCCGCTGGAGCGATGCGGCTTGGGTCGCGCGCGCCATTCGCCGTCCCCGTCACCAGCACGTCATCTTCTTCCACGGGCAAGGTCGCGGGCGCGGCCTTCTCGGCCGCCGCCGTCTGCTTGGCGTTCGCCGGCAGGTTCGCTACGGCCGGAGTCGACAGGCGCTCGCCGCCGACGGCGAGCAGCACGAGCAGCGCGCTCACACCGACGAGCGCGAGCAGGCTGAAGACGGTCGCGCCGATCCGGAGCGCGCGCGTAATCGGCGCCTGCCGGTCGTAGGGCTTGGTGTAGAAGCGTTCGCCCGCGTTCAGCGGATTGCGCTCGGGCGTCGGCCTCGGCTCCCTCGCCTCGAACACCGGCTCGGTGCGCCCGGCGGCATATTCGTCGAGATCGACGGGATGCATCCGCGAGAAGGCGGGCTCGTCTTCCTCTCGCAACAGCTCGGCCTCGAAGGCGCGCATCCAGTCGCTGCGGTCGACCTGAGGCATCGGCGCGTCGTTGAAATTTTCCGCAGGCGGCGGTGAGCGGCGTGCGCGGCGCGGCTCGCCGGATTTCTTCACGGCCGGACGCGAACGCGACGGCGGCTTCAACCGGGCCTTGGGCGAACCCGGCTCCGGCGCCAGCGGCTGGTCGTCCTCGTCGTTCGACGCGATCGGCGGCGAGTGATGCAAGTCGTCCGACAGCATCGCCTCGAGCGCGGCGAGGTCCTGGTCGAACTTTCTCTGTCTCGCAGAGCGTTGGCGTCCCTGCGGCGCGTTCGCATCCTGCTTGCGCTTCGCGCGCGCGGCGTTCGAGCTCAACTGATCGGCCATCCGACTCTCCCGCTTCATCGGCGCCCCCGCTCGCGTGTTGACGGTTGAATGTGGCGACGGCGCGGTGCTGCGTGGACGATTCAAGGGAGTCCCAGCGATTTCGCCGCGCAGGGAACTTCGCGTTGGATCGTGGCGAGCGCGCCCGATTTGGGCCGCAAAGTCCGGCGGGGATTTGAGTCGCACGTCGCGCCTCACTCGTCGTCCCGGGCGAGCGATGCGAAGCATCGCGAGACCCGGGACCGTCTGCAGGAGCGCACCGAGGACGATCCTGGCTCGCTTGGCCGGGATGACGAGTAAAACGCTCGCGCCGTCCGGGATGACGAGTTTTTTCAACACTCACACGTCTCCCGGATCGTAGAGCGGCTGGTGCGCGACGCGCTTCTTTCGGCGGCGCGGCTTCGGATCGGCGTCGCCGGCCGCGGCCACGCGGTCTTCGCGGCGCGCATTCTCTTCTTCCTCCGCGGCGCGCGCGGCTTCCAATTGCGCCTCAACGACCGAGGCCGGCGCCCCGAATTGCACCGTCGGATAGCGCTCGCGCAGCGCAGGTCCGAGGTATTCGCGCTGGATGCGGAGGATCTCCTCCTTGTAGCGTTCGCCGCAGGCGCGCGGGTCTGTACAGCCCTGCTTGCGGCGGCAGGCGCGGTTTTCGCAGCCGTGCCAGACGCCGACGAAATCCACGATCTTGCGGGTCACGCCGAGCTCCAGCTGCTCCTGCTCGCGTCGATATTCCTGCCAGGCACGCATCTGTTCGGTATTGTCTTTCACCATCGGTCCTCCAGTTTCATGCAACGGGAATTGCTACTCCGCGCGGCGAGCCGGCGGAGGTGGGGTGGCCCTCGCTGCGCGAACGCAAGCGAGGGGATGGAGCGCCGGGCGGCGCTCGGTCGACCGCACCTTTGGGGTGCGGGCGCGCTGGCAATGCGCGCTCGCCTCCCGGCGCTCCATTTCGCGGCTTTTCTGTCCCCGGGACCGTGCTTCCGCGGACGAGACGGAACGGCTTTCACCGCTCCCCAGCGCGCGGCTTTCGCCGCGCTCGCCTCGTTCCCCGTCCAGCCATCGAAGGCAGAGCGGTCGTAGTGCCGCCCGGACGGTGACCCAGGGCCTCCCGGTACACGGCCGGCTGAGCCGTGCAGCAGGCGCCGCACCCTGCCCCGCGATCAAGACGCCTCATGAGCGCGCCCCTCGTGCGGGCAGGATATAGGACTATATGCACAATCAGATGAATTTGTCAAGGATTATATTCTTGAACAACGTAATTGGGTTGCGCTCCGGCCCCGGCGTAAAGTTCCGGCAATTAGGCCCCACATGCTGTCGGCAATCGACCAGGGCGCGGACATGCTCGGCGCTTCGGGAAAGATCGGCGAGGACCTCATGAACGCGCTCAAGGCGGAAGCACGGCGGCGCGTCGAGACAGGCACGTTCTTCGGACACATCGCCTATGCGAGCGTGACGGCGGTGAAGGGCGTTTAGCGGCCCGGGCGCCTTTGGAAAATTGCCGAACAGCTCACGGCGCCGTCCCTACCGCGCGATCCAGACGCCTCGTGAGCGCGCCCCTGAGCGGGCAGACGATGAGATTATTGTCCTGCCGCCCATATCAACAGTTGGGGGGCGAAAATCTCTACGGCATTAGCGCTGCGCACTCGGATTTGTTGCCATGTCGCCACGGTTGTGACAGCCTAAAATACCCGCATCTGGAAGGGTGCATCTTTGCAGGACGATTCAGAGCCATCGCGCAAAGGCCTCGCAGCTCGAACCGCTGCAGAGGGAAGCGCTCCTCAACACCCTCTGGATGCGCGGTGGCATATCCATGTAAGCGATAAAACGTACGGCCCATTCACCGGCCATGAACTCAAGGAGATGTCAGAAGACGGTCAATTCACCGGCGACGATCTTGCTTTTCCTGAAAGCGGATCGGAATGGAGGCGAGCGTCTCAAGACCCAATCCTCAGTGTATTGTTTCGAGTCCACGATTCATCCGAGACAAGGATTTACCAGCAAACTCCCTTCCGTAGACATCCACGCAAGGTAAAATTGGCGGTTACGATAGGATTTGTTGCCGTTCTTCTCG
>Ga0307505_10001759_pt1 | contig 16519 bp, 13 predicted proteins | sample 23_S_MG_FD_202183 | JGI IMG/M metagenome (GOLD analysis project Ga0307505, IMG submission 202183) | Soil microbial communities from Populus trichocarpa stands in riparian zone in the Pacific Northwest, United States - 23_S | ecosystem: Environmental > Terrestrial > Soil > Riparian zone > Trees...
GACCTCTGCGCGCGAGGTGTCCTCGCTCGCCAGCACGCCGCCGTTGGCGACGATGTCGGGCGTGATCTCGCGGTAGACCAGGCGCACGTCCTGGCGCCGAGCGCCGAGGATGTCCACGGCGCTCGCGGTGACCGCTTCGGCGAAGTCGCGGCGCTGTTCGACGCTGCGGCCCTTCAAGAGTTCGACGGTGATGTTGGGCATGTGATCCTCCTCAGATCGCACTGATACGGCGACCGCCGAATTGACGGCTCAGCTGGTCGCGGGTTTCCAGGAGCAGCTCGATGATCGATCGCTCCTTCTCTTCGTCCAGTCGCGCGAGCGGAACCGAGCAGCTGATCGCGTCCTTCGCGGGGGATTGGAACGGCAGCACGACGGCGAAGCATCGCATGCCGAGACCCGCTTCCTCCGCGTCGATCGCGTATCCCTGCCGGCGTATGTCGGCGAGATGGTCGATGAGTTCTTCGCGCGACGTGATCGTGTGCGCTGTGGATGCGGGCAGTCGCTCGGGCAGGAGCCGGCGGACGGTGTCATCCGGGAGCTCCGCGAGCGCGACCTTGCCCAGCGCCGTCGCGTGCGCGGGGAGCCGCCGGCCGATGGCTGAGAACATGCGCAGCGGGTGCACCGACTCGCGCTTGGCGAGGTAGACGACGTCGGGCAGTTCGAGGCGTGCGAGGTGCACGGTCTCGCCGGTGTCCATGGCGAGTCGGTCGAGCGCGTCGGAGGTGCGGAAGACGGTCGGGTCCTGATCGACATACGACGAGCCGATCAGCAGTGCGTTCATGCCGAGGCTGTACATCGACCGGGATGCGTCCGCATCGACCCAGCCCCGATGGTCGAGCGTGCGCAGGATGCTGTGCAGGCTGCTCTTCGGGATGCGCAGGCGGTTCGCCAGCTCGGCGAGGCTCGCGGCACCCGATGCGAGTGCTTCCAGGACGTCGAGAGTGCGATCGGCGGACTTGACGGGCACGAAATCGTGCTCCTCGGGGCCTCCCGTTTCGGTCAGCGGCTCGGACAATGCGCCCTCCTCAGTCGTTCAGAAACTTGAACACCATTCTTGTACTTGACTCGTGCTTCACCATAGCCTAACGTCTCACGTACAAGCTAGGGAATACCGTTCAAGGATGAAGATGGACTGCCTCACTATCGGCGAACCGCTGATGTGCTTCGACAGCGGCGACGAGCCGTTCGATGCCACACAGGTCGTCCGCAAGTACGCCGTGGGCGCCGAGAGCAACGTCGCGATCGGGCTCGCTCGACTCGGCCGCTCGGTCGCGTACGTCGGCCGCGTGGGCCGCGACAACCTGGGCCGCGAGATCGTCCGCACGCTGCGCGGCGAAGGTGTGGACGTGTCGGGTCTCTCCGCCGTCGACACCGGGCCGACCGGACTGCTGCTCAAGGAGCAGCCCGGCGCCGGGCACACCGAGGTCACCTATCACCGCGCCGGGTCTGCAGGGTCGACCCTCAGCGTCGCCGATCTCCCCGCGCGCTTCTCGAACGTCCGCCGCCTCCACGTGACGGGGATCACCCTCGTTCTCAGCCCCACGGCGCGACGCGCCGTGCTCGAGGCCATGCGCCGCGCCCACGCCGACGGCTGCCGCGTGAGCCTCGACGCCAACTTCCGCCGCAAGCTCGCCCCGGCCTCGACGCTCGTCGAGGCGTTCGAAGAGGCCGCGGCGCTCGCGGACGAGATCATCCTCGGACGCGGCGAGGCCGCCCTCTGCGTCGGGGACGACGATGATTCCCGGCTCGAGGACTACGCGCGCTCGCTGCCCGCCGAGACGGTCGTGCTCAAGGGCGCCTCCGGCGGCTCGATCGGATTCTCCGGCGGCGAGCGCATCGAGTGCGCGCCGGTGCGCGTGCCCGTCATCGACTCCGTCGGCGCCGGCGACGGATTCGCCGCCGGCCTGCTCCACGCACTGCTCGACGGCCGGTCCCTGCCGGGCGCGCTCGAGGTCGGCGGACGAGTGGCCGCGCGCGTCATCGCACGCCACGGCGACTACCAGGGGCTTCCCTACGCCCAAGATCTCGAGATCGATTCGAAGAGCACCCGGGCGGTCCTGCGATGAGCGCGCTGGACGCCGCGCTCGCCGAGGCGCCGGTCATCGCCGTCGTCCGCCACGACGACCCCGCCGTGGCCGAGAGCATCGCGCGCGCAGCAGTGGCGGGCGGTGTGCGCATCATCGAGGTGACCTTCACGGTCCCGGGGGCGGACGAGCTCATCGCACGCCTGGTCGACCAGCTGCCCGACGTCGTCGTCGGTGCCGGCACGGTGCTCACTCCCGAGCAGGTGGATGCCGCGGCAGACGCGCGAGCGGCGTTCCTGGTCTCTCCCGTCACCGACGCCGCCGTTGCGGATCGCAGCGCGGCTCGCGGCATCCCCTATCTTCCCGGAGCGTTCACGCCGACCGAGGTCGCCACCGCGGCCCGCATGGGCGCGTACGCCGTCAAGATCTTCCCCGCGGCATCCCTCGGCATCGGCTTCGTCGCCGGCATCGGTGACGTCCTGCCGGGGGTGCGGCTCGTTCCGACGGGCGGCATCGCCCCTGCGCAGGTGGGGGACTGGCTGAACGCGGGCGCGTCGGCCGTCGGCATCGCGGGAGCGTTGACAACGGCGTGGCGGCGCGGAGGAGCAGAAGAAGTCAAGGATGCCGCGGCGGCAGCGATCGCCGCGGCGATGAACACGAGGAGTGCCGAATGAACACCGACCGCCCTGGCATGGATGCGCAGCGCGCGCGCGCAGCGACGACCCAGGAGCTGCGCGACGCGTTCCTTGTAGAGGGCCTCTTCCGCTCCGGCCGCGTCACGACGCTGCACACGGCCGAGGATCGCATGCTGATCGCGGGCGTCGTGCCCTCGGAAGGCGAGCTCACCCTCCCCGAGGTCGAGGCTCTCGGCGACGGCGGTCTCGCGCGGCGGGAGTTCGGGGTCATCAACCTCGGAGGCGACGGCGAGGTGGTCGTCGACGGCGAGTCCTACTCTCTCGCGCATCGCGACGGACTCTATGCGGGTCAGGGCAGCACGCTCTCGTTCCGGGGTGCCGACGCGCGATTCTACGTCGTCGCGACGCTCGCGCACACGCGGTTCCCGACCGTGCGCATCCCCTTCGACCAGACCGAGCCCGTCGCGGTCGGCGACGAGGCGGGCGCCGGCCGCCGCAGCCTGTACCGCTACGTGTACGGCGCCGGCGACGTCGAGTCGTGTCAGCTGCAGCTCGGTGTCACGGTGCTCGAGCCGGGCGCCGTGTGGAATACCTACCCCGCCCACCTGCACACGCGACGCACCGAGATCTACCTGTACTTCGAGCTGCCCGAGAACGGTCGCGTCGTGCACCTCATGGGCGAGCCCGAGCACACCCGCCACCTCATCGTGGCCAACGAGCAGGCTGTCATCTCGCCGCGGTGGTCGATCCACTCCGGCGCGGGCACGGCGCGGTACTCGTTCGTGTGGGCGATGGCCGGCGACAACCGCGACTACGGCGACCTCGCCCCCGTCGCCCCGGAGGCCCTCCGATGACAGCGGACGGACTGTTCTCCCTCGCCGGACGCCGGGCCCTCGTGACCGGCGCGGGGTCGGGCATCGGCAAGGGGATCGCGCACGGTCTCGCGGCCGGCGGCGCATCCGTCGTGCTCGTGGGCCGCACCGGCTCGATCGACGCGACCCGCGACGAGATCACCGCCGCGGGCGGCGACGCCGTGGCGGCGCGCGTGGACCTGAGCGACACCGACGCGCTTCCCGCGGTCGCCGACGAGCTCGCCGGCGAGCAGGACGTCGACATCCTCGTCAACTGTGCGGGCGTCATCCGCCGCGGTCCGTTCCTCGAGGTCGCTGACGCCGACTGGCACGACGTCTTGGCAGTCAACCTCGACGCGCCCCGCATCCTCAGCCGCAGCTTCGGCGAGCGCATGCTCGCGCGTGGTCGCGGCAAGATCATCAACGTCGCGAGCCTGCTCTCCTTCCAGGGAGGCAAGGAGGTCGCCGGCTACACCGTGAGCAAGCATGCGCTCGTGGGACTCACGCGCGCGTTGGCGAACGAGTGGGCCGCACGCGGCGTCCAGGTCAACGCGATAGCCCCGGGCTACATCGCGACCGACAACACCGCGGCGCTGCGGGCCGACCCGGTCCGCGACGCCGAGATTCTCACTCGCATCCCCGCTGCGCGCTGGGGACGGCCCGACGACCTCGTCGGCGCGGCGATCTTCCTCGCCTCGTCGGCCTCCGACTACATCACAGGACACACCCTCGTCGTTGACGGGGGGTGGATGTCGCGATGACGCAGACCACCCACCTCCATCACCCGATTCGGAATAGGAGCACAGCACCATGATCACCACAGCTGTTCGTCGTCGGCGCGCTCTCGCGTTCGCCGTCGCAGGACTCACTGCACTCGCACTGGCGGGTTGCGCGAGCGACACCACCTCCAACGACGGAGGTGACGACCCCGCCGCCGCCGCTTGTGCGCCGGAGGACATCCAGCTCGTCGGCCAGGTCCGCAACGAGACCAACCCGTACGAGAAGGCCTGGCTCGACGGCGGCGACGCCTTCGCCGAGTCGGTCGGACTCACCCAGACCCGCCTGACCTACGACGGCGAGTCCCCGAAGCAGCAGGAGCAGCTGCGTCAGACCCTCAGCACCGGAAACCCCGAGTGCATGGTCCTGAACGTCCTGCCCAACGGCGACTCGGACACCGCACCGATCGTGGCCGAGGTCGACGCCGCCGGCGCCTACCTCGTGACGCACTGGAACAAGCCCGCCGACCTGAACCCGTGGGACGGCCACGACACGTGGATCTCGCACATCACGTTCAACGGCGTGGACGCGGGCGGCCAGATCGCCGACGCGATCTTCGAGGCGATGGGCGGCGAGGGCGGCATCATCGCCCTGCAGGGAATCCTCGACACCAGCGCGGCCAAGGACCGGTTCGTCGGCCTGCAGAACTCGCTCGCCGAGAACCCCGGCATCACGCTGCTCGACGAGCAGGCGGCCGACTTCGACCGCACGTCGGCGTTCAACATCACCAAGACGCTCATCACCAAGCACGGTGACGCGATCAAGGGCGTGTGGGCGGCCAACGACGACATGGCGCTCGGCGCGATGCAGGCGCTCGAAGCGGCCGGCATGTCCGGCGTCGCCGTGGCCGGCATCGACGCCGTCCCCGAGGCCGTCCAGGCGGTCGCCGACGGCAACATGACCGCGACGGTGTCCGTCGACGGTCCGTGGCAGGGCGGCATCGGCCTTGCGATGGGCTACTGCGCACTGACCGGTGAGCTGTCGGTCAGCGACATGAGCAACGAACAGCGGGCCTTCTTCGCCCGTCAGACGCTCATCAACGCCGACAACGCCGAGGCGAACCTCACGCCGACCGCGAACCTCGACGACTTCAAGTGCGACAACCTGTTCGACCGAGTCACCGGGCCGGTGAGCTGAAATGGCGCCCGCCCGGCTCGGGCAGGCACCGCCCGAGACCGGGCGGGCCTCCACCACCCGCTCGCGGCGTCGCACGACGCTGCTGGCCGACTTCGGCCCCCTCGGCGCGCTCGTCCTGCTCTGTCTGATCTTCTCGGTCATGAGTCCGCAGTTCGCCACGTGGGGCAACGTCCGCAACATCCTCGACTCGGCCGCCGTGCTCGCCGTCATCGCGGTAGGACTGACCTTCGTGCTGCTGCTCGGTGCGATCGACCTGTCGATCGAAGGCGTGATGGCCACGGCGGCGCTCAGCGTGGCGCTGCTGGTTGCCAACACGCGAAACGACATCGACCTCGGCTTCCTCGGCATCCTTGCCGCCGTCGCGCTGGGCGCCTGCTTCGGCCTCGCGAGCGGAATGCTGTCGACCGGCCTCAAGATTCCGTCGTTCATGACGACGCTCGGCATGTCGGCGATCGGCATCGGCATCGCGACGGTGCTGTTCGCCGGCGTGCAGCCGACGCTGAGCTCGCCCGAGCTGGCGGCGTGGGCGTCGGGCCAGTGGCTCGGTCTCACCCGGCTGACCTTCGTCGCAATCGGCGTGGTCATCCTGGGTCTGCTGATCCAGCGGTACACACGGCTCGGCCGCTACGCCCGGGCGATCGGCGGTGCCGAGGAGCTCGCGCTGCTGTCGGGCATCCCGGTCCGCCGCTACAAGACCCTCGCCTTCACCTTCGCCGGTGCCGTGTACGGACTGGCCGGCGTCATGGTCACGATCCAGCTCGGCTCGGGAATCGTGCAGGCAGGCGTGGGACAGAACTTCGCGGCGATCACCGCCGCGGTCGTCGGCGGCACGCTGCTGTCGGGCGGGCGCGGCGGGGTGCTGCATTCGATCGTGGGAGTGCTCATCGTGACCGTGCTCGTCAACGGACTCGTGCTGATCGGCGTGAGCCCATACGTCCAGAAGGCGGTGCAGGGCGTCATCGTCGTCGCCGCCGTGGCCATCACCGCGTGGCCCCTGCGTGAGCGTCTGCGAGTGGTCAAGTGAGCGCCGAGACGACCGCCGAGGTCCAGACTCCCGTGCTGGCGGTGCACGACCTGCGAAAGAAGTTCGCCGAGACCACCGCCCTCGACGGGGTGTCGTTCGAAGTGCGCCCCCACGAGGTCGTCGGCCTCATCGGCGAGAACGGCGCCGGCAAGTCGACGCTGCTGAAGATGCTCATCGGCCTCGCCCAACCCGACTCGGGTCACATCGAGCTGCGGGGCACGCGCGTCAAGATGCGCGGCATCTCGCAGGCCGGTGCCGCCGGCATCGGCATGGTCTTCCAGGAGCAGTCGCTGATCCCCAACCTCACTGTGGCCGAGAACATCCTGTTCGGCGCCGAAGGTGGTGCCGTCGTCGGCGGGCTGTACCGCTGGAAGGAGCTGCGCCGCCGCGCGCAGGTGCAGCTCGACAAGATCGGCTCGAAGATCGACGTCGACGGGCTCACCGAAGAGCTCAGCTTCGCCGACCGGCAGCTCGTGGAGATCGCCAAGGTGCTCGCCACGGAAGAGCGCACCAATGCCGAGCCGGTCGTCCTGCTCGACGAGCCCACGTCGGTGCTCGACCGCGACGAGACCGAACTGCTCTTCACCCAGATCGAGCGCCTGCGCACACGCGCCTCGGTCGTGTTCGTCTCGCACCGCCTCGACGAGGTGCTGCGCGTCTCGGACCGCGTGTATGTGCTGCGCAACGGCCAGACCGTAGCCGAGTGCGTCCCCGGAGATGTCGACGAGGCATCGCTGCGTCGCATGATGATCGGCCGCGACATGGAGGGCAGCCACTACGGCGAAGAGGACCAGCTGCCCATCCGCGAGGAGGTGCGCCTCTCGGTGCGCGGCCTCTCGGTCAAGGGCGTCTGCGACGACGTCGACTTCGACGTGCACGTCGGTGAGATCCTCGGGATCGCCGGCGTGCAGGGATCGGGCCGCGAAGAGCTCTGTCGCGGAATCTTCGGCGCGCTCGCCACACGTGGCACGATGACGCTCGACGGTGAGCAGATCACACCGCGCTCGCCGCGCGACGCGATCGGCTCCGACATCGGCTTCGTGCCCGCGGAGCGTCGGCGCGAGGGAATGGTCGGCACCATGTCGGTGGCCGAGAACATCACCCTGCCGCACATCGGCGACGTCTGCGCCGGCCCGGTCCTCCTCAAGGGCAAGGAGCGCCAGCTCGCCGACGAGTGGATCGAACGCCTCCGCATCCGCACCCCTTCGGGCTCAGCCCCGCTCGGGTCGCTGTCCGGCGGCAACCAGCAGAAGGCGGTCCTTGCCCGCTGGATGGTGTCGGATTCGCTCAAGCTGCTGATCCTCGACCACCCCACGCGCGGTCTCGATGTCGGCGCGAAGAGCGAGGTGTACCGGCTGATCCGCGAGCTGACGGCATCCGGTGTCTCGATCCTCCTGATGGCGGACAGCCTCGAAGAGCTGATCGCGATGAGCCATCGTGTGCTCGTGATGAAGGACGGGCGGGTCACCGACGTCATCGACGCACCGGCAGGCGCCAAGCCCGCGCCGGTCACGGTTCTGGAGCGGATGATCTGATGAGCATCTCTGATAAGACGGGCACTTTCGCCCAGCTGCGCGCCACGTCGCGCCTCTCGCAGTCCGCCCGCCGGCAACTGCTGCTCACGGTCATGCCGATCGTCGTGCTGGCCGGGTTGGTGGCTGCGATCGCCGTCGCGAACCCGAACTTCCTGCGGCCGGCGAGCATCTGGACGGCGCTGGACTCCGCCGTGCCGCTGATGATCCTCGCCTCCGGTGCCATGCTCGTGATCCTGTGCGGCGGCATCGACCTGTCGGTCGCGGCCCTCGCCTCGATGGCCTCGGTGCTCGTGGCACTGTGGATCCCCGCGATGGACGGCTGGGCGGTGGTCCTCGTGGTCTTGGTGTGCGCGTTGGCGGGTCTGCTGCAGGGCGTCATCCACATCGTCGCGCAGATCCCCTCGTTCCTCGTGACTCTCGGTGGTCTCGCGGTGTGGTCGGGCGTCGCCCTGGTCGCCTCGGGCGCGGCCACCGTCGGCGTCTCGGGTGACACGCTGGCCTGGACGTTCACGCGGCTCACCGACTGGCGGATTCCGAGCGCCGTGCTGATCGCGGCAGGACTGGTCGCCGTGTTCGCGCTCGTGCTGCAGCTGACGCCGGTGCGCCGCTGGCTCATCTCGATCGGCAGCTCCGAGTCGGCCGCGCTGATGGCCGGTGTGCCGGTCGCGTCGACCAAGATCGCGGCGTTCGCGGTGTCGGGAGCGTGCGCGGGCTTTGCCGGCGTCATGCTCGTGGGCCGCACCTTCAGCGGGGCGCCCACCCTCGCTGACTCTCTGCTTCTGCCGGTGGTCGCCGCCATCGTGGTGGGTGGGACGGCGATCACCGGCGGATTCGGTGGCATCGGACGCACCGTCATCGGCGTCCTGATCATCACCGTGCTCCGTGTGGGACTCTCGGTGGCGGGTGTCGACTCGTCGTACGAGCAGATCTTCTACGGAGTCCTCGTCATCGCCGCAGTCGCCCTGACCATCGACCGCTCCAAACTCCTGTTCGTCAAATGACGTCGCAATCGAAAGGACCATCATGACCACCGCTGCCCTGCTTCCCCGAGTGACCGAGTTCATCGGCTCGCCCAAGAAGCTGCTCATCGACGGTGAACTGCAGGATGCCGCCGACGGCCGCACCTTCGCGACGATCGATCCCGCCACCGAAGAGACCATCGTCCAGGTCGCCTACGCCGGCACCGAGGACGTGAACCGCGCCGTCGCGTCGGCCCGCCGCGCGTTCGAGCACGGATCGGCGTGGAACCGGTTCACGCCGCGTCAGCGCGGTCGTCTGCTGTGGAAGATCGCCGACCTGCTGGAGGAGAACGCCGACGAGCTCGCGCAGCTCGAGGCGCTCGACGGCGGCAAGCCGTTCGTGGGCGCGCGCGACGGCGACGTCGCCACGGCCGCCGAGCTGTTCCGTTACTTCGCGGGCTGGGCGAACAAGATCGAGGGCACGACGATCCCGCTGTCCAGCGAGACCTCGGACTTCCTCGCCTACACGGTGCGCGAGCCGATCGGCGTCGTGGCCGGCATCGTTCCGTGGAACTTCCCCCTCACGATGGCCGCGTTCAAGATCGTCCCCGCGATCACGGTCGGCAACACCGTCATCCTCAAACCTGCCGAGCAGACGCCGCTGAGCGCCCTTCGCCTCGGCGAGCTGATGCTGGAGGCAGGGCTGCCCGCGGGTGTCGTCAACGTGCTCCCGGGCTTCGGCGACACGGGTGCGGCGCTGGTCGATCACATCGACGTCGACAAGGTCGCCTTCACCGGCTCCACCGCCGTGGGCAAGAGGATCGCGGCCGCCGCGAGCAAGAACCTCAAGAAGGTCTCGCTCGAGCTCGGCGGCAAGGCGCCGAACATCATCTTCGACGACGCCGACCTCGCCAAGGCCATCCCGGGCTCCGCGCACGCGGCCTTCTTCAACCAGGGCCAGTGCTGTGTGAACGGCTCGCGCCTCTACGTGCAGCGCGGCGTGTTCGACGAGGTCGTCGCGGGCATCTCCGAGATCGCCAGAGGCATCAACGTCGGCAGCGCCTTCGATGAGACCACCGACATGGGTCCGCTCATCTCGGACGAGCAGTTCTCGAAGGTGACCGGCTATCTCGAGGCAGGTGTCGCCGAGGGCGCGACGGTCGCCGAGGGCGGCGTCCGCGTCGGCGATCGCGGCTACTTCGTGCGCCCGACCGTGTTCACCGACGTGAGCGAGCAGATGTCGATCCAGACGGACGAGATCTTCGGGCCGGTCGTCACCGCCGTGCCGTTCGACACGGAGGAGCAGGCCATCCAGGCGGCGAACAACACCCGCTACGGCCTCGCCGCCGGCGTCTGGTCGCGCGACATCGGCACGGCCCACCGCGTGGGCGGTCGCCTGCGCGCCGGCACCGTCTGGCTCAACTCGTGGCACGCCGACGACGTCACGCTGCCGCGCGGCGGCTACAAGGAGTCGGGCTGGGGTCGCGAGCTCGGGTCGTTCGGTGTCGAGGACTACACCGAGCTGAAGACGATCATCGCCGAGCTGTAGAAGATCCCCCAGAGGACGAAGCCCCGGTCGACCCCGCAGACGCGGATCGATCGGGGCTTCGTCGCGGGCAGACCGCCGACCGGCACACTGCACCACCGACGATGCGATGCCGCGGCATCCTGCTGATCTCGACTCGATCACGGTGCGCATCCTGTCTTCGCGAACGCGTAGCCTGGAGGTGTGAGCGCCTACGTCTCGGCGTTCGAGCTGTTCTCCATCGGCGTTGGACCCTCGAGCTCCCACACGGTCGGTCCCATGCGGGCGGCCCTGGACTTCGTCGCGCGCCTGCGCGAAGCCGGACTCCTCGATCGGGTCGGCCGCGTGACGTGCACGCTGTACGGCTCGCTCGGCGCGACCGGGATCGGCCACGGCACCCCGGACGCGGTCGTCGCGGGCCTCATGGGCCTCGAACCCGAGACGGTGGATCCGGATGCCGTGCGCACGGCCTGGGGCGGATGGCGCGCCGGGAGCGACCTGCCGTTGGCCGGCACCCACCCCGTCGCGTTCTCGAAAGGCGACATCGCCTTCGAGCCGCGCACGCGGCTGCCGGGGCATCCCAATGCCATGACGCTCGAGGCGTGGACGGGCCCCGACGGCGGGCGACCGCCACGCATCGGAGCGGATGCCGAGGCCGCCGCGGTGCGCGAGACCGGAAGCCGGTTCGCCCTGGACTCGCGCGAGGCGGCCGCGCTTGCGAACGCAGACGACGGCCTCGTGCTGCGCGAGACCTACTACTCGGTGGGGGGCGGGTTCATCCGCCGGGACGGCGAGGCCCCTCGCGTGCGTGCGCGCGGATTTCCGCTGGACTACAGCAGCGCCGAGGAGCTGCTGGCGCTGTGCGACGAACGAGGTCTCACGATCGCCGAGCTCGCGCGCATCAATGAAGAGGCGCTGCGCGACGACGAGGGGATCGCGACCGGTCTGGACGCGATCTGGGATGCGATGGCCGGGTGCGTCGAGGCGGGGCTGCATGCCGACGGCGAGCTTCCGGGGATGCTCAAGGTCAAGCGCCGGGCGGGGGCGATCCGTGCGCAGCTCGACGAAGCCGAGGCCGACGGCCGCCGCGAGCTGCCGGGGGAGTGGCTCGGCGCGTTCGCGCTCGCGGTGAACGAGGAGAACGCCTCGGGCGGACGCGTCGTCACCGCGCCGACGAACGGGGCCGCGGGCATCGTGCCCGCCGTCGCGATGTACTGGTGGCGGTTCCTCGCCGACTCCGGGCTCGGCGCCGGCAACGCGGTGACACCGTACGGGGAGCTCGTCGGCAGTGCGCTGCTCGGGTTCGCAGCACCCTCGGTCGTTGAGCGAGGGAGCGCAGCGACCGAGACCGAGGACGTTTCGTCTCGCTTCGCTCGCTCAACGACCGATGCGGAGGACGTTTCGTCTCGCTTCGCTCGCTCAACGACCGGTGCGGAGGACGTTTCGTCTCGCTTCGACGCACCCTCGGTCGTTGAGCGAGGGAGCGCAGCGACCGAGACGAAACGCCCCGATGCCGAGGATGTTCCGTCTCGCTCGACGACCGGTGCGGAGGACGTTCCGTCTCGCTTCGACGCACTCTCGGTCGTTGAGCGAGGGAGCGCAGCGACCGAGACGAAACGCCCCGATGGCGACGACGCTTCGTCTCGCTCGACGACCGATGTCGCCGAGGCGAACCGGCGGCGCGGCATCCGTCGCTATCTGCTCACCGCGACCGCGCTGGGTTCGCTCTTCAAAGCGAACGCCTCGATCTCGGGCGCTGAGGGCGGCTGCCAGGCCGAGGTCGGCTCGGCGTGCGCGATGGCGGCGGGCGGACTCACCGCGGTGATGGGCGGCACGAACCGGCAGATCGAGAACGCCGCCGAGATCGCGATGGAGCACCACCTCGGTCTCACGTGCGACCCCGTCGGCGGACTCGTGCAGATCCCGTGCATCGAGCGCAACGCCATCGCCGCCTCGACCGCGGTGACCGCCGCACGCCTCGCGCTGCGCGGCGACGGGAGCCACTACGTGTCGCTCGACACCGTGGTCGAGACCATGCGTCAGACCGGTATCGACATGTCGCACAAGTACAAGGAGACGAGCGAGGGCGGCCTCGCGGTCAACGTGATCGAGTGCTGAGGGCGAGTGTTCAGGGGCCTATCCGGTCGCCCCGTACGCCGCCGTGCGGACCGCGCTCGCTCCGTCAGCGGCTCGCATGACCTCGACCGCGACGGTGCCGGCGGGAATCGATCCAGCGCGGGTGTTGAAGCTCGCGACAGCGTTCTTGCCGGCGGCGACGCCGGGGAACGCCTTCTCGCCGAAGGGCGTCGTCACCTTCAGCGAGATCGCGCCGCTCTCGCCGTTCGCCACCTTCACCGACAGGTACACCGTCGACCCCATGTGGCGCGGCTCGGCGACCACGTCGATGGCGAGGGATCCTGGGCGCGCGCCGTCCTCGACGGCGACGAGGTGCAGCCCCTGCATCGTGTAGATCACGCCGTTCTCGTCGATGTCGAGGTGCGGCCCGCTGTACCAGCCGCCGTCGATGTCGGCGACGACGGTCGACAGCTGCTGGCTGGTGGCATCGACCCGGAACAGCGTCGTGTCGGACACGCCGTAGACCGTGCCGTCGAAGTGGTTGAGCGCGCCGAAATCGGTCGCGACCCCGCTGACATCCAGAACGCGGACAACCGTCCGGCTCTGAACGTCGATGACGACCAGTCCGCTCGCCCGCCTCCCGAGCACGAACAGGTGGCGGCCATCGGTGGCGAGGGCCGCGATTCCCGTGGGCAGTCCCGGATCGACGCGCCACAGCTCGGTGCGCGAGACCGGATCCCACGCCGCGACGGTGCTTCGCGGTCCGTCCGCGTAGATGTTGTCGCCGCCGAGGTAGGCGATGCCGTTCGCCGTCGCGACGGCCCGCACCATCTGCCGCGCATCGATCGGATTCACGGTGGTCGTGTGCGCTCCGCTCACCGGGTCGTAGGTGGTGAACGAGCCACCACCTCCGGTGTCGTTCTGCGCCCCGAGCAGCACCAACCCGTTCACCGCGTCCCAGCACACATCCAGCGGCCGATTCTGGCCGCCCGTGGGCGGGACGACCTGCGCGGGTGGCTGGCCCGATGCAGGGTCGTATCGCCAGATCCCCTGCGAGTTGTACTGCCCCGTGTAGAGGACGCCGTCGACGATGACGGCGTCCTTCGCCTCGCCCGGCATCCGCATGTGCGTACGGGCGCCGGTTGCGATGTCGAACCGGCTCATCGCGCCGGTGCCGCCGACGTAGACGGCGCCGGCGCCGGCGGCTATCCCCATGACGGACTGCGGGTCGGCGGGAGCACCGACGTCGAGCAGTTCGGTGACCGAGCTGGTCAGGGTCGCTGGCTCCACTTCGGCGACGAATCCGAATTCGGATGCTCCGATGAGGCGATCACCGACGACATCGAGCCCCCAGAGCGTGCCGAGGTCGCGCGTCTGAAGGTTGGTGATCTTCTTCGTGACCCGGGAGTACGCCATGACAGTGGGCACCCGCACGTAGTAGATGTCGTCGCCCCGGCGGCGCAGTTTCACTCCCGTCTGCGGGATGACCTCGTACGATGACGGCGTCGCGAGGTTCATGAGGAGCGACTTTCCCGGCCCCCTGAGCGCGACGCCGAGCAGGTCGTCGAGCACCGAGAGCGATGTGACCGACACCGCCGCCGAGACCTCGCTGGGCAGGATGTCGACGAACGCGCGGGTGTCGCGATCGAAGGCGAAGAGCTTCGCCAGGCTGCCGCTGCCGCCGGCGAGCACCGACCCCGTCCCGAAATACACGGTAGACGCGGTCGCCGCAACGGCCTGGGCGATCGTCGCCCCCGGGTCGGGGGTGCCCCAGTTCGAGACCGCGCCTGTCGCAGGGTCGACCTCCCAGAGCGACGGTGGCTTCGGCGGCTCGCCTCCGCCGGCGACGTAGATCTTGCCGTCGGGCGCGACAGCGAGGTCCCGCACGTCTCGATCACCGGTCGTCGCCAGCGGTGTGGCAGGCACGGAGGGTGTGGTGAGGTCCCACCGGTGCACGCTCGCACCGGTGTCACTGTTGTTACGCAGCGTGCCGATGTACAGGGCCGTCCCGTCCGGTGAGGCGGCCATCGCCTGGATCGCGTACCCGGAGTCGAGGTCGGTGCGGCTGGTCACCGTGCGAGTGGTCAGATCGAAGCCGATCACCCGGGCGGGCTGCAGGTTGCGTGACCCGATATAGAGCGTGTTCCCGATGACGAGGCTGCTCATGAGCGGGAACTGCACCACACCCGGCCCGAGGTCGCGGATGCGCACCTCGCCCGGTCCGAGTCCATTGCTGTCGTGGGTCTGCGCCCAGGCCGCGTCGCCAGGACGCAGGGCCAGTGCGATGCCGACGGTGCAGGCCGTGCCGATCAGCATCTGCCGCCGAGTGAGGTGATTCGTCATTGATTGCTCTCTCTCCGTCGCGCGCCGCGCGACGGTCGTCTTCCGTGAAGGCCTACTCGAACAGCGACAGCGTCAGTGTCGACGCGTAGTTGCCGGCGGCGACCGTCGTGTCGGTGCGCAGGAACAGGTCGGCGGTCGCGGTCCACGACCCCTCGGTCGCCACTTCGCCGGAGTTCCACGCGCCGGCGAGGAGCTCCTGGTCGACGAGCCCGACGTTGTCGGGGGCAGCGTCATCGTCGATGACGGTCTCGACCACGGGACCTTCGCTGACGAGGCCGGAGTCACCTCCGTCGATCAGGCGCGGCGCCCAGCCCAGGTGCCCGGCGCCGATCGGCGCCTGCCCCGCGTTGCCGGTGAAGTCGCTGGCGGAGCCGAGCACGTACCAGGCGGCGCCCTCCGGGATCTCGTCGACGGTGCGGGTGTCGGTCACAGTGACGGTGGGCAGCTGCCCACGGAACTCGCGTACGAGCGGGTCGCCGGACTCGCTCTCGGTCAGGTTCGCGGTGGTTCCGGCGACGGACAGCGCGAGCACCCCGGGCTGGGTCAGCTCAGAGATCGAGACCGTCACGTCTACGCTGCTGTCGTCTCCGACCGGGTCCGCCGCGGTCGCCGCCGCGGTCGCCACGCCGGTGAGCATCAGTGCTCCGAATGCCGTTGCCGCGACCCGCAGGCCGGTGCTGGAGTTCTTCCGTGTCTTCATTTCGATGGTTCCTCTCGATTGCTGTGCGAGGTCGATGCCTCGACCAGGGATGTTCAGCTGCAGCTGGCTGCGGCGTAGCCGACGGTGCTGATGGTCTCCATCCCGTCTGAGCCGCGTGTCGCCTTCACGCTGACCGTGCCGGAAGGCACGGTCGCCACTCGGGCATTGAATGTCGCCGTGGCGTTCTTGCCGGCGGTCACCGACGGGAACGCCTTCTCGCCGTGCGGAGTCGTGATCTTCAGCGAAAGCGCTTCGGTCTCGCCGTTGGTCGCCTTGACCATGACGTGCACCTTCGACGCGATGCACCGGACTTCGGCGACGACATCCACAGCGAGCGGCCGGTCGTCGATCCGCACCAGGTTGCGTCCCTGCAACGTGTAGAGGTAGCCGAACTCGTCATTGGTGATGTGCGCACCGCTGTACCAGCTGCCGTTGATGTCGGGGACGACCTCGGTGACGGCGAAGGTCGCCGGGTGGAACCGGAACACGTCGGTGTCGGATACGCCGTAGACGACGCCGCGGTTGGTCACGAGGGCGGCGAACCCGGTGCTGACCGACCTGACGTCCGCGGTGTGCACCACGGTGTGCTGCACCAGGTCGACGACGAAGAACCCACCCTTGCGCGTCAACCCGTACAGGTGATCTCCCTGCACCGCGAGCGCGGAGATGCTCGCGCCGGGGAGCGGGGCAAGCCGCCAGAGCTCCTCGCCGCCAACGGGGTCGAGCGCGACGACGGTGCCTGGACCATCGACGCCCTGGAGGCTGCCGCCGAGGTAGGCCACTCCGTCATGGGTGGCGACGGCGCGCACGTACTGCTGGGCGTCGATCGGGTTGACGAACATGTTCGACTCGCCGGTGGCGGGGTCGTACGTCCACAGCGAACCGCCCCCCACGGTGTCGGACTGCACCCCGACGAGCGCGAGTTCGTTCACG
>Ga0307505_10001760_pt1 | contig 16517 bp, 17 predicted proteins | sample 23_S_MG_FD_202183 | JGI IMG/M metagenome (GOLD analysis project Ga0307505, IMG submission 202183) | Soil microbial communities from Populus trichocarpa stands in riparian zone in the Pacific Northwest, United States - 23_S | ecosystem: Environmental > Terrestrial > Soil > Riparian zone > Trees...
GAACCGGTCAGGTCGAACACCTTGCCCGACATCCAGCCGCCCAGCGCCATGCCGAACAGCGTGGCCATCAGCACGGTGCCGACGCGCGCGCCAGCTTCCTTGGGTTCGAAGTGCTCGCGCACGATGATCGCGTAGCTCGGCACGATGCCGCCCTGGAACAGGCCGAACAGCGCCGACACCACGTACAACGATGTCAGCCCGTCCGACGGCAGGTACAGCAACAACGCGATGCCCTGCGCGACCGACCCCAGCAGCAGCGTGCGCAGCCCGCCGATGCGGTCGGCGATCCAGCCGGAGGCGAGCCGGCTGACGATGCCGAAGCCCAGCATCAGCGACAGCATGCGCGCGCCCGCCGCGGGCCCGTAGCCCAGGTCCGTGCAGTACGCGACGATGTGGACCTGCGGCATCGACATCGCGACACAGCAGGCAACGCCGGCCAGCATCAGCAGGCTCTGCAGCGTGCGCGGCGACAGCCCGAGATCCAGCAGCGGCCGCGCGTTCGCGGCCGCTGCTGCAGTCGCATGCACGTGCGGCGCGCGCCGCCGCAGCATCCACGCCAGTGGCAGCATCGTCACCAGGCACACCAGGCCGATGACGACGTGCGTCTGGCGCCAGCCCATCGACGCGATCATCTGCTGCACGATCGGCGGCCATACGGTGCCGGCCAGATAGTTGCCGCAGGCGACGATGGACACCGCCAGCCCGCGGCGCTTCTCGAACCAGTGCGAGATGTCCGCCAGCAGCGGGCCGAAGAACGCCGAACTGCCGAAGAATCCGATCAGGATGCCCTGCGCCAGCGCATACAGCAGCAGCGACGGTGCCAGCGCGGCGACCACGTAGCCCGCGGCCAGCGCCACCGTCGCGCCGGCCAGCGGCAGTGCCACGCCGTGCCGATCGCTGAGCTTCCCGATGAAGATGCCGCCCAGCCCGAAGCCCACCATCGTCAGCGTGTACGGCAGCGACGCTGCACCACGGGCCACGCCGAACTCCGCCTGCACGGCAGGCAGCGCGACCACCACTGACCACATGCCCACGCCGCCCAGCGTGGCGATGGTCAGTGCAGCGATGAGCCGCCGCCACGCGGCAGGCGAATCGATATCGGCGCGCGACGAATCAGCGCTCGCGTCCAACGTGTGCTCTCCCTGAGCCGCGCGATGCGTTGCCGCGCGGCGTCGATGACTCAGGCGTGCTTCAGCAATTCTCGTCCGACCGCTTCGGCGACTTCGACGCCGTCCACCGCCGCGGACATGATGCCGCCAGCGTAACCCGCGCCCTCGCCCGCCGGATAAAGACCCTTCACGTTGAGGGACTGCAGGTCCGCGCCACGCGTGATGCGCAGCGGCGCCGACGTGCGCGTCTCCACGCCGGTCAGCACAGCGTCGGGCATCGCGAAGCCCTTGATCTGGCGATCGAAGGCCGGCAGTGCCGCGCGTATCGCATCCAGCACGAAGGCCGGCAGGCCGGGCGTCTGCGGCTGCGCGAGATCCGTGAATTGCACGCCTGGCGTGTACGACGGCAGCACACTGCCCAAGACCGACGAACGCTGCTGCCGCAGGAAATCGCCCACCAGTTGGGCCGGCGCCCGGTAATCGCTGCCGCCCAGCTCGAACGCGCGCCGCTCCCACTGCCGCTGGAACGCGATGCCGTCCAGCGGATGCACGGCGCCGCCGTGCTGCACGTCCGCGTGCCCTGCCACCGCGTAGTCGGCCGGCGCCAGCCCCACGACGATGCCCGCGTTCGCGTTGCGCTCGGCGCGCGAGTACTGGCTCATGCCGTTGGTGACGACGTGTCCGGCTTCGGACGTTGCCGCGACGACGGTGCCGCCGGGGCACATGCAGAAACTGTAGACCGCGCGGCCGTTGGACGCGTGATGCACCAGCTTGTAGTCGGCCGCGCCCAGCAGTGGGTGGCCGGCGTGCGCGCCCCAGCGAGCACGGTCGATGATCCCCTGCGGATGCTCGATACGGAAACCGACGGCGAACGGCTTGGCTTCCATGAAGACACCGCGCTCGTACAGCATGGCGAAAGTGTCGCGCGCGCTGTGGCCCGGCGCGAGCACGACGGCGCCGGCATCGAGTTGCTCGTGCGTCTCCGTGCCGTCCTCGGCGACGTGCGCGACCGTCAGTCCGCGCAGCACGCCATCGTCGATCGCCACGTCCACCAGGCGATGCCGGAACCGGACGTCGCCGCCCAGCGACTCAATCTGCGCACGCATCTTCTCGACCATGCTGACCAGCCGGAAAGTGCCGATGTGCGGCTTGCTGACGTACAGGATCTCTTCCGGCGCGCCGGCCGCAACGAACTCGGTCAGCACCTTGCGCGTCAGGTGGCGCGGATCGCCGATCTGGCTGTAGAGCTTGCCGTCCGAGAAAGTGCCCGCGCCACCCTCGCCGAACTGCACGTTGGACTCCGGGTTCAGCACACCCTGCCGCCACAGCCCCCACGTGTCCTTCGTGCGCTCGCGTACGCGCTTGCCACGCTCCAGCACGATGGGCCGCAACCCCATCTGCGCGAGGATCAGTGCGGCGAACAGCCCGCAGGGGCCGAAGCCCACGACCACGGGCCTGTCGGACTCCTGTGATCGCCAGTCCGCTGGCGCTTGCGCGATGAAGCGATAGGTCGTGTCGGGTGCCGCACGCAGATGGGGATCACCGGCGCGTTGCGCCAGCAACCGCTGTTCAGTCGGATGGTCAAGCTCGCAGTCGACCGTGTAGATGTAGACGGGTGGCGCCGATCGCTTGCGCGCGTCGATCGCGCGACGAAACGCCGTCAGAGCATGAATGTCTGCGTCCCTGACGGCCAGTCGCGCCGCGATGGCGGCCCGCAACGCGCCAGGCGGATGGTCCAGAGGGAGGCGAACCTCGGTGATACGCAGCATTGGAGAGGCGGATTCTCGACGTCGGCGCGATTCTCCTGCACTACGCGCGCCCATGCACGATACCGGCCGTCGACGCGCCGGTTCCGCTTGCGCTGTCCCAAGAAAGAGGTCAGACGTCCAGCACGAGCCGCGCCGTCCTCGCGCGCGACACGCAGGTGATCATGAGCCCGGATTCCCGCTCGGCGCGCGTCAGCGCGAAATCTCGATGCTCGGGTTCGCCGGCGAGCACGCGTACGACGCACGTGCCGCACACGCCATCCTCGCAGTCGCTTTCCATGCGAATACCGGCCCGGCGAAGCGCAGCCAGCACGCTCTCATCCTTGCCGACCAAGACTTCCTTGCCGGATCGCTGTGCGACCACCAAAAATTCGGCGTTTGCTTCCGGCCGGTCCGTCGAGGCGGGCTCTGCGGAGAAGTACTCGAAGTGGAAGCGGTCGATCCTGCGGTGCTCCTCGGCAAACCGCCTGACCGTGTCCATCAAAGGAGCCGGGCCGCAGCAGTACACCTCGGTGGAAACGTCGTGGCTGCGCAACTCGGCTGCAACGTCGTACAGCACTCCCGCCAGGCTGTCGAAGTGCAGATGAATATCGTGATGATCTCGATGCGTCTGGAGTTCTTCACCGAATGCGAACTCCTGCGGCGACCGGCACAGAAGAGCCAGGCGCGCACGAACGCCGTCGCCACGCAGCGCGTCGAGCATCGCTAGGATCGGCGTCACGCCGATGCCGCCTGCGACGAACAGGTAACGCTGCGCCCCGCGCACCAGTGGAAAGTTGTTGCGAGGCACGGAGATCGACAGCCGGGCGCCAACGGCAGCGTTCTCGAAGAGCCACCTGGATCCGCCGCGGCCGTACGCCTCGCGCTTGACGGCGATCCGGTAGAACGGCGGATCCTGCGTAGGCCCGAAGAGCGAGTAGTGCCGCACCAGTTGACCGCATTGCACCGCTACATGCGCGCCGGCCTCGAAGCTCGGCAGCTTTCCCGTCGCAGGCACCAATTCAATGATGCGCGTGTCGGGCGTCGACTCCGTGACCCTGCTGACGACTGCCGACAACCACTGTCGAGTTCCGCCGTCTTCGGCGGTCATCCGCCATACCACCGAGTCACGCGGCCGGGATCCTCGTCAGCACGATCGGGCAGGGGTCGTTCCGGGTCCGCATAGCCAACCGTGATCGACCCGATGATGCGATCGCGCGGATCCGAGAGACCAGCCACCGCGCGCACTGCATCGGTTTCTATGAGGCGCCCCGTGCCCCACATCGTGCCGATCCCGGCAGACGCAAATGCCAGCAGCATGTTCTCCACTGCCGCCGCGGTGGCGAACTGATCCTCGAGCAGCAGCGCCTTCGGATGATCGGGGCTGCAAAGACAGGTGACGACGATGGTCGTCGGCGCCGGATAGATCTTGCCCCTAGCGCGCTCGGGATCCTGCCCCAGGCTGCGCGCACCGGACTCGAACGCGTCGGCCAGTCGCTCGCGCCCGGGGCCGTCGAAGACGTGAAACCGCCACGGCCGGGTCTTGTAGTGATTCGGCGCCAGCGTGGCCATGCGGATCGCCCAGTTGATGATGCCGTGCGGAACCGGCGTCGGCAGGAATCCGTAGACCGATCGCCGCCGTTCAGCGATCTTCTGAAACTCAGCGACTTCATGAAGTTCAGATGCGACAGCGCTCACTCGTCAGCTCCTTTGCCGTTCAGCGTCGCGCCACGCGAGCATGCGGCGCTCGATCACGTTGATGATCTCCGACATCACGATACCCAGCGTGGCAATGACGATGATGGGAACGAACAGCTTCGCCGTTGCGAAACTGTTGGCGAAGAACACAATCAGCCCGCCAAGGCCGGACACTGCCGTGAAGAATTCCGCGACGACCATCCCGATGATCGCAAGACTGATCGACAGGCGTATGCCGGCCAGTATGTAGGGCATCGACGCCGGGAGCGTGATCTTCCAGAAGATCTGGCTCGGCGTCGCGCAATAGGCGCGTCCGATGTCCAGGAGCGCGCCACGCACGTCCTTGATGCCCGCGTACGTATTGACGATGACCGGAAAGATCGCGATCGATACCAGTATCGCCACCTTGCCCGTGGTTTCCAGACCGGCCCACAGGATGATCAGCGGAACCAGCGCGATGCGCGGTACGGCGTTCAACGCGCTCAGGAACGGTTCCGTGGCGTAGTCGAGCCACCAGAAATGCGCGGTAAGCACGCCGATGATCATTCCCAGAACGATGGAAATGGTCAGCCCGATGGAAAACGGCACCATGCTGGCCAGGAAGGCCCGTTGCAGTTCGCCGCTTTCAGTGATCGTGACGGCCGCGCGGAAGATCGCCGACGGATAGCTCAGAAACAGCGGGTTGACATCCCGGCCGAGGATCTCCCACAGAACGAAGAACAGGACCACGGAGCCCACACGAATGACGTTCGGATGGGCCTTCAAGTACTGAACGAACATGTCGATCCCAGCCTTCGTCAGTTGAGCAGGTGCCTGAGCCTGGAGCGCGTGATCCCGAACTCCGGATGCAGGCGCACGTCCGACTCGGTCCGCAGATTCCTGAACGGCGGCGCGACGATGGTGTTGATCCGCCCCGGCGACCGATCGAGCACCACCACGCGATCGGAAAGCATCAGCGCTTCGTCGATGCTGTGCGTCACGAACAGCACCGTACATCGTGTCTCGGCCCATATGCGTAGCAGATCCTCCTGCAGCACTTCGCGGGTCTGCGCGTCGAGCGCTGCAAACGGTTCATCCATCAGCAGGACGGAAGGATTGCGGATCAGCGCACGCGCAATGCCGACCCGCTGCTGCATTCCTCCCGACAGTTCGTGCGGGTAGTGATGCTCGAACGACGACAGACCGACGAGTTGCAGAAGACGGCGCGCTGCGATGTAGCGCTCTTCCTTCGGCCTGCCGTCCAATTCCAGCGGAAACGCGACGTTGTCGAGCACGCTGCGCCATGGCAGCAGCGCGAATCCCTGGAAGACCATGCACAGATCCTGGCGCGGCCGGGTCACGCGCCGACTGTCCACCGACACGGTGCCGGAATCCGGGGTCACCAGGCCCGAGACGATGCGCAGCAGCGTCGTCTTGCCGCAGCCGCTCGCCCCCAGCAGCGTGACGAACTCGCCCTTCGCAATCTGCAGATCGATGTCCTGCAACACCGTCTGCGCGGCGCCTTCGCCTCGCCGCTTCGCGCGGTCGTTGCGGTACGTCTTCCTGATTCCGCTGATGTCGATGAACATGGCTTCGGTGTGCCGTAGGCGATCGCCGTCAGTGGATCGCCTTGACGCGCTTCAAGATGCCGTCGTACAGCAGGAAGGTCATTTCGATCATCTCGCGAGCGGACTTCTTCACCAGTTCGCGGTCCTCGTCCGTCTTCGCGAAATCCGCGAGCAACTCCACCCCGACATTCGAGTGATCGCTGTCGGCTTCGTCGTGAATGACCCAGAAATCCACGGCCTCGTCGCTCAGTCCGTATGCTTTCTGCATGCGACGCGCCATACCGCTGAAGAAGCCCGGGCCCTGGGCTTCAGCGGCAAGCATGTGCGCGGCAATGCCTTCGATGATGTTGATGCTGCAGACACGCTCGAAGTAGGCCTTGAACGCGAGCGCTTCCGGGCAATAGTCGGCCGTCCACATCTCCCCTTCGGGAATTCCGAGGCCACGCCCGAAGTTGATGTAGAGCTGGTTGTGCGGAATGCCCTTCGAGAATATGTTGCCTGTGCCTTCCTCGTAGACCACCTCGGCGATGTGCGCTCGCCACTTCGGGTCGGGGCACAGCACGTACAGGCGGCCGTGATAGTTGTGGTTGTGCAGCGGAATGATGCCGTACTGCTTCGCGAACTCGGCGACCTGGGCCTTCGAGAAGGTCCCTTCCGAAAGACCGGCCCAGAGCGGATGCTTCTCGAACGGCAACTCCTTGTGAACCGAGGTTATGTAGTCAAGCGTTTCTTTCACCGAAGGCATTTACGACTCCTTGCTCAGAAGCTGGAACTGACTTTCTTCGTGGATTACTTGGGAAGGCTCGACAGCGCCGCCTTGACGACGCGATCGTCGATGATCTCCTTCGCGGTCACGGGCTTGTCGATCATCTTCCATGACGACAGCGCATCCGAGGTGAACGCGACCATCGCGGGATCGAGCCCGCCATCCACGCCCCACACGTTGCTGGCGTTCAGCTGCTTCAGGACCGGGACCAGCAGATCCAGAGACAGGTCGGGAACGCGCTTGGAGAGGATCTGCGCTGCGGCGTCCGGATCCTTCATGATCGTGCGGGCGCCGATGATGTTGCCCTGTATGAAGATCTCGAGCGCCTTGAACTTGGCCGGATCCTCCAGGGCCGCCGCCTGGACGGTGTACATCACGTAGCCTAGCTGCGGAAACTCCTTGGCCACGTTGGCGATGACGTTGACCTGGCCGTTGCGCTGGGCAATGACGGTGGTCAGCGTATTGACCATGGCGCCCTGAACCTTGCCGGCTTCCAGCGCCTGCAGGCGCGCGGCATGTCCACCGACCTGCAGAAATCTGACCTTGTCGGTGTTGATGTTGCTCTTGCGCAGCAGCAGGCGCGGGATTTCGGTCGTCATGTCCGACGGCCCCGCCGAGGCGAAGGTCTTGTCGCCGAGACCCGCGAGCGTCGTTATCGATTTCGCGCCGAGGATCTGGTAGTCGACCAGCGGCTGCGGCGAACCGATGTACTTGATCTTGGCGCCCTCGTTGAGGGCCTGGAAGACCGTGGGAGGACCCACGACCGTGATGTCCCCCGATCCGGCGAGCACCATGCGCAGCGCAGTTGCGTCGCCGTTCACGAAGATCTCTTCGACCTCCAATCCCCGTTGCGCAAACCATCCGGTGTCTTTCGCGATCAAGAACGGCAGCTGATAGGTCGTGGCGGGCGTGGGCAGCACGAGCCTGAGCTTCGACTTGCCCTGCGCGTGGGTCGTGCCGGATGCGCCCAGCGTGGCAAATACGACTGCGCTGGCGGCGATGCAGCGGATCAGTTGGCGGCGAGTGGCGTTTGATTTCATCCTGACCTCCTGAAAGAGATGTTCAGATCTCGCCGAAGTTCACGTGGCTTGCGAATGCAAGGCGCACCGCGGCGCATACCTGCTCGGGGTGTTCAAGTGCGGGTGCATGTCCGCAGCGCGACAACAGCACGAGGCTCGCGTGCCGGATCTGGTGTGCCAGTCGCATGGACGTAGCCTCGACAGGGCAAGGCAGGTCGTCTCTTCCATGCACCAGCGTGTAGTCGGCCGAAATGCGCTTCAGTTCGTCTCCCGCGACGATCCAGGAGTCCGCAAGCGACTGCAGATCGCCATCGAACATGGCGGTGAAGTACTCCCGGTAGCCGCTCGACTGCAGAATCCCCCAGCGCACGTCCAGGCCGCTTTCGGTCACGTGCGTCGGGTCGTGGATCAGGCTCCGCAGCGAAACGCGCAGGTCTTCACGGCTGTCGGGGAAGGTCCAGAGCCGCCTCAAATCAGAGTTCACCTCGAACCGGGTCCCGGCCGTTCCGGTCGTGATGACCGCGGCAATGCGCGGCTCGGAAGCGGCCAGTCGCAGGGCGATGGCACCGGACGCGGAATGACCGAAGATCCCGACCTTCCCGGTGGGCATCAGGCCGAGCACGGCGCGCGCTTGGCTCACCCACAGCGGGAAGTCGAAATAGGGCGGCGTCGGCTTCTGCCCCGACGTGCCGAAGCCGATGAGGTCCGTCGCGAACACGTGGAAGTGCGCATCGAGGAACGGGCGGATCGCGGCGAATGCGCCTGACACGGAAGCACCGGGGCCGAGGCCGTGCATCAGCAGCAATGGCAGCTTGCCGGGTGTCCCGCTCTCGAAATAGGAGGCTCTGCAGCCCTCTATCGAGATGTGCTTCTGCACCGGTGGCGTCGTGGCAGGCATGAGCGGATCCTGTGGAGTCAGGCGTCGTAGATCGCAAAACCCATACCGCAGATCCACTCGATGACGGCTTCGTACGCCAGGACGTTTGCCGGCTTGCCGCCCATCGCTCCCATGAGCGCGCACCAGTTCAGTACCTCGTGCCCGCCATGGCCGCCCTCGGCTTCTATCTCCGCGTACGTGAGACCGCGAATGAAGTCCTTGTCGCCACGGGCAAGCGCATCCAGGAACGTCCGGTCCCAGGCTTCGTTCACGAGCGGCGTCGTCGCCGTGCGAGCCATTTCGACTTCGTACTCGGCCAGGTCGGTCATCAGGTGCGGGTCCTGCTGCAGCACCGACCGCCCCTCGGACTGGAATCGCTTCATGCGCGACATGAACGAGTCGTGCTGCGGCGTCTTGGGAAGCCACACCGGGGGCCAGTGCGAAAGTCCGCCGGTGGCCAGGAACGCCACGCGGGCGTCGCCGGGGGCAGCGTCGATGGCGCGGCGAACGGCTTCACCGAACGCGTAGGCGCGCGCCATCGTCGTCAAGGGGGGCGTGAACACGTTGGTGAAGACGGGGATGATGGCGATGTCGTTCTGCGGCCGTATCAGCTTCCACGGAACCATCAGGTTGTTGCCGTATTCGACCGCGCCCATGCGCGCAACGTCGAAGCCTGCCGGGATCAGGCTGCGCAGCAGGTACTCGGCGAGCTCCGCGTCCCCGGCGATGTCCTGCTTCCGTTCGATCCGCAGCGCCTCCATCCAGTAGTCGGCCGGACCCGAGTGGTGCGGAGCAACGCCGATCGAGAACGTCGGCATCAGCTTTCGATAGTGGTTCTCGAAATGGTCGTCCAGGAAGGCGACAACGACGTCCGGCCGGGACGAGGCGAGATAGTCCGTTATCCGGCGAACTGCCGCGTTGATCCTGTCGCGCACGTCGGGAGCAGGCGCATCCGGCGCTCCGAGCATCAGCGGCGCATGGGACATGCTGATTGCAGCAACGACACTAGGCACCTGGGTAACCTCCTGGAATGCCTGCTTCCGAACCGACGGCACAGCCGACGCGGCGAAGACTGCGGCCGGCCGGCTTGTCAACTCTCTCTACAGCGCAGCTATAGCCTGGACCTCTATCAGGAACTGCTCTCCCACCAGCCGATCGATCATCAGCAGGGTGTTCGGCGGATAGTTCCCATCGGGAAAGAACTTCGGAAATTCACGCAGCCGGAACGCCATGAACTTCTGGATGTCCTGCGAATGCACCATGTAGGTGGTGAACTGGACCACGTTTCTCCAACCCGCATCGATCGACTTCAGCGCGCATTCGATGTTGGTGAAGATCTGCGCGCACTGCGCATCGAAGTCATCCACCCCGATCACCCTGCCGTCCTTGTCGGTCGACAGTTGGCCGGCAATGAACGCAAACTCCGATGACTTCACTCGCGTGATCTGCGAGTACTGGCCAAGCGGTTTGCCCAGCGAATCCGGATTGAAGATCCTGATCTGACTCATCGACGGGTCCCTTCTTGTCGTTTGATGCTGTGCAGGATTCAATCCCCGGACTTGCCGTCATCGACCGCCTTCAGCGCCTTGAGCAGCCGGTCCAGCGTGTGCATGCAGTGTTCGCGGCTGAGTTGCGCTGCCAGATCGGCATCGCCATTCACGAACGCCTGCACGATCTGGAGGTGATCCTGATGCGCTTCAGCCAGCTTGCCGGTCATCGCGATCTCGATCCGGATATAGGCGTCGACCCAGTCGCGGTAGTTGCTGATCGCCTGGGAAAGGTGAACGCGGCCACTGCTCGCGAAAATCCGGTGGTGGAATCTGCGGTTCAGTTCTACCCACTGGGGCGCCTCGGAGAACGTTCCCTCCGACAGCACTTCCATGCGCTCCAGCAGCGCCTGCACCTCGCGAATGTCGGTGGAGCTGCGAGCCTTGGTCGCCACGTAGGCGGCGTGCTCCTCCATGACGGCGCGCAGTTCGAAGATCTCGATGATCTCGTTGACGTCAAGTTCCTTGACGATGTATCCACGCCGCGGCCTGAGCACCACCAGGCCTTCGGCTTCCAGGCGGCTCAGCGCCTCCCTGATCGGCACGCGGCTGACGGAAAGCTGGCGTGCGAGCGCTTCCTGGCGCACGCTCTCGCCCGGCTGGTATATGCCGTCCACGATTGCCTTGCGCACCACGTTGTAGATGACCGTCGGCAGTGGCGGGCCGAACAGCGGGGGATCCAGCGGCGTGTTGGCCGTGGGGTTGTTCTTCGCATGCAGCTTCGTCGATAGGCTCATCTTGGGTGTGCGTGTTGTTTGTTGGAAGCCGTCGCCTTGTGCTCAGGAAACTGGGTTTTCGAGCACGCCCAGGCCTGTGGCCTGGATGCGTACGACGTCTGCCCTGCGCAGGTACCGCGGCGGGTCGAAGCCGATACCGACTCCGGCGGGCGTGCCGGTCGCGATGATGTCGCCAACCTGCAAGGAGATCGAACGACCGATCACCGCAACCAGCGTGGGAACGTCGAAGATGAGTTCGGCCAGCGTCGCCGACTGGCGCAACTCGTCATTCACGTAGGTCTCTAGGCGAACTCCTGCGGGCGCGCCGACCGCATCGCGGCAGACGACGATCGGCCCCATCGGACAAAAGCCGTCGATGCCCTTGCCGAGCAGCCACTGCTTGTGGCGCTTCTGCAGTTCGCGCGCCGTCACGTCATTCAACAGCGTGTAGCCGAAGACGAAGTCCATCGGATCGTCATCGGCACCGACGCGGCCGCTCCTGCCGACGATGATGGCGAATTCCCCCTCATAGTCCACCGTATCGGTGGGATCGAGATGACGTGGTATGGGCTGCCCCGTGCCGATCACACAGGACGGCGGCTTGGAAAAGATGATGGGATCGGCGGGCAGGTCGGTCGCGGATGCTGCGGCGGCGTCGAAGCCGCTGGCTGCGAACTCGCGCGCGTGCTCGCGGTAGTTCTTGCCCACGCAGAAGATGTTCCTCGCAGGGCGGGGTATCGGCGCCAGCAGTTGGTACGCCTCGACCTCCACCATCGGGCCGGCGTCACGCAGTTCCGCGAGACGCGATCTGAGTCCGTCGAACTTGCCGATGAGATCAACGAGATCGCGGGCCAGTCCGGCTTCCGTCAGATCGACGACACGAAGCGGAGAAGCCGTGTCCTCATTCCGGGCCAGCAGACCCAGATGCCTGGACCGGCCACTTCGAAACATCGCGAACTTCATTCAGCAGCGCTTCCCGGCTCACATGAAAAGCTCTCTTGCAGAAAAAGCATAATGTATTCAATTTACTTTTTACTTTAGGCGTTTACCCTAAACTCATGACAACCATCTAATACCAAGGGTTATCTTGGTAGCAAGTGCTCACGTCTAATTGAGGAACAGCCTTCCAAGGGCACGCGCCCCTCAAGACAGGGACGCCGCTGCGATCGGAGCGCCGTTAACTAGGCGGCAGTCTCTGCGCCCGGAATGTCCGGAGCGGCCGCCTCGCTCGCCAGTTGCATCGCCCGTGAAACGACAGCCAACTGCGCTGGGCTCGATGCACTGGTCAGCACGACGTTCACCGCCGGCATGGTCAGACACCACCAGTAGGCAAGCTCTGGCAAGGAAACGTCATGGCGACGGGCGACTGCACTGAGCATTTCGAGTGCGGACAGATTCGTCCCGCTCAGGTAGCGGTCCCGATAGCGCGACCAGCGCGCGAAGCGTGAACCTTCCGGAAGATCGGCACCGCGATACTTGCCGGAAAGCAGGCCCATGGCCAGGGGTGAATAGGCGATGTAGCCGATCCCTTCCTCTGTGCAGACCTCTTTCAGCCGCAGGTACTCATCGAACTCGAGCAAGTTCAGCACGTTCTGAACGGACACCGGCCTGGGCAGCCCGAAGCGTTCGCTGGTCGCGACAGCCCGCATCAACCCCCAAGGCGTTTCGTTGCTGCACCCGAAACAGCGGATCTTGCCCTGCTCGATCGCACGACCGACTGCCTCGAGCTGCTCTTCCCACGGAACGACACGGTCCGGCCAGTGAAACTGGAGCAGATCGATGTAGTCCGTCTGAAGACGCGCCAATGAACCATCAATGGCGCGCCCGATGTGGAACCGATCCAGGCTCGACTGCCCGCAGCGCACGTGCGCGCCGGTCTGATAGAGGCCATCTGCCGGACCAACGATCTTCGTCGCAACGATGACGCCGTCCCGCTGTTTCGTCGACAACCATTTTCCCAAGATGCGTTCGGACAGCCCGTACGTTTCGGGGGACGGCGGCGACGGATACATCTCCGCCGTATCGAACAACGTGATGCCGAGATCGAATGCCGCGTCGGCGATCCGATGAGCTTCGCGTTCCTCCAGTTGCGAGCCGAAGTTCATCGTGCCCAAGCCTATCGTTGACACGATAAGGCCACTGCGGCCAAGTCGTTGCCGCATCGGCTGTCCTTTCCGCTGTGCTTTCAATCAGATTTTCCGGGCATGGAGCATCCAACAACACCTATCCGCAACCAGCAAAGTCGCGCCAACAGTGGTACAAGTTTCGCAACGGGCTTCGCACGGAGTCAACACAGTTGTCGCTTCTACGCCGCTGGCTGTGCGCCGGCGATCCACGCCAGCAGCGAGAAGGTCACGAAGGCCAGCGCGGTCGACGCGATGACGATGCGCGTGATGCGGCCGTTGTCCGCTCCGAAGCGCTCCGCCAGCAGCGACACCGCGCTGGCCGACGGCAGTCCCGCCGCGAGCACCAGGACCGTCAGCGTGAAGGTCGACAGCGGCACGCCCAGTGCCATGGCGGCGGTACCCACGCCGAGCACCAGCAGCGGGTGCACGAACAGCTTCGCCAGCGCCAGCGGCAGGTAGCGACCCGGCGGGGTGCGCGTATGCACGTGCAGGCCCGCACGCCACAGGATGGTGCCGATGGTGAACAGCGCCACCGGCGTGGCCGCATCGCCCAGCATCTTCACGATGGTGTCCAGCGGTCCCGGCAGGCGCCACTGCAGGGCAGAGAACAGCAGACCCAGCGCGATGGCCGCCGGCAGCGGATTCGCGAGCGTGCCTTTCAGCAGCCGCAGCACCCCCACGCGAGTCATGCCGCGGTCGCCGCCGGCCTGTGCCAGCGCGATGGCCAGCGAACTGGTGAAGAAAAGATCCACCAGCAGCGTCGTGATCACCGGGCCGGCCGCCGCCGGGCCCAGCAGCGCAGCCAGCAGCGGCACACCCATGAAGCCGGTATTCGGCCAGGCCACGGTCAGCGCGCCCAGCGCTGCGTCCTTCATCGGCACCGCGTCCGACCGCGTCAGCAGGATGGTGGCGGCCATGACGATGACCGCGGAGACCGCCCACAGCAGCACGACGACCGGATCCAGTACCTGCGCGACCGGCAGGGACGCGCCGAAGCGGAACAGCATGCACGGCAGCGCGAAATACAGCACGAACAGGTTGAGCCCCGGAATCGTCGCCTCGGGGAGCATCCGCGCGCGGCCGGCCAGATAGCCGCACAGCACCAGAGCGAAAAACGGGACGGTGACGGCCAGAATCGCCTGCATTTGGGCCAAGTATGTCAGTCAGGACCGGGTTTCCGGATGTGCTGGACATTTCGCCGGCAACCGCGTAGCCTTTGCGTGCTTTCGTTTAAGTGTCGTCAGTCCATTGGTTCCCTGTGCTGGTCTGTCTGAGCAGTTCCCGCAGCGTGCGATCCACGCTCGCGGCGAGCGACCTCGCCTCGTTCCCGATTCGCGTACTTGACCGTTTGCACGCAGCAGGCATTCCTGCCCGCGTTATTCCTCATCTATCTTTTTAGGACGTTTGAAAATGGCACAAGGTACGGTCAAGTGGTTCAATGAATCCAAGGGCTTCGGCTTTATCACCCCGGAAGGTGGCGGCAAGGATCTGTTCGCGCACTTCTCGGAAATCCAGGCCTCCGGCTTCAAGACCCTGCAGGAAGGTCAGCGCGTCGAGTTCACCGTTGCCCAGGGCGCCAAGGGCCCCCAGGCGACCCAGATTCGCCCGATCTAACTCTTTCTTGCATTGGCGGGATCGCCTGCGGGCGGTTCCTGCCCATCAAAGACCGCCTCACTGGCGGTCTTTGTATTTCTGGGCGACACTCGCACTCGCACCTATCCGACGACGGGAGACACCGACTTGGCCAAGCCCAACTATTCGTTCGAAAAACGCCAGCGCGAGCTGGCCAGGAAGAAGAAGCAGGAAGAAAAACGCCAGCGCAAAGTGGCCGACAAGGCCGAAAAGTCGCCGCCCGACATCGCCGGCGACACCACCGCCCCGACGCCGGCGGACGCCGCCGAGCCGCAGCCTCAGACCTGACCGCTGCGGGGCATCCCGCGGTTCGTCCGCTCCAGCGCCGCTTCGTCGCGGCGCGATCCGCTCCGGTCCCGTTCGCTGCGCCATTTCGCAGCCCGCGCCCCGAATCGCGCGCTTCGTCGCAAGCGCGTGGTCCGCGCCGGCACCGCTGCCTACAGTGCTCCCCTTCGGCGAACGTTTCGCCGCTGCATCACGGAACGGAGCACACCATGGACCGCAAGATCAATCTCGGCCTCGCCGCCGTCGCCGTCGGCTCCATCGCGCTGATGGTCATGCTGAGCATCCATGGCCTGAACGAACGCGCGAACGCACGCGAGATCGCCCGCATGCCGGTCGTGACGATGGAGCCGGTGACCGTCATCGGCGAGCGCCAGGTCGCCGCACAGCCATCCGCCACGCACATGGCGCGCACGCAGAGCGAGAACAAGACACAGGTACGTTGACACGCGCCCCCGCCGTTCACGGAAGGTCGCCCCGCACCGGTTGTCGAACGTCAAGCCCCCGCCGCCCCCGCGGGTGCAGCGGCTGACAGCGGCCGCGCCGCGGCGTAAGGTCGCTCCCAGACCAGAACAACAGTCCGGGAGCGACGATGACCACCTTCACGACGGAGAACTTGCGGACCGTGGCCCTGCTGGGCCACGGCAGTGCAGGCAAGACCACGCTGGCTGAAGCGCTGCTCGCCCGTTCCGGCGCGATCACCGTGGCGGGCAGCGTGGAAAGGGGCACGACGGTCAGCGACTTCGATGCGCTGGAAAAAACCTTCCAGCACTCGCTACGCACCTCCGTGCTGCACGTGGACCTGCCGGGCACGCGCGTGCACCTGCTGGATACGCCGGGCTTTCCGGACTTCATCGGCCAGTCCATCGGCGCGCTGGACGCCGTGGAAACCGCTGCAATCGTCGTCAATGCGCAAAGCGGCATCGAGATGATCACGTCGCGCATGATGGACTGGGCGGCGAAGCGCAAGCTGTGCCGGCTCATCATCGTCAACAAGATCGACGCCGACAACGTCGACCTGCCGAAGCTGCTGGCCGATCTGCGCGCGGCCTTCGGCAGCGAAGTGCTGCCGTTGAACCTGCCGGCCGGCGGCGGTTCGCGCGTCGTCGACTGCTTCTTCAATCCCAGCGGCGATGCGGACTTCTCGTCGGTGGCCGACGCGCACCAGGCGCTGATCGACCAGGTCATCGAAGTCGATGAGGAGCTGATGGCCAAGTACCTCGAACAGGGCGAGGAGATCTCGCCCGAGCAGCTGCATGCACCCTTCGAGAAGGCGTTGCGCGAGGGCCATCTGGTGCCGCTGGTGTTCGTGTCGGCGCGCAACGGTGCCGGCATCGACGAGCTGCTGAAGGTGTTCGACACGCTGCTGCCCAATCCCACCGAAGGCAATCCGCCGCTGTTCACCAAGGGCGAACCCGACGACGGCAAGGCCGTCGAGGAGTTCCGTTCGGAG
>Ga0307505_10001761_pt1 | contig 16501 bp, 18 predicted proteins | sample 23_S_MG_FD_202183 | JGI IMG/M metagenome (GOLD analysis project Ga0307505, IMG submission 202183) | Soil microbial communities from Populus trichocarpa stands in riparian zone in the Pacific Northwest, United States - 23_S | ecosystem: Environmental > Terrestrial > Soil > Riparian zone > Trees...
TCCGAACGCAGCCATTTCGGCGCGCGCAGCGACGCGCGCCACGCCGACTTCCGGATCCATCCTGCAGCGCGACACTCAGGCCTTGACGTGCGCCTTGACGTAGTCGACGGCCTGCTGGACCGTGGTGATCTTCTCGGCTTCCTCGTCGGGAATTTCGCATTCGAACTCCTCCTCGAGAGCCATCACCAACTCGACCGTGTCGAGCGAATCGGCGCCCAGATCATCGACGAACGACGCGTTCGGCGTGACCTCGTCTTCCTTCACGCCCAGTTGTTCGACAACAATCTTCTTGACGCGTTCTTCGATAGTGCTCATATGTGTGGTGTCCTGCCGATGGGATTCTCGATTGCTGATGCGGTCGCCGACGCGATCCGCCGCATGGGCGCATGCCCCGCGAGGCCGGCGCATTGTAGTGGAAGCCGTGCGCAGTCGCTACCGACCCGCCGCCAAGTCGCGCCAGGTCAGGCCATGTGCATGCCGCCGTTCACATGCAGTGTTTCGCCAGTGATGTAGGCCGCAGCCGGCGAGGCCAGAAACGCCACGGCCTGGGCGATGTCGTGCGGCTCGCCGAAGCGCTGCAGGGCAATCTGGCCGAGCAGCGAACTGCGCTGTTCGTCGGCCAGCGACCGGGTCATGTCCGTGTCGATGAACCCGGGTGCAACGACGTTGACGGTGATGCCGCGCGAACCGATCTCGCGAGCCAGTGACTTTGAGAACGCGATGACACCGGCCTTGGCTGCCGCGTAATTGGATTGCCCGGCATTGCCGGTGACTCCGATCACCGAGGCGATATTGATGATGCGTCCCTTGCGCGCCTTCATCATGCCGCGAAGCACGGCCTTTGACGTGCGATAGACCGAAGTCAGGTTGGTGTCCAGGATCGCCTGCCAGTCCTCATCCTTCATGCGCATGAGCAATTGGTCGCGGGTTATGCCGGCGTTGTTGACCAGGATCGAAACGGCGCCGAATTCCTTGGCGATCGCGTCGATCAACGCCTCGACTGCGCTGCCGTTGCCGACATCGAGCTCGCGCCCTGCTCCGGATCGGGCAGCCAGACGTTCGCCAATCGCCGTGGCTCCGGCCGCAGTGGTCGCGGTGCCGATGACGCGTGCGCCACTTGCGGCGAGTTCGTCGGCAATCGCCGCACCGATTCCGCGGCTGGCACCGGTGACGAGGGCGATCTCGCCTTGCAGGTCTGCATTCACGGAAGTCTCCTGTTGCTGCGAAGGGTCCGGCTCAGGTCCAGGCATCGCGCGTGGCTTCGATGTCCAGTGGATTTCCCAGGGCACGGCCATCCACGGTCTTGTCGATGCGACGAATGAGTCCGACCAGAACCTTTCCGGGTCCGCATTCGCCAATCCGGCTCGTTCCTTCGCTGATCAGCGACTGGACGCATTCGGTCCAGCGCACAGGCAGGTAGAGCTGGCGCACGAGCGCGTCCCGGATCTGGGTGGTCCCCTCGTGCACGCGCGCATCGACATTCTGCACGACCGGAATGGCGGGTTCATGCCACTCGTAGGCGGTCATCGCCTCGGCCAGGCGATTGGCTGCTTCGCGCATCAGCGGCGTATGCGAGGGCACGCTTACAGCCAGCTTGACCACCTTGCGTACGCCATTCTCCGCCAGTCTGGCGATGGCCGCGTCGACCGCCAGCGCATGACCGCCGATGACGATCTGGCCGGGTGAATTGTAGTTTGCTGCGGAAACGACATGTTCGCCGGAAAGTTCGGCGCAGATCGCCTCGACAAGCGCGTCGTCCGCGCCGATCACGGCTGCCATCGCGCCGACGCCGGCGGGCGCCGCGGCCTGCATCGCCTGACCTCTAATGCGCACGAGATGGGCCGCATCATGCAGCGAGATCACTCCTGCAGCGACGAGCGCTGCATACTCGCCGAGGCTGTGACCGGCCAACCGGAGCGGGAGCGCGCCACCAATCGAAATCCACACCCGCCAGGTCGCCACGCCGGCAGCGAGCAATGCCGGCTGAGTGTATTCGGTCCGGTTGAGCATCTCCTCCGGGCCGCCTTGCGACAGCGCCCACAAATCGACGCCCGCCCCGTCGGATGCTTCCACGAACGTTTCGCGAACCAGTGGATGGCGCTCCGAAAGGTCCGCGAGCATGCCGACCGCTTGCGAGCCCTGCCCGGGAAAGACGAACGCGATCGCAGAAGAAAGTGCAGTCACGCGAGAATTCCCGGCAGGAGGTTCCAGGCCAGCAGATCGATATCGCCGTCGTGAAGGAAATCGATCGTGACCGCAATCGCCAGCAGAAGCGCGGCGGTCACGGTCGAACGGATTGCGCTCAGCGCGGTGACGAGATTTCCAGTCGACCTGCCGAATGCGCGGGCGATCCGCTCGATCGGGCGCAGTCGCATGCCGGCATCGCGGACCCGCTCGCCGACCTCCGGGCCAGCTCGGCGCATCCCCTGCGCGAGATGCTCGGCAAGCCGTTCAGGCCTGCTCCGGAAGAAGCGGGAGGTGCCATGTGCAAACAGCAACCAGTCACGCACCTGCGCATCACGGAGCGACATGACTTCGCGAGGATCCTCCTCGAAATCGATGAATCCGACACCCTGCGCGTTGATGACCAGATTGCGCGGAATCGGCTGTCCCAGGTAGAGACCGCGCGCATGCACATCGGCGATGGCGTCCACTGCACCGGCAACCAGGCTGTCGACCGCAGCCGGGTCCGACGCATGGCGCTTGAGCGTCGCCGAAAGCGAGTCGCCGATGTCGGCAAGCAACAGGACAGCGGGTCCCTCGCCGATCACGTCGGGGACGCGCACGTGGGCCCGGCGCAATTCTTCGAGGCGGCGCATTTCAAGGCGCTTGCCGTGCTCACCGGGATCCCGCGGAGGCGGCCGCAAAGGCTTGATGCCCAAGCTCCGCACGCACAGGTCAAGCGCGCCGAGAACGAGCCGGCGCTGATCATCGTCATAGCGCTTGAGCCAAACGGGGTTGGCATTGAGGATCAGTCGCTGAGCCATGGCGGGTTCCTTGCGCGCACCAGAACGCGGATCAGTAGCGCAGCAGTGCCGATGCCCAGGTGAAGCCGCCGCCGAAGGCTTCAAGAAGCAGGGTCTGGCCTCGCTGCACCTTGCCGGAACGGATCGCTTCATCAAGCGCGAGCGGCACCGATCCCGAGGATGTATTGCCGTGACGATCCACGGTGACGATAACCCGCTCCATCGACAGCTTCAGGCGCCGGGCCGTCGCCTCGATGATGCGCAGATTCGCCTGATGCGGAATGAGCCAGTCGATCTGCGACTCGTCCATTCCGGCGGCTTCCAGCGTTTCGCCGACGATGCGATCGAGAGTCTTGACGGCGACCTTGAACACCTCGTTGCCCGTCATCATGACGCGCACGCCATGGTTTGGCTCGTCTCGAAATCCTGCCGACACGCCAACCGGGTTGTACAGCAGATGCTTGTAGCCACCGTCGGCATGCAGCTTGGTCGTCAGGATCCCGGGTTCCGCCGATGCTTCCAGCACGACCGCACCGGCGCCGTCGCCAAACAGCACGCAGGTGCCACGATCGTTCCAGTCGAGCATGCGGGTCAGGGTTTCCGCCCCGACCACGAGTGCCTTGCGCGACTGGCCGCTGCGAATGAATGCGTCAGCGACACCAAGGGCGTAGACGAAACCCGAACACGCGGCGTTGACATCGAACGCCGCGCAACCATTGGCACCGAGGCGATGCTGAAGCAGGCAGGCAGTGGACGGAAAGATGATGTCCGGGGTCGTCGTGCCGAGTACGATCAGATCCAGCTCGGATCCCTTGACCCCTGCGGCTTCCAGCGCGCGCGTAGCTGCGTGAAATGCGAGATCGCCGGTGGTCTCGCCGTCGGCAGCCATGCGTCGTTCACGGATGCCCGTGCGCGAGCGAATCCACTCGTCGCTGGTTTCGACCAGTTTCTCGAGATCGGCGTTGGTGACGATCTTTTCCGGCAGATAGCTGCCAGTGCCGGCGATGCGTGAGTACAACAGGACCGTATCTCCGAGGGGCTGGATTCGACGGGCGAATCGACGTCGCGATCCGCCGTCACGAGACCTCGAAGGACTCAGTCCTCAGCGACCGTACCCTTCGTGTCGATGACTTTCTTGCCACGATAGTAGCCGTCCTTGGTGATGTGGTGGCGCAGATGCACCTCACCGGAGGTCGGATCGGTCGCCAACTGCTTGGCGCTGAGGGCATCGTGCGCACGGCGCATGCCGCGGCGGGATGGGGACTTGCGACTCTTGGCAACTGCCATGACGACTCTCCAGATGGAACCATGCTTGCAGGCAAGCGTTGATGTTGTGAAACCGTGCACACCGCGACACCAGGCGCATGCCGCGCGCGGAATTCAGTTGCTGCGCGAATCCTTCAGCTTTCCGAGGATCGCAAACGGATTCGCACTGATCTGCTCGTCCATTCCGGGCGCCGCGACCACCGGGACATTTTCCAGCGGCGCGCCCGGGCTTATCGCGACCACCGGAATGGCCAGAATCAATTCGTCTTCGATGACATCCTTCAGACTCAACTGGCCATCCGGGACCAGCAGCGCTTCGTATTCCTCGGGCAACGCCGCTTCGCGCGCCTCGTCACTGATCAATCCCAGGCGCTGGCGAACGCTGACCTGGCGAATGAACACGTCGAGCGTGCGCTGACACACCAGCGGCAACCCCGCCTCGACCTCCAGATCCAGAAAGGCGATACCGAATTCGTCGGTGCCGAACTCGATGGAGAAACTGGCATCCCCCGCCTCGCTGGCCAGACTGGCGCCGAGCCGCGGCATCTGCGCCAGAGGCAACAGGCCGCGGAACTGGCGGCGCGCCTGCGCCATGCGCCATGCGTCAACACTATCGGGCAAGGCGGAAGGCATGGGCGCGCGATGGTAGGTGCCACCCCGCGTGATGTCAATCGAAAACCCTGCAGCACGCGTGGGCGGTGGATCCCCCGATTGCCCTTTCGCACCCCCGGATACTGGGCCAGATCGCCATCGCAGCAGCCTGAACGGCCGCTCGCGTGAACCATTCCCAATTGCATCTGCGCAAACTGCGAAACATCGCGAATGTTCCCCATCGCGTTTCCCGACACCTTGATATGCAATCGCAGATCGTCACAAGGATTGTCGACAACGATCGACCCAAGGCCCTCGGGAACCCTTGCTGCACCGCGTGATTCGCTCCTGCGTGCAGGGCGGGACCTGGGCCAACGACGGTGGCTTGGCGGGTCTCGACGCTGGCGCGCTGCATGCGCCAGGACGATCATGGGAACAGCAAGCCGGCTCACGAGCATCGTCCTGGGCACCTGGTTTGTGCATGCGCCAGACACTTTCCGCATCAGCACAGCGCAAAACCGGTCTGGGGACGGTGGCGAGGCAATTTCGCGGCTGGGACTGCGTGAATTGCCGCGATGCGGCACATTCGGCAGACTCGCGCCCATGACTCCCTATCTGATCGCCTTCGGTGCAGCGCTGATCTGCGTGGCTGCCGTGGTCTGGTTGCGCGAACGCCACTGGTCCGCGCGTGCCCGCGTCTTGCGCGGGATCCTTGACGATGCCGATGCACTCGAGCTCGAACTGCAGCGCTGCCGCACGCATCTGCGCGAGTTGCCGGCTCTGGTCAGCGACCTGCCCGTCGATCTGTCGGCGCGCGCTACGCTGACGGCGGAACCGCAGGTGCAGGCTGCCCTGCATGATCTGTTGCAGCACCGTCTGTGGCTGCGACAACACGGCGCGGATGCTTCGCTGCAGGAGCTGCGCGGCGCAGCGACTGCGCTTAGCCATTCGCGTGGTCGCCTGGCCGAACAGATGGAGCGCCTTGCGCAGGTCCGGTCGGAGCTGAACCAGGCACGCACCGGCGCCGGCACATCCGGGTGAACGCCCCCGCCCCGCCCCGCGTCGTGCTCGCGTCGACGTCGCGATACCGGGCTTCCTTGCTCATGCGAATCCTGCCCGAATTCGAACAGCACGCCCCGGAAGTCGACGAATCCGCGCTTCCCGGCGAAAACGCGCCTGCACTTGCCTTGCGCCTCGCGATCGCCAAGGCGCAGGGGGTTGCTGCTCTGCGTGGCGACTGCATTGTCATTGGCTCGGATCAGGCCGTCGAATGCGATGGGCGGATCCTCGGCAAGCCTGGTGACGCTGCCGCGGCACGGGCACAACTGGCCTCGTTCTCGGGCCGGAGTGTGCGCTTTCACACCGCTGCATGCGTGCTGGACCCATGCCACCCCAGGACACCAGCGAGCGTGACAGATGTGACGACGGTCGTGTTCCGGATCCTGCACCCGGACGAGATCGCGCGCTACGTCCAACGCGAGCAGGCGTTCGATTGCGCCGGAAGCTTCAAGATGGAAGGACTCGGCATCGTCCTGTTCGAACGGGTGACCAGCGAAGATCCGACGGCGCTGGTCGGACTGCCGCTGATCGCTCTGGGCGCGCTGCTGCGCCGCGCCGGTCTCATGGTTCCGTAAGCGCGGTGGCGGAGGGGTAGGCACAGCTCATGCCGGTCGCAAGCACATCGCGCCTGACGCCGGAAAACAGCGCGAAGCGCTTGCGCCCATCGTAGAGGTCGACTCGCTGCACCAGGCGCAACATGTCCACGCGCGCGCACAGCGCATTCAGCCAGGTCGAGCGGTCACGCTCGCGCAGCGCAGTCTCCTCGACCACCAGCAGCACGCCGCGCGCACCTTGTGCGCGCAGCGCATTCTCGTCACGAGACCACAGCGCGAGTTGATGCGCGCGGCCATGCCTGGCATTGAGCGGATTGTCCAGCACATAGATTCTTTGGCGCCCGCCGAATGCGAAGTCCAGCTGGGCCGCCAGCATGAAATTGTCTGCTACCAGCACGCTGTCGGCGAACTCGGAATCATCGAGCAGCACTCGCGTTGCCGCGGCCGATTCGTTCCAGCCGACCAGATGCTTCGGGAACAGTTTGAGACCGGTCAGCTGCGATGCCAGTGCGGGTGATGCCGCCGCAGCGAAGTAGCTCAGCACGGCCAGCGTTCCGGACAGCGCCATGACTGCCGCGCCGCCAATCAGCCAACGCAATGATCGGTGATGGGCGATCCATTCGCGACCCAACAGGACCAGCAACACGAGCAGGGGCAGATACCCCGCCAGCGGCCAGTGCACGCGGAAGCGGTCGCCATCGGCGAACAGACCGATTGCAAAGTAGACCACTATCGGCACCAGGGCAGCCCAGCCGAACAGGTCCCATGGCGCGCCCTGGGGGCTGCGCCGCAAGGCGGCGATGAGCACCGCCAGCAGCAAGCCATAGAGCAACGGAGTCGTCACGAGCGCCTGCTCTATCGGCTGCAGCAACGACGCACCCTGAAATGTCCACGGATGGCGCTCGACGAACTGGAAACCGGCCGCGGCCCAGTCGTTGCCGACATTGAATGCCAGCATCGGCAGCAGCCCGAGTGCTGAGATGGCCAGCGCGATCCACAACCCGGGGGTGCGCCAGAGGCTGCGTCCACGCGGCGTGGCGACCAGGAATGCGATACCGGCCAGCAGCAGCATCGCCGCGCGGTAGTGGCTCAACCACCCGATGGCGAGAGCAACGCCGAGCAGGATCCAGTCGCTGCGCCGATTCCCGCGCGCGGCGCGCCCGAACGCATACAGCCCCAGAACCGCGGCGAACGTGAGCGGCACATCCGGCAGCGCGAGCACGCCAAGCGTGCCGGCGAGCGGCAGGATGAGCACCCAAAGGCCGGCCTGCCAGCCGGCACGCGAGCCGCCCAAGTCAGCCGCCATGCGCACGATCAACACGACGATTGCCGCACCGAGGATCAGGAACGGCACGCGCATGGCCAGCACGGAATGACCCAGCGCGGTTTCACCGATCCGGATCAGCCACGCGGTCAGCGCCGGAACATCGGAGTAGGACCAGGCAGGATGACGGCTTTCCTGCCAGTAGAACGCCTCGTCGACAAACGGTGCGAGGGTCGCAGCGATCGAGACTTTCAGCGCCGTGAGCACAACGAACGCAAGCACGAACAGGGTGCGCCAGGGATCGCGAGCACTCGCTCGCATGCGTGCCTGCATGGCCGCTACACTCGACCGCTCACCGCCCACGTTTTCGTTCAATTCGGCCCCCAGACCATGCCTGACGCTACCATTTCTACGACCGCCACGCCGCCCCCTCTCGGCGCCGATCTTCGCGATGCGCTCGCGCGCAGCATTGCCCAGGTGAATACCGTATTGCTGGGCAAGAAGCACGAAGTGCGGCTCGCCTTCGTCTGCCTCCTGGCAGGCGGACACCTGTTGATCGAGGACCTTCCCGGGGTCGGCAAGACCACACTGGCGCACGCACTGGCGGCAACCCTCGGGCTCGGTTTCCAGCGCGTCCAGTTCACCAGCGATCTGCTGCCGTCGGACATTATCGGTGTGAGCGTCTACGAGCGCGACCCTGGCGCATTCCGCTTCCACCCCGGCCCGCTGTTCACCCAACTGCTGCTCGCCGACGAGATCAACCGGGCGACACCCAAGACCCAAAGCGCACTGCTGGAGTCGATGGCGGAAAATCAGGTGACCGTGGATGGACAAACGCATCTCCTGCCGGCCCCGTTCTTCGTCGTTGCCACCCAGAACCCGGTCGATTTTGCCGGCACCTACCCGCTGCCGGATTCCCAGCTTGACCGCTTCATGCTGCGCATGAGCCTGGGCTATCCGGACCGCGATGCCGAGCGCGCAATGCTTTCATCGCCGGACCGCCACCTGCTCATGGAGTCGCTGAGGCCTTGCATCGCGCCGACCCAGATACTTGCCTTGCGCGTTGCCTGCACATCCGTGCTCGCCAGCTCGGCGCTGATCGAATATGTGCAAAGTCTGCTCGAAGCCAGCCGCCGGCATGCCGAGATCCGGGTCGGACTGTCGCCGCGCGCGGGGCTCGCGGTCCTGGCAGCGGCGCGCGCGCATGCCTTGCTGGCGGGTCGCGGTCACTGCCTTCCCGAAGATGTTCAGGCGGTGTTTCCGTATGTCAGTGCCCATCGCCTCACGCTGGGCGCGAGCGCGAGCGACAATCGCGACGCGCTTGCACTCAAGCTGATCGAATCGACCCCGGTGCGATGAGCGCGCACGCGGATCCGGCGGTTTCGTATCGCCAGCGCCTGCTTGCATTGGCCGAACGCAAGCTGCCCGCACTGACCCGCCTGCGCGAGGCCGAGCCGTTGCCGATCCAGCTTGATCGCCAGCGCATCTATGTGCTGCCGACGGGCTTTGGCGTCATCTTCATGTTGTTGCTCATGGTCATGCTGCTGGGCGCCCTGAACTACGGCAACAATCCGGCGCTGTTGCTGACCTGCGTGCTTGGTGCGACGGCATGGGTGAGCATCTTCAGTGCATTTCGCACGCTCGCCGGCCTCAAGTGCATCGCGATCGCGGCCCAGGATTGCCACGCCGGCGAGCCGATCCGCATTACCTGCACGTTCGATCCGGGTACGCGGTCGCGTCCTGGCCTGCGCCTGCGCCGGGAGAACCTGAATCTGAATTTCGCGCTGCCCGCCGGTGCACCGGGCGCCGTCGTGATCGAGCTGCCGACCGCGCGCCGCGGCTGGTTCCACCCAGGCCGTTTCAAAGTGTGGAGCGAGCAACCGTTCGGGTTTTTCGTGGTCTGGAGCTGGATGAATCCGGCCGCTGCGTTTCTCGTCTATCCGCACGCCGAGCAGCCTGCACCTCCACTGCCGCGTGGCGCAGGTCAGCATGGCGATCAGGTCGCGGTCGGCGATGACGGTGAGTTCGCCGGATTGCGCGACTATCGGGTCGGCGATCGCCCGCGACTGATCGCCTGGAAGGCATCCGCGCGCCAGGACAAGCTGCTCGCGCGCGAAAGCGAGCGGCATGCCGGCGCGACCCTGGTGCTCGACTGGTTCCTGCTCGGCGCGCTTGGACGCGAGGCGCGGATCAGCCGATTGACCGCGTGGGCGCTTACCGCCGAGACCCGCCTGCTCGCCTACACCCTCAACATTCCCGGCCAGCGGATTGGTCCTGGTCTTGGCACCCAGCACCTTCACGCCTGCCTGCGCGCACTCGCGCTGCTGCCCGATGCGTCTGACTGACCGCCAGTTCAGGCTCGTTGCGCTTGCCGCATTCGCGGCGCTTGCCACGCATCTTGGCCACATTCCACTGTGGCTGACGCTTGCCCTGGTCGGCATTGGCGGCGCGCGGCTCGCCCATCGTCCCCTGGGTGGGCGCCCGGTGCCTGCCTGGTTGCGCGTGCCGCTCGTCGCGGTCCTGGTCGCCGCGATAATCCTGCAGTACGGCAACATCTTCGGACGTGAGGCAGGCAGCGCGCTTGCCGTCGGATTGCTCGTGCTGAAGCTGGTGGAGACCGAGCGCGTCCGCGATGCGCGTGCGCTGCTGGGCTTCAGTGCTTTCGTGCTCATGAGCGCCCTGCTGTTCAACCAATCGCTCGTGTTCACTCTGGGCCTGTGCCTGCTGCTGATCCTCGTGCTCGCTGCGCTGCACGCACTGGAGCCTGCCGCGCTCGACCCCGAGCGTCCGTTGCGCGCAGGGCTCAAGGCCGGTGGACGATTGTTTGCGCTGGGGTTGCCGCTCGCTGCCGCGGCGTTCCTGCTGGTTCCGCGTCTGGGCACACCGTTGTGGGGTGCGCCGGGCCTGGATCAGATCGGTCGCACCGGGCTGGACGAACGCATGTCACCGGGGTCGCTCACCGAACTTCTCGTGGACGATTCGCCAGCCATGCGCGTGCGATTTGACAGCCCGGCCCCGCCACCCGCGGCGCGCTACTTCCGCGCACTCGTGCTGTGGGATTTCGACGGTACGACCTGGAGCCGCAACCGTGAAACCTGGCGCATGCGCGCGGAATCGATCGAGGCGGTATCGACACCGATCGGTTACGAGATCACGCTGGAACCGACCGATCGGCCGTGGCTGGTCGCACTGGATGTTCCAATAGGCGCACCGGAATCGACGCGCATGTCCAGCGACCATGTCATCGTTGGACGCCTGCGTATCGCCACGCCGACCCAGTACCGCGCGACCTCGGTCGTGCGCTACCGTCTCGCCAGTGAACTGGATCCACTGGATCGCGTTCGCGCGTTGCAGGTCCCCGACGGATTCAATCCACGAAGTCGCGAACTGGCAGCGCGCTGGCGTAGCGAGGGCCTGGACGACCAGGCCGTCGTCGATGCCGCCATGCGCATGTTCAATGCAAGCTTCAGCTACACGTTGTCGGCACCCCTGCTGGGACGCCATTCGGTCGACGAATTCCTGTTCGAAACCCAGGCCGGCTACTGCGAGCACTACAGCTCCGCCTTCGTCTTTCTCATGCGCGCGGCGGGGATTCCGGCCCGGGTCGTCACGGGTTACCAGGGCGGCTGGCTCAACGAACTGGGCGACTACCTGCTCGTACGCCAGTCCGATGCGCATGCGTGGAGCGAAGTCTGGATGCGCGGGCGCGGCTGGGTGCGAGTGGACCCGACCGCCGCGGTCAGTCCCGCCCGCATCGAGCGCGGCGCGTCGGCCGTCAATCGTGCGCCGGGATGGATCGAATCGGAATGGCTGCTGGGTATGCGCAACCAGTTCGATATCGTCAACCGCCTGTGGACCCAGACGATTGTCCAGTTCAACGCCTTGCGCCAACGCAGCGTCCTGACACCGTTCGGCATCGACGACGCCGACCAGCGCGACCTGCTGGTCGCACTCGCCGGGATCGTCGCAGTCGTGCTGCTAGGTATGACCATCTGGGTATTGAGCCCCTCGCGCGACCCTCGCGGGGATTCGCTCGATGCACTGTGGCGAAGGTTGCAACGCGCGGCAGCCCGCCGCGGCGTAGCGGAACGCACAGACGAGGGGCCACTGGATTATCTGGAACGCCTGCGCGCACACTTCGACAGCCCGCCGGTGCTCAGACAGCTCGATGAACTCGTTCATGAATACATCCAGCTTCGCTATGCCAGCACGACCCCTCGAGCTGAACGCGTGCGAACCCTGGCACGAAAGGTCGGGGAATTGCGTCTGCCGAAGGCGGTCAAAACCGGGCTTTCCATTGACCAGGCCGCGACGAAGCCCGTGCATCGTGCGTCCTGATGTTTGACCGTGAGCACGCGCGACTTTTCCGGAGAATTCCCATGCGCAGGCAACTGTTGTTGATTCCACCGATACTGGCGCTGGCCGCCTGTGCCACCGCCCCGAAGCCGCTGCAAGGCGAATTCTCCGCCAGCACACCGGCCGAAAGCGTCAACAGCGGCGCTCGCGCCGAACGCGTGCGTTGGGGTGGCGAGATCGTCAAGGTCGAGCCGGGCAAGGACAGCACCTGTTTCGAAATCCTCAGCCGCGATCTGGATTCAAGTGCACGTCCGCAGACGCGCGATTCCAGCCATGGGCGATTCAAGGCCTGCCGTGCAGGGTTCTATGATCCGGAAGTCTTCGTGCGCGGACGCAGTCTGACCGTCGTCGGCAATGTGACCGGCACGACCACCGGTCAGGTCGGCCAGTTCGACTACACCTACCCGCTGGTTGCGGCGGACGCCGTCTATCTGTGGCCGAAACGCCCGCTGGTCGTGCAGAGCCGGGATCCCTGGCCGTACGACCCGTTCTGGGGGCCGCGCTTCGGATCGCACTGGGGCGGCGGTTGGTGGGGCCATCCGCCGGTCGTGATCATCAAGCCCAGGCCCGATCCGAAACCGTGAGGTTTCATCCGGGCGGCCAGTGCATCTGGCGCCCGGCCAGCACATGCAGGTGGATGTGATACACCGACTGGCCGCCGTCGCGGTTGCAGTTGATCACGCAGCGATAACCGTCCTCGGCGAACCCCTGGGTCTTCGCGTACGTCGCTGCTGCCAGCACGAGTCGACCGATCAGCCCGGCGTCGTCCGGATCGAGATCGTTCAGCGTCGCAATCGGCTTCTTCGGGATGAACAGCACATGGGTCGGAGCCTGGCCGTTGATGTCGCGGAAGGCGAGGATCTCGTCGTCTTCATGGACGATGTCGGCCGCGATCTCGCGGCGAATGATCTTGCTGAAGATCGTCTCGGTCATTTCGCTTGCTCACAGGTTCTGGCGACCGCCGAACGCATGCGCCAGCGTGCCGCGGTCGATGAATTCAAGTTCGCCACCCAGCGGAACGCCGTGGGCGAGGCGGCTTGCCGCCACATGGGCTGCGCGCGCGAGCTGGGCCAGCATATGCGCAGTCGCCTCGCCTTCGACGGTCGGATTGGTGGCGACGATCAGTTCACGCACTTCACCCTCGGCCAGCCGTTGCGCGAGCAGATCGAGCCCAAGCTCCTTCGGACCGAGGCCATCCAAAGGGGAAAGTCGTCCGAGCAGCACGAAATAATGCCCGCGATATCCGGTCGCCTGCTCGATCGCGAGCTGGTCCACCGGCGTCTCGACCACGCACAGCAGGCTTGCGTCGCGCGAGGCATTCGCACACAGCGCGCAGATTTCCTGTTCGCTGAATCCGCGGCAGCGTCTGCAGTTGCCAACCTTTTCGACCGCGAGCGCAAGTCGTTCGGCAAGCCGCCGTGCACCGGCTCGATCCCGTTCAAGCACATGGAAGGCCATGCGCTGCGCGGTCTTGGTACCGACGCCCGGCAGGCAGCGCAAGGCTTCAATCAGGTCGGCTAGCAGGGCGGAGCCGGTGGACATGGTTGCAAGTCGGAAAAGGAAAAAATGGGGAACCGCACGACTCAGGCTTCCCGTGCCCGAGCGGCACCGATGCGTGCATCGGAGCGGTCAGAACGGCAGCTTGAAGCCGGGCGGCAGGTTCATGCCGGATGCGAGGCCGCTCATGCGTTCCTGCGAAAGTGCCGCAACCTTGTTGACGGCGTCGTTGAACGCCGCGGCCACGAGATCCTCGGCCATCTCCGCATCATCGGCAAACATCTGGCGGTCGATCGTTACCCGTCGCACCTCGTGGCGACCACTCATGACCACGCTGACCAGGCCACCGCCGGCCTGCCCGGTCACTTCCATGCGCGCGATTTCTTCCTGCGCGCGCTGCAGGTCTTCCTGCATTCGCTGCGCCTGCTGCATGAGGCCGGCAATGGGACCCTTCATCATCAATTCTCCAGAGGACGGACGGAATCCTGGACGATGCGCGCGCCGAAAGTGTCGATCAACGATTGCACGACGGGATCCTCGCGCAGGCCCGTCTGCGCGGCCTGCTGACGCGATGCCTGCGCACGCGCGCGCACCTCGGCGGGACTCTGCGCGGAGTCTGCGACCCGCTCGATCCTGACCCGGATCGGGCGACCGAGTGCATCGCCGAGCTTCTTCTCGAGTTGCGCAACGAGCGGCGCAGCGACGAAGTGCTCATGCATCGGTTTTACGCCCAGACGCAAGGCATCGCCTTCGCTGCCAAGCAACACCGCGTGTTGCGCGAGCTGGCCGAGCGGTCCACCGAGCTGTGCGCGCACGATGAGGGCCGACCAGTCCTGCGGCTGCACGGTCTCGCCGGGGCCTGACGACTTCGCCGGCACGTCACTGACTGCAGACGACGCACGGGATGCGGGTGGCGCCGGTTCGCGGACCCGTACCGGGACGGAAACCGGCGTCGCGACCTCGCCGGTATTGCCGCTGCGCGCCGGGGTGCGCGTCGTTCCCTCCGTGCCTGCCGGCGCGAACGCGAGCATGCGCATGAGCGCCATTTCGAAACCCACTCGCGGAGTGGGCGCGAGCGGCAGATCCCGTCGCGCGGTCACCACGATCTGGTAGTGAAGCTGCACGTCGCGCGGATCCAGTTGCGCTGCCAGTCCGTCCACGCCGGCGTCGTCGACCGGTGCCGCGTCTGCCATGATCTGACGCAACTGCACGCGATGCAGCAAGCTTGCGATCTCGTCGAGCACCTGGGCGAAATCCGGAGCGAACTCGGCGATTCGTTCGATCTCGGCAAGCAGCGCACCCACATCGTTGGCCGCGATCGCCTCCAGCAGCACGCGAACGCGCGCGCGCTCGACCGTTCCGAGCATCGCGTGGACCTCGATCGCACGCAGAGCGCCGCCGCCGTGCGCGATCGCCTGATCGAGCAACGAAAGCCCATCGCGCAGCGAACCATCGGCCGCGCGCGCCAGCACCTCGATGGCCTCGTCGTCGAACGCGACTGCCTCGGCGTCGAGGATATGTCGCATCTGGCCGACGATCTGCTCGGGCGTAAGGCGCTTTAGATTGAACTTGATGCAGCGCGACAGCACCGTGACCGGAAGCTTCTGCGGGTCGGTGGTGGCGAGCAGGAACTTCACGTGGGCCGGCGGTTCCTCAAGGGTCTTGAGCAACGCGTTGAACGCGGCCTTCGACAGCATGTGCACTTCGTCGATGAGGTAGACCTTGAAGGCTCCGCGCGCCGGCGCGTACTGCGCGTTGTCGATCAGCTCGCGCACGTTGTCGATGCCGGTATTGCTGGCCGCGTCGATTTCGAGCAGATCGACATATCGACCAGCGTCGATCTCGGTGCACGCGCTGCAGACCCCGCACGGCTCGGAGGTCGGGCCCTTCTCGCAATTGAGCGACTTGGCGAAGATGCGCGCGATCGTGGTCTTGCCGACCCCGCGCGTACCGGTAAACAGGAACGCGTGATGGATGCGACCGCCATCGAGCGCGTGGGCGAGCGCGCGCACGACGTGCTCCTGCCCGACCAGTTCGGAAAACCGGCGCGGACGCCATTTGCGAGCGAGAACCTGATAGGACATCGGAACTTCCGCGAAGCGAACGTGGATTGTGCCAAGTTCTCGGCGCGCTGACCAAGCCAACGTGCGCAACCTTGTGCGGGTCGGCCATGCCTAGTATTCTCCGCGCCCCCATGGACACGCCGAAACAACGGCCAGCCACGGGGTCCGCGAGGTTGCTGAGAGGTGTCCGAGTGGTTGAAGGAGCACGCCTGGAAAGTGTGTAAGCGGCTAAACCCCGCTTCGCGGGTTCGACAGATTCGTCGGGAACGAATCTGGACAGCCGCAGGCTGGCCCCGAACGAAGTGAGGGGTGAGGCGCAGGAGGCGCCGAACAATCCCGCCGGCCCTCTTGGGGCAAGGCGGACAACGGAGAGGTGTCCGAGTGGTTGAAGGAGCACGCCTGGAAAGTGTGTAAGCGGCTAAACCCCGCTTCGCGGGTTCGAATCCCGCCCTCTCCGCCAGACGACTTTACGAGTCAGTTCGCTACGACTTGATTCGCGCATTACCCCATCCTGCCCGACACGGGCCGATGGCCGTCTATGGTGACCCCGTTGGTCCCCTCGCGACGATAGCTTGTGAACTCCGCCAGGTCCGGAAGGAAGCAACGGCAGCAGGTGATTCGGGTGCCGGGGTGTGGCTGGCGGGGTTGCCACCCAATTTCGCTTTCATTCCTTGCATTCTGGCAAGCAGCCTTCCCTGGAGCAGCTTCCAGTCGCCATCCATGGCTCCTCCTCACGCAGCGGGAGCGCTGCGTTCGACCGGAAGGAAGCAACGGCAGCAGGTGATTCGGGTGCCGGGGTGTGGCTGGCGGGGTTGCCACCCAATTTCGCTTTCATTCCTTGCATTCTGGCAAGCAGCCTTCTGCGTTCTGGCAAGCAGCCTTCCC
>Ga0307505_10001762_pt1 | contig 16495 bp, 12 predicted proteins | sample 23_S_MG_FD_202183 | JGI IMG/M metagenome (GOLD analysis project Ga0307505, IMG submission 202183) | Soil microbial communities from Populus trichocarpa stands in riparian zone in the Pacific Northwest, United States - 23_S | ecosystem: Environmental > Terrestrial > Soil > Riparian zone > Trees...
GGCGGTGGGCGGGGGCCCAGGGCTGGGGCGCATGCTGGCGCTGTTTACGCCGGCGCAGTTCGAGCGCCACCCGGAGCTGCATCTGCTGCGCGGGCTGCTGGCCTTCAGCGGCTACGACTGGGACACACTGCACAGCGCCATGCTGCTGGCGGCCGAGGGCTATGCGCGCGCCGGCCGCCAGCGCGACGAGGCGGTGGCCCGGGCCTATGCCTGTGTCGGGATGCACCATGTCGGCCGTATGCAGCAGGCCGGCATCGAGCTGGAACGGCTGCGCGCGCTGCCGCTGGACGACGCGGCGCGGGCGGTGATCTTCTACATCAGTGCCTGGGATGCCTTTGCCGTCGAGCGCAGCGCCGACGTGGCGGCCATGGTGGCCGAGATGCTCGACTGCCTGGAGCGCATCCCCGACGTGCGGCTGTGGCTGCAATGTGCCAATCTGAGCCTGCTGGTCGGGCTGCCGCGCATCGGCCCGCTGCTCGACCGCTTTGCCGAGGGCGTGGCGCGTGTCGCCGGGCAGGCGCCGTCGCAGCTGCGCGCGGCGATGTTCCATGTGCGCGCCGGCCAGGCCATCGGCGCCGGTCGGCTGGACGAGGCCTGGGACTGGCTGCAGCGTGCCGATGCCGACTGCCATTGGCTGGGCCGCCCGCGCATGCTGATGACCGACAACGGCCTGCTGCACGTGCTGGTGCACGCCATGCGCGGTGAAGCCGAGGAGTCTTTCAGGCATGGCCAACAGACCTATCAGGACGTGATGCAGAACAGCGCGCCCAGCCACCGCCGCGTTCACCTGTCCGATGTGCTGGCCGTGCGCCAGCGGGCCGCGTGGCTGCTGGGCGACGGCGCCAATCTGCGCCGCGCCGACCAGTTGCTGCGCGAGGTGGCCGATCCCACCGAATGGCCTTCGGCCGTGCGCTTGCGCGCCTGGAGCCGTGCCTTCGTCGCGCTGCTCGACGAGCGGCTGGCCGAGGCGCGCGATCTGCTCGAACCGATCGCCTGCTCGGCGGAGTGCCACCGCTTCTACGGCAGCGCGCAGGCGCGCCTGATGCTGGCCGATGTGCAGGCCCGCCTGGGCGAGCCGGATGCGGCCGCGGCGGCGCTGCGGCCCTGGCTGGACGAGGCGGCGCAGGGCGGCGACATCGGTGGCGCGCTGTTTGCCGGTGCGCCGGCGCTGCAGCGCCTGGCCGAGCGCGACTGGGGCACCCGGCTGACGAGCGCGCAACGCAGCCTGCTGCAGCAGGTGGCTGCGCTGCTGCAGGCCGGCGCAGACAGCCCACCGCAGCCGGCGGCGGTGGCTGCGGACGGCCGCCCCGCCGCGCCGCTGGCCGGGCTGAGCGAGCGCGAGCGCGAGGTGCTGCAGCGCCTGGCCGCCGGCGACAGCAACAAGCTGATCGCACGTGCCTTCAGCTTGAGCCCGCACACCGTCAAGCGGCATGTCGCCAACATCCTCGACAAGCTGGGCGTGGACACGCGCGGCCAGGCGGCTGCGCGCTGGCGCGAGCTGGGGCCTTGATCAGGCGGCCAGCTCCTGCGCCTTCACAGCAGCTCCTCGCTGACGAACAGCGACAGCAGCGAGCTCTTCATCCGCAGCCCCAGGCCGGCGCCGGGCTCGTCCAGGTACACCCGCTCGGCATGGCCGTCGCGCGCCACCCATTCGATGCCGTGCCCGGCACGGCGCACGCGGTAGCTGCTGGAGGCATGGGCGCGTTGCAGCAGGCTGCGCAGTTGCCAGGCCAGCTCGTGCGAATCGATCAACAGGCCCAGCTCGGTGTTGGCATAGGCCGAGCGGCCGTCCATGTTCATCGAGCCCAGCAGCAGCCAGCGCCGGTCGGCCAGCGCCACCTTGGCATGCAGCCGCCCGTCGGAGGAGCGGAAGTCGCCGAACACGCCGGCCTTGCGGCTCAGCCCCGGGCTCAGCTCGTGCAGCGTCACGCCCATGTCGAGCAGCGCCGCGCGGTAGCGCGCATAGGCCTGGTGCACCACCGGCTCGTCGGTCGCGGCCATCGAGTTGGTGAGCACGCTGACGCGAACGCGCGCCGCCGTGGCCTCGCGCAGCATGGCCATGCCGCGCACGCCGGGGATGAAATAGGGCGAGACGATCACCACTTCCGAGCGCGCGCCGCGCAGCTGCTCCAGCCCCTGGCCGAGCGCGCTGTCGGCGAGCACTGGCGAGCGCAGCACCTTGTCCGGCGCATCGGCCAGCACCTGCACGCGGGCGAACACCAGCTCCAGGTGGCCGCTATCGAGCTGGTGGCCGACCGCGCTCTGGCCGAGCACGTCGCGTGCGCTCGGCGCGGGCGGGGGGTCGGGCAGCTGCAGCGCGGCGGCGCCGGTGCTGTGCAGCTGCTGCAGCGGCACAGCGTGCACGCTGTGCCAGTAGCGCTCGAACACCTGGCGCAACTCGGGCAGCGCGGCGCCGGTGCACAGGATGTCCATGTCCACGAAGTTGGCGGCGCTGGCCTTCATGAAGTATTCGTCGCCGATGTTGCGCCCGCCGGTGATGGCGATCTGGCCGTCGGCGATGAACAGCTTGTTGTGCATGCGCCGGTGCATCTGCTCGAAGGGACCCGGGCTGAACAGCAGCCGGGCGATCGGCGAGCCGGCGCGCAGCGGCAGCGGGTTGAACAGCCGCACCTCGACGCGCTCGTGCGACGCCAGCCCGGCCAGCAGCCGGGCCACGCCGGTGCTGTGCAGGTCGTCGAGCAGCAGGCGCACGTGCACGCCGCGCAGCGACGCATCGCGCAGCGCGCGCACGAACTGGCGGCCGGCGCTGTCGTCGGCGAGCACATAGACCTGCAGGTCCAGCGTGCGCTCGGCATGGCGCGCCAGCGCCAGGCGCGCGTCCAGCGCATGGTCGCCGCCGGGCAGCAGGCGCAGTCCGGTCAGCGCCTGCTTGGCCGGCGGCGTGGAATCGGCGCTGATGCGCGCCAGCGTGGTTTCGGCGCGGGCGCCCAGCAGCGCCAGCGCCAGCAGCGCGGCAGCGATCAGGCGTTTCGGCAGGCGGCGGGTTGCGGCAGTCATCGACGGTCTCCTGAACACGGCGCATGGCGGCCGTTCGCATGTCAGGCAGTGTCGGATTTGCAGCGCCGCGGCACATCGCTCGATGGAGCCAGTCGGCCGGCGCCGGCGGGCCACTACCGCCGGGCCATGGCGGTGTCAGCGCTGCGATCGCAGCCAGGCTGCGGCCTGGCCGCGCGTCTGCACCCCGATCTTGTCGAGGATGTTGGCGACGTGGCGCTTGACGGTGTGCGGGCTCAGGTCGAGCGCCCGCGCGATCAGCTTGTTGCTGTCGCCGGCGGCGATGTGCTCCAGCACCTCGGCCTCGCGGGTGCTCAGCAGCGGCAGCGCCGCGGCGCGCATTGGGTCGGCTGGCGCGACGCGCCGCAGCGTCATCGCACGCTCGGCCCACTGCTTCAGCCGCAGCTGCTCCGGCGCCGCCAGCCGGGCGCGCCAGTCGGCCTGTGCCAGCGCCTGCAGCACCGCCGGGCCGGCCAGCAGCACGGGGGCCAGCTCGGTGGCGTCGTCGGTGGCCTGCAGCGCCGACCGCAGGCACTCGGCCGCCGCTGCCTCGCCTTCGCTGCGCAGCAGCGCGGCGGCCAGGCGCAGCCGCGTCTCCACGCCCAGGCCCAGGCGGCTGAGCAGCGCCTCGCGACCCAGCGCCGCGCGGCGCAGCGCGATGGCCTGCGCCGTCCGGCCCGTGGCGTCCGCCAGATAGGCCGGCAGCAGCTCGGCCTGCACCCGCGCCGGCGCGCCGACGTCGTGCTGCGGCACCTGGGCGAGCTCGCTCAGGCGCTGGCGCAGCAGTGCCGTCCGGCCCAGCAGCGCGGCCAGACGGATCTCGTGCGTCAGCAGCACGGTCTGCACGCTGCGGCGGCGCGGCCCGTCCGGCTCGTCCTCCAGCAGCTGGTAGGGGCGGCGAGCCGCGGCCAGGGCGGCGTCGGCCTCGCCGCGCAGCGCGTGCAGCAGCGCGCGGCACAGCTGCGTCTGCGTCAGCAGGCTGCGCGACTGGCCGAGCCAGCGGATGTCCTCCTCCATCGCACGCAACAGCGCTTCGGCGTCGTCCGGCCGGCCGGCCCAGGCGGCCAGCTGGGCCTGCACCGTGGAGGCGATGATGCGCAGCGGCGAGTTGCCCTCGCCGGCATGGCGCAGCGCGCCTTCGGCATAGCGCTGCAGCGCGGGCACCATGCCGGGCAGCCCCAGGTAGCGGGCCACCGGCGACGCCCGGTACCAGCCGATGGCGCTGTCCAGCCGCTCGACCACCTCCAGTTCCTGCTGCAGGCGCGGCGCCACCTCGTCCAGCGGCCCCTGGTCCAGCGCCTGCCAGACGCGTGCATGGAGCGCGCAGGCGAGGGCGTCGTCGCCCAGCGGCTGCGCCAGCAGCGGCGGCAGCAGCGCCTCGCTCGCCGCATCGCGGCCGGCGGCGCTGAGTGCGATGGCCTCGTAGGCCGTTGCCAGCTGTTGTGAAGCCGGATCACCGTCGCGCGCGAAGCCGGCCGCGGCGCGCTGCATGGCCTCGTGCATCGCATCGAAATCCCACAGCGCCCACGACGCCATGCCGCGCAGCAGCTGCAGCGGCGCCTCGTGCCGGCCGGGCGGGAACTGCTCGATCAGCCGCAGCACCGGGGCGATGACGCCGCGCGTGATCAGCGCCGGGCCTTCGGCGCGCAGCAGCGCCGCCGCCTCGTCGCCGGCACCGGCGCGCAGCAGGTAGCCGATGCGGCGCGTGGTGTCCTCCTCGCCGGCAGCGGCGCGCTTCAGCAACTCGGGCAGCTCGTGGGGCAGCTCGCGCTGCAGCCGGTCTTCGAGGAAGTCGCGGAACAGGTCGTGCAGCCGCAAGGTCAGCTCCGCGCCTTCGAGCGTGCTGACGAACAGGCCGCGCGCTTCGATCTCCTCCAGCCAGCGCGGGGCGCGCGGGTCCAGCGCCACCGGCACGCAGCGGCTGGCGCTGAGCTCGGGCAGCACCGAGCAGCGCAGCAGGAACAGCCGCAGCTCGGTGGGCATGTGCTGCAGCACCTCGGCCGCCAGGTAGTCGAAGACATGCCGGTCCAGTGCCGCCGAGCGCAGCCTGGCCGCGGCCGGCCGGCCGTCGGACAGCGTGTTCAGCGCCAGCCGCAGACCCACGGCCCAGCCTTGGGTGCGCGCCATCAGCTGCGCCGCGCTGACGCGCTCGGCCGCCGCAGGCGTGGCCTGCAGCAGCGCCTCGACCTCGCTGGCATCGAACTGCAGCTCGCTCTGGCGGAATTCGGCCAGCTCGCCCTGCACGCGCAGCCGCGCCAGCGCCAGCGGCGGCGTCTCGCGGCCGGCCAGCACCAGCACCCATTGCGGCGGCAGCGCCGGCAGCAACAGGTCCACGAACTCGAACAGCTTCGGGTCGCTGACGCGGTGCAGGTCGTCGAGGACGATGACGCCGCGCGGCAGCTCGCAGGCCGCCAGCGTGTTGAGCAGTTCGTCGGCCGCCTCGCGCCGCTGGCTGCGCGTGCCGGCTGCGCGCACGCCCAGCGCGTCGGGGTCGGAGCGCCAGGGTGGGTCGAAAGGCTCCAGCGCCGCGCACAGGCAGGCCAGCAGGCGCTGCAGGTCGTCGTCCTCGTCGCAGCTGATCCAGGCCAGCGCGTTGCCCGCCGCCGGCAGCCGCGCGATCTGCCGTGTCAGCGCGGCGGTCTTGCCGAAGCCGGCCGGCGCGGTGAACAACACCAGCCGCTGCTCCTGCAGTGCGCGGTCCAGGCGCGCTTCCAGCGCCGGACGGGCGATGGAGCCCGGGCGCTGCCGAGGCGGCTGGATCTTGGTGCGTGCAAAGCTCAAGCTGCTGTCTCCGTCGCGCGAATTCTGCAATGCCGCGGCGCGATGCACTCGCCGACGATTTGTCTTAGGTAATAGAAATCATTATCATTAGCAGCTTCTAGCAGCCAGCCACGTTTGCGCCTTCAGCGCGCATCCGCCGCCCGCCAACGTCTGATTTCGGTTGCCGTGCCTCGCACGGCAGCCTGCCGCGGCCGGGCAGCCTGCCAGTCCCGCGGCATCGACCCTGGAGAGCCGGCAAGTGCAGAACAGAATGAAGATCCGTCGTTGGGCGTGCTGCGGCAGCGCGCTGTGCTGGCTGGCGCCGCTGGCGCAGGCGCAGATGAGCCCGCAAGGGCCGGTGACTAAGCTGCCCGAGGTGGCTATCAGCGCCACCGGCTTCGAGGAGAACACCGCCGAGGTGCCGGCGACGATCTCGACCATCGATGCGCAGCAGATCAACCGCGGCCTGGTGCGCACGCTGCAGGACCTGATCCGCTACGAGCCCGGCGTGTCGGTCAACAGCGACCCTAACCGCTTCGGCGCCAACAGCATCAACATCCGCGGCCTCGAAGGCAACCGCGTGCAGATGCTGGTCGACGGCATCCGCGCGCCCAGCCTGTTCCAGTTCGGCATCGGGCCCTTCAACACCTCGACGCGCTCCTTCGTCGACCTGGACAGCCTGAAGCGCGTGGAAATCCTGCGCGGCCCGGCCTCCAGCCTGTACGGCTCGGACGCGCTCGGCGGCGTGGTCTCGTACCTGACCAAGGACCCGCTGGACTACCTGGACCTGAGCGTCTCGCCGTTCTACGGCGCCTTCAAGAGCGGCTTCGCCAGCGCCGACACCGGCTGGGCCAACACCGGCACCTTGGCCTACGGCACGCAGGAATGGCAGACGATGGCGCTGTACACCTACTTCACCGGCCACGAGCAGAAGAACATGGGCAGCAACGACTCGGTGGGCCCGCTGCGCACCGAGCCCAACCCGCAGGACATCCGCCAGCAGAACCTGCTGCTCAAGGGCGTGTACCAGCCGGCCGCCGGCCACCGCGTGCGCGCGGTCTACGAATGGTTCGACCGCAACAACAGCATCGACGTGCTCAGCCTGAACGGATCGACGCCGCGCACCAGCAGCCTGACCGGCGACGATCAGAACAACCGACAGCGCTACAGCCTGGACTACGCCTACACCAACCCCGAGCGCGGCTGGCTGGCCGGCTTCAATGCCAATCTGTACCAGCAGACCTCGACCACCGATTCGAGCTCGAACGAGACGCGCAGCAACACCTCGGCCACCTGCTCGGGCGTGTTCCCGGGCGACAACACCTGCTTCATCCCGCGGCAGTTCGATTTCGAGCAGCGCATCACCGGGCTGACCGCGCAGCTGGAAAGCCTGCTCGACGGCGACGGCATCCAGCAGCGCATCCTGTGGGGCGTGGACCTGTCGGATACCGACTCCAGCGCGCTGCGCGACGCCACCATCTACAACCAGACCACCGGCACCAGCACCAAGACGCTGGCCGGCGACACCTTCCCGGTGCGCGACTTCCCCAACACCAGCACGCGGCAACTCGGCTTCTACGTGCAGGACCAGATCTCGCTGCTCAACGACCAGCTGGTGGTCACGCCCGGGCTGCGCTACGACGACTACCAGCTGAAGATCCACCCGGACTCGATCTACCTGTCCCACGTGCCGCCCGGCGTGCAGGCCAAGGACTTCTCCGACAGCGCCTGGTCGCCGAAGCTGGCGCTGATGTACCGCATCAACCCGGACTTCAATGTCTACGGCAACTACGCCTTCGGCTTCCGCGCGCCGCCCTTCGACGACGTCAACGCCGCCTTCCGTAACCCGATCCAGTCCTACGTGCTGGTGCCGAACCCGAACCTGGTGTCGGAAACCAGCCGCGGCCTGGAGCTGGGCTTCAAGGGCCGCGCCGGCGAGTCCAGCTATGCGGTGGCCGCCTTCTACAACCGCTACAAGAACTTCATCGATTCGCAGACCCAGCTCGACTGCCCCGCCGACCCGGCCTGCGTGCCCGGCTTCGCCTTCACCTTCCAGGCCAGCAACCTGGCGCGCGTGCGCATCTACGGCGTCGAGGCCAAGGGCGAATGGGTGCTGGACCGCAACTGGGCGCTGGCCGGCAGCATCGCCTATGCCAACGGCAAGGACGAGGACACCGACCAGCCGCTGAACAGCATCAACCCGCTCACCGGCGTGGGCGGCGTGCGCTACACCGCGGCCGACGGCAACTGGGGCAGCTCGCTCAACGTCACGGCCGTGTCGGGCAAGAACTCGGCCGTGTCGGTGGGCAACACCGAGCCCTTCCTGACGCCGGGCTTCGGGCTCGTCGACCTGACCGGCTACGTCAACCTGAGCAAGAACCTGCGCCTGGCCGGCGGCGTGTTCAACATCTTCGACAAGAAGTACTGGCTGTGGAGCAACGTCGGCCAGACGGGGCTCACTGCCAACTCGCCCTCGCTGGACCGCTACACCCAGCCCGGCATCAACGTCGCCGTCAACCTGCAACTCATCTACTAGGAAGCCGCCCCATGCAAGCCACCGAGTCCGCCGCCCCCGACCTGTACACCCGCTTCCTGAACCTGCGCAGCGAGCGCAACCTGCGCCACCGCGACGCCGCGCAGGCGCTGGGCGTGTCCGAAGGCGAAGCCATCGCCGCGGCCGTGGGCCGCGCCGCGCCGCTGCGCGCGGTGCGGCTGCACGGGCCCTGGCCGGACATGTTCGAGCAGCTGCCCACGCTGGGCCGCGTGATGGCGCTGACGCGCAACGAGGCCGCGGTGCACGAGAAGACCGGCAGCTACGAATCGATGTCGCACGAAGGCCCTGTCGGCCTGGCGCTGGGCGCCGACATCGACCTGCGCATCTTCTACATGCGCTGGGCGCATGGCTTCGCCGTCACCGAGGACACGGCCCGCGGCGTGCAGCGCAGCCTGCAGATCTTCGACGCTGCCGGCACGGCAATCCACAAGGTGTTCCTGAAGGACGGCGCCGACCTCGGCGCCTGGGCCGCCTTCACCGAAGCGCATGCCGATGCCGAGCAGACGCCCGGCGGCCGCTTCGAGCCGGTGGCTGCGCTGCCCACGCCCGCGGCCGACGACGGCATCGACGTCGAGGGCTTCCGTACCGCCTGGCTGGCGATGGCCGACACGCACGAGTTCTTCCCGCTGCTGCGCCGCTTCGGCGTGGCGCGCACGCAGGCGCTGCGCCTGGCGCCCGCCGGCATGGTGCAGGCGCTGCCCAACAGCACGGTGCGCGCGCTGCTGCAGGGCGCCGCGGCCGCGGGCACGTCGATCATGTGCTTCGTCGGCAACCCCGGCATGATCCAGATCCACACCGGCCCGGTGAAGAAGATCGAACTCATGGGCCCGTGGGTCAACGTGCTCGACCCCGGCTTCAGCCTGCACCTGCGCGAAGACCGGGTGGCGCAGACCTGGCTGGTGCGCAAGCCCACCAGCGACGGCGTCGTCACCTCGGTCGAACTCTTCGACGCGCAGGGCGAGACCATCGCCATGTTTTTCGGCGAGCGCAAGCCGGGCAAGCCGGAAATCGAACCCTGGCGCGAACTGCTGGCCACGCTGCCGGGCGTGCAAGCATGACCACGCGGCGCCATTTCGGCGCCGCGGGGCTGGGCGCCATCGCGCTGGCCACCGCCGGCCGGCCGCTGCAGGCCGAGCCGGCGCCGTTGCGCGTGATCTCGGCCGGCGGCGCGCTCACCGAGATCGTCTTCCGCCTGGACGCGCAATCACTGCTGGTCGGCACCGACACCACCAGCATCTACCCCGCGGCGGCGGCTTCGCTGCCCAAGGTGGGCTACCTGCGCCAGCTGTCGGCCGAAGGCGTGCTGTCGCTCAAGCCGACGTTGCTGCTCACCGCCTCCGAAGCCGGGCCGCCCACCGTGCTGCAGCAGCTGCGCGCCGCCGGCGTGCAGATCGTGCAGGGCGACGGCCGCCACAGCATCGAGGCGCTGCGCGCCAACGTCAGGCTGCTGGGCGATGCGCTGCAGCGCGCCGAACGCGGCCGTGCGCTCGATGCCGAGCTGCAGCGCGACTGGGCGGCCACACAAGCGGCCATCACGCGCCGCGACCCCGCGCCGCGCGTGCTGTTCGTGCTGTCGCATGCCGCCAACCAGGTGCAGGTGGCCGGCACCGACACCGCCGCCGACGCGATGATCCGCGATGCCGGCGGCAGCAACGTCATGGCGGCTTTCAGCGGCTACAAGCCGCTGGCGGCCGAAGCGGTGGTGGCCGCCGCGCCAGACGTGATCGTCACCACGCAGCAGGGGCTGCAGGCGCTGGGCGGCGTCGATGCGCTGCTGGCGCGCCCAGGCCTGGCGCTGACCCCCGCCGGCAAGGCCCGCCGCGTCTACGGCCCCGATGCGCTGGCGCTGCTGGGCTTCGGCCCGCGCCTGCCGCAGGCGGTGCGCGAGTTGGCGGCGGCGCTGGGCACGGCGGCGGCATGAGATGAGCGTGGTGCAACACACCGGCCCCTCGGTGCCGCTGCGCCCGCCGATGGGCCCGACGCGCGTGCCCGGCCCGTGGGCGTTGGGCGTGCTGCTGGTGCTGACGGCCGCCGGCGCGCTGTTCGCACTGGGCCACGGCGCCTATCGCATCCCACCGCTGGACGCGCTGGGCATCCTGGCGGCGCAACTGGGCCTGAACACGGGCGCGGTGGATGCGCAGCAGGCCGCGATCCTGCAATCGATACGCGCGCCGCGCGTGCTGCTGGCGCTGCTCACCGGCGCCGGGCTCGGCCTGGCCGGCGCGCTGATGCAGGCGCTGTTCCGCAACCCGCTGGCCGACCCCGGACTGATCGGCGTGTCCACCGGCGCGGCGCTGGCCGCGGCGCTGGTCATCGTGCTCGGCGCCAGCGTGCTGCCGGGCGCGTCGCGGATGCTCGGCGCCTGGACGCTGCCGCTGGCGGCTTTCGGCGGCGCGCTGGCCTTCACCGCGCTGGTCTACCGCATCGGCGCGTCGCAAGGTGCGCTGTCGCTGCCGCTGGTGCTGCTGGCCGGCATCGCGCTCAATGCGCTGGCCATGGCGGGCGTGGGCATGCTGTCCTACCTGGCCACCGACGAGCAGCTGCGCAACCTGACCTTCTGGACCTTCGGCTCGCTGTCCGGCGCCACCTGGACGTCGGTGGGCGCGGTGACGCCGATGGTGCTGATCGCGCTGGCGCTGGGCCTGAAGCTGGCGCGGCCGCTGAACGCGCTGGCGCTGGGCGAGACGCAGGCCGGCCATCTGGGCGTGGAGGTGGTGCGCGTCAAGCGTTTCGCCATCGTGCTGACCGCGCTGGCCGTGGGCTCGCTGGTGGCGCTGACCGGCGTGATCGGTTTCGTCGGCCTGGTGGCGCCGCATGCGGTGCGCCTGGCCTGCGGTCCGGATCACCGCATCGTGCTGCCCGGCGCCGCGCTGCTGGGCGCGCTGCTGGTGGTGCTGGCCGATGCCGCCGCACGCACCTGGGTGGCGCCGGCGGAACTGCCGATCGGCGTGCTCACCGCCGGCCTGGGCGCGCCCTTCTTCCTGGCGCTGCTGCTGCGGCGCCGCCTGCAGGGCTTGTGATGAGCGGGCTGCTGCACGCCGACGGCCTGACGGCACGCATCGGCACGCGCACGCTGCTGCACGACCTGCAGCTGCAGGTGGCGCCGGGCGAGACCGTGGCCGTGCTCGGCGAGAACGGCGCCGGCAAGTCCACGCTGCTGCGCCTGCTGGCGGGCGAGCGCCCGGCGCCGCCGCTGCAGGTGCAGGGCGAGGTGCGGCTGGACGGGCGCGTGCTGCAGCGCTGGACGGCGCTGGAGCGCGCGCGCCGCCGCGCCGTGCTGCCGCAGCGGCCCGAGGTGGCCTTTGCCTTCAGCGCCTTCGAGGTGGCGCAGCTGGGCCGCCACGCGGCCGTGCAGCGCGGCGGCGCGCGCGAGGAGCAGGACATCGCTGCCCAGGCGCTGCGCCTCACCGACGCCTGGCACCTGGCGGCGCGCGAGGTGAACACGCTGTCCGGCGGCGAGCAGGCGCGCGTGCACCTGGCGGCGGCCTTTGCGCAGCTGTGGGAGGAGCAGGCCGACGGAGCGCGCTACCTGCTGCTGGACGAACCCACCGCCGCGCTCGACCTGGCGCACCAGCACGGCCTGCTGCTGGCCGCGCGCGCCTTCGCGGCGCGGCGCGGCATCGGCATCGTCGCCGTGCTGCACGACCTGAACCTGGCGGCGATGTACGCCGACCGCGTGCTGCTGCTGCACCAGGGCCGCGTGCTCGGCCTGGGTCCACCGGTCGAGGTGCTGAGCGAGGCCACCATCGCCGCCGGCTTCGGCGTGCGTGCGATGGTGCTGGCCCACCCGCTGGCGGCCGCGCCGCTGGTGGCCACCGCCGCCGCGCCATGAACAAGGCGCCGGCCAGCCTGCAGCAGCTGACGGTGGTGGGTGCCGTCGCCCTGGTGCATGCGGCCGGCCTGTGGGCGCTGCTGGACCACACGCTGCAGCCGGCCGCATCGGCCCCGGCGCCGCAGGTGACGATGGTGATGCTGCTCGACGAACCGGCCGCCGCGGCCGCGCTGCCGGTCGTGCTACTGTCGCCACCGCCGCAAGCACAGCCCACGCCGCCGCGCGTCGCGCCGCCGGATGTGCCGAAGCAACAGCCCACACCTCCGCCGCCCGAGCCCGCCGTCGCCGCCGTGCCGGCGCCGGCGGTCGAGCCGGTGTCCACCGAGCGTCCGTTGCCGAGCAGCGAGACGGCCCGCGCCGCCGCGGTGGTTGCAGCGGCACCGTCCGCGGCCGAAGACAGGGCTTCCGCGCCGGTGCAGGTGGCCAAGGCCGCCGCTGCGCCGGGCGTGGCGCGGCACATCGAGAACGTCGACTACCTGCGCGCGCCGGTGCTGGAATACCCCAGCGCGTCACGCCGCTTCGGCGAGCAGGGCAGGGTGGTGCTGCGCGTGCTGATCGGCCCCGACGGCCATGCCGAGAAGATCGAGCTGTACGAGGCCTCGGCCTTCCAGCGCCTGAACGAGGCAGCGATCGAGGCGGCGCGGCGGGCGCTGTACAAGCCCTACACCGAGGATGGCGTGGCGCAGCCGGCCTGGGCGCTGGTGGCGTTGTCGTTTCAGTTGCGGCGGTGATCTGCGGCTTGGGTTTGTCGTGCTTCGATATATTCATGCCGCATGTACGCCGACGGTCTCGATTCATGCGCCTGAGCCAGGTGGCCTCGGTGCTTGGCTTGCTGGCCGTCTTACTGCCAGCCATCGCGCAAAAGCTGCCCGCTCCATCCCGAACGGTCTACAAGTGCGAGGCCGATGGAAAGGTGGTCTATTCGGACTCCCCTTGTCTGGGCGCGAAGAAGGTGGATGTCGAGCCGACACGAGGCCTGAACAAGTCCACGGGGTCCGAGCGTGTGGGCGCCGACGTGCGCACGGAGCGACACAACGAACAGGTCGCAGAGGCGTTGAAGCCGATCTTCAACGAGACGCCCGAGCAGCGAGCGAAGCGGCACCGCCGGGCGAAGCTGAAGCCCGATGCTCGCCAGCAGTGCGCGCGATTGGACGAGCAGATCGTTGCGCTCGAAGGCAAGGAAGCGGGGGCGGCTGGATCCGGGCTTGCCTCCGCTCAGCGGCAACTGCTTGATCTGCGCACCGAGTACCGAAGCCTTCAGTGCTGACATCGCAAGCCAGCAGCTGCCGGTCACGCTCGATCAGCCCACGGCTTGGCGCTTTGGCATCCTGGTCCTGCATTTGGGGTAAGTGCTGCAACCCCAGAAGGTGGCGCCGCCGTTCCGAGGGGCGCGTTCCACCATCTTGATTCCACAGTTCACGCAAGTCGGCTTCCAGTACTCGCCTTCGAGCGCGACAGACAGCAGGGCATCCTGTTGCGCCCGCGTGCGTGTCGCGATGAGGGCCAGCAGACCTTGCACGTCGAGCAGGTTGATGCCGTTGTCCTTGCCAAAGGCAATGGCGTCCTCCGTGAAGATCGAGGTCGTGGCGAACTGGCCTCGGGACACATTCTTGGCGGCCATGACGCCGCGCAGCTCGCGAACCTTGTCAACGCCAACGGGCTTGCCCCGCCAGTGCTTGCACTGAACGATGCTGACGGGTGCACCCGGGTTGCTGCTCGAGTACAGCCAGATGTCGATGCCTTCGTCGGCGCCATGTGACTGGGTCTTCGTTTCGAACCCTGCCTGTGCGAACAAGGCCTCCACCACCGCTTCGAAGCGTCGCCATTCGATCACTTCGAAGACCGCGGCATTCCATTCCAGCGGACGGGCCTCGTGCTGGCCACCTTTCTGCGCTTCCCTGCGCGTCGGCGGATCAGACGCAACCCCGGCTTTCATGGGTGAGGGTCGGGCGCGCTGAGACGGCGCAGGCTTGGCTGTTGCAGATCGCCCGCGCAGTTGCCACCAGACTATCCCGCAACCCACCGCAAACGCCAGCCATCCAAAGGGTGCCCACGGCTTGAACGCGGCGCCCACGGGTGAACTGCCAAGAAACATGGGAGCCAGGCCAAGCACGAGGCCAAAGCCAATCAGCGTCGCAGCGATGTCTTTCCGATTGCGTCGTCGTGTCATAGGATGCGTGATGTTCTATCCCAGGACCCGCAGGCGCACATGGTCACCTATCACGCAATCGACGCGAATCTGCTGAACAGAGCGCTCCTGGTCAGCGGCGAGCGAACGAAGAAGGCCGTCGTGACCAAGGCCCTTCAGGAGTTCATCGCGCGCCGTGAACAGCGGCGTGTGGCCGACCTGTTCGGCAAGCTCGAGTGGTCCGAGTCCTTTGACCACAAGGCCGAGCGGTCCCGCCGCAGATGACGCTTGTGGTCAGGGCCTTTCAGCCCAGGCGCCGCATCAACGCCATCGCCGCAGCCGGCGCGCGCTCCTTCGCGCCGCTGATGAAGAACACGAACACCTCGCGCGGCCCGGTCGGCGCGTCCTGCGCCTCCAGCAGCGGCATGCCCTCGGGCAGGCCGCCGCCGTGCAGCAGCCGCGCGCAATCGGCCAGCTGGTCCAGCGTCTGCGGCGTACAGCCTTCGGGCAGCGCGGCTTCGGTGCGCATGATGCGGGCGTAGACCAGATCGGCCTGCGCGTCGAACAGCGCAGGGTAGTCGTCCGATTCGGTCAGCACCGTGGCCACGCCGTGGCGGCGCGCCAGCGCCAGGTAGTCGGAGCTGCGGAAGCTGTCGTGCCGCACGTCCATTACGTGGCGCAGCTGCAGGCCGTCGGCGCGCGCAGGCAGCAGCTTCAGGAAGGCCTCGAAGTCCACCGGATCGAAACGCTTGGTCGTCGCGAACTGCCAGACGATGGGCCCCAGCTTCGGGCCCAGTTCGGTGATGCCGCTGCCGATGAAGCGCACCACCGATTCGCCGGCCTCGGCCAGTACGCGGCGGTTGGTGGCAAAGCGCGAGGCCTTGACCGAAAACTGGAAGTCGTCCGGCGTGCTGTCGTGCCACTTGGTCACGCTCTGCCGCGTCGGCGTGCTGTAGTAGGTGCCGTTGATCTCGATCGCGCTCAGGCGCCGGCTGGCGTATTCCAGCTCGCGCTGCTGCGGCCAGCCGCGCGGATAGAAGTTGTCGCGCCAGGGCTCGTAGACCCAGCCGCCGATGCCCACACGGATGCGCGGCGCGGCCATCGCGTTCAGCCGATGGTGACCGGGATCTTGCCGATCTTCGCCTGCCATTCCTTCGGGCCGGTCTCGTGCACGCTCGTGCCGTCGGAGCTGACGGCCACCGTCACCGGCATGTCCTTGACCTCGAACTCGTAGATCGCTTCCATGCCCAGGTCGCCAAAGCCCACCACCTGGGCCTGCTTGATGGCCTTGGCCACCAGGTAGGCGGCGCCGCCCACGGCCATCAGGTACGCGCTCTTGTGCTTGCGGATGGCCTCGACGCCGGCCGGGCCGCGCTCGGCCTTGCCGATCATGCCGATCAGCCCGGTTTGGCTCAGCATCATCTCGGTGAACTTGTCCATGCGCGTGGCCGTGGTCGGGCCGGCCGGGCCGACCACCTCGTCGCGCACCGGGTCCACCGGGCCGACGTAGTAGATGACGCGGTTGCTGAAGTCCACCGGCAGCTTCTCGCCCCTGGCCAGCATGTCCTGGATGCGCTTGTGCGCGGCGTCGCGGCCGGTGAGCATCCTGCCGTTGAGCAGCAGCGTCTGGCCCGGCTTCCAGCTGGCCACTTCCTCGCGGGTCAGCGTGTCCAGGTTCACCTGCTTGGACTTGTTGTAGTCCGGCTGCCAGTGCACGTCGGGCCACAGGTCCAGGCTCGGCGGGTCGATGTAGGCCGGGCCGCTGCCGTCGAGCACGAAGTGCGCATGGCGCGTCGCGGCGCAGTTGGGGATCAGTGCCACCGGCTTGCTGGCGGCGTGCGTCGGGTACATCGCGATCTTCACGTCCAGCACCGTCGTCAGCCCGCCCAGGCCCTGCGCGCCGATGCCCAGCGCGTTGATCTTGTCGCACAGTTCGATGCGCAGTTCCTCGGTCTTGTTGCGCGGGCCGCGGGCCTTCAGCTCGAACATGTCGATCGGGTCCATCAGCACTTCCTTGGCCATCAGCATGGCCTTCTCGGCGGTGCCGCCGATGCCGATGCCCAGCATGCCCGGCGGGCACCAGCCGGCGCCCATGGTCGGCACGGTCTTCATCACCCAGTCGACGACGCTGTCGCTGGGGTTGAGCATGACGAACTTGCTCTTGTTCTCCGAGCCGCCGCCCTTGGCGGCCAGCGTCACGTCGAGC
>Ga0307505_10001763_pt1 | contig 16493 bp, 9 predicted proteins | sample 23_S_MG_FD_202183 | JGI IMG/M metagenome (GOLD analysis project Ga0307505, IMG submission 202183) | Soil microbial communities from Populus trichocarpa stands in riparian zone in the Pacific Northwest, United States - 23_S | ecosystem: Environmental > Terrestrial > Soil > Riparian zone > Trees...
CCCCCTTGCTCGCGCAGGTCGTCGATTATGACGGCACAGACGCCAGACATTGTCGTGATCTGGACGAACGGCATAGAGAGCGCCCTCCGCCCAGCGATCGCAGTCCCGGTAGGCTGGGTCGCCTCCTATAGGGTGTGTCACACCGTGGGAGACTCGCCTTGCACGTGGTGGGAAGCGCGTGACACCACGGTGGAGTTGCGCGGCATCTTGGGGAAAGTGCGTAACAGCACGGGCGATTCGCGTTGCACCGGGTGCCGTTACGCGTGACACTGCGGGGGAAGATGCTCGCACCCCGGGCGACGCGCGTGACACTGCGGGCCAGGAATCGCGTACCACTAGCGATCCGGATGTTCCCCTTGGGGGACTCTTATTACGCCCGGCGAATGAACGGTGCACTTCCGCGAGAAAAGTCCTTGACTGGACGACCCTTCGTTCGCACTATGCGATCACGATGCCCCACGCATACCTCCCGTTCATGTGGATCTGCACGCCGGCCGACGCCCTTGTCGTCGTCGACGTCGTGCTGTCGTCCGCATAACCGGATAGGTCTCGCGTTCACTCCGCGCCTTTCCGGGTCTCCCGGGAAGGCGTTCTGATTTCACGGGGCCTCGATCGGCGCGGTTCGCACGGGAAAGCGCCCATGCCAGCAGCAGTCGAGGTTCAGGACCTCACGAAGTGGTTCGAGACGCGCCAGGCGCGCGGCCGCGGCGTCCGTGCGCGCCTCGCCGACCTGGTCGCGCCGCGCTCCGCACGGGTCCAGGCCGTGGACCGCATCTCGTTCCGCATCGAGCCAGGTGAGCGCGTGGCGTTCATCGGTCCCAACGGCGCGGGGAAGTCCACCACCCTCAAGATCCTCGCAGGGATCCTGTACCCCAGCGAAGGACACGTCGCCATCAACGGGCTTCGTCCCGTGGACCGACCGGCACGCGCTCGGATTCCACCATCGGCACCGTGTTCGGCCAGCGCTCCCAGCTCTGGTACCAGCTCGCGCCGCGCGACACCTTCGAGCTCCTCGCCCGCGTGTACGAGGTGCCGCGCGATGTGTGGCGCACGCGCCTCGACGCGTTCGCAGCTGACTAGTCGTTGAATCGGGCGGGATCTAGCCGAATACCTATTCGGGCCGCGATTGACGGCGCTGCACGGTCATCCCCACCAGGTCCGGGTGAATGTCCGACAATGCACCGCGCGCGGTTGGCGGCAGGGTGACGAAGACGGAATTGCTCGCCTCGAAGAGGCGGAGCACCCTAAAGCCTTTCGCTCGCAGGAGTCGGAAATCCGCGGAATCGAGGGCTGACCTGAATCGCAGCAGCGCGAGTGGCCCGAGAGTATCCCCGGGCGGAGCGGGAGGGGGAGCCGGGGAAGGTGCCCTGAAGGCAATCGTGCCGGTCGTCACCAGCAGGTCGAACGCGACGCGCTGGCCGAGCGTGCGGATGTTCTTCAAGGTGACCGCGGCGCCGTTCGAGCCTGGTAGGTCAAACGCGAGTTCGGACTTCCCCAGCGACCCGGGGTACGGGTCGCTCGCATCCCCGAATTGCCACGGGATGTCGAGGTCATTGCCCCCATCGGCCTCCACCAATCGCAGCCCCCGTTGGCTCGTCGTGTTCTGAACGGCGTTGAAGGCGCTCTGGTTCGCGATTGTGACGCTGTCGACTTCCCACACAAGAAGGCCGCTTCCGACGAGGTGGCGGTCTGCGCCGAGGGGCTGGCGGTTCTCGAGCAGAAGGTACCGGCCATGCGAACCGGGAAGCGATACACGGAGCGCATACCCATTCGCTGAGTTGGACGGGTCGAGCACGTAGCTTCGACCACTCCTTCCCGGCAATACCCGGAGCCACCCGAGCTCGGCCCGAGACCACGCTTCCATGTAGGCGGGCGACGGTGGCTGATTCCAGCCTCCGTACCCCATCAGCCCCCAATACCCGATACCGCCATTCATGGGGTTCGGGTAAGTCGTGGAATACAGATCGGGCAGGCCCAGCGCATGACCGAATTCGTGCGCGAACACGCCGATGTCGATGGGCGTCTTCTCGTCGCAGTTCAGCGCCGGCTGGATGACGTAGTCCGAGATGACGACGCCGTCCTTCGTCTGGTACATCCTCGTGGAGTCGCCCGAAGCTGCCCCGTAGGTCCACTCATGCGACCAGACGTTGCGGTTCGGAGGGTCACGTCGAGGACACTCGCCGCCGAAGTAGGGCTGAACGAAGGCGACGACGTCGACGATCCCGTCGTTGTTGTGATCGAAGCCCCGGAAGTCGATCTGCTTGTCTGCCTCATCCAGCACCTGCGTCAGCAGGTCCCCGAGGCCCGGTGGTCCCGCGGTGTATTGCGTGTCGAACGGAACCTTCACCCGGACCCACGGAGCGACTGTGCCGGTGACGGCGAACATCCCTCGTGACATCTCCCGATAGAGCTGAGTGAGAGTCAGGGAGCCGCCGGCGGGACGAAACAGCTTGTCCTGCAGCACGGCCGGAGCGTAGGGAGGGTTAGGCGTGTCCGCAAAGAGGAACGGCAAGACGGGCACGCGAAGCGTTCCGCGCATGACTGTGCCAAGCCGCGCGGCGCTGTCGCGAGCGAGGGTCCCAACGTCGACGCCGAGGAGGCCGAAGTGCGCCTTCTGGGTCAGAACGGAGTCGAGTTGCGGCCGGAATACCCGCTTAAGCCGGAGCGCCGCCGGATCGCGTTCGAGCGCCGCGCGAACCCAGGCAGGCGGCTCGACCCGATTCTGAATCCCGAGCTGCACGACATCCTGCCCTGGCACGGGGTGCGGAAGGGTGAGCGCGAACAGTGCCAGAAGGGCGATGGCAAACGGGCGAGCCATGAGCGGTCCGGGAATGAAGTGGCGAGCAGCATATGCAGTGGACCGCGACAGTGCAAACCTTAAAACATCCTAAGAATTGCCGGGACCGCCGGTGTGAGGAACCGTTGCGCGCCGCTGTGCATCGCCCTAGTATGGCGCCCTCTTCCACGGCGACCGTGCTGACAGCGTGGCGCCGCTCCAGCTACACCCCCATCCCCGAGAGGATCGCGCGAGATGAAACACTGGGTTGCCATTGGCTTGTTCCTGGCGCCAGCTGCGGTCACCGGAGCCCAGCAGGTCGTGTTGGAACCGTCCGGCACGCGAGTCAGGGACGTCATCGTCCTCGACCTGGCCAGCAAGGACAAGCTCGGCGTGACCGTGGACGCCGACGCGTCGAATCGCACGCGCAAGGCGCTCATCCAGAACGAGGTGTTCGTCGCACGCGGCAGCAAGGTCAACGTGACGATGGAATACCTCAACCCGCTGAAGAACGCGTGGTCGGTGAAGAACGTCAACGCCGAGCATCCGAGCTATGCGGCCGCGCGGCAGTTCGTCGAAGCCGCGAGCGGAGTGCTCGGCGCGATGAGTGCGGCCGCTCAACCAGCCGCCGGTGCGGCGGCAGTGCAGGAGCAGCTTGCCTCGCCAGGCGCCAATGCCATGAGAATGGCTACCATGTCTCCCATTGGTGGGCCACCTGGTGGACGGGGCTCGCCACCGGCGCCAATGCCAGGCGACTCCGCGAGAACACCGCAGGTCTTCGCACCAGAACTTGTGGACTGGGCTCTCTTCGCCGGCACGGCCAACCTGGGTCGATGCTACTCGGACACCGCAGGCGCAAACGCCTTCATCCGCGCCATCGAAGAAGCAGATCGGGCCTTCTACGTTGGCGACGACAGCCCCGAATCCAAGGGCCGTGAGGCTGCCCAGTTCAGCGTGGCACTCAAGGCGGCGCGCGATGCCTTGATTGGTGCGAGCACGATGAGCGCGCTCAGGACGGGCCGGGACGCCGCGACCGACAGCGCCACCAGGCTCGACACATTGAACGCCCGCGCCGGGCGGTCCCTTACGGCGATAAAAAGCCTAATCGGGCAGGTGCCGTGGCTGAACCGAGCAGACTGTCTGAACTTCAAGCGGTACACCAACGGTGTCGTGGCCAGATTCATGACTGCGACAGCGGAAATCCTGCCGAAGCGCCAGGCCGTCGCCAAGAGCGTCACGGACTTGGTGGAGGGTATTGGTCCTCTCATTCCCAAGGGGGACGACGGCACCTTCGTCCTCGCCCGGCTGAACGTTCCGGATGACTCGGTCACCACGACCACCGTTGTGATCAGGAGGCGAAAGCCGGAGTTCGTTGGCGATCAGATGAACCTGACGGAGACCGCTGCCGACACCATCACGATCCGGCTGCGGCGCCGCCAGATGCACCTCTGGTCATTCTCACCGGGGCTCGCGTGGGCAAAGAACCTGTCGTATCCCCGTTACGGCACGGACACCAGCGGAGGGCGAACGATCGTTGTCTCCGCCGGAAGTGATGACCAGCAATACTCCGCTATCGGCGTCCTGAACGGCGTATTCGACTTCGACCTGCCGGGCTCGGTCTATCCGATGTTCCAGCTCGGAGTGGGGACGGCGGCGAAGTATCCCCTCGGGCTCGTTGGAGTCGGCGTCGCCTTTCCGAAGAAGCAATTCTCGCTGTCCGTCGGTGCGGCAATCTTTGCGCGCCAGGTACTGAGCGGCCTTCAGCTCGGGCAGGAGGTAAGCGGAACGGCTGACATCGAGAAGGCGCTGAAGTGGGACATCTCCGGCAGGCCGGCGTTCTACCTCGCCATTCAACGCGCGCCATGACAACCACATCACGATTGCTCGCAGGCCTCCTCCTTTGCCTGGGCTTGCCGTTCCCCACAGTCGCCCAGGCGCAGGCGCCACTTAATGCCCCGACCGACGCTGCTGGCCTGGTCACCAAGGTGACCATTTACCTCAAGGCGACGGATTCCACGATCAGCGGAGCGCAGATGTGGTTCAACGTCGACTTGGGGAATGCCGGCTGGATCGAGTTCCTGTCGCATTACCGGAACTACTTCCACAGCAACGTGCCGCAGCCGAACTCGCGTTATCAGATGCAGCATACCGCAGCTGGCAAGACCTTCAACACTCACCTGAACATCCGCTTCACCGACATTGCATTTCTGTCGGTGCTCACGTACAAGCCGGAAGCTCATACCGAGACCTGTGCGTTGAACCCTCAGAAGCTCCGCGACCAGAACATCGAGATCCATTTTCACCCAAGCGACAAGGCGTTGGCGTGGGGTGGCTGGAACAAAGGGCTAATGGACGTGCCGACGTACTTCGAGCCGCTCTACCTGAAGGGCCAGCCTACCGAACGGAAGGTGTACTCGTTCAAGACGATGTGCGAGCAATCGACGTGGACGCTTTACGTTCAGTGGCGCTTTGTCAAAGGCCTGCGCCTGTTTCAGGGCTTCGTGCCGTCGTCGTGACGGGGCGCGGCATACGGTGCGACGTTCATGAGCGCCGGGGCTTCTCATTGCGTTTCTTAGGCACCGGCCTGAATCCGGCATCGGAGGCGGATGAAAGATTCTGCTCACGGGCCGCCGAACCTGGCAGCCACATTCAGATAGCGTGGCTCCGCTCAACAAGCCGGTAACCGAAGCCGCGCACCGTCTGGACGATCCCCTCAAGCCCAACCTGACGCAGCTTCTTTCGCACCTGGTGCACGTACACTTCGAGCACGGGACGCGACCCTGCCACGTTCGGGTTGTCCCCCCACGCAGTCGCCAGGAGCACTTCAGCCGACACCGGCCCCGCCTGCGACACCAGACAGTGCAGCAGCGCGAACTCGCGCTGCGTGAGCCGGGCGCTGCGGTCGTGGTGGCGGATGGTCCTGGTGATGGGATCGAGCACCAGCCGCAGCCCGCCATCCACCTGCGGGCCGGACGCATGCGGCACCAGCGACTCCACCAGCGCGGTGACGTCGTCCTTCGCGAAGGGCATGGCGACGCACGCGAAGGCGCCGGCCTTCATGAGCGAGTCGCAGTCACTGGCGAACTGCCGGTCGATGGCCATGACCACCCGCGTCCGCAGCCCGGACATCACAGCGAAGGTCAGCGCGTCGAAGGGATCCTCCATGGTCGCCACGAGGCACGCGCCCGCGCGCTGGCCGAACGCCACCCACTCCGGGGTGAGCTGCGGCGGCGCGAACAGCTCTACCCGCCGGTCCGCCTCCAGCGCCGCCAGGGCCCTCAGGGGCACCGGGCCCCTTCTATATAGAAGGAGGGGGAGGGGAGGAGCCGCCTCGAGCCCGTGATGGTTCTGGACTGGTGCCGGCTGACTGACGAGCATCTGTGATGAGGCAGGGGGGCCAGCCGGTGGTCATACGGACTACGACGGCGTATCCGCGGTTCGGCTGGAAGGGCGAAGGTGTCACGCGTATCGGCCGCCCGCAAGGGCACAGCGCGGCCTCCCAGAGACATCACTAAGTCACAAAGCTGAACCGGATATCCGCTGCAATCCCTGAGGGCATTTCCTCGCGGCGGACACGACCGCGGGTCTCATCGGATGGCTGAAGCGTTGACGGGGTTAACGTACACACCGACGAATGGCGCCTGGGGGGGCGGGGCATGCGGAATAGCGGCGCACGTGAGTACATCGGTCGCGGAGGCCGATTTCTGGTCGTGACAGGCGCTCTCTATGCCGCCTGCTCGTCTGAGCCACCCACCGGCAGCTTTTGCCCCACCGAGGGCATCGTGTACGGAGAGGTCCGCGGTGCGGACGGAGCCCTCAGGGGGGATGCGGTTGTCGAGGTCGTGACGTTCCACGATACGTGCGATGCGGAAAGGCCCGCCATTCAGGGCGTTCCGACGCCAGCACCCGACGGGAAATATCGACGGATGCTGAGGGGCGCTCACTTTCTCGAGTTTCGTGCGTGCCTCGTCGTAAACGCAGTCGCACCGTCTCCAGATGACACTCTCCGGGGAAGCGTCCGCGATCAGATGATCACCATGCGGAGTGTGAGCATCGGCCCGCCGGACAGCATTCGCATCGACGTCGTGGTACGCGCTCCATAAGCAGCCGTCGCGCCTGCACGTTGTTCCAGGAGCCCGTGGCCTCGGGGGACGGTCGAATCAGTCGGCGCGGATAGCCTCGATGGGATTCGTGCGTGACGCGCGCCATGCGGGGATCAACCCCGCGGTCACCCCCACTGCGATCACCAGCGCCACCGCTGCGCCGAGCGTTCGCGGATCGTGTGGCTCCACCCCGAACACGAGCTGACGCGTGATCCGCAGCGCCGGAAGCGAGAGTAGGGCGCCGAGCGCGACTCCCATCCCCACCGTGGCAAGCGTGTCGCGCAGCACCAGCCAGGACAGCTCGCGCGACGTGGCTCCGAGCGCGAGACGCACCCCCATCTCGTTCGTGCGGCGCGAGACGGAATACGCGATCACGCCGTACAGCCCGATCCCGACGAGCAGGAGCGCCAGCACCGCGAGTGCGCCCGCGATGCGCGCCAGCATTCGCTCGCGGGTCAGCGCCCGCTCGTGCAGGGTGCTCACCGTCGCCACGTCGCGCACCGGCAGGGCAGGATCGATCTCCCGGATCGCGCCCCGTAGCGCCGCGGCCACTCCTTCCGTGGCGCCGTTCACGCGCACGGTGACGTTCGTGACGTGCCGCATCCCCTGCGCGAGCGGGAAGAACACCAGCCGCTGCGGCGTCTCCTTCACGGAGTTGACGCGCGCGTCGGCGATGACGCCGACGATCTCGATGTTCGCCTCCGGGCCCAGGCCAAGCCGCCTGCCGACGACGTCGAGCGTACCGAAGAAATCGCGGGCCGTGCGCTCGCTGACGATCGCAACGGTCGGCGCGCCCTCCCGGTCCGTGTCCGTGAACTCGCGGCCGCGCAGCAGCGTCATCCCCACGGTGCGGAAGAACTCGGGGGTCACGTAGTTCATCTGGCCCGTGTTCTCGCCCGAGGCGAAGGTCCGCCCCGGGACGGTGAACCCGGCGCTGCTTCGCCCCCCGGTGCCGAGCGACAGCCAGGAGAGCGCCACCGAGCGAACGCCCGGCACCGCACGCGCGGCGCCCGTCAGTCGGTCGTACAGGGCAGGGAGCTGCGCGTCCGTGTAGCCGGCGGCGAGTACGTCCAGCCGCGCGATCACTACCCGGTCGGCGGCAAACCCGGCCTCGACGGATAGAAAGTTCCGGAAGGTGCCGAGGAACAGCCCGGCGGCCGTCACGAGCACCAGCGACAACGCGATCTGAGCGACGAGCAGCGTGCGCCCCAGCGGCAGCCGGTGCGACCGCCCCTCGCTCACGACGCGTCCGCCGGAGCGGAAGCTGTCGTACAGGTTGGTGCGCGCCACGCGCAGCGCGGGCACGAGTCCGAACAGCATGCCCACCAGGAGCGTGAGCCCCAGCGAGTACAGCAGCATCCGGGCGTCGAGCGGCACGTCGAGGGGAATGGGAGCTCCGCCGGATGACGCGATGCGCAGGAGCGCGCGGCTCCCCCAGTGGTAGACGACGATGCTCAGCGCGCCACCGGCGAGCGCCAGCGTCAGGCTTTCGGTGAGGACCTGCCGCAGCAGCCGGCCCGGCCCCGCGCCGAGGGAGACGCGCAGCGCCATCTCGTGCGTGCGCGCCATGGTGCGCGCCAGCAACAGCCCCGCGAGGTTGCCGCACGCGATGAGCAGGATCGCACCCACGCTCAGCACCAGCAGCTTCAGCGGATCGCTGAAGGATTGTCGCAGCTGGGAGAAGCCCCGGCCCAGCGGCTGGAGCTCGAGGCGCTCGCGAGTGCGTGCCTCCCGCTCCGCCGGGGAGTAGTCGCCCAGCCGCAGCTCCTCGGCCATCTCCACACCGAACCTCGTGTTCAGCCGCGCCTCGGCGGCCGCGACGTCGGGGGCATCGAAGCGCCCCACCACCGTGAGCCAGTGCACGCCGTCCTGCGGCAGCCATGGCTGGCCGGTGTTGCCGCGCGCGGTATACGCATTGCCGAAGTACTTCACCTCGTGCTGCATGGTGAGCGGCATCCACACGTCGGTCGGGAAGCCGACGGTGAGCCCGGTGAAGCCCGCCTCCGCGACGCCGAGGACGGTGAGCTCCACGCCGTTGATGCGAAGCGCGCGTCCCACCACAGCCGGATCACCGCCGAGCTGGTTGCGCCAGAACCGGTCGCTGAGCACCACCACGGGGTGGCCGCCGAGTGTGACGTCGTCCCCCGCGCCGAGCAGGCGGCCGGCCTGGGTGCGTACGCCGAGGAGCTGGAACCAGTTGCCCGCGACGAGCTGCGCAGTGACGGGCTGCGGCCGGTCGCCGATGGTGGCGTACATCCCCACCTGCGAGCTCATCGCGGTGAGCGCGGCCGTATCGGGGGCGGCGCGCCGCAGGCGCTGGTACCAGCCGTGCGACATGAGGTAGCTGTCGTCCTCGAAGCCCACCTTCTGCAGCGCGCGGATTTCCTCCGGGGCGTGTACCGGAAGGGCGCGCAGCATGAGCGCGTCCACGATGCCCCACACGGCGGTGTTGACGCCGATGCCCACGGCCAGGGTGAGCACGGCCGCGGTGGTGAACGCGGGAGAGCGCCGCATGGAGCGCAGGGCGTGGCGCGTGTCGCGCCACCAGTCCTCCACCAGCCCCGTGCCGCGGGCGTCGCGCGTCTCTTCCTTGATCAGCTCGACGCCGCCGAAGAGGATGCGCGCCTGGCGCCGGGCTTCGTCGCGGGGGACACCGCCGCGGACGAGATCCTCGGTCTGCGCATCTATGTGGAAGGCGAGCTCGCGCTCGAGGTCGCGCTCGAGGGTCCGGCGCCGGAGGAGCCGGCCCAGCCAGCCGATCATGCGGTCCTCGTGCCGAGCACCATGGCGATGGCCGCGGACAGCTCGTTCCACTCCGCGACCTCGGCGTCGAGCCGCTTGCGCCCCTTTGCCGTGAGCTTGTAGAACTTCGCTTCCCGCCCGGTGGCCGTGGGCGCCCAGGTGCCCTTGATCATTCCGGCGTTCTCGAGCCGGTGCAGGGCGGGATAGAGGGAGCCCTGGGGGATCTGGAGCCGGTCGCCGGAGATGAGGCGCAGGCGATGGACGAGTGCGTAGCCGTGCAGCGCTTCGTCGAGGAGGGCGCGCATGACGAGCATGTCGAGCGTGCCCTGGAGGATCTCCGCCTTGGTCGTCATGCCGAGTCAATCTAGGCATGATAGCAAGGATGTCTAGGTGTGAGGCGCTCGCACCGCGTACCCCTGCCGGGCGCGATATGTCGCCCCCGCACCTCAGCTCGAAACCTGGCGGCATGGCGCGTCGTTAGTCTCCCAGTTCCTCGCCACCTACCATGGACGGTATCATGCGCCTGATTCTCCTGCCGATCGCGATCGCCACCCTCCTCGTGGCGCCGCCGGCCCACGCACAGGAGGCCGATGACGTCAGGCAGATCCGTGACGTCGTAGGCGTCTACTTCCGCGGACACGCCACCGCCAACGCCGACACGATGCGCGCCGCCTTCCTGCCATCGGCGCACATCGAGGGCGTCCGCAACGGAGCCTTCACGTCGTGGACGGTGGACCAGTACGTCGCGAACTTCCGCGGCACCCCCGCCGCGGATGAGGCGAGCCGCACGCGGGTCATCGACGTCATCGATGTCGTCGGCACTGCCGCGATGGTGAAGGCCACCCTGAAGCACGGGGCGACGACCTTCACCGACTACTTCGTCCTGCTCAAGGTGGACGGCCAGTGGGCCATCGCGAACAAGGTGTACCACGCCCAGCGCTGACACGAACACGCACGGTCCAGCGCCACTCTCACCCTACTCGGGTGTACCCGATGCTATGGTTCAGCTCTGCATCAGTCCTGTGCGCCCATCGATGCAGGGCCTTGTTCTTTCCGCGTCCGACGTCCAATCAACAATGCGTTCTACGCGCGATACCTATTCGCAGCATGTGCGCATTCAGTCCAGGATTCACTTGACCCCGGCCGCCGTTCGACGTATGGTGCATCAGCCAGCCGGCAGCCAGAGCGCGACAGCCGCGGGCGAGCTCCGCTCCGGCACCCGCGCTTCCGATAAAGTTGAGCCGTGAACCGTCCGGGCCAGGAATGGCGCGCGAGAACAGCGCCAGTCCTCCGCTTGCCTCTGCTGTCAGGGCAAACCGGCGTGCCAGGTGCAGGTCAAGACGCAATCCCAACGGCGTAACGCCGACAGCGGCAATGGTGCCATTTCTGGTGCGCAGTGAATAGCACTCCGTTACCGAACCACCAGGACAGGGGATCTGCTCATACTCGAGGGGGTTGTTCGTGCTTATCGCGACTGGCACTATCTCCGCGAAGTAGTACGCGCCAGCCCGACTGTCATTCGTTCCCCCCAGGCGCCAACCAGGCCTGACTGCAGCGAAGACAAATGCCCGCTCCTGCATTCCGGTGATGGTCTTGAATCGGGAGCGAGCGGTTCCAGTGACCGCAAAGTCCACAAAAGCCGGGGCCTGAGCCTCCAGCGCCATGTGGGCGCAGACGCACAGGAGCGCCGCCCAACGCACGTCAGCGGCGCCGCACGCGGAAAACCGCGGTCGCCTGACTTGAATCGATACTGCTGGCTCGTCGATCACCTGGCGCAGAGGACGCACAGGAACACGTTGACGGAGTTGCTGCTCGGCGTCACTGCCTTCCCGAGCTCTCCGCGATCCACCATCCACGCGGCAGCGCACGCGAGCGCGGGTACACCTCAGCCAGCGTGTTCCCATCGTACATCCGGCCGTTCTTCATGACGTAACGGACGCTGTTCGTGTTCGCGATGTCTGCCAGCGGGTTGGCATCGAGCACGACGAGATCCGCGAGCTTGCCTGCCTCGATGCTCCCGAGGCTCCGCCCATGGCCAATCGCCTCCGCGCCCATGATCGTCGCGGTTCGCAGCACGTCCATCGGACGCATCCCGCCGCTCGCCAGCGTCCACATCTCCCAGTGGTAGCCCAGCCCCTGGAGCTGCCCGTGGCTGCCTACGCCCACCTTGCCACCCGCCCGCACGATCTTGTCGGCCTGCGCCGCGATGAGCGGGTGCGAATACTGGCTGGGATGCCACCAGCCGGGACGACGCAGCCCCATGCGCTGCAGCTCGCTTCGCGGCGTGAAGCGCGCGAGCTTCTCGTCGGCGGTGATGTCGTGCCGCTGGAACCAGAAATTCTCGGCCCACGGCCCGCCGTAGAGCACCAGCAGCGTCGGCGTGTACACGATCCCGCTCTCCGCGATCAGCTGCACGTTGTCCCGGTAGAGCGGCGCGATGGGGAACGAGTGCTCCATCCCCGCATACCCGTCGATCGCCTCGGTGAGGTTCTTCTTGTAGTCGAGCCCTCCCTCCAGCGTCGGCGTCAGCCGCAGCTCGTGCGCGGCCATGATCACCCACTGCCGCACCTTGCGGTCGCCCACCATGTACTGCTTGATGGTCTGCGTGTTGTAGTAGTCCGTGTACCGGCGCAGGATGTCGCGTGCGTCGTTGAGGCTCGAGATGTTGTCCGACCAGAAGACGCCGGGGCCGGTGGAGAAGACCCGCGGGCCCAGTATGTCGCCGGTCTCGACGAGGTCCCCGTAGGAGAGCACGTCGGTGGTGGCGGTCTGCGGGTCGCGCGTGGTCGTCACGCCGTATGCGAGGTTCGCCAGGTAGATCCAGGGCTGCGCGCGATGGATCCCCCAGTCCGGCCACATGTGCGCGTGCGTGTCCACGAAGCCCGGCAGGATGGTCTTGCCGCTGAGGTCCATGTCGCGCACGCCGGCCGGCGCCTGCACGGAGCCCGCCGGACCGACGGCGACGATGCGGTTGTCGCGCACGAGCACGTCGCCGCGCTCGATGGTCTCGTCCCCCTTCATGGTGATGACGCGCGCATTGCGGAGCAGCACGCTCGTCCCACGCGGCTTGTCCTTCGGCACCGTGATCGCGACGTCCAGGCGCGCCGGCTCGTACGCGGGCTTCGACGCCGCGGTGTCCGCCTGCGCCACACGCGCCGAGTCAGCGGCACCGCCGGCGGCAGCGCCACCAGCCGGACGACGGGCGGCGGCGATCGAGTCGGCACGCGCGGTGGAGTCGCGCACGAGTGAGTCGGCGCGCAGGATGTCGTACGCGAAGTAGCTGCGGCCGATGGAGTAGTGCACCCTGCTGCCGTCCGCATGCCAGCCGCTGAAATCGCCGCCGATGCGGGTGAGTCGCCGGATCGGCACCACCGCCTGCGACGGGTTGGTCACCGACACCGCCGGCGCCTGCCCACCGATCATCGGGATCGTGACGACGTAGATGTTGTTGTCCACCTCCGCGACGGCGCGGTCGCCGTCCGGCGAGATCAGGATCTCCGACGCATTGCTCGGCTGCGGCGTCGCCTGGCGGTAGTCGAGATTGCCGGTCACGCGGAGATGCGTCTTCCGGTCGGTGCCGTCGAAGCGCATGGACACGAGTCCCTGCATCCCCTGCGCGACGTAGATGCGCTCGTTGTCGCGGCTCGTGAAGTGCGGGACGCCGGCATTGCCCGCGATCGGCGCGACGCTCGTCACGCTCCCGCCGGCGGCGGGGAGCCACACGAGCTCGCGGCCGTAGGTGAAGCCCTCCTCGAGTCGCGGCTGCCGCGGCATCCGGTACGCCACGATGCGCTGGCCGTTCGGCGTGTAATTGGGATCCGTGTAGAACGCCGACTGGCGCGTCAGGCGCTCGGCGGTCCCGCCCGCGGCGGGGATCCGGTAGATGTCACCGCCGCTCTCCGTCCAGGCGACGTAGGTGATGAAGCGGCCATCGGGCGACCAGACGGGCATGTGCTCGCCGATCTCGTGTGGCGATCGGGTGAGGCGGCGCGGCGTGCATCCCGCCGCTGGGCAGCCCACGAGGTCGAGCGCCCACAGCTTGTCGAGCGCGGTGAAGGCGAGACGCCGGCCGTCGGGCGACGGACGCGCCCCGCGGATCTGGCCGACGGTGAGGGTGGAGTCGTTGATCGGGTAGTCGAACTTCGCGAGGGCGCCGAGCTGCTGCTCGACGTCGGCCGTGAAGGGGATGACGGTCACCGCACCGGACACGACGTCGACGCGCCGGATCCTGCCGCCCCACGCGGCGACGAGCGCCCGCGAGTCGGGGGTGAAGGACATGTGCGGCATGAGGTCGCGCGTGAAGCGCGACTCCATGTCGTCGCGCTGCACGTCGCGCGCGAGCCAGCGCTCGTCACCGGATTCCATGTCGCGGATGCGCAGCGACGTCACCGAGTCGGCGCGCGTCGCGTACACCATCCACTTGCCGTCCGGGCTGAAGACGGGCTTGAAGGCGCCCCCGCCTGCGCCGGCACGCTGCGTGGTCTCGCCCGTCTCGCGATCGTAAGCGACGATGGTCCAGTCGAAGCCCGTCTGGTTGTATCCCGCGGCGCCGCCCATGCGTGATGCCGCGTAGATGTAGCGCCCGTTGCTGCCGGCAAACGCGGGCCCGACGTAGTTGCGAACGGGCGCGGGCGGTGCTCCGCCACCCTGTCCCGGCGGCGGGGTGGGCGCCGGGCCTGGCGTCATGCGGATGCCCGTGCCGCCATCCTTGTGGTACAGCCAGAGGCTGTACTGCGTGGCGAACAGCGCGTTGTTGCGCGACACCACGATGTAGCGGCCATCGGGGGTCCACTCCGGGGAGAGAAACATCACCCGATCGGTGCGGCTCAGCTGCTTCGCGTTCCTTCCGTCCGCGTCCACGATCCAGACGTCCTCGGATCCGTCGCGGTCGCTGACGAAGGCGATCTGCCGGCCGTCCGGAGACCAGCGCGGCTGCGCGTCGAACGCCATGCCGTCCGTGATGCGCGTGGCGCGTCCGCCGGCGATCGGGAGGGTGTAGAGATCCCCCGCGATGTCCATGACGATCGTGCGCCCGTCGGGCGACACGTCCACGGAGAGCCAGGTGCCCTCATTCGTCGTGAAGCGCACGGTGCGCGATGGGCGCAGTGGCAGCTCCGCGCGCGCGGCGCGAGCGCCGGGCGATCCACCACCTGTGGCCGGCTCCTGTGCAGGGAAGCTCGAAGCCGTGCCGACGATGAGAGCGACGATCGCGAAGGAAATGCGCATGGACAGATACCGGATGTGATGGGAAACGAAGAAAGTACCGCGCTCATCCCGAGTGCGCGAACCCCGCCACCCAGCCCAACGGTCACATCACCGGTCTGCGCGCCAGCTCAACCTCGCGGTGCGCGCGCTCCCGGCGGGACAGGCATTGGCCGCTCCCGAACGAACACGCGGCCGGCCTTGAGGGACGCGTGGATCCGGATGGTGTTGGCGATGTCGCTTGCCGGGTTGGCGTCGAGGATCACGAGGTCCGCGAGCTTGCCCGGCTCCACGGTGCCGATGCGGTCCGCGATGCCGAGTGATCGGGCGTTCACAAGAGTCGCGGCGCGGATGGCTTCGAGGGGTGTCATGCCGACGCTGTCCACGAGAAGCTGCAGCTCGAGGTGCAGGGTGGGCGTCGAGCCGCCGATGTGATCGGTGCCCGCGCCGACGGGCACGCCCTCGCGGTGCAGATGCCGCGCAAAGGCGACGGCGTTGCGGAAGAGGGCGAGACCGCGCTCGTCCCAGCGTCCGGCGGAGTCGGGCTCGGGGCGCATGATGAAGAGCGTGGCGTCGAGCGCGATCTGGTGCCGGCGCATTTCGGCGACGAGATCCCGGAACGCGCTCGTGCGGAGCGTCGTGGAGTCGAGGTACAGCCGGTGTCGCTCGGCGCGGTAGGCATCCCGGTTGCCGGCGCGAGTTGCGGGGGTCATGAGCTGCGCGACGAACATGTCCGCGTGCGAGACCGAGAGGGGGCGCGCGGTGAGCACGTCCATGGGCGTGCCGGGGTCCACCCAGAGGTGGCTCCAGACCAGGAGCCCCTGGCGGCGCGCCTCGTCTGCCAGGGCGTGGACCAGCTCCGGCGCGATGCTGTTGTAGATCTTGATGCCGTGGGCGCCGGCGGCCTTCGCGGCCGCGATGGCTGGTGCGACGTCCTGGATGGAGTGAACGCGACGCACGCTGGGTGACTCCCCGAGCGGGGCGCTGCCGGCGTAGAAGCGCCCGCGTTCACCCTCGATCCAGTCTCCGGCGCCGGACATGATGGCCGCGACGACGATGCGCGGGATGGGGATGGTGTCGTCGGCGCTCCTGCGCGCGAGGGGGTGGACGATGGCGTGGCTTCCGCCCATGTCGCGCACGGTGGTGACGCCACCCATGAAGGCGGCGCGCAGCACCCCTTCCATCAGGCCAGGTGGCCGCTCGCGGGTGCCGAGGTGGACGTGAGCGTCGATGAGGCCGGGGATGACGAATCGGCCCCGCATGTCGCGGACGGGGAGGTCGCGAGGGAGCGAGTCTGCGGCGGGCTGGATGGCGGCGATCACGCCGCCGCGGATGATGATGCTGCGCTCGGCGACAGGTGGAGCGCCGGTGCCGTCGATGACGGTGACGTTTCGGAGGACGAGGTCCTGCGCGTTGCTGTGTGAGGCGCCGCAGGCGGTGACGAGCAGTGCGAGGGCGAGGGGGAGGGGAAGGGAGAGGGCAGCAGCTGGGCGCATCGGTGGGGTGGCAGGTGTTGAGACGATGATACGACGCCGCAGATTGGCTGGGTGCTTGAACGCCACTGGGCCCGTCCGGCCCGCGCAGCCCCGGTCTACCTGGGCGTATGCCCCATGTCGTGGTCCAGCTCCCGCATCGCAGCCTGATAGTACGGGTCCACCGGCGGGAGCGCC
>Ga0307505_10001764_pt1 | contig 16484 bp, 14 predicted proteins | sample 23_S_MG_FD_202183 | JGI IMG/M metagenome (GOLD analysis project Ga0307505, IMG submission 202183) | Soil microbial communities from Populus trichocarpa stands in riparian zone in the Pacific Northwest, United States - 23_S | ecosystem: Environmental > Terrestrial > Soil > Riparian zone > Trees...
AACATGGCAATTCGGGTGGTCTTGATCGCTGAAGGGGCTGTCCATGAGTTTGTTTGTCAACGCCAAAGAGAAGCTTGTCACCGAGTCCATCGATGGCTTGCGCCGCGCCTCGGGAGACCCCTCGATTGCTACGCTCGATGGCTATCCGCACATCAAGGTTGTCTGCCGCACCGACCTCCCGTCGTCCAAGGTTGCGATCATTTCCGGCGGCGGATCGGGGCATGAGCCGTCCCACGCCGGCTTTGTCGGCAAGGGCATGCTCACCGCCGCCGTCTGCGGCGAGATCTTCGCCTCGCCGAGCTTTGATGCGGTTCTGGCGACAATCCTCACCGTGACCGGAAAGGCCGGCTGCCTTCTCATCGTCCCGAACTATACCGGCGACCGGCTCAATTTCGGCCTTGCGGCAGAACGGGCCCGCGCCCTTGGCAAAAAGGTCGAGATGGTGATTGTCAGTGATGACATTGCCATTCCTGACATCGCCCAGCCGCGCGGCGTGGCCGGCGTGCTCTTTGTTCACAAGATCGCGGGCTACCTGGCGGAGAAGGGGGCAAGTCTCGCCGTTGTTGCCGCCGCCGCCCGCAGCGTTGCCGCGAAATCAGTGACGCTTGGCATTTCCCTGAGCTCCTGCACCCTGCCGGGGGCAGGCCGTGAAGACCGCGTGCCCCCGGGCCAGGCCGAACTCGGCCTTGGCATCCATGGCGAACCCGGCGTTGAGCTGATTGATTTCAGCGGCGCCAAGGCGGCCGCCGATATTCTCTGCAAGCGGCTGTTTGAGCGCGTCGGCAAGGCCTCAGGCTATGCCCTGCTGCTCAATAACCTGGGGTCCACGACGCTGCTTGAAATGGGCGTGCTGGCCAATGAATTCCTCTCCGCCGCAAACGGCAAGAAGATCAAATTGATCATCGGCCCGTCCCTGATGGTGACCTCGCTGGACATGCACGGCTTCTCCGCCTCGCTCCTGCCGCTCACGCGAGATTATGTAACGGCGCTGACGGCACCCGCTGCCCCCACCGCCTGGCCTTCGCCGCGCACGCCCGCCAGGTTGAAACGTCTCAAGCTTCCCAAGGAATTGAAAAGCACCGCCAGCAAGCCAAGCCGCAATGACGATGTCATGGCATTCATTTCGAAATCCTGCGATCTGCTGACGGCCCTCGAAGCGGAACTCAATGCCCTTGATGCCAAGGTGGGCGATGGCGATACGGGTTCGACCATTGCAACAGGCGCGCGCAGCCTCAAGTCCCATCTTGCCAAACTGCCCCTGGCCGATAACGCCCGCCTTCTGGCAGCGATCAGCGATCTTCTCGGCAAATCCATGGGCGGCTCGAGCGGCGTTTTGCTGGCCATCATGTTTGCCGCCGCCGGCCAGGCCTTGAAAACCGGCGCGTCATTTCCCGCCGCCCTGCAGGCGGGCCTCCAGCGCATGAAGGAAATCGGCGGCGCCAAAACCGGCGACCGAACCATGATTGATGCGCTGGAGCCGGCCCTTGCCGCCCTTGCCGGCGGAAAATCCCTGGCCAACGCCGCCGCCGTTGCCCGCCAGGGTGCCGATGCCACGGCCTACATGACGCGCGCCGGAGCCGGGCGCTCCACCTATGTGTCCTCGGCCAACCTCAAGGGCGTGCCCGATCCGGGTGCCTTGGCCGTGGCGCGCCTGCTGGAAGGGCTGGCCTGACGATGCGAACTGAGAATATAAACCTTCAATAGGCTTTTAAACGCATTTAGAGCGCCCTACAGCGTGTTTCTGGCCCGGGGAGCTAGGGTGGTGGCCCAGAGCAGCAGATTCCCGCCCACGAGCCTGCTGGATGCCTTGGGATAAATTTCAACTTAAAGTATTAAATTCCTAACAATATTATCTGCAGTAGGCTTGACTATGTTCCTGTTTTGTTCTTTCATGGATTCATGCAAACCGCCTTTGACTTCCAGCAAGCCGCCGACCTGCGATCCATCCGGGATCGTCTCACCGCGCATTTCGGTAAAATCCGGGTTGAAAACCGGCCTGATCCGGTCAGCCAGTTCGCGGGCTCTATTCTCGGCAGCCGTACCCGCGATGAAATATCTTTGAACGCCTTTGCGCGTCTCATGACGCATTTCCGAAGAAACTGGAATGCCATGGCCGATGCGCCAGAAGCTGACATTGAAGGCCTTGTCTGGGATGTCACCTATCCTGAAAAGAAGGCTGTATATCTTAAAAGGGCCCTGCGGATCATTCGTGCAAGTTCCGGCGGGATCAATCTCGATTTTCTTGCCGATTGGGACGTGGAACAGGCGCTGTGCTGGCTTGAGCGGATTGAAGGTGTCGGCCGCAAGACGTCTGCAGCAACGTTGAATTTCAGTTCTTTGCGCGGCCGCGCTTTCGTCGTTGATACCCATGTCCTGCGTATTCTGCAGCGGTTTGGTTTCGTCGGCGCAAATGCATCACCCGAGGATGCTTATGATGCCGTGATGGCAGGGGCGGATGATTGCGATGCGGACGATCTCTTTGAGATGCACTGGCAAATGAAAAGCTTGGGCCAAACTGTCTGCACCCATGCGCAGGCCCGCTGCGCGTCCTGCCCGCTTTCGGACATCTGTTTGCAGCGCCTGGAAGCTGACGCGGTTATGGCGCTGCCGGCTCCCGCCTGCGTCGCGTGAGATGCCAAGCCCATGCGCGCCGAAAAGATAGCGGCCCTCCGGGCCTCCCTCGCCAGGCCGGGATTGGAGGAAGCTTCCATCCGCGTTCCGCTCGGCCACGCCGCCGCCGATCTCTGCCTGAAGGGCGGGCTTGAGCGCGGCGTGCTGCATGAGGTTTTCGCAGAGCTCGGCCATGAAGCGGCGGCAACCGGTTTTGTGGCGGGCCTCGCCGCTCGCCTGGCCGCGCGCAAACGCCTGTTGTGGATCCGCCAGGATTTTTCCGCCCTCGAATTCGGCGAGCTTTCGGCAACCGGCTTTCTTGAATTTGGAATTGATCCGGAGCGCCTGCTGCTACTCTGCGTGGCCGATGCGGCCGATGCGCTTCGCGCCGCACATGATGCGCTCTCCTGTGCGGCGCTGGGCGCCGTCGTCATCGAGATTCCGGGCGAACCAAAAATTCTTAATCTGATGGCAAGCCGCCGGCTGACGCTCGCCTGCGCGCAAAAAACCGTCACCGCTTTTCTCCTGCGCTTCAATGCGGAGCCCGAGGCCAGCACGGCGGAAACCCGCTGGCTGGTGCGCGCCGCCGCATCGCCGCCGCAGGCGGAAAATTGGGGCCATTCGGTTTTTGAAGCAGGCCTCGTCCGCAACCGGCATGGGCGGACGGGAGAGTGGGTCATGGAGTGGAGTTGTGATGAGGGTCTCTTCAGGCAGGCGCATCGTGGCGCTGTGGTTTCCGCGCCTTGCGACCGACCGGCTGCAGCGGCGGGCTAAGCCGCCGCCTTCTGACGCGCCGCCCCTGGTGGTCGTGGCCAAGGTGGACAATGCGCTGCGCCTCTCCGCCGTGGACCGCAAGGCCACCGCGCTGGGTCTTGCCATTGGCCAGCCGCTGGCCAATGCCCGCGCCATGCTGCCGGCGCTGAAGGTCGTGGCGGCCAACGAACCCGATGATCTGAAGCTCCTCACCCGCATCGCCGACTGGTGCGACCGCTTCACGCCCCATGTGGCGCTCGATGGCCCGCGCGGGCTTCTGCTGGATGTGACCGGTGCGTCCCATCTCTTTGGCGGCGAACAGGCGCTGCTCAACAAAATCCTTGAAAGCCTGCGGGCCCAGGGCTTTGCCGTGCGCGGCGCCATGGCCGGAACCGCAATCGCAGCCCGCGCCTTCGCCCGCTACCGCGATGGCGCCGTCATAGAACCTGGCGAAGAAGCCGAGATGATAGCGCCGCTTCCCGTCGCGGCCCTCAACCTTGATCACATCACCACCCATGCCTTCCGCCGCGCCGGCCTCAAGACCGTGGGGCAGGTGGCCAGCCGCAAACGCGCCGAGCTGACGGCGCGCTTTGGCGCAAGCATGGTCGCAACCCTCGATCAGGCCCTGGGCCATGGCGCACAGCCGCTCTCGCCGCGCCTGCCGCTGCCCGATTACTGGAAGGAGCAGGGCTTTGCCGAACCCGTCGCCACGGAAGAGGTGATCCGCGCCACGCTCAAAACCCTCGCCTCCGCTTTGTCGAAAGTGTTGGAGCAGCGCGGCGAAGGGGCGCGCCGTCTCGAAGCCGTGTTCTTCCGCGCCGATGGTGCCGTGCGCCGCCTCGCCATTGACATGGGTGTATCCACCCGCGCGCCCGCGGTTATCGAGCGGCTCTTCCGCGAAAAGCTGGATACGCTTGCCGATCCGCTCGATCCCGGTTTCGGTTTCGATCTCATCCGGCTGTCCGCCAGCCGGGTGGAACGCGCCCCCTGCGAAGTGGCCGATTTTGATGCCAGCATCAACGAGAAGGCCGACATCGGCTTTCTGGTGGATCGCCTCGCCACGCGCTTTGGCAGCCGGCGCATTCTCGCCTTCCAGCCCAATGACACCCATATTCCCGAAGCGGCCTGGGCCGCCGTGCCCGCGCAATATGTGCAAGCCTCAAAACTGCCGTGGAAAAAAATCCGTGAGCCCGGGGATGCCCCGCGCCGCCCGCTGCGCCTCTTTGCGCGGCCTGAACCTGTAACCCTTCTGACAACACTGGAAGGTGCGCAACATCTGCGCTGGCGCAAGGTGCAGCATGCTGTGGCGCAGTGTGAAGGCCCCGAGCGCATCGCCATGGAATGGTGGCGTCATGAAACGCCGCAGCCCACGCGCGATTACTTCCGTGTGGAAGATGGCGAAGGCCGACGCTACTGGCTTTACCGTGCGGGTGTCCCCCCGCAATGGTTCCTCCATGGGGTTTTCGCATGAATGCCTATGCGGAAATCGCCGTGACGACGAATTACTCGTTCCTGCGCGGTGCCTCCCATCCCGGAGAACTGGTGCAGAGGGCGGCAGACCTTCGCCATGCCGCCATCGGCATGGCCGACCGCAACACCCTGGCCGGCATCGTGCGCGCCTATGCGGCTTTGCAGGCGGTCAAAGAAAACAAGCCCAAGCTGCTCGTCGGCGCACGCCTTGTCTTCGTCGATGGCACCCCCGACATTCTAGCTTACCCCACGGACCGTGCCGCCTATGGCCGCCTCTGCCGGCTGCTGAGTGCGGGAAAACTGCGCGCCCCCAAAGGCGAATGCCATCTTGCTCTCGATGATCTTCTAAAATGGCAGGAGGGCTTGCTCCTGGCGGTGATGGCGCCCCATCCCAGCCAGAAGGAGAGGGTAGACGAACCCCCCCAAAATTTCTGGAACAAAAACCTTGCTAAGAAAGATGAGGAGGTGGGCGAACTGCCGGATGAAATACATGCCAGCGCTCCACAAGTAAGTTTCAGGGAAATCCAATCGCTTCTAGAAAACCTGCTCCGCGCCGCACCCGGCAGGGTTTGGCTCGGGGTCTCCATGCCGCATAAAGGCGATGACCGCCGCCGCCTGGGAGAATGGCAGCGCGTTGCGCACGCCGCAAAGGTGCCGCTGCTGGCCACCAATGATGTTCTCTACCATTGTCCTAAACGGCGCGAATTGCAGGATGTCGTCACCTGCATCCGCGAGCATGTCACCCTGAATGAGGCGGGCTGGCGTCTCGAAGCCAATGCTGAACGTCATCTGAAATCGTCGGATGAAATGGCAAAGCTTTTTAAGGAAGCGCCAGACGCCATCGCCGAAACCATCCGCTTCGCCAGCCGCATCACCTTCTCTCTCGACCAGCTCAAATACAATTATCCCGACGAGCCCATACCCAAGGGAAAAACCGCACAGGAGCACCTTGAGGAAATTTCCTGGCAAGGAGCAGCTTGGCGCTATAAAGGTGTCATACCTGACAGGGTGCGTGCCACACTGGAAAAGGAACTGGCGCTCATCGCCAGGATGGACATCGCGCCTTATTTCCTGACGGTCCATGACATCGTGAGTTATGCGAAGGGCGAGGGCATCCTCTGCCAGGGGCGGGGCTCGGCGGCCAATTCCGCCGTCTGCTATGTGCTGGGCATTACCGCCGTCGATCCGATGCAGATTGACCTTCTGTTCGAACGCTTCATCAGCGAGGAGCGCAAGGAGCCGCCCGACATCGACGTCGATTTCGAGCATGAACGGCGCGAGGAAGTCATCCAGCATGTCTACAAGCGTTACGGCCTTCATAACGCGGCGCTGACCGCCACCGTCATCTGCTACCGCCCGCGCAGCGCTATCCGCGAAACCGGAAAAGTATTCGGCCTCACCGAGGACGTGACGGCAAGCCTCGCCAGCGGCGTCTGGGGAAGCTGGGGCAGCGAACTGAAGGACGCCCAGGTCCGGCAGGGCAGGCTCGATCCGGCCAATCCAATGATTGCCCGCGCCGTGGAGGCCGCCAATGAACTCATCGGCTTTCCGCGCCATCTCTCCCAGCATGTCGGCGGCTTCGTGCTCACCCGCGACCGGCTCGACGAGATCGTGCCGGTGGGGCCTGCAACGATGGAGGACCGCCATTTCATCGAATGGGACAAGGAAGACATCGATACCCTGCGCCTGATGAAGGTCGATGTCCTGGCGCTGGGCATGCTCACCTGCATCCGCAAAGCCTTCGACCTCATCCGCATCCACAAGGGCGAGTCATTCGATCTTGCCAATGTGAAACGTGAAATTGAGGAAGTTTACGAAATGCTGCAGAAGGCCGATGCCATCGGTGTGTTCCAGGTTGAAAGCCGGGCCCAGATGAGCATGCTGCCGCGGCTGAAACCTGAGAATTTCTATGACCTCGTCATTGAAGTGGCAATCGTGCGCCCCGGCCCCATCCAGGGCGGCATGGTTCATCCCTATCTCCGTCGGCGCAGCGGTGTTGAGAAGGTCGATTATCCGTCGCCGGCTCCGGAGCATGGTGAAAAGGACGAGCTATTCGACGTGCTCAACAAAACCTTGGGCGTTCCGCTGTTTCAGGAACAGGCCATGAAGCTTGCCATCGTGGCGGCGAAATTCACCCCCGACGAGGCCAATGGCCTGCGCCGCGCCATGGCGACCTTCCGCAATGTCGGCACCATCGATAATTTCAAAGGAAAATTTATAGGCGGCATGGTGAGGCGCGGCTACGAGCAGGAGTTTGCCGAACGCTGCTTCAGGCAGATCGAGGGTTTCGGCTCCTACGGCTTTCCCGAAAGCCATGCCGCAAGCTTCGCCCATCTCGTTTACATCTCCGCCTGGATCAAGAAGTTCCACCCCGATGCCTTCGCCTGCGCCTTGCTGAATTCGCAGCCCATGGGTTTCTATGCGCCCGCCGAAATCGTGCGCGATGCCCGCGAGCACGGCGTCGAGGTGCGCCATGTCGATGTGAATTTCAGCGACTGGGACAATACGCTTGAACCCTGCGAGGGCGGCCTGGCGCTCCGCCTGGGCTTTCGCCAGGTCAGCGGTTTCCGCGAGGAGTGGGCGAAAACGCTGCTTTCCTCCCGCGCCAACGGCTACCGCGCCGTGAGCGAGGTCGCCCGGCGGGTGCGCCTGCCGAAGCGCGCTTTCATCATTCTGGCGGAAGCCGACAGCTTCCAGTCAATCAGCATGGACCGCCGCGAAATCCTCTGGGCGGTGCGCCGCATCGCCGATGATGATGCCTTGCCGCTTTTCGCCGCGCAACATGTCGAAGAGCAGACGGAAGAGGAGATCACGCCCTTGCCGCTGATGCCTCTAAGCGAACACGTTCTTGCCGACTACCAGATGCTGCGCCTGTCGCTCCGCGCCCATCTGATGTTTTTCCTGCGCGGCCTGTTCCGCAGCGAAGGCGTTTGGGATTGCGCTGAAATCTCCGCGGCGAAAGACGGTACGCCCGCTTCCTGTGCCGGCATCGTGCTGGTGCGCCAGATGCCGGGTGATGCCGGCGTCGTCTTCATCACGTTGAGCGACGAGGCGGGCATTGCCAATGTCGTGGTCTGGCCGAAACTGGTTGAAACCTTCCGCCGCGAAATCATGGGCGGCAGGCTTTTGCTGGTCGAGGGCAGGGTGCAGCGCAGCCCGGAAGGCGTTGTCCACCTCGTGGCTGAACGCATCTTCGACCGCTCACACGAACTGGAGCGCCTGTCGGAGGATGTGACCGAGGCGCCGTCTTTCCGTTCGCAGGCCGCAAAACACCGCCACCCCCGCAATGTGCGCACCGTGCCGAAGTCGCGGGATTTCCACTAGGGCGATAGTCTCTACTTCTCCCCGCCGGGGAGAAGGAAAACAGGCTCTAGCCCGCCTCATGCGCGTTGTAGGAAACCCGCCGCCCGCTTCCCGCTTTCACCACATGCATGTCCACGCCGAAGACGGCGCTCAGCGTTTTGTTGTTGAGCGCCCGCGCCATCACGTCATTGGAAACGATGCGGCCCTCATGGACAATGACCACGCGGTCCGCATAGGCCGCGGCCAGGTTCAGGTCATGCAGGATGACAAAGGCGCCCAACTGCGGCGAAAGCAGCTTGCGCACCGCCGACAGCACATTGATCTGGTGCTTGATATCGAGGTTGGATACCGGCTCATCGAGGAACAGGAATTTGGGCTTGTCCGCCTCGCCGGTTTTGAGCTGGCACACCACCCGCGCCAGATGCACCCGCTGCTGCTCGCCGCCCGAAAGCTCCTGGAACAGCCGGTGTTCAAAGCCATTCAAATCGAAGACATGGAGCATTTCCTGAATGATGGCGCGCTTGTCCTGCGCATAGATCCCTTCCGGAAGCCCCAATGAAATCACTTCGTGAACCGTGAAGGGAAACACCAAGCTGGTGGATTGCGAAAGCACCGCGCGGCGGCCCGCAAGCTCCCGGGCGTTCCACTGCTGCAGGCTGCGCCCGTCAAACCAGATCGTCCCGCCCGATGGCTTGAGATTGCCCGTCAGCAATTTGAGCAAGGTACTTTTGCCGGCCCCGTTAGGGCCGATCACCACCGTAAGCTCGTCCGTGCGAAGCTCCAGGTTCATGTCCGATATCACCTGCCGCCGGCCGCGCGCGAAACTCACATCGAAGGCATGAAACATCTCAGGTCTCGATCTTCCGGACATTTGTGAGCAGCATCCAGAGGAACACCGGGCCGCCGAGACAGGCCGTGACAATGCCAATGGGAAGCTCCGCAGGCGCAACTATGGTGCGCGCCACCATGTCTGCGGCAAGCAAAAGAATGGCTCCCAGAAGTGCTGCCGCTGGAATGAGAAAACGGTGACGCGGGCTCATGACGAGCCGCAGAAGATGCGGCACGACAAGGCCGATAAAGCCGATGGCCCCGCTCACCGCAACGGCGGCCCCCGTGAGCAGCGCGGTGGCCACGATGGCCGCCCGCTTCAGGATTTGAACGTTCACGCCCATGTGCCCCGCTTCCGCCTCGCCCAGCGCCAGCCGGTCCAGCCCCCGCGCCAGTATGGGCCAGAGGCACAGCGCGAACAGCATGAAGAGGCTGACACTTCCAGCCTTGGCCCAGGTGGCGCCGCCAAGGCTGCCCAGGCTCCAGAAGGTGAACTCGCGCAACTGCTGTTCCGTGCTCATGAAAATCAGGACGCCGGTTAAGGCCATGGCAATGGCGCCGATGGCAATGCCGCCGAGCAGCATGGTGGCCGTATAGGTGCGGCCATCGCGGGTGGCGATGCTGTAAAGCAGGATGGTGGTGAGCAAGCCGCCGATAAAGGCCGTCACCGGCAAAAGCCGCGTGGCGGTTTCGCCGAAATAATTCTGCCCGAGCACGATGGTGGCAACGGCCGCAAGGACCGATCCCGATGACACGCCGACCAGGCCCGGATCCGCCAGCGGATTGCGAAACAGCCCCTGCAGCACCGCGCCGCTCGCCGCCAGCGAAGCCCCCACCAGCATGGCAAGAAAAGTCCGGGGCAGCCGCACCGACCAGAGAATGACCGTATCGCGCGCCGACGCCTGGTCGCTGCCGAGCAAAATGCCGGGCAGGGAGGAAATGTCGATTTTTACCGCGCCCGTTGCCACCGAGGCCACCGACATCAGGGCCAGAGCGACGATCAGAACCGGAATGAGGATTCTATGCTGCTCCCGCTGCTGCCCTGACAGTTTTTCCATGGCTCCTGTGAACGCTGTCACAAGGCAAGCTCCGGATGAAGCTTGTGCGCAAGTTCGGTGGCAGCCTCCGCCGTATGCGGGCCAAAGCCCAGCAGATACGAGCCGTCCATTTTGAACAGCGCGCCCGCCTTGGCCGCCGGCGAACCGGCAAAGGCGGTGTTGGCGAAAACCTCGCCCGCCTCATGGGAATTGGGGCCGGTGTTCATCATCACGATGGCATCCGGCGGGGTTTCAAGGATTGTTTCGGCGCTGATCGGCTTGTAGCCGGCAAACGAGGTGGCAATGTTCTCTCCGCCGGCAAGGGTGATCATGGTGTCGGCCGCCGTCGTGTGGCCTCCCGCCATGATGCGGTTGTCGGCCAGGCTCAAGACGAACAGAACCTTTGGCCGCTGTTTTACCGTGGCGATTTTTTCGGCGAGCTTGGCAAAGGCCGCATCAATACCGGCATTGAGTTTTTCCGCCTCCGCCGCCTTGTCAAGCAGGGTTCCGAGCAAGCTCACCTTCACTTTGATCCCCTCAATGGTTGGCACATGGGGGATAAGGGCAAAGGGAACGCCCGAGGCCCGAAGCGCATCAAGCACCGCAGGCGGGCCTGAGTCACTGGAAACGCAAATGAGGTCAGGCGCCTGCGATAGTACCCCTTCCGTTGAAAGGGCCCGCATGTAGCCCACATCGATCATGCCCTGCGCCCCGGCAACACCCATGCTCGTCAGGTCAACGGCCACCACATGGCTTTTTTCGCCGAGCGCGAAAACGATTTCGGTAATGGCGCTGCCGATGGTCACGATGCGCTTGGGTGCCGTGACGGAAACCGAAACGTTTCCCGCATCGGTGATAGTCCCGGCACGGGTGGTGTGGCTGAGGCTGCCAAGCAGCGCCAGAGAACCCAAAACTGTGCTCCGGCGTGACAGTTTGAAAACGGCCGCGTTGCGCATCTGCATCGTAATACCTTCTGCTATTTGTTGAGAATAAGCCCGCCCGAGCGCGTGATCCGCAGCCGGTACTCGGCGCCCTGGTGCTCGATCAGGATTTCACTTTGGCCCTGGAACAGGTCGGTGCTCGTGTAATGCGACGAAGGCTGGGCCTTGGGCGCCAGGCGCAAGGGCTCGCGCTCCTTGGGCGGGGGAAGGTCTGAAAGGGTGTCTGTCTTGCTCGTCATTGTTCGCAGTCCGTGAGAGTACGGAACATGGCGATCAGCTAGTCCCCTCAGATTTGAATGATTCAAATATATGATATTGTTTGATTTAATAGTTGACTAATTAAGTCGGTTATCCCTAAGTGTCAAGCAGCTTCATGAGTCTTGAGCGATCATGAAGACCAGCCAGCTACGTGGGAATGTGCTCTCGCAGTTCCCGCCCGCCAGCCCATAACCAACAAGAAAAGAGGGCTGGCACTATGCGTAATCATGCGATTCTAAGGACCCTGCTTGCAGGCTCCGCACTCCTGGCGCTGTCAAGCGCCGCGGGTGCCCAGGAAGAAACCAAACTTGATCTCATCACCGTCATCATTTCCAAGGTGAAGCAATCCCTGGCAGATGCCGTGGGCGGCGTGAGCGTTGCCACCCGGAAGGACCTTGAGCAGCACGGCAGTTCAAGCGTCAGCGATGTTCTGGCTCCGATGCCCGGTGTCAGCACCGAAGAAAACGCCAATGACCCCGCCCAGGCGGTAAACGTGCGCGGCCTTCAGGATTTTGGCCGTGTGGCCGTCACCATCGACGGCGCCCGCCAGAACTTCCAGCGCACCGGCCACAACGCCGATGGCATGTTTTATTTCGAACCGGAAATGATGCAGCAGGTGACCGTCACCCGCGGCCCCGTGGCCAACGTCTATGGCTCCGGCGCCATTGGCGGCGTCGTGTCCTTCGAGACCATCGATTCCCTCTCCTTCCTCCGGGAAGGCGAGAATATCGCCGTGCAGGAAAGGCTCCGCTACAGCACCAATGGCGACGGCCTGTTGTCGGGCACCACCGGGGCAGCCCGCCTCGGCGAATTTGGCGGGCTGCTCGGCAGCTTCGTCTACCGCGACTCCGATGACTACGAGGATGGCGACGGCAATGTTGTCGCCGACAGTAACCGTGAAATTCAGGCGGGGCTTGTAAAGGCAACCCTTACCCCCGCTGACGGCCAGCGCCTCGACGTGAGCTACCTCGTGAACAACGATGATTTTGCAAACGGCACGGCCACCAGCCGCTATGGCAATGAAGTGAAGGCCGAGACCCTTGCCGCGAAATACCAGATCGACGCGCCAAGCAATGATCTCATTGAACTGACCGCCAGCGCCTATTGGACCGGCACGCATCAGGACCAGGAAAGACTTACAGCACCAGTATCGAGTCCTGGCCTGATAGGCTTGCACCGCACCTTTGATATCGATACCTATGGCACTGACGTTTTCAATACGTCGCGCTTTGAAACCGGCGGCCTCAGGCACAGTCTCACCATTGGCGCTGATATTTTTCAGGACAAGGTGGAAGTCGTGGACCCGATCAGCACCGCCGACCTGTTCACCCCCTCGGGCAAGAGGACGGCTGGCGGCGCTTTCGTGCAGGACCAGATTGAGATCGGCTCCATGCTGGAATTTATCGTCGCCGGCCGCTTTGATGCCTATGAGCTTAAAGGCGACACGGTCGACAGCAGCGGCGAAAACTTCTCGCCCAAGGCAACGGTGGTGTTGAAGCCCTTTGCCGAAACGAGCCTGAGCGGATTGAAGTTTTACGGAACCTATGCCGAGGGCTACCGTGCGCCCTCGGTCACTGAAACCATGATTGGCGGCTTCCATCCGTTCCCGGCCAATTTCGAGTTCCTGCCAAACCCCGATCTGGTTCCCGAAACCGCCCAGAACTTCGAGGCAGGCCTGACCGGCGCTTTTGAGAATGTCTTCCAGGATGAAGACCAGCTCACCTTCCGCGCCGGCGCCTTCCGCAACAAGGTGAAGGACTACATAGGCGCGGCGTTTCTTGATCCCAATGGCGACAGCCCTCCGCCAGGTAACAACTATTCCGATGACACCTACCAGTATGTCAATATAGCCGAGGCCCTTCTCTGGGGCGTGGAACTCGAAGCGGGCTATGACGCGGGCTGGATGTTTGCCGGCGTTGCCGGCAGCATCATCCGCGGCGACGACGAGTCTGCCGACACGCCGCTGGCCACCGTGCCCGCCGACAAGCTGGTGACCACCCTGGGTTTCCGTTTCTTCGATGAAAAGGCGACTATCGGCGCGCGCTGGTTCGCCGTTGCCGAGCAGGACCGGGTTCCGGCCGGCTCGCCCACCAGCGAAGCCTACAACCTCGTCAATCTCTTCGGTTCCTATGAATTGAATGAGTACCTGTCCCTGGCGGTGAATGCCGACAACGTGTTCAACGAGGACTACCGGGCCTACATGAACGGCACCGATTCACCGGGACGCTCCTTCATGTTCACCGTCACCGGACGTCTCGGGGGCTAGCAGCGCATGGAGCTGACAGGCCCGGTCCAGCTTGTGCAGGGAAGCGAGATAGATTTTATCTCGCTTTTTCTGCAATCGGGGCCCGTTGTCAAAACGGTGATGATCGGGCTCATGCTGGCCTCGGTCATCTGCTGGGCCATCATCCTTGAAAAGACCCTGTCCCTGTGGTGGGCCGGGCGGGCCGACCGCAAGTTCCTGCAACGCTTTCGCGCCGGCATCAAGCAGCCCAACGGCAAGAGCGCCGCGGGCAGGCTGCTGGCCAATCTGCTGATGGAGTTTTCCAGGGCCGAACCCAATGGCGGCTTGCGCGACCAGATCACCAGCCGTATCGCCCTTGAACTCGGCGATGTCTCGCGCCGCCGTGAAGCCGGATTGTCCGTGCTTGCAACCGTGGCCTCCACCGCGCCCTTCGTCGGCCTGTTCGGCACCGTATGGGGCATCATCAACAGTTTTGCCGCCATTGCCGACAGCAAGAACACCAGTCTTGCCGTCGTGGCGCCCGGCATTGCCGAGGCCTTGCTGGCCACCGCCATGGGGCTGCTCGCGGCCATTCCGGCGGCGGTGTTCTATAACCGCCTCAACCTCACGGTGACCGGATCGCTGCAAACCCTTGAGGCTCTCGGCCACGAAGTGCTGATCCGCGCGGCCCGCCAGCAGCCCCTGGATTCAAAGTCATGAAGGCGGTAAACCACAGTTCCGGGCTGGGCAACGGTTTCCTGCCGCGCCGCGCCCAGCTTTCCAGCGAAATCAATGTGACGCCTTTTGTGGATGTCATGCTGGTGCTGCTGATCATCTTCATGGTGGCGGCACCCTTGATGACCGTTGGCCTTCCGGTCGATCTGCCGCAAGCCTCCCTGAACGAACTTGAGCAGGAGACCGAACCGCTCAATGTGATTATAGCGCCAGGTGGTGTTATCCATCTCGGCGAAACTGAACTTACCAGAGACACTCTGTCGGCAACCCTTGCCGGCATGGGCGAAGAGGCGCGCCAGCAGCGGGTGCGCATCAGGGCCGACCGCACCGTGACCTATGAAGACATCATGTTCGTCATGAGCACCCTTAGCGAGAATGGCTTCACGCGCATTGGCCTGATGGCGACACCGAAAACCGAAGGCGCCGCCCCATGATTTCCATCCGCGGCATCGTAATGTCTTTGGCCATGCATGGGGTTGCGGCAGCACTTATCTCCGCCAGCGCGGCAATCCAGCCGGAGATGCCCGTTGAGGATGTGGCGGCCATTCCCGTTGAACTTGTCCTTGAAATGGAATCGGCTCCTGTCACACCTTCCGAACCAGTTGAAGAAATTGCCGAGACACCCGTTGTCGAGGCCCCTGTAGAAGAAGTTGTCGAAGCGCCAGTCGTTGAAACTCCTGTGCAGGAAGTTGTCGAAGCGCCTGTCATTGAGCCACCAGTAAAGGAAGTTGTCGAAGAACCCGTAACCGAACCGCCTGTGCAAGAAGTTGTTGAAACGCCGGTCGTCGAACCTCCCGCACAGGAGGTCGTTGTGGCTCCTGTCGTTGAAAAGCCGGAACCAGAAGTTGTTGAAACACCTGTTCCGGAGGCAGTCACGCCGGCGCCTGAAGCCAGGCCGGAACCGCTTGAAACCGCATCCCTGAAGCCCCCCGAGGCTCTTCCCGAGCCCGAGCCCACGCCCGCACCGGAGCCGGAGCTTGTGACCGAGCGGGAGATGCCAGTGCTGGTGCCGCCTGTTCTTGAGGAAAAGCCAAAGCTCGCGGAATTGCCAGTTGCGGAAATCAAACCGGAAACTGCGGAACAGCCGGTTGTTGAGCACAAGCCGAAACCTGCTGAGCAGCCCGTTGCAAAGATGGTGCAACCGGAAAAAGCCGTTCAGAAAATTCAGAAGGCCGAAAAGCCGGAAGAGCCAAAGCTCAGGAAAACGGCGAAAAAGAATTTGAATGTCAGTAAGAAAAAGCAGGTTGCGGCACTCGCCGCGGGCAAGGGCTCCGTCGGCAAGCAGCGTTCAACCGATGGCCGCGCGGCTGAGCAGAGCTACAACAGCAAGGTTCTGGCCCGGCTGCGCGCCGCCAAGAAATATCCTGCCGACGCGCGCGGCAAGGGCATTGAAGGCACTGCTGTCCTGTCTTTCACCATTTCATCATCGGGGAGGCTGACCGCGGCCCGTGTCGTGAAGGGGGCAGGGCACCCCCTTCTCGACAGCGCGGTGCTTTCCATGGCCCGCAATGCCGCGCCGTTTCCGCCCTTTCCGAGTTCGATTTCGAAAAACCAATTGACTTTCAGCGTTCCCGTGCAATTCAAGATCAACTGAGCAAGGAGAGACTTCCATGAACTATATCGCAATGAACCGCTTCGAAGTGGCAAAGGAAAATGCCGCGGCCTTTGAAGCCCTGTGGCTGAACCGCGAAAGCTATCTCGACGAGATGGCGGGGTTCATTTCCTTCAGTCTGCTGCGCGGGCCGGAAAAGGACGATCAGATTCTCTACTCGTCGCATACGGTCTGGGCCACCAAGGCGGACTTCGAGGCATGGACAAAATCGGAAGCCTTCCGCAAGGCCCATGCCCGCGCCGGCAAGGGCGGCCCCCACCTGTTTATCGGCCATCCGCGCTTTGAAGGCTTTGAAGCCATTCAGACAACCCTGCCGGCCGGAGCCCGTGCAGCATGAATGTCGCGGTAACGGTCGATAAGGATGTGGCGGCGCGCATTGACGCGGCGCTTCTGGAAAAACCCGATGGAATTCTGGAAATGGTAGCCGGAAAATGCGAGGCCAGCCTGTGGCAGGTGTTTGAGCGCCTGCCGGCGGGACAGGCTGTCGCCGTTGCCGGCGACAGGTTTGAAGAGCTGTGGGCCGGCCTGACCGCCTGGGGCACCGTGCTCTTCATCGTCCATACGGAGGATATCGTGCTGGAATGCGAAGGCGCGCTGCCGCCCGGCACATCATCCCACGGCTATTTCAATATCCACGGCGACAGCCCCATCGGCGGCCACATCAAGGCCAGCAATTGCGCCCGCATCGTTTTCGTCGACCGCGCCTTCCATGG
>Ga0307505_10001765_pt1 | contig 16483 bp, 13 predicted proteins | sample 23_S_MG_FD_202183 | JGI IMG/M metagenome (GOLD analysis project Ga0307505, IMG submission 202183) | Soil microbial communities from Populus trichocarpa stands in riparian zone in the Pacific Northwest, United States - 23_S | ecosystem: Environmental > Terrestrial > Soil > Riparian zone > Trees...
TGGTCAGCCCATTCTTCGGCGGTGATCTCATGGACTTCGCCATCGGGCAGGGTGCTTTCACTTCGACACCTCTTCAAGTGGCGGTCTCATATGCGATCCTGGCGAACGGTGGCACCGTCATGGAGCCCCGAGTGGTCGACCGGGTCGAAGACAGCAGCGGGGAGCTCGTTGAAGACGTCGAATCCCCGGTCGTCGGCACCGTGGACATGGCGGAGTCGACCCGATTGGACCTGCTCAGGGATCTCAACCGGGTCGTCACGACCGGTACGGCGGCGCAGGCCTTCTCGGAGTTTGGTGACGGTCTGGAGCTGGTCGGTGGCAAGACCGGCACTGCAGAGTCGACGGCGACCCGGGACAACCATGCCTGGTTCGTCGGGGTCGCTCCGATCGACGACCCTCAATACGTCGTGGCCGTCGTCATCGAAGAAGGCGGTTCCGGTGGTGCGGTCGCCGCCCCGGTGGCCCGGCACATCCTCCAGTACCTGATGGATAACGAGCCCACACCGATCGTCGCCGGTGAGGTGGCCGACTGATGACTGCCGTGCTCAATCGGATCCGCGAGGTCGGCGTCGTGCGCCGGAACAACCGCACCGACTGGATGCTGTTTGGAACGACCCTCGCCCTCTCGGCATTCGGGCTGCTGATGATCTACTCGGCCACCAGGGGATCGGGCACATTCTCGATGGAGCGGCAGATGATCTTCGTCGCCGCGGGTCTGATCATCTTCCTGGTCACCTCCAACATCGACTACCGGGAGTACCGGGGGATTGTGCCGGCGGCCTCGGTGATCATCTTGATGTTGCTGGTGGCGGTGTTCTTCTTCCCGGCGATCAACGACGTCAATCGCTGGATTCCGCTGGGCTTCTTCAACCTGCAGCCGGCCGAGTTCGCCAAGGTCGTGGTGATAGTCGCCTTGGCGACGCTGCTCGCTCCTCCCGCATCTCGCGACGAGCTGACCGGACCGCGCAGCCTGAGCTGGGCGAAGATCGGGCAGGCGTGCCTACTGGTGGCCGTACCCGGTTATCTCATCCTCCGCGAGCCGGACCTGGGTACCGCGTTGGTTTTCGGGTTCATCCTCTTCACTATGTTGTTCATCGCCGGCGCGAGCTGGCGGCAGATGGCTGTGTTGGCCACCGTCGTCGGGGTCGGCATCGCCGCCGTCCTCCGGTTCGAGCTCCTCAGCGAGTACCAGATGAACCGCATTCTCGTCTTGCTCGATTCCACGATCGACCCACAGGGCATTGGTTACCAGCTGCAGCAGTCGAAAAGTGCCATCGGATCGGGCCAGCTCCTCGGCAAGGGGTTGTTCGCAGAAGACTCGTTCACCGCTTTCCAGTATGTGCCGGAGCAGGAAACCGACTTCATCTTCACCGCCGTGGCCGAGCAGCTCGGTCTCCTCGGCGGGCTGCTGGTGATCCTTGCCTTCGCGGTCATCGTGTGGCGTCTCTTGGTTATCGCGAGGAACTCCCGCGACAGGTACGGGGCACTCATCGCCGCCGGCATCGCCTCGATGATCGTGTTCCATGCATTCGTGAACATCGGGATGACCATCGGGATCATGCCGGTGACCGGTCTGCCGCTCCCGTTCCTCAGCCTGGGCGGATCGTTCTACATGTCCATGACCCTGGCCCTGGGCATCGCCAACTCCATCTGGCTGATGCGCACCCCGGTCCCGGGTGAGAACCAGCTCACCTGACCTCCCGCCAGCGCCTCGAACCTAAGGTTCTACGTGCCATATATGGGACCTATCCGCTGATCTACGTGCGTAGCCCCTCGACTTGCGATCGAACATCAGCTGATTGGTGCCATATGCGGGCCGAGGAACCTTAGGTTCGCAAGTGGGGGTAGCCTCGCTCGGGTGTATCGCAGGAGCAATGAGGGGTGGGTCGAGGTCATCTGCGGTCCCATGTTCAGCGGGAAGAGCGAGGAGCTGATCCGACGGGTCACCCGCTCGAAGATCGCACGGATCCCGGTTCAGGTGTTCAAGCCCGTTCTAGACACTCGTTACGCCGAAACCCAGGTCGTCTCCCATTCGGAGTGGAAGATCGAGGCGCAACCGGTTGCCAACTCGACCGACATGGTTCGTGCCGTCTCAGACCAGACCAGGGTGATCGGGATCGACGAGGGCCAGTTCTTCGACGAAGGACTGGTCGAGGTCGTCGACAACCTGGCAGCCACGGGCAAACAAGTGATCGTGGCTGGGCTCGACACCGACTATCTGCGGCGTCCATTCGAGCCCATCCCATCGATGTGCGATCGCGCCGAGTACGTCACCAAGATGCTCGCCGTTTGTCACCGATGTGGCGGCCCTGCCCTCTACACCCAGAGGATCGTTCGCTCCGACGCACTGGTCGTTCTCGGGGCCCAGGACTCCTACGAAGCCCGCTGTCGCATGTGTTACGACCCCTCCGAGCCGGAGCAGCCGGAGCTCGGGCTCGAGGCTGTCTAGTTATTCAACCGGAGTCTGTTAGCCTCTGTGGAGGTCGGGAGGCGTATCGAGCTCCCATCTCGGCGCCACCGCTTTCGACTTTTTCGGTCGTGATCCCACCAGGGAAATAACGGGACTTCACGGCCTTACACATGTCAGAGGAGTGAAAACAAATGGCTCTATTCCGCCGGAAGGGCCCAGAGATCGTCCGCAAGTCCGATGCGGGCGGCACCGTCGAAGAGATGAAGACGGTCACCGTCAAAGGCCAAAAGGTCGAGGTGAGGCGGGTTGCTGCGCCCGCGTCGACAAAGCCGAAACAGGACAAACGACGCAAGTCGACCAACAAGGGCAAGCAACAGTCGTCTACGAAGTCTCGTAACGATCTCTCCACCTCGAGGACTCGCTCCCGCCGCCCTGTCGACGACGAGATAATCGTCCCCATCGAGTCGGCGCGGAAGCAGATGCTGGTCAGCGCCAACAGTCAACAAACCCAGATCGTCATCCTGGAGGGGCCGGTCCTCGTGGAGCACTACGTCGCCAAAGACGACTCCAACTCGATGGCGGGCAACATCTACCTGGCTGTCGCACGCAATGTGCTCCCGGGCATGGAGGCAGCTTTCCTCGATTTCGGTGCCTCCAAGAACGGTGTTCTCTACGCATCCGACGTGTCCACATCGGGACGACGCAACGGTGGCCGCAACAGCAAGCGAATCGAAGACGTCCTCAAAGAGGGGGACAAGGTCCTCGTCCAGGTGACGAAGGACGCGATGGGGGCAAAAGGGGCCCGGCTCACCGGAATCCCCTCACTACCCGGCCGCTATCTCGTTCTCGTCCCCGACTCGGACAGCATCGGAATCAGCCGCCGTCTGCCCGACGTCGATCGCAACCGTCTCCGGGATGTCATCAACAAGGTGAAGCCCGAAGGTTTCGGGGTGATCGTGCGCACGGCCGCCCTGCACGCATCTGCCGAGGAGTTGGCTGCTGATATCTCCCGTCTCACCAAGCAGTGGGACGCCATCAACGAACAAGCCGAACAGGGCGACGCCCCCCGGCTCATCCATCGCGAGCCGGAGCTCCTGATCAAGGTGATAAGGGAGCACTTCACAGCAGACTTCCGCAAGCTGATGATCGACGACAAGTCCGCCCACGACACCGTCATCAACTACCTGCAGTCGACTGCCCCCGATCTGGTGAGCAAGGTCCACGTCTACGAGGACGAGATCCCGCTCTTCGACCGTTATCACGTCGACGACCAGTTGAAGAAGGCTCTCGACCGCAAGGTGTTTCTGCCATCGGGTGGCCACCTGGTCATCGATCGCACCGAGGCACTCACGGTGATCGACGTCAACACGGGCAAGTTCGTCGGCTCCAGCAACCTCGAGGAGACAGTGCTGCAGAACAATCTCGAGGCGGCCGAGGAGATCGGGCGTCAACTCCGTCTCCGCGACATCGGCGGGATCATCGTCATCGACTTCATCGACATGGAGTCGATCGAGAACCAGCAGAAGGTGCTGCGCCGGCTCAAGGAGACTCTGGCCAAGGACAAGACCCGCACTCAGGTCTTCGACGTGTCCCATCTCGGCCTGGTCGAGATGACCAGGAAGAACGTGTCCGCGGGCCTGCTCGAACAGTTCTCCCACAAGTGCGAGCACTGCTCGGGCCGTGGCGTGATCATCGAAGAGGCCTTCCGGCCCGCCCCTTCTCCCGCCGAGGTTGTGGCGGCGGAGATCGAGGCCTGAAATATCGGGCTTTGCCGAGGCTTTCGAAGTAGTTACCATCTGATCCGGTTTCCCCCCTTTCCCAGAGAGGTTTTCCCATGTACGCCATCATCCGCGCCGGTGGCAAGCAGGCCAAGGTCCAGTCCGGCGACGTGCTCGACATCGAGCGTGTCAAGGGCGACGACGACAAGCTCACATTCGAGCCTCTGCTCGTGGTCGACGACGACGGCAACGCCGTGTCAGACCGTGCCGCACTTGCCAAAGCATCGGTGACAGCCAAGGTGCTCGGAGAGTCTGCCGGGCCCAAGGTCGACATCTTCAAGTACAAGAACAAATCTGGCTACTCGCGACGCCAGGGTCACCGTCAGAAGTACACGCGCATCGAGATCACCGGGATCAAGCTCCCGGCAGCAGCCAAGAAGGCCGCGGCGAAGAAAAAAGAAGAAGCCGCAGCCTCGGAAGAGGAGTAGAGATGTCCAAGACAAAAGCAGGCGGCTCATCCAAGAACGGCCGTGACTCCAAGGCCCAGCGCCTCGGTGCCAAGGTGTTCGATGGCGAATTCGTCAATGCCGGGTCGATCATCGTCCGCCAGCGTGGAACGAGGATCCATCCTGGTGACAATGTCGGTCGTGGTAGCGACGACACACTGTTCGCCACCGCGCCAGGCACCGTCAAGTACGCCGTCCGCAACAACCGCCGCCAAGTCTCCGTCATCGGCGAATAGCAGCGCCTTCCGGTCATGTTCGTCGACCGGGTCCGTGTCAGTCTGCGCGCCGGCAACGGCGGAGCCGGGGTGGCCGCATTCCAGAGATCCAAGGGTCGCCCTAAAGGCCGTCCCATCGGTGGCAACGGTGGTCCTGGCGGATCGGTGATCCTCAGGGCCGATCCTTCGGTTGCCACGCTGCTCCGATACCAGCGAAACCCTCACCACGCTGCTGGTGGCGGTACCCACGGCGAGGGTGATCTCCGACACGGAAAGGGCGGGGACGACATCGTCCTCGAGGTCCCTCTCGGCACCATGGTCTACGACGATGCCGGTGTGCTGATCGCCGACTTGGCGGAAGCGGGCCAAGAGGTCGTCGCGGTCAGAGGGGGTCGGGGCGGTCTCGGCAACGCGGCGTTCATCAGCCCGGCAAATCGCGCGCCGGCGATGGCTGAGCAGGGGGAATATGGCCGCGCGGAGTGGTTCACCCTCGAGATGAAGTTGCTGGCCGACGCCGCCCTCATCGGATTCCCCAATGCCGGCAAGTCGACGTTCATCTCCAAGGTGTCGGCTGCCAAACCCAAGATCGCCGACTACCCATTCACAACGCTCGAGCCCAATCTCGGCGTGGTCAGCTTCGATGGCCGCGAGTTCGTTCTCGCGGACATCCCCGGGCTCATCGAAGGCGCGGCCGAGGGCAGGGGGCTCGGCCATGAGTTCCTTCGCCACACCGAGCGAGCCCGGGTGCTGGTCATCCTCCTCGACCCGGCGGAGACACAGACCGACTCCCCCGAGGAGCAGTTGGAGATCCTCCGCCACGAGATCACCAGTTACTCGGCCGAACTGGGGAGACGGCCCGCACTGGTGCTGATGGGCAAGAGTGATCTCGAAGGTGCCCTCGAGGCTGCGGAGCGATTGGGAGCGATGCCGGTGTCGTCGGTGACCGGTGACGGCGTGCGCGACGCCCTCCACAGCATTGCCGACCTCGTGGAGCAGGCGGAGCGGGAGGCTCCAGAGCGGCGTGGTTTCATCCTGCACCGTCCCCTCGGCCCTACGTTCGGGATCGATCGAGAAGACGACGCCTGGAGGGTGTCTGGGAGTGCAGTGGAGCGGGCGGTTGGCTTCGCCGATCTCACCCTGGCCGAGGCGGCAGACATGGCCGCCCGGCGTCTCGCCCGGCTCGGGGTCGACGAGGGCCTGCTCGCGGCCGGTGCGGTAGCCGGCGACGAGGTCCGCATCGGCGACCTCGCCTTCGAGTTCACCCCCGACCTCTCCGAGGAGGAGTAGCGAACCGAGGACGCGCCCGTCTAGAAGACGGGTTGGAGTTCTCTACAAGAACTCCCGACCTCTCGAGCGAAGCTCGAGAGGCGACCGCGCTCAGCGGGGCTGCGAACCCTGGGTTCGCTGATAGGCCGTCAGCGGCGCCACAGGTCCCGGGTGAACAGCACCAGGACGGGGAAGATCTCGAGGCGACCGACGATCATCAGGCTGGTCAGCAGCCATTTGGCCAGGGCAGGCAGGTGGGCGTAGTTGGCGGCAGGGCCTACCTCACCTAGCCCGGGTCCGATGTTGCCAAGTGCTGACGCCACCGCTGATGTGGCAGTGACCAGGTCCAACCCTTCTGCGAGGTTGGCATCGATGAAGGCCAACCCAAACGTCGCGGTCATGAACATGAACATGTAGAACAGGAAGAACGACTGCACGGCCTCGATCACCGGCTCGGGGACACGTTGCTTGCCGAAATGGGTGATGAACACACCGCGAGGGTGGACAAGACGCCGCAGGTCGGCGTAGGCGGCTCTCGTGAGCACACCGATCCGAAACGTCTTTATGCCTCCCGCGGTCGAGCCGGCCATGCCACCGAGGAACATGAGACCTACGAGCATGATCAGCAGCGCCGGCCTCCAAGTAGCGAAGTCGGCTGAAGCGAATCCCGTCGTCGTGATGATCGACACAGTGTTGAAAGCGCCATGACGGATGGCGTCGGCCGTGCCGAGATCGGTGAGCAGGCCGCCGGTCACAATGATCACCGCCAACACGGTGATGAAGGTGTAGAGCTTGAACTCGGCGTTGCGCAGATAGCCAAGCGGCTTGTTCCACGCCCGGAAGTGGAGTGCGAACGAGATGCCGGCTGCGAACATGAAAAGTGTGATCACCCATTGGGTGTAGGCAGAGAATCCCGCGATCGAATCGGGCTCGGTGCCGAATCCGCCCGTAGACATCGTGGCCATCGAGTGGATGACGGCTTGGAAGCCATCCATATCACCCATGGCGAGAAGGGCGATCTGAACGAGGGTGAATGCGAAATAGACCAGCCAGAGTCGCTTCGCCGTCTCTTGGAAGCGCGGGGTGAGCCGGTCGGTAGTTGGGCCTGGCGACTCGGCCCGTGCCAACTGCATGCCACCGGTGCCGAGCAATGGGAGGATGGCAACCCCCAGCACTATGACCCCCATCCCCCCGAGCCATTGGGTGAGCCCCCGCCAAAACGAGATTCCGTGGGGAAGAAGACGCGGGTCGGGGAGGATCGAAGCTCCGGTGGTCGTGAACCCCGAGGCTGTCTCGAACACGGCGTCGGTGATCGATGGGATCGCGCCGGTGAGCAGGTAGGGAAGAGCACCGAAGATCGAGAAGACGAACCAGGCCAGGCCGACGGTGGCGAAACCCTGCTTCACGGTGATGGTCTCCGGCCGACGCACGGTGCGTCTCGTTGCGAAGCCGACGATGGAGGTGATCCCGGCCGATACCGCGATCCACAACGCGGTGTCGTACTCGGCGTAGACCGCCGAGACCAATGCCGCCAGCGTCATCGCCACCCCGACGAATATGAGCACCGAACCAAGGACGAAGGCGACCGTCTTTAGAAGGCTGAGCGCGGGCGGTTGGCTTGACCGCTTGGCCCGGGTGGTCATGATGTGAAGATCGTGGAGGACTCGGCGATGTCGCGGGGGAGCGCGAAGAAGATGATGTGATCGCCCGGCCGCACCACGGTGGAGCCGTCGGGCACGAATGTGGTGCCGTTCCTCGAGATGCCTCCGATGATGACCCCCACCGGCAGCTTCAGCTCGAGCAGACTCTTGTTGACGGCCTCGGCACCGTCCTGGACTTCGATCTCGATGGCTTCGGCGTCGGTGTCGGAGAATGTGGCCACCTGCTCCACCCGACCCTGGCGCACGAAGCGGAGGATTGCCGATGCGGCCATCAGTCGCGAGGAGACGGCCGCATCGATGCCCAGGCCGCTGAGAAGACTGACGTAGGCGATCCTGTTGAATCTGGAGATCGCCATGCCGGCGCCACTGGCTTTGGCAACGAGACAAGCCATCAGGTTGACCTCGTCCCATCCGGATAGTGCGAGGACGACGTCCTTCGAGCCGAGGTCGAGCTCTGCGAGCACATCTGGATCGGTCGGATCTCCGTTGATGACGAGGGCGAAGGGGTGTCGGCCGGCGACATAGCGGCAACGGTCGGCGTCTTCGTCCACGATGACCACGGACAGCCCTGCCTCATCCATAACGTCGGCGGTGATCTCGGCCAGCCGGGTGCTCCCGACGATGACTACCCGGTCGATGTGGCGGCGCTTCAACCCGATGAGCCGGGTGCAATCGTCCACACGGTCGACGGTGGTCATGAGGAGAGCGTGGTCTCCGGCCCGAACGAGGGTGTCACCGTGGGCCACGATGGTCCTGCCGTCTCGGACGAGGGCGGCCACCACCCACCCCCACTCTGCTTGACGGACCCGCAGATCCCGCAAAGGCCCAGCTGTGATGGGTGCATCGGGAGCGACCCGCCCTCCAACCATGACGAGCTTCCCTTCGGCGAACTCGATCAGCTCGCTGGCGCCGCCCAGCCCAACGATTCCGACGAGGGCCTCGGCTGCGGTAGCCGAGGGGTCGATGACGAGATCAACACCGAGACGATCGGCGCCTTCGCGAAGCTCTCCGTCCTCGATGCGGGCGATGGTGGTCTTGGCTCCCAATTGGGTGCCGGTGTAACAGGCGAGGATGTTGGCACCGTCCGAGCTGGAGACAGCGATCAGCAGGTCTGTCTCTGAAGCCCCTGCTTCTTCGAGCATGTGAACACTGGCGCCATTGCCGTGGAGGACGAGGGCGTCGATTGATTCCTGAAGCTCGGCGGCGCGCGCCTCATTGTCCTCGATGACGATGACGTCCTGACCGCCAGAGGAGAGACGCTCGGCGAGATAGGAGCCGACCGCTCCGGCGCCCACGATGATTATTCGCATCCAGTGGCCTTGGCTATGCGCACAGACGCTTCAGGCTACCTCTGTCGGGCGCGCTCTTCATGTCGCTTCGGGATCGAGAGGCGTGGCCCGTAGAATGTTCAGGTTGACCCAGGAGATGAATGGAATTCGAAGGACCTGACCGGGTAGCCGACGCTTTGGCGTCGGTCAGCTATCTCGCCGACGCCCGTATCGCACAGGTGGTATTTCTCGCCGAGAAGTTGAGCAAGCCGGTCCTCGTAGAAGGCCCCGCCGGCGTTGGCAAGACTGAGTTGGCCAAGGCGATGGCAGCGGTGACCGGGCGCGACCTCATCCGACTGCAGTGTTATGAGGGGCTTGACGAAGCCAAGGCTCTCTACGAGTGGAACTACAAGAAGCAGCTCCTCAGGATCCAGTCCGACGTCGATCACGACTGGGACACGATAAGTCACGACATCTTCTCCGAGGAGTTCCTCCTCACCCGGCCACTTCTCGCCGCCATACGGTCCACCGAGCCCGTTGTGCTGCTGATCGACGAGGTCGACAGGGTCGAGGTCGAGACCGAAGCTCTCTTGCTGGAGATCCTCTCCGATTTCCAGGTGTCCATTCCCGAGCTGGGCACGATGACGGCCAACACCCAGCCCCTCGTCTTCCTGACATCCAACAACACCCGTGAGCTGAGCGAGGCGCTGAAGCGCCGGTGTCTCTTCCTTCACATCGACTATCCCGATGCCGAACGCGAGCAGCTCATCCTCAGTGCCCGCGTCCCAGGGCTCTCCGACCACCTGGCGGGCCAGGTGGCCAAGGTGGCCCGCTCGATCCGGAGTCTCGACCTGAAGAAGTCGCCGTCTGTCTCGGAGACCATCGACTGGGCCCGGACACTTCTCGCGCTTTCAGTGGAGGAGGTCGACGAGGAGGTGCTGGGCGACACGCTTCATGTCCTTCTGAAGTACCAGGCCGACATCGAGAAGGCGGCGAAAGAGCTCACTTCGTCGTCGACGACTTGATGCTGCCGGTCATCACCGGGTTCATCGATGAGCTCCGTGAGGCTGGTGTCCCGGTTTCGATGGTGGAGTCCATCGACGCGATGAAGGCTGTCGAGGCGATCGACATCGGTCGTAGGGTTGCGCTGCGTGAGACTCTCCGCGCCACCCTGGTCAAGAACCTGCGTCACGAGCGAGCCTTCGACACAGCTTTCGACATCTATTTCTCGACGATCCCGCTGCCGAGTGATGGACATGACGAAAACGGTCCGATGGGTGGTGATCCTGGAGAAACTCCCGGCGGACAAGGTGGTGGCGCCGGTGAGTTCGACCATGAGGCGCTGTTCAACGCGTTGCTCGAGGCGCTGTCGGGAATGGACGCAGAAGCGCTCCGCAAAGGGGTGCGCGACGCCGTCGACCATCTCGCGGGGATGGAGCCTGGCCGTCCCGTGGGTGGGACCTACTACCTGTACCGGACGTTGCGGCGGCTCGACCTCGCGGAGCTGGAAGACCAGCTGCTCCAGGCAATGGCCGGCGACGAGGAACTCTCCGAGCTCGACGAGCGCCTTCTCCGCGAGGAGGTGGAAGCCTTGATCGAGCAGCTCCGCGAAGAGGTGCAAGAGGAGATAAGGCGACGTCTGGTCGCCGACCGTGGTCGGGAGGCTGTGGCCCGGACGCTGCGTCGCCCACTCATAGAGGACATCGATCTCATGCACGCCACGAGCAGCGATCTCGCCGACATGGAGGACGCCATCGGCCCCTTGACCCGCAAGCTGGCGGCCCGTCTCGCCCGGCGACGTAAGAAGCGAACCGGACGTCTCGACTTTCGGCGGACGGTGCGAAAGTCGCTGGCCACGGGTGGCGTGCCCGCCGACCCCCAGTTCAAGCATCCCCGGCCCCATCGGCCCGAGGTCTGGCTGCTGTGCGACATCTCAGGGTCGATGGCCACGTTCTCCCGATTCACCTTGCAATTCACCCATGCCATGTCGACCCACTTCTCCAAGCTGCGCTCTTTTGCGTTCGTGGACACGATCGACGAGGTCACCGACTTTTTCGGCCCTGGCATCGACTTCGGCTCGGCGGTCTCCCGAATCACGACCGAGGCCGAGGTGGTCTGGCTCGACGGACATTCCGACTACGGGAACTCTTTGGAGACGTTCTACAGCCGGTACGGGTCCCAGCTCAGTCCCCGCACCACTGTGATCATCACCGGAGATGCCCGGAACAACTACCGGCCGCCGCGAGACGGCATCCTGGCGGAGGTGGCCAAGGCATCCCGTGCCCTGGTTTGGCTGAATCCGGAGCCAATCGCCTACTGGGACACGGGGGATTCGACGATGTCGCATTACGCGCGGCATTGCACATCGGTCCACGAGGTGAGGACATTGCGCCAGCTCGAGGACTTTGTCGAGACCATCACGCTACCGGCGGGACGAAGTCTCCAGAATGCCTAAACCCGGCCTCCGCAGGTGCCGATACCGGAGATGGCCTCAATGGGGCATCAATACGAGGTGAAAGATATGGGCTCACGCATTCTGATTGTTGAGGACAGCGCGGTCATCCGACGGCTGATCGAGGTCTGTCTACGGGCTGCCGATCTCGAAATCATCACCCGCGACGACGGGCGAACGGGGTTGACAGCAGTTAGTTCGGAATCTCCCGACTTGGTCGTTCTCGACATCGGCCTGCCCGGGATGGACGGATGGGAAGTCCTCGACCGCATCAGGAAGGACCCGACTACCAAGTCGATCCCTGTGGTCGTGCTCACAGCCCACGCCGAAGAGGAGTCGAGACGACGTGCCAACGAGGGCGGCGCCGATGCCTTCGTGACCAAGCCGTTCCAGCCGAACGACTTCCGCTCGACCGTTCTCTCCCTGCTCGAGTAGATACCGCTCCTCTGAACGCCTCTCTGCCAGAGGCTTTGGCCGGGCGCAGTCTCTAACCTCTGGCCGGTGACTACCGAAGCCCTGATTCCCTCGTTCATCGGCGCGCCCGTGCAACGGCGCGAAGACCCGGCGCTCGTGTCGGGGACCGCTCGATACGTCGATGACATAACGCCGACGGGGACGCTCTACCTGGCTGTCGTCCGCTCGCCGTTTGCTCATGCCGACGTCACCGAGATCGACATCTCCTCCGCTGTCGACGCCCCCGGAGTCTGGGCAGTCATCACTCCCGACGATGTCGCCGACGTCGATATGCCTCCCACTCCCCGTCCCGATCGCAACGTCCCTCGTCGTTATCCCCTTGTCCAAGGGCGGGCTCTGATGCCCGGCGACCCCGTCGTGGCGGTGGTGGCTGACAGTGCCGCGGCCGCCCGGGACGCGGCCGATCTGGTCTTCGTCGATTACGACCCACTCGATGTGGTGGGCGACGTGGACGAGGCAATCGACGCCCCCCCAATGCACAGCGGCCTCTCTTCGGAGAGCAACGTCGCCTACGACCGATCCAAGGGCGACCGGGCGGCGTTCGACGCCGTCGACGGCCCCATCAGGTTGAGCGGGACCGTGGATCAGCCCCGCGTCGTGCCGGCTCCCATGGAGAACCGTGTGATCCTCGCCGAGTGGAAGGAAGACGGGTTGACCGTCCACCTGTCCACTCAGGCGCCACACCTGATGCAAGAGCAGATCGCGGCCGACTTCGGTATGGCTCAAGCGGAGGTACGGGTCATCACACCGTTTGTCGGTGGCGGGTTCGGCTGCAAGTTCGACCTAGCCGAAGAGGAGTATCTGGCGATCATCGCGGCCAAGATGACCGGGCGGCCGGTCAAGTGGTCCGAGACGAGGCGAGAGCACATTCTCACCATCGGCCACGGGCGGGCCCAGCGGCACCACTACGAGGTGGTCGCTGACGAGAACGGCAAGATCGAAGCGCTCTGGATAGACAGTCTCATTGACCTGGGATGCCGGCATCGCTATCTCTCGTTCATGGAGATCACCCCGAGGATGGGGACCGGGACCTACGACATCCCTGTCTACGGGTGGAGGATGCGCGGAGTATGGACGAACCGGGCACCCCGAGGCATCTACCGGGGTGCCGGGCGTCCCGAAGCGACCTTGACCATCGAGCGGGTGGTCGACGCGGTGGCCCAGGCAACCGGGATCGACCCCGCCGAGGTGCGCCGTCGCAACTTCATCCAGCCCGACCAGTTCCCCTATGCATCGTCAGGGGGCAAGGAGTTGGGCGGCTATGTGTTCGACACGGGTGAGTACGAGAAGGCGCTCGACGAGTTGCTCCGAGTTGCCGACTACGACGGGCTGCGCCGGGAACAGGAAACAGCCCGCCAAGAAGGGCGGATGCTCGGAGTAGGTATGGCGGCGTATGTGGAGGTCTGCGGGTTCGAGGATTGGGGAGCCGCCCGGATCCAGGTCCATGCCGATGGTTCCGTGACGGTCTACGTCGAGACCCTCGACCAAGGGCAGGGTCACCGCACCTCGTTCGCCCAGCTGGTCGCGGCGGTTCTCGGCCTCGACATCACCAGGGTTCGCATCGAACAGGGGGACACGTCGACCTCGCCGTACGGCTGGGGCACCTCCGGCTCCAGGTCGATCGCTCAAGGCGGCTCCGCCAGTCACGCCGTGGCCCAGAAGGTGGCATCGAAGGCCGCCAAGATCGCCGGCCACCTGCTCGAGGCGGCGGCAGAAGACATCGTCCTCGCCGAGGGCAAGGCAACGGTACGTGGGACCGACGTCAGCGTTTCGTGGGAGGAAATCGTCTCGGCTGCCTTCCGTGGGAACGTCCCTGACGATCTGACACCCGGTTTGGACGAGGAGATCCATCTCAAGTCGGGTGGCCTCAACTATCCCTTCGGCATGCACCTCGCCGTTGTGGAAGTCGACCCCGAGTCGGGCTCGGTGCGCCTCGACCGAATGTGGGCGGTCGACGATGCCGGGGTCATCATCAATCCGATGCTCGCCGACGGACAGCGGCACGGAGGTCTTGCCCAGGGCATCGGCCAGGCGATGTGGGAGAAGGTCGTCTACGACGCCGACGGCAACCTGACCACCAGCTCGTTCGTCGACTACCTGATTCCGACCGCTTCGACCATTCCCAGTTTCGGTCTCGGCGCCACGGTCACCCCGACCCCGACCAACCCGTTGGGGGCCAAGGGGATCGGGGAGGCAGGTGCGATCGGTTCGACCCCGGCAGTCCTCAACGCCGTCTCCGACGCCCTCGGCGGCGCCGACGTCCAGGTCCCCGTCGACCCCGAGCAGATCTGGCAGGCACTCAACGGTGTCTAACCGTTCTGTGCGGGTCCGGTACGCGTGACGCGTGCTAAACCCGCACAGAACGGTCTCGGACCGGTCCCGAAGGGGCGGATCGCTGTCCTCGGGCTCATCACGATCGCTGCCTACGGGTCGTGGTCCTACAGCTTCGGGGTGCTCCTCGACCCGATCATCGCGGATACCGGATGGAGCGAGACGACGGTCGCCGCGGTATTCAGCACTTCTTCACTGATCGCCGGGTTGGGTGCGGTAGGCGGGGGATGGCTGCTCGATCGATGGGGAAGCAGGCTGGTCTTCGCGGTGGCGGCGGTGGTGGGAGGAGGCGCTTTGGTTGCGGCCGCCGGAGCCACCACACCGGCAACGTTCGGGCTGTTTGGCGCCGTGGGTGGGGGAGTGCTGGGGTCGCTCGGCTTCTATCACGTCACGCAGACCGTCGCCGTCCGGGTGAGCCCCGGGTCCGAAGACAGGGCGATCGCAGTGCTGACGATTTGGGGCGCCTTCGCCAGCGTTGTCTACATACCACTGACCGCTTGGTTGGTGACCCAATACGACTGGCGGGTGACCCTGCGCATCCTCGGGGTGTCGGCGTCGATCGCTCTGCTCGCTGGTGTAATCGCGGCGAACACGCGTCGTCGCCACGATGGGGCTCATCCGCCGGTGTTTCGCGATGTCGGTAGTGCGGTGCGCTCCGGCCGGGCAATTCGCTTCCTGACGAGCCAGGGTCTCGCCGGGGTGGCCGTCGGCACCATCCTCGTCTATCAGGTCCCTGCGATGACCGCTGCTGGCCTCGCCCTTGGGGCGGCGTCGTTCTGGGCCGGTTTCCGTGGCTTCGCCCAGCTCGGAGGTCGGCTTCCTCTCATGCCGATGGTCCGGAAGTTCGGCGTGGCGACGTCGCTGCGGATCGCGTACAGCGCAATCGCCGTCGGCTCCTTGGCCCTGGCGTTCTCCGGCAACCAAGTCCTGGCCGGTGTTTACGCCGTGTTCGCCGGGTTCGGGATCGGGGCAGTGTCACCGCTCGTCGGCATGCACTCGAAAGACGTGTTTGGCCAGGCCAGCCTGGGCACGGCGATGGGGGTAGTCAGTCTGGTGTTCCACGTCGCCAACGCTGCCGGCCCTCTGGGGGCAGCATGGATCGCCGACTCAACCGGATCTCGGGCGATCCCGGTTGCGATCAGCGGGGTGATCATGTTGGGAGCCGCCCTTGTGATCAGGTCGACCGACTGAGGGGCGCGCTCAGACCTTGGCTTCCGCCTGGGTGATGACCTCACCGAGACGCTCGATGAGATCGACCACCCGGTTGGAGTAGCCCCACTCGTTGTCGTACCACGACATCACCTTGACCAGGTTGCCCCCGAGCACCTGGGTTCCGCTGGCATCGAAGATGGAGGAATGGGGATTCCCGATGATGTCGGTGGAGACTATGGGGTCCTCGGTGTACTCGATGATCCCGGCCAGAGCGCCGTCTGCGGCAGCCTTGACCGCGGCATTCACCTCTTCGACGGTGACGTCCTTGTTCAACTCCACCACGAGATCGACGGTGGAGCCGTCGGGGACGGGCACTCGCATCGCCATGCCGTCGAGCTTGCCGTCGAGGCCTGGGAGCACCTCTCCGACGGCCTTGGCTGCCCCCGTCGTCGTTGGGATGATGTTCTCGGTGGCCGCCCTGCTCCTTCGCAGGTCCTCGTGGGGGACATCGGCGAGACGTTGGTCGTTGGTGTACGCATGCACCGTGGTCATCACACCCTTGTTGATCCCAAAGGCGTCGTCGAGCACCTTGGCCAGCGGCGCCAGGCAGTTCGTGGTGCAGGAGGCGTTGGAGACGATGAGGTCCTCGGGGCCGAGCTCGTCGTCGTTGACACCGAGGACGATGGTCTCGTCGATCTTGTCCTTGGAGGGGACGGTCAGGATCACCCGCTTGGCGCCGGCATCCAGATGCTTCTGCAGCGACGCCCTGTCCCGGAAGACGCCGGTGGACTCGATGACGACATCGACGTCGAGGTCTGCCCACGGGAGATTCGCTGGATCGCGCTCCATCAGCATCCGCACCTCGTGTTCTCCGACCGTCATGACGCCATTGGAGACGGTCACGTCCTGGTCGAACCGTCCCATCACCGAGTCGTACTCGAGCAGGTAGGCGAGGATGTCGTCGTCGGAGAGATCGTTGATGGCCACTAGTTCGATGCCGGACTCGGGTCGGGCAGCGACGATCCGGAAG
>Ga0307505_10001766_pt1 | contig 16478 bp, 18 predicted proteins | sample 23_S_MG_FD_202183 | JGI IMG/M metagenome (GOLD analysis project Ga0307505, IMG submission 202183) | Soil microbial communities from Populus trichocarpa stands in riparian zone in the Pacific Northwest, United States - 23_S | ecosystem: Environmental > Terrestrial > Soil > Riparian zone > Trees...
CACCAGACGGTGCCCCAGATCGGGGCGATGGCCAAGGGCGATCACCGGCGCAAGATCACGCTCGCCGAATATGGCTTCCGGCTGCCGAGCTGCATCGACAATCGGCCGCTGCGGTTCAACGAATGGGATGCGATGCGGCCGCAGACGACGTTCGTGTCGGCGACGCCGGGGCCGTGGGAATTGAACGCGACCGACGGCGTGTTCGCCGAGCAGGTGATTCGCCCGACCGGGCTGATCGACCCCCCGGTCGAGATCAAGCCGGTCGAGGACCAGGTCGATGATCTGGTCAACGAGGCGAAGAAGGTCGCAGGCCAGGGCTATCGCACTTTGGTGACGACGCTGACCAAGCGCATGGCCGAGGACCTCACCGAATATCTGCACGAGGCGGGGCTCAAGGTCCGCTACATGCACAGCGACGTCGAGACCCTGGAGCGGATCGAGCTGATCCGCGACCTGCGCTTGGGCGTGTATGACGTGCTGGTCGGGATCAACCTGCTGCGCGAGGGGCTCGACATTCCCGAATGCGGATTGGTGGCCATCCTCGACGCCGACAAGGAGGGGTTCCTGCGCTCGGAGACGTCGCTGATCCAGACCATCGGCCGCGCCGCGCGCAACATCGACGGGCGGGTGATTCTCTATGCCGACCGGGTGACCGGCAGCATGGAACGCGCGATCGGCGAAACCGACCGGCGGCGCGAGAAGCAGGTCGCCTATAACGCCGCGAACGGCATCACGCCGGAAAGCATCAAGAGCCACATCAACGACATCATGAGTGACGTGACGATGCGCGACGGGGTGCTGGTGGAGACCGGGGACGACGAGCGGCCGCATCTCGTCGGCCACAATTTGCGCGCCTACATCGGCGACCTCGAGGCGCGGATGCGCAAGGCGGCGGGCGACCTCGAGTTCGAGGAGGCCGGCCGGCTGCGCGACGAAATCCGCCGGCTGGAGGAGGATGACCTCGGCATTCCCCACCCCCAACGCGTCGCGCCGCGGCCGAGCGGCAAGGCGACGCAGGGCAAGCCGGGGACGCGGCGCACCGGCTTCGGCAAGACGCAGCGCAAGTGGGGCGGGAAGCGGTAGGGCGGTGGAGCGCGGTTGCTGGTTTGTGATTGGCGCGCGATTCAAATTTGCCATCAATAGGCTACTCCCGTTGGCCAAGGAGTGGTTCAGTGATTCGCAGTTTCGCCGACAAAGAAACCGAGCGCGTCTGGAACGGGCGTCGTAGCCGCAAGCTACCGCTCGACCTGCAGTCTCGCGCGCTCAATAGGCTGAGGATGCTCAACCGCGCCAAATCCTTCGATGATCTTCGCAATCCGCCGTCAAATCGGCTGCACGCGCTCGATGGCGACCGGGCTGAGCAGCACAGCATTTCCATTAACATGCAATGGCGTATATGCTTTGTCTGGAAGGACGGAGCAGCCGAACGTGTCGAAATCGTCGACTACCACTAATCCTGACTGGCTTCACAACTCGCATGCTGGCGAACTGCTGGTTAGTGAATTCATGGAGCCGCTCGGCCTGACCACCGAGGCGCTGGCGTTGGCGCTTCAGGTCGAAGCAATTCGCCTTCGGGACGTGATCGACGGCACGACTGCCATTGATGGCGAGCTCGACCTCCGTCTGGCGCGCTATTTCCGTATGTCCGAAGGCTTCTTCCTCGGACTCCAAGACGATTACGAACTGCTCGAGGCCAAGCGCGCGTTGAACGGCGAGCTTGACCGGATTGTGCCGCGCGCCGCGTGAGCGCGTCTGCCTCGCTACTCTTCGTCATGATGCTGGCGCCCAACTTGCCCGGAGAGGCCAGCCGTGAAGTCGCGATCGGTGAATGCAAGGTGGTCGATACCGACGAGATCATCGTCTGCGGCAGCCGCAAGCGCGACGAGCGTTATCGCCTGCCCGACCGCAGCAAGGATCCGTTCGACCCCGCGGGCGAGGTGAAGAGCGTGATGAACGAGCGGGTCGGCTGGGCGGCGGAGGGCGATTCCGGTACCCAATCGTGCAGCGCGGTCGGGCCGGGCGGCTGGACCGGCTGCATGGTCAAAGGCTGGAAAGAAAGCCGCGACCAGACGCAGTGGAAGAGCACTATTCCGACCAGGCGCTGGTAGACGTTCAGCGGCAGGCAACCCAAATACATCCAGGGCGTTGGTTGAACATGCTCAGGGAGTGCGCCGTGCGAGCGGTGCGAAACAAATGAAAAATTTGATCCGATTATTCGGCGCCGTCGCTCTGATTGCGACGACCCCGGCGCCCGCCCAGTATCGCGGCGACGAGCCGGTGGCCGTACCGACCGCGGTCCGCCAGGGGATCGATTTCGTCTATGTCGACCCGCAGATGTCCACCGTCGCGCGCAAGCGCCAGCGGCCGCAGAATTGGCTGGCGCGAATGTTCAGCGGCGACGGCGGGGGCACAGGACGCCAAGGCGCGCCCCACCCGATGTTCGTCGACTTGGCGCGAGGCCTGCAGCAATATCAGGCCGATTGGGGAAGGCTTCCGCAGACCAAGATTCCGGCCGGCGCGGCGATGAAGCGCGGATCGACCGGCAAAAGGGTCGCCGCTCTTCGTACCCGCCTCGGCCTCGCGCCCATTGGCGGCTATGACGAGCAATTGTTTTCCCGCGTCGCCGCCTATCAGCAGGTGCATGGCCTCGGCCCGGGCGACGGCATCGCCGGCAAGGCGACGATCGCGTCGCTGAACCAGGGCGCGGTCCATTATGCCCGCCGCATCGCGATCAACATGGAGCGCGCCTATCGCCTGCCCGTGGCGCGCACGTTCAACCGCTATGTGGTGGTCGATTCAGGCGCCGCCGAAACCTATTTGTTCGACCGCGACCGGCGGGTGGATTCGATGCGGGTAATCGTCGGCTCGGCCAAGACCAAGACGCCGATGATGGCGGTGCTGATGCGCAACGCCAAGGCCAATCCTTACTGGCACGTCCCGCCCGAAATGGTGCGCAGCCTGACCGCGGCCAAGGTCAAGGAGATGGGCATCGGCTACTTTGACCAGTTCCATTATGAAGTGATGTCCGACTGGTCCGCCAACCGCCGCCCGATCGACCCCAAGACCGTCAACTGGAACGCCATCGCGTCGGGCAAGCTGAAGCCGTCGATCATGGTCCGCCAGCAGCCGGGGCCATGGAATTCGATGGGTGCGATGAAGTTCGAAATGCCCAACGATTTCGGCATTTACCTGCATGACACGCCGCTCAAGGAAAAATTCGCGGGCGACCGCTGGATCAGCAACGGCTGCGTCCGGCTGGAGGATTATCGCCGCTTCGGATCCTGGGTGTTCGGACGCATGCCCGAGCCCGGCCCGACGCCCGAGCAGGTCATCCCGCTGCCGCAACCGGTGCCGATCTACATGACCTATCTGACCGTCGCGGCGGGCCCGGGCGGGGTGATGTTCCGGCCCGATCCCTATGGCTTCGACGCGCTGGCCATGCCGCAGATGTTTGGGCCCGCGAACCGGATCGCCTCCGCCATCTGAGGATCCTGATCCCATGACGTGCTTGCGTGATGCGGTGCTGTCGTCATGATGGAGACGAACAGCGGGAGACGGACATGCGGCGGATCGGGGTGATTGGATCGGGCTTGGCGGTGATGGCGTCGTCGGCACTGGCGCAACCGGCACCGCCACCGGCAGCGCCACCCGTAAAAGTCGAGGCCCCGAAGCCGCCCGAATCCGTCATCCCGCAAATACGCACGACGCGGCTCAGCGGGACGTTCGGCGGGCAGCGGATCAACTATTCGGCGACGATCGGCGAGACGATCATCAAGGCCGAGGACGGGACGCCCAAGGCAGCGATCGTCACCACGTCCTACGTCAAGCAACCGCGGGATCCCAATCGGCCGGTGACCTTCCTGTTCAACGGCGGGCCGGGCTCGGGGTCGGTGTGGCTGCAAATGGGCGCGTTCGGACCGAAGCGAGTGGCCATCCCGTCGGACGGCACCGACGACGGCGCGCCGCCCTATCCGATCGTCGACAATCCAGATTCGCTGCTCGACGTCACCGACCTGGTGTTCATCGATCCGCCGGGAACCGGCTTCTCGCGCCTGATCGGCAAGACCGAGGGCAAGGAATTCTACGGGGTGACCGCCGACGCCAAGGCGGTGGCCGAGGTGATCCGCCGCTGGCTGGGCGACAATGGCCGCTGGAACAGTCCCAAATATCTCGGTGGCGAAAGCTATGGCACGTCGCGCTCGGCTGCGGTGGTCAATCAGCTCGCCAATGCCACGTACAACGACGTCGCGCTCAACGGCGTGATCCTGATCTCGACCATCCTCGATTTCGGTGCCGGGGCCGACCGCGCGGGCAATGAACTGAGCAACATCACCAACTTGCCGTCGATGGCCGCTGCGGCGCATTTCCATGGCAAGGCACCGGGGACCGCGCTCGAGCCCTTTCTCGACGAAGCGCGGGCGTGGGCGATCGGGCCCTATGCGACGGCGTTGCTCAAAGGGCAGAAATTGGCGGGCGAGGAACGCGCCGTGATCCGCCGCCAACTGGCGCGCTTCACCGGGCTCAGCGAAACCTATCTCGACCAGGCCGATTTGCGCGTTTCGCCCGACCGTTTCTACAAGCAATTGCTGCGCGACCGCGGCCTTTCCATCGGCCGCCTCGACGCGCGCTACACCGGCAAGGATTATGACAGCGCGGGGGAGAATTACGACAATGACCCCAGCTTCTACGGCATCGACGCCGGTTACACCGCGGCGATCAACGCTTGGTCGCGGGGGACTTTGGGGTTCGTCACCGACCGCGAATATATCTCGATCGGCGGGCTGGGGCGCGACTGGGACTGGCGGATCGAGGGCGGGCGCGACGCCAATGCCTATCTCAACCTGACCCCCTATCTCGGCACCGCGTTGCGCGAAAATTCCGGGCTCAAGATCTTCGTCGGGCAGGGCTATTACGATTTCGCCACGCCGTTCTTCGCCGCCGAATATGCGCTGTCACGCAGCGGCATCCCGCAGGACCGGGTCGAATATCATTACTATCAGTCGGGCCACATGATGTACGTCCGCGATCAGGATCGGTCGAAACTGACCGCGGACGTCCGCAACTTCATCCGGCGGCGCTAGGCTAGGCCAGCACGCCCTTTTGCCGCATCGCCCGCGCATAGAGGAACAAGGCGCCGGCGATGACGATGATGAGATAGGGCACCATCGCGTTGAAGCCGCCCTCCATTCCGGCGATGGCGGCCGGGTTGGCGAGCTGGTAGCCGATTCCGATCACCGCCCCGACCAGCGAGGCGAGTAATACCGGCACCGCCAGGCGATGGCGAAGCAGCAGCAGGATCGATCCGGCAAGGCCGGCCCAAACGCCGAGGCCCCAGCCGAACGCGGCCCACATCGGGAAGCTGTCGATGTAGGCCATCATGGCCGCCCCATCGATGGCCGGCATCATCGACTCGATATAGTCGGCGCCGCGCGTGCGCGTCATGAAATAATCGAAACAGCCGAATGCGTTCCACAGTGTCGCAAGTCCGCCAACGATCCACAGATGGACCGGCGCCTTGCCGCTAACATTTTCCATTTGCCCCTCCTCCGCCCGGACCGGCCGGGCTGGAGGGAGGGAATCCCTTTCGGCTCCGGCTGTCAAGCCGGTGCCGGAACGATCACGATCCTAGAACGACGCCTTCAGGCCAAGGTGACCCGAGGTTTCGTTGCCCTGATCCTTGCCCGCGGTCATCGAAACACCGGCGTCGAGCGTGATTCCGGAAAAGATCCGGGCGGTGGCGCCAATGGTGCCACGGCCATAGGCCTTCTTCGATACATTCTCGAAGTCGAAATGGTTGACGATGATCGGCGCCGAGGTTTGCGAGAAATTGACCGAGCGATTGCCGCCCGACAGTTCCTTTTCGAGCACCAAGGCGCCGTACGGGCGAAGCTGGACCCCGCCGCCGGCGAAATCGCCGCGCAGCTCGGCGCCGATGCTGCCGCGCAGCGATTTGTAGCGGGTCGAGCCGACATTGAGGGTCAGCGCCGGGTCGCCCTCTTCGGTATAGCCATCGACCCGGACGCGGGCATAATCGAGAGCCGCGATCGGGCCCAGGCGGACGTCGCCCATGGCCATCAGATATCCCACCTTGCCGCCCGCGATCCAGTGATTGCCCTCGGGCGACGCGGACATGCCCTCGACCACGCCGCGCCGCTCGATGTCGTGATCGTCCCAGCCGTAGCCGACGTAGCCCTGGGCGAAGGCGCCGCCCAATCCGAAGCCGGCATAAGCGCCGAGCTGGACCGAGTCCGACTCCACGTCGGCGGCGCCGGTCGCGAAATTGCTCTTGGGCTTGCTGTAATTGACGGCGAAACCGACCACACCGCTGCCGAAGCCATAATCGGCCCCGACGGTGATCCCGACGCTGTCGCTGTCGAACGGCTGATTGCCCCGGCTTCCGTCGATCGTCCGCGAATAGGCATCGCCGACGATATAGGCATGCACGCCCTCGGGCATGTCGCCGTCGCGCGGGGCGCCGAGGTCGAGGCGGCTGGTGAGGGTGCGGCCGAATTGCTGGCCGACATTCATCCCCGCTTCGCTCGGCGCCTGCAGGGTGAGCGGGGCGGCCAACTGCGTGGCGATATATTGGGCGACGATGTCGAACCCGCCCGAGGTCAGGTGCAGCGCGTCGGCGTAGAACAGATAGCCTGACGAACTGATCACGCAGGTCGGATTGGGCAAGGCCGGACAGGCGATGCCGTTGGTAATGCCATAGCCCGACATATTGGCGCTGATATTGTCGAGCACGAGGTTGAGATCGAGGTAATGGACGATCACGCCATTGGCGGCGTAGCCCGACAGGGTCGACTGCATGGCGGTGTTGAAGGTGGTCGAGAAGCTGCTGCGAACCTGCTGCGCCGCAATATTGGCTGGCAGATTGCCGGCGATTTCGGGAAGCCGGCCGGTGTCGCCGGCCAAGAAGCTGATAGTCGGCGCGCCGGCCGCGACCAGCCGGTTGAGGTTGCCGGTGGCGGCAGCGGCGGCGACCGCGGCGGCGGCCGGGGCGCCAGCCAGCAATCCGCCGGTCAGCTGGTAATTGCGCGCATCATTGCCGCCGATCGACACCGCCAGCAAATCGCCCTCCTGGAAGGGTGCCGTCGTCGCCGGGAAGACCGCCGACTGGGCACCGATATTGAGGAACTGGTCGACTTCGTAGGTGAATCCCCAAGTGAACGGATTATTCTGATTGGTGTTGTCGGCGCGCGCGCCGCCGATCGCGAAATTGTCGATCGGCACGTGCAGGATTTCGCCCAACGTATCGATGTAATTGGACCCGCCGGAGAAGCGGCCCGTGGTGTAGACGCCCGACGTGCCGGTCAGCGGATTGATTCCGGCCAGCGCGAAGAAATTGTCGTCGTCCGCGTAGCTGTCGCCGAACGCGACGATGCGGTCGATCTGCTGGGCGTTGGCGGGCGCGGCGAAAACGGTGAGCGCGGTGGCGGCAACAAGCGCAAGGCGCGAGCGTGTAAACATGGACATCTCCCCAATCGAGCCGTCTGGTCGCGGCCGTATAGTCGGTAACTATGGCGCGGGCCGAAGCGAAGACAAGCACTCCCGGCCGCGCCGTCGCCGCTTCGCGCGATGGTGCAGCGCATAAGCAACAGTTGACGCTACGGAACGGCTAGCGTTTCTCGGTTGCCAGCCGGCTCATCAGGATCGCGGCGCGGCCCGCCTGGCGGTAAATGCTGGCGATATCGACGGTCTCGCCCGGCGCATGGTCGGCGCGGCTGGCGGGGCCGAGGCCGTTGATCCCGTCCACGTCCTTGGCCACAAAACTGATGTCGGCGGCGCCGCGCTTGAGCGGGTCCAGCGCCGCCATCGCCGGCAGGCCGAGGTCGGCGTTGACCGCGTTGAGTTTGGCCAACAGCGCGCGATTTCCCGCGGTCTCCGCCATCGGCGGATAGCCGTCCTCGTCGAAGGTTATGGTTGCGCTGGTCCCGGGCAATGAGGTGGCGACGATTGCCCGCATCTTCGCCCGTGTCCGGTCGATCTGGGCCTCGTCGATGGCGCGAAGGTCGCCGCGCGCGACCGCGGTTTCGGCGATGATGTTGGTCTTGCCGGTGGCGGCGAGGCGGATCCGGTCCTTGTCGAGCGCGGCGGTGGCGCCGCCCCCGATCAGCCCGACGTTGAAGGTCAATTTGTCCTCGCGAAGATCGCGGCGGAAGGCATCGAGAATTCGGATCAGCTCATAATTGGCGCCAAACCCGGACGCGTCCGAAAAGACACCGCTCGAATGGCCGCTCTTGCTTGATGCCGTGACCGTCCAGCTGGCTGAACTGCGCCGCGCGATCGACCCCATGTCCTTCCCGCCGTCGGTCACCAATCCTTCGTAATCGAGCGCGACATCGGCGCGCTTGCCCGCGGCGATGAGGTCACGCCGCGCGATTTCGATAGGGCTGCCGGTATCTTCCTCGTCGCCGGTCAGCACGATTTCGATGTCGGCGTTTTTGAGCGTCCCCGCGGCCTGCATTGCGCGGAGCGCCGCGACCATCACCACCATCCCGCCCTTATCGTCGCCCGCGCCCGGCCCCTCGCCGTCGTTGCCGCGCCGGGTCCATTTCTGGAATGGGCTATCGGGCTCGAACACCGTGTCGAGATGGCCGATCAGCAGCATCTTCTTGCCCTGTCCGTTGCCCTGGTGCCGGGCCACCAAATGCCCGGCGCGGCCCGTCGCCCGCATGTCGATCCAATCGACCGTGAAACCGAGCGGCTCCAATTCCCCGCGCATCATCTGACCGACCTTTTCCACCCCGGGCAGATTCAATGACCCGCTATTCTGGTTGACCAGTTTCTCGAGCAGGGCGACGGTCCGCGCTTCCTCGGTCTTGATGGTGGCCAGCATCCGGCTTTCGGCGGGGGTGAGCTTCGCCGCGGCGGGGGCGGCAACGGCGAGGCACAAGGCGGCCAAGGCCGCGACGGAAAATGACTTCATTCGCCCTGCCTAGCGCCAAAACCCGGCTCCGCAACCGCTTTGCAAGAAAACGCTGTCCTATTTCTAACCAACCAGGTTATCAAGCCGACTCGGGAGAGTGGCATGCTGGAACAAATGGACGATGGGTTCGGGATCGAACAATTGATCGATGCATTGATCGAGCGCGAGGGCGGCTACGTGAACCACCCCGCCGACCGCGGCGGTCCAACCTGCTTTGGCATTACCGAAGCGGTGGCGCGGGCCCATGGTTATGGCGGACCGATGCGCGACCTGCCGCGGCGCGAGGCGGTAGCAATCTATCGGCGGCTGTACTGGCTCAGGCCCCGCTTCGACCATGTGGCGACCCGCGCCCCGCGCCTCGCCGCTGAATTGTTCGACACCGGCGCCAATATGGGACCCGCGGTGGGGGCCACCTTCCTCCAGCGGGCGTTGACCGCCTTGAACCGCAGCGGTCGGGATTATCCCGATCTGGTACCCGACGGGCGGATTGGCGAGTCGACGCTGGCCGCGCTCGATGCCTTCCTCAAGGTGCGAGGCAGAACGGGGGGCGAGACCGTCCTGCTGCGCGCGATGGAGGCGCTCCAGGGCGAACGCTATCTCCGCCTGGCCGAGCGCCGACCCGCCAATGAGGCGTTTCTCTACGGATGGCTCGCCAATCGTATCGGTTCGCTTTAATGCCCCTGCCGACCTGGCCACCGCGCGACTGGCGGGCGCTGATCGCGCTCACCGCCTCGATCGCCGGGGCGGCGGTGCTGACCCTATTTTCGGTATGGCTGGTCAAACTGCTGGTGATGTTCGCCCGTGCCGATCCCAAGGTCCGGATGGAGGTGATCGGCGCGCTGGCCACCAGCAATTACGGATTGCTGGCGATCATCGGCGCGATCCTCTTGAGCCTCGGCCTCGCCATCAATCGGCGCAGCGTCAAGGGCAGCGCGTTCGGCGCAAGCTTCGAGGCGGCGGGCGGGGAGGAGTGTGATGACGACGATCGTTCTTGAATATCTGAAACGGTTCGCGCCGTGGATCACAATTGCCACAATCGGGCTGCTGCTAGCGCTGGCCGGGCCCGCCATGTGCCGCAAGATCAATGCTGAGTCCGCGCGCGCGCGCCTCGGCGAGGCCTCGGCCACCGCCGCCAGCCGCAATGGCGAGGATGCCGTCGCCACGGTCGCCGCCGCCGCCCGCCGCGAGCAGCAATCCGACGCGCTCACCCGCGACAATGAAAGGGAGATTCGCCATGCCCAAGGTGCCGATTTGGCCGTCGATCCTGCTGTGCGCGATGCCGGCCTTGGCGGCCTGTGCCGGAGGCCCGCCTATCGTGACGATCAGCGGTGCCGGCTGCGCGGTGCTGCTGCCCAATGAGTGGCGGGCGGGGGTCACCCCGGCGCCGCTGCCCGAGGGGGCCACGGTCGGCGACTGGGTGGCCTTCGCCGATGCCCAGACCGGCAAGCTGGACGACGCCAATGGCCGCACCCGCGACGCGATCGGGATCGTCGAACGCTGCGAAGCGCGCGACGCGGCGGCGGTAAAGAAAGCTCGGCGCGGCTGGCTGGCGCGGCTGATGGGCTGAGCCCGCCCCGCTTGCGCCCCGCCGCGCCGCTCCCCACATCTCGCCTTCACGAGCGGGAGCGACGATTTTGGACAGCTGGCACGGCACGACGATCCTCGGGGTCAAGGTGGGCGGGCGCACGGTGATCGCCGGCGACGGCCAGGTCAGCCTCGGCAATACGGTGATCAAGCCCAACGCCAAAAAGGTCCGGCGGCTGGGCAAGGACGGCCCGGATGGACTTGGAACAGTGATCGGTGGGTTCGCCGGGGCGACCGCCGATGCTTTTACGTTGTTCGAGCGGCTGGAGAAGAAACTCGAGGCGAGCCGCGGACAATTGCTGCGCGCCGCGGTCGAGCTGGCCAAGGACTGGCGGACCGACAAATATTTGCGCAACCTGGAAGCGATGATGATCGTCGCCGATGCCGAGGTAATGCTGATCCTGACCGGCAATGGCGATGTGCTCGAGCCCGAGGGCAATGACGGAAACGCCATCGCCGCGATCGGATCGGGCGGCAATTATGCGTTGGCGGCAGCGAAAGCGCTGGCCGATTACGAACCCGACCCGGAAAAGCTCGCCCGCCGCGCCATGGCGATCGCCGCCGAAGTGTGCGTGTTCACCAATGACCGGCTGACGGTGGAAGTGGTCGACAACGGCGATCGCGGCTAGGCTGTAACGATGTTCTCGGGTCTCGACCGCCGCGCCTTCCTTGGCTCGAGCGCCGCGCTTGGCGGATTGGCCATCTCCGGCTGCGCGACGACCCCCCGAGCCGCAGAGGCGCCGTGCACGCCGCTTGCACCGGTCAAGGTTGAGACGAATCGGGTGATCCGGACCATTGCCGGCCTGCGACCGTATCGGGAATCCGGGTTCGTTGTCCGGCGCGAGCAGATCGGCGACAAGGCGCTGGTCCACAATTACGGGCATGGCGGCGCCGGCATTACGCTGAGCTGGGGGAGTTCGCGGTTGGCAACCAGCCTGGGGCTGCAGGGACACAGCGGGCCGGTGGCGGTGATCGGCGCCGGAATCATGGGCCTGACCACCGCGCGGCTGGTTCAGGAAGCCGGCTTTCCGGTGACCATTTATGCTGCGGCCCTGCCGCCCGACACGACGTCCAATGTTGCCGCCGGTCAAATTTCGCCGTTCGGCCATTTCCGCGACGACGCGGTCACTCCCGAGTGGCGGAGCCAGTTTCTGGCAGCGATGGATTATAGCTGGCGGCGCTTTCAGCTGCTGGTTGGCGAAGACCATGGCGTCCGCTGGCTCCCGACCTATGTCCAGGCCGCCGTCGAAGCGGACCCGGCCAACCCGCTCCATCGCTACAGCCCCGGCAGCCGCAATCTCAGCGCCGGCGAGCATCCGTTCGCGCTCGATGACATCAGCACCTACGACACCATGTATGTCGAGACCGGCCGTTTCCTCGCCCGATTGACGAGCGACATCAAGGCCGCGGGAGGGCGCATCCACGTTCGCCGCTTTGTCACGCCGGCCGACTTCGCCGCTTTGGATGAGTCGCTGCTGTTCAACTGCACCGGCCTTGGCGCGCGCGACCTGTTCGGCGATCCCGAGCTGGTCCCGGTGCGCGGCCAGTTGGCGATCCTCATGCCGCAACCGGAAGTGCGCTACGCATTCACCGGCGATGCGGGCTACATGTTCTCCCGCCCGGACGGAATCATCCTCGGCGGAACCTTCGAGCGCGGCGAGGAATCGCCCATAACCGAGCCCGCAACCATCGAACGCATCCTCGCCCGACACGCCAAACTGTTCGGGTCGCTTCGTTGCGTCGCTTGATCCCGCGCAGTCTGCCTCCATCTAAGCGGAAAGCGGAAGCAAGGATCTCATGAACGACAATCTTACCCCCAAGGCGATCGTCGCCGCGCTGGACGAGCATATCGTCGGCCAGAACGAGGCCAAGAAAGCGGTTGCGGTAGCGATGCGCAATCGGTGGCGGCGGCAGCGGCTGAGCCCCGAGCTGCGCGAGGAAGTGACGCCCAAGAATATCCTGATGATCGGCCCGACCGGGTGCGGCAAGACCGAGATCAGCCGGCGGCTGGCCAAGCTGGCCGACGCGCCGTTCGTGAAGGTCGAGGCGACCAAGTTCACCGAGGTCGGCTATGTCGGGCGCGACGTCGAGCAGATCGCCCGCGACCTGGTCGAGGAAGCCGTGCGGCTGGAGCGCGAACGGCGGAAGGACAAGGTCAAGGCGGCGAGCGACGAGGCGGCGATGGAGCGTTTGCTCGACGCGCTGACCGGCAAGGGATCGAGCGTCGCCACCCGCGACAGCTTCCGCGCCCGCTTCGGCGACGGATCGCTGAAGGACGCCGAGATCGAGATCGAGGTGAGCGAGGCGCCGCAGATGCCGTTCGACATGCCGGGCAGCGGTGTCGGCATGATCAACCTGTCCGAAATGATGTCCAAGATCGGCGGCGGGCCGCCCAAGAAGCGCCGCAAGCTCAAGGTGCCCGATGCCTTCGCCAAGCTGGCCGAGGAGGAAGCCGACAAGCGCGTCGACGCCGATGACGTGACCCGCGTGGCGCTGGCTGACGCCGAGGCCAATGGCATCGTCTTCCTTGACGAGATCGACAAGATTGCGGTCAGCGACGTGCGCGGGGGTTCGGTGTCACGCGAAGGCGTCCAGCGCGACCTGCTGCCGCTGATCGAGGGGACCACGGTGGCGACCAAATACGGGCCGATCAAGACCGACCATATCCTGTTCATCGCCTCGGGTGCCTTCCACGTCGCCAAGCCCGCCGATCTGCTGCCCGAATTGCAGGGGCGGCTGCCGATCCGGGTCGAGCTGGCGGCACTGACCGAGGAGGATTTCGTCCGCATCCTGTCGTCGACGCGGGCCAGCCTGACCGAGCAGTATCGCGCCCTGCTCAAGACAGAGAATGTAACGATAGAGTTTGCCGACGACGGCATCGCCGCGCTGGCGCGGATCGCGGCCGAAGTGAACGAAAGCCTCGAGAATATCGGGGCTCGGCGGCTGTCGACGGTGATGGAGAAACTGCTCGAGGACATCAGCTTCACCGCCGAGGATCGCGGCGGCGAGACGTTGGTGATCGATGCGGCGTTCGTGGAGGGCCAGCTCGCGGGGATCGCCCGGGATACGGATCTCAGCCGCTACGTGCTGTAATCCGCCTTGCGATAGCGCCACACCAGGCCCTCGACGAACGGGCTCCACAGTGGCGCCTTGACCCCCGCGAGGCGGAGCCGGGTGGCGAGCCATTGGTTGCAGGTGTTGATCGCACTGGCGCGGCCAACCCCGTCGTAAAAGGCATCGCTTGGGCCATAGCCGGGGTGGTCGATGGGCGTCGGGTGACCCCGTGAATCAAGCGCGAACGAAGCGCGCACCGATGCCCACAGGCGGCGATATTGTTCGGGCGTGACGCGGATTTCCCGGGCGGAATAGGTCGGGTCAACGACATATCCGACATGCATGACCTGGCTGCCGCCGGCGATCCCGGCCCAGGCGGTGCGCGGGGTGAGATCGGCCCAGGTCGGGGTGTCGAGATAAACCCGCCGCTCGCCCGCCCCGAACGCAATGAAGCGTGCACCCGCTGGCGGATTGGCGAAATCGGACCGGGGAACCAGCGGCGCCCAGTTGAGCCCCGCGGCTCGCACCGGCAGCACGAGATCGGCGTGGATGCCATTGTCGGCGATGTAGATGGTAATGCCGTGGTCCGGCTCGGCCCAGTCGCGGTTGACCGAAACAACCCCGCCGAAGAGCGCGGCGACGAGGTACAATGCCGGAATGGCGGCGAACGCCAGTGCCATGCCGCGCCAGCCGCGCCACTTCATCCGCCTCGTTCGCCGCACTCGCTTCCCTTGGCGCTTCATTCGCCTTCCCGACTTGCCATGCTGTGCGCGCCCCACTAGATGCGCCGTCACCGCTTAGACCGATGTCATCTCGATATCCAAAGCGGCACTGGTCGGGGCGTAGCGCAGCCTGGTAGCGCATCACACTGGGGGTGTGGGGGTCGCAGGTTCGAATCCTGTCGCCCCGACCATCCTTGGCCTGCCACCAGGTCGGGGGGAGCGCCTTCGAAAGGATCATTTTCCAATCATGTCCATCCTGTCGCTTCAACTGACGCTCGCCGCCGCGGGCGCTGCCCAGCCATCGGGGATGGCGGCATTCCTCAACATGCTGTTCCTTCCGGTTGCTTTGTTCCTGATCTTCTGGGTGCTGGTGTTCCGCCCGCAGTCAAAGCGGGCCAAGGCGCACCAGGCCGAGATCATGGCGGTCAAGAAGGGTGACGACATCATCACCGGCGGCGGGATCCGCGGCCGGGTGACCAAGGTCACCGACGATGAGGCCGAGGTCGAGATCGCATCAGGCGTCAAGGTTCGCGTGATGAAATCGACCATCAGCACCGTCGTCCAGCCCAAGACCAAACCGGCCAACGACTGATGTTGGAATATTCGCGGTGGAAGATTTGGTCGATCTGGCTGGTGATCGCGCTCGGAATCATCTTTTCGATCCCGAGCTACTTTCCCAAGGCCGAGGTCGCGACCTGGCCGGCCTATGTTCCGCGCACCCAGATCAACCTCGGACTCGACCTCGCCGGCGGAAGCCAGCTGCTGCTCGAGGCCGATGTCGCCGACGCCGCCAAACAGCGGCTCGCGGCGATGGAGGAGCAGGTCACCACCGAGCTTCGCCGCGGCGAGCCGAGAATCGCGATCGGCGATGTCTCGACGCAGGGCGGGCGGCTGTCGTTCATGGTTCGCGACCCCACCCAGTTCGATGCCGCTTATGAACGGATGCGCACGCTGTCCCAGCCGGTCGGACTAACCGGCCAGCGCGATTGGGACGTGTCATCGGTCGATTCGACGCGGATCGTGATGACTCCAACAAGCCAGGGCGCGGCCAATGCGCTCAAGGATTCGATGGTCGTCGCGCGCGACGTGGTACGCCGCCGGATCGATCCCAGCGGCACCAAGGAAGTGACCGTCGTCAACCAGGGCCAGCGCCGGATCCTGGTGGCGGTGCCCGGGGTCGAGGACCCCGATGCGCTGAAGACGCTGATCGGCCAGACCGCGCGGCTCGAATTCAAACTGGTCGACCTGACCGCCAACGAGGCCGAGGTGGCGCAAGGCCGCGCCCCGGCCGGGAGCCAGGTGCTGCCGATGGCCGACGGATCGGGCCGGATCTCGGTGCAGCGCCGAGTGATGGTGTCGGGCGAACAGTTGATCGACGCCAAGCAGAGTTTCGATCAGAATGGCCAGGCGGTGGTCTCGATCACCTTCAACACCGCCGGGTCGAAGCGGTTCGGCCGGGTGACCCAGGAGAATGTCGGCAAGCCGTTCGCGATCATCCTCGACGACAAGGTGTTGTCGGCGCCCAACATAAACGAGCCAATCCTCGGTGGCCAGGCGCAGATCAGCGGCAGTTTCACGGTCGAAAGCGCCAACCAGCTGGCGATCGCGTTGGCCAGCGGAAAATTGCCGGTCAAGTTGAACGTCATCGAGGAACGGACGGTCAGCGCCGAGCTGGGCAAGGATTCGATCGACAAGGGCGTTATCGCGTCGGTTGCCGCCACGCTTGCGGTGTTACTGTTCATGTTAGTCACTTATGGCCGCTTTGGGGTTTATGCGACCGCCGCTTTGATTTCCAACGCCTTTCTGATCCTTGCCGGCCTCGCCATCTTCGGCGCGGCGCTTACGCTTCCCGGAATCGCCGGCTTCGTGCTGACCATCGGCGCGGCGGTCGATGCCAACGTGCTGATCAACGAGCGAATCCGCGAGGAGCAGCGCCGCGGGCGCAAAATCCTCGATGCGATCGACACCGGCTACAAGGAGGCCTCGACCGCGATTTTCGACGCCAACATCACCAACGTCATCGCCGCGACGATCATGTACATGTTCGGCTCTGGCCCGGTGCGCGGCTTCGCGGTGGTGCTGATGATCGGGATCGTCACCTCGGTGTTCACCGCGGTCAATTTCACCCGCATGCTGGTTGCCGTCTGGGTTCGTGCCAAGCGCCCGCGTGTGTTGCACATTTGAGG
>Ga0307505_10001767_pt1 | contig 16474 bp, 12 predicted proteins | sample 23_S_MG_FD_202183 | JGI IMG/M metagenome (GOLD analysis project Ga0307505, IMG submission 202183) | Soil microbial communities from Populus trichocarpa stands in riparian zone in the Pacific Northwest, United States - 23_S | ecosystem: Environmental > Terrestrial > Soil > Riparian zone > Trees...
GCGGGCCTCGTGATTGGCCCTTTTGGATTTGGCCTGGTCACCGAGCCGAACACCCTGCTGCACATCGCCGAATTCGGCGTCGTTATGTTCCTGTTCGTCATCGGGCTGGAGATGCAGCCCGCGAAGCTCTGGACGCTTCGGCGCGAAATCTTCGGCCTTGGCGCGGCACAAGTCCTGCTTTGCGGTGCGCTGCTGACGATCCTCGGCATCGCTGGTGGCATCTCGCCGCTACCAGCATTCATCGGCGCAATGGGCTTCGTCCTGTCATCCACCGCCGTTATTATGCAGATGCTCGAGGAGCGCGGCGAGACCCCGACACCGGCCGGACAACGGGCTATCTCCATCCTCTTACTTGAGGACCTGGCGATCGTTCCCTTGCTGGCCATTGTCGCCCTGTTCGCAGCCTTTGCAGGCGGAAACGGCGAGAGCGAAGTGCCGGTGGTGCAAAGTGTCCTAATCGCCTTTTCTGCCCTGGCCGCACTCATTGCCGCCGGTCTCTGGCTGCTTGATCCATTGTTCACGACTTTGGCCCGCAGTGGCGCGCGCGAGGTGCTGACGGCTGCGGCATTGCTGGTTGTTCTCGGCACGGCATTGGCCATGGAGCAGGTGGGCCTGTCCATGGCGATGGGCGCCTTCCTCGCTGGTGTGCTGCTCTCGGAATCGACGTTCAGACACCAGCTCAAGGCGGACATCGAGCCGTTTCGCGGCATTCTCCTGGGCCTGTTCTTTCTGAGTGTTGGAATGGCGCTGGATGTCACTGTCGTTGTCACGCAATGGCCCGTCGTCGTCGCCGGGGTGCTGCTGGCGATGGTGGTCAAAGCCATCGGCATTTATGGGGTCGCCCGTCTATTCGGCGCCACAAATGAGGAAGCCACGCTGCGTGCCGCCGTGTTCGCGCAGGGCGGCGAATTCGCATTTGTATTGTTCGCCGCGGCCCTGGCGGTCGGCATCATGGACGCCTCGACGGCGGCGCAGATGACGGCGATCGTCATCCTGTCGATGGCGCTAACGCCGCTCGTCCTTCCCCTCGTGGAGTGGCTCCGGCCAAAGAAAGCGCCGTCGCTTGAGGAGGTCGACTTGCCGGACGGACTTCGAGGAAGGGTCCTGTTTGTGGGCTTCGGCCGCTTCGCCCAGGTCGTGAGCCAAGCTTTGCTTGCACGCTGCATCGAATTGTCGTTGATCGAATCGGACGTCGAGATGATTCAGGCCGCCGGTCGCTTCGGTTTCAAGGTGTATTACGGCGACGGCACCCGGCTCGACGTACTGCGCGCCTCGGGTGCTGGCAAAGCCGAGGCAATCCTCGTTTGCGTCGACAAGCCGGGGGTCGCGGACGAGATTGTCGAGATCTGCAAAGCAGAATTCCCGCAAGCCAAGCTCTATGTGCGAGCATATGATCGCGGCCATTCGCTCCGGCTAATCAACGCCGGCGTGGATTATCAAATCCGCGAAACATTCGAATCCGCGCTGGTTTTCAGCCGCGAAGTCTTGGTTGGGCTCGGGCATTCCGAGGGCATAGCGAGCAAGGCGATCGATGAAGTCCGCGAGCGCGATATTGAGCGCCTTGAGCTTCAGATCGCTGGCGGGCTGACCGCGGGCCGATGGCTGCTCAGGGGCAATATTCAAACTCCGGAACCCGAACCGCTGTCGCCGCGGCAATCCGGGGAAGCGAGCTCAGAGACTCGCTAGCGTCTGCGCCGCCCGGATGGCCGAAGCGAGGCCGCGGAATGGCATGAGCATGGCGCCATGCCGTCCCCGCCGCGTCCGCGCCGGCTCCAGCGCTTCAAGTCCCGGCCATGCGCCTGGATCGTCGCGACACCCGTCGAGCCATTGGCAGAATGCCGCAATGGCTTCTTCTATTTCCCGTTCGCTTCGACCTACAGCATGCGCGCCCATCAGCGCTGCGCTTGCCTGGCCAAAAGCGCAGGCGTGAACCTGCTGGCCCAACTCCGATACGCGGCCATTCTGGTCGATGTTCACTTCGACCACGAAGGTACTGCCGCACGTTGGCGAGCGGATTTCGGCCCGCCCCTGCGGGTTGTCGAGAGTGCCGAGATGCGGAATCGACGTAGCCAGCCTCAGGATATCGCGCGTGTAGAGCGGCTTGGTCACGCCCGTCGCCACGTCGTCCCCCCCGGCCCGTCTTCGAGGAGGATTCCCTCGGCCTTGAGCTCGTCGCGGATCCGGTCGGACTCAGCAAAATTGCGGCGCGCCTTGGCTTCGGTCCTGGCAGCGATGCGAGCCTCTACATGTATGCGATCCTCCTGCGAAATTCTCAGGAACGCCTTAAAGGCATCAGTTTTCTCAGTACCGAATTCCAACCCAAGAAGGCGTCCAGCACCAGCAAGCTCCCCGGCCAGGTGGCGAGCGAGCGCCTTATCTTCGCAGTGTGCAATTTGACTCCGCAGAGAGTGCATCACGGCAATACACTCAGCCGTATTCAAGTCATCGCTCAGGGCTTCAACCGCATCATCGCTTGGCTCGAAATTTTGACTTAAGAATTTCTGCTCTTCCATTAGAGTTTCAAAGAGGCCGACAAACACGCCATTCCAAGCTTCGAGCCACAAGCGAGCTCGCTCGACCAATTCCGATGTCCACGGCAACGGCTTCCTGTAATGTGCCGACAGCAGCGCCAGCCGCAGCGTCTCGCCGCGATGCCCATCGGCCAGCAGCTGATCCACCGTCACCACATTGCCCAGGCTCTTCGACATCTTCTCGGCGCCCATGTCGACGAAGCCGTTATGCACCCAATATCGCGCCAGCGGCGCCCCATCGTGGGCGCACCGGCTTTGCGCAATCTCATTCTCATGGTGTGGGAAGATCAGGTCGAGTCCGCCGCCGTGGATGTCGATCGTCTCGCCCAGATGGGCCCGGATCATTGCCGAGCATTCGATGTGCCACCCGGGCCGCCCCCGCCCCCAGGGGGACTCCCAGCCAATCCCCCCGTCGCTACTCGGCTTCCAAAGCACGAAATCGGCCGGGTCGCGCTTGTACGGCGCCACCTCGACCCGCGCCCCGGCGATCATCGCCTCGCGGTCGCGGCGGCTGAGCGCGCCATAATCCTTGTCGCTGGCCACGTCGAACAGCACATGCCCCTCGGCCTCATAGGCATGGCCGCGCTCGATCAGCGTCGCGATCATCGCCACCATCGGCGCGATCTCGGCCGTCGCATGCGGTGCGATATCGGGCGGCACGACCCCGAGCGCCCCCATATCCTCCAAATAGTATCGCTCGAATCGCTCCGTGATGATCGAGGTCTCGACCCCTTCCTCCTCTGCGGCGGCGATGATCTTGTCGTCGACGTCGGTGACGTTGCGGGCATAGGTCAGGCTGCCCGCGCCATAATGATGCTCGATCAGCCGCCGAAGCGTGTCGAACACCACCGCCGGGCGGGCATTGCCGATGTGCGCGCGGCCATAGACCGTCGGACCGCAGACATACATGGTGATCGCCTTGGGATCGGCGGGGACGAAGTCGCGCTTGGCCCGGGCCAGCGTGTCGTACAGCCGGATCGGATGACCGCTCACTGCGGCACTCCGGCTCCCTTGGGCCGATGCCTGGTCTCGACCCAGTCGACCACCGCTTTCGACGTGGCGTTGAGCAGCGGATAGGTGCGCGAGCTGGTCATCCATTCGGGCCGCTCGACCTTTGGTCCATAGACCATGTCGGTGGCGAGGTGGGCGAGAAGGAAGAACAGGGTCGCCCCGATCAGACCCTTGACCATGCCGAAGCCCCCGCCGAGGACCCGGTCGAGCGGCCCGAGGATCGATCTGCGCGCCTTGCCGCCCACCGCCCGGGCAAACAATTTGACCGCGATATAGGTCGGCAGGAACAGCAGGGCGAAGGCTACCGCCGCCGCCCCGGTCTCGCTTCCCACCGTGCCGACCAGCTGGCTGGCGAGCGGCGCGTGGAGGAATTTGAGCGCCAGGATCGCCGCCACCCAGGCGAGCAGCGCCAGCACTTCATGGGCGAAGCCGCGCACGAAGCCGACCATGGCGCTTCCGCCGAGCAGCAGGATGACGAAGATATCAAGCGCGGTCATGGTCCGTTCCGGCTAGCGGCGGTCGCTCAAGAACGCCAGTCCCCTATCGCCCCAGGATCTGGTCGACCAGGCCGCGCAGGTTCGCAAATGCGGCAACCTTGATCCCGCCCTCGCTTTTGCTGCCCTTCGGCACCCAGGCCTGGCCGAAGCCGAGCTTGGCCGACTCCTTGAGGCGCAGGGGTGCATGGGCCACCGCCCGGACCTCGCCCGACAGCGCGATCTCGCCCATCACGACCGAGTCCTGCGGCACCGGCCGCTCGCTCATTGCCGACACCAGCGCCGCCGCCACTGCAAGGTCGGCGGCCGGATCGGTCAGTCGATACCCCCCGGCGACGTTGAGATAGACTTCGACCGTCGCAAAGCTCATTCCGCAGCGCGCTTCGAGCACCGCCAGGATCATCGCCAGCCGCCCCGAATCCCAGCCGACCGCGGCCCGGCGCGGGGTCGCCCCGCTCGCCAGCCTGACCGTCAGCGCCTGAATCTCGACCAGCACCGGCCGCGTCCCTTCAAGCGCTGGAAAAATCGCGGTGCCGCTGACCGCATCCTCGCGGCTGGTCAGGAACAAAGATGACGGATTGGCGACCTCGGCAAGCCCGCCTTCTTCCATCGCGAACACGCCGATCTCGTCGGTGCCGCCGAAGCGATTCTTCACCGCCCGCAGGATCCGGTACTGATGGCTTCGCTCGCCTTCGAAGCTGAGCACCGTATCGACCATATGCTCGAGCACGCGCGGCCCCGCGATCGTCCCGTCCTTGGTGACGTGGCCGACCAGCACCACCGCCGAATCGCTCTGCTTGGCGAACCGCACCAGTTCCTGCGCCGACGCGCGCACCTGGCTGACCGTTCCCGGCGCGCCCTCGATCAAATCGCTGTGCATCGTCTGGATCGAATCGATCACTACCAGCGCCGGTGCCTCGCCCTCGCCCAGCGTGGTCAAGATGTCGCGGACGCTGGTCGCCGCGGCCAGCTCGACCGGCGAACCTCCGAGCCCGAGCCGCTGGGCGCGCAGCCGGACCTGGTTGACGCCCTCTTCGCCCGACACATAGACGACCCGGCTGCCCGCCTTGGCCAGCCGCGCCGCGACTTGCAGCAGTAGGGTCGATTTGCCGATCCCCGGATCGCCGCCGACCAGCATTGCCGACCCGGGCACGATCCCACCCCCGATCGCACGGTCGAATTCGGCGATTCCCGACGCCAGCCGTTCGGGAAGCGCCACCTCCTCGTCGAGCGACGACAGCGCGATCGCCCGCCCGCCCGCCGACAAGTCATGCTTGGCGGCGAAGATCGATGAAACCGATGCCGATTCCTGCACCAAAGTGTTCCATTCGGCGCAGTCGGGACATTGGCCCTGCCAGCGTGGGCTAACCGACCCGCAGGCCTGGCAGACAAATCTGGATTTCGCGCGCGCCATGATGGCTTTCCGTCTAGCGATCCGCCGCCGCTTGTCGAGCGCTGGCGCGGCGGCTAGTCGCCGTGGCATGGCCCTTCTCCCTGCCCCGCTGAGGATCGCCGACTTCCGTTATTACTGGATCGCCCGCTTCGCCGCCGTGCTGGCGACGATGGGGATGGTCGTGATCATCGGCTACCAGGTCTACGACCTCGCCCGCCTCGACGTGGCCGCCGGCGGCTACGGCATGTCGATCCGCCAGGCCTCGTTTCAGCTCGGGCTGCTCGGCCTGTCGCAGTTCGTCCCCCTCGCCTTGCTCACTCCGGTGGCCGGGTGGGTCGCCGACCGATTCGAACGGCGTACCGTCGCCCGGTTCGCCAACGCCATCGACATGAGCGTCGCGCTCGCGCTCGGCTGGCTGACCGCGACCAATGCGCTGACCCTGCCGATCCTGTTCGTCTTCGCCGCGCTTCACGGCGTCGCCCGCGTGTTTGTCGGCCCGGCGATGGCGGCCATCGCTCCCAATATCGTCCCCCCCAAGATGCTGCCCGAGGCGATCGCGATGAGTTCGATCGCGTGGCAAGTCGGCTCGGTGCTCGGCCCGGCGCTGGGCGGCTTCCTCTACGCCGCCGATCCGGCCCTGCCTTATTGGGCGGCGGCGGCGATGATGCTGGTCGCGATGATCGCGCTGACCCCCATCCGCAGGGTCGTGCCGCCCGTCATGGATCGGGCCGTGCACCCGTTCCGGCAGATGGCGGATGGCCTTCGCTATGTCCGCGTTCACCGTTTCCTGCTTGGCGCCATTACGCTCGACCTCTTCGCCGTGTTGCTGGGCGGGGCAATCGCGATGCTGCCGGTTTTCGCCCGCGATATCCTTGAGGTCGGCACCGAGGGCCTGGGCCTGCTGCGCGCTTCGCCCGCCGTCGGGGCGGCGGTGGTCGCGCTGTGGTTTGCCTGGCGGCCGCTCAGGCACCACGTCGGAGTCAAGATGCTGGCCGCGGTCGCGGGGTTCGGCGCCATGACCATCCTGTTCGGCCTGTCGCGCAACATGATGCTGTCGATGGGGATTCTCGTCCTGCTCGGGGCCTTCGACATGCTGTCGGTTTATGTCCGCTCGAGCCTGGTGCAGCTCCACACCCCCGACCAGATGCGGGGCCGGGTGTCGGCGGTCTCGGGCCTCGCCATTTCCGCTTCCAACGAGCTTGGCGAGCTCCAGGCGGGAATCGCCGCCGCGCTCCTTGGCCCGACCGTTGCGGTGGTGGTGGGAGGAACGGCGGCTATGGGAATCGCGGGGCTATGGTCCTATCTCTTTCCCGAACTCAGACGCGCCCGCACCTTCGACCCGCCGGGAACAGCGCTGGCCGAAGCGATCATGGAGGAAAAACTTACATGAAAGCCGACAATATCCTCGCCACCATCGGCAATACGCCGCACATCCGCTTGAGCCGCCTGTTCCCCGACTCGGAGATATGGGTGAAGTCGGAGCGGGCCAACCCCGGCGGCTCGATCAAGGACCGCATCGCTTTGGCGATGATCGAGAAGGCCGAAACGTCCGGTGAATTGCGGCCCGGCGGGACGATCATCGAACCGACCAGCGGCAACACCGGCATTGGCCTGGCCATGGTCGCGGCGGTCAAGGGCTATAAACTGATCCTTGTCATGCCCGATAGCATGTCGATCGAACGGCGCCGGCTGATGCTCGCTTATGGCGCGACGTTCGACCTCACTCCGCGCGCCGAGGGGATGAAGGGGGCCATTGCCCGCGCCACCGAGATCCTCGACTCGACCCCCGGCGGCTGGATCCCCCAGCAGTTCGACAATCCCGCCAACATCGACGTTCATGAGCGGACCACCGCGCGCGAAATCCTCGCCGACTTCGCCGACGTCCCGTTCGACGCCCTGATCACCGGGGTCGGCACTGGCGGCCACATCACCGCTTGCGCGCGGGTTCTCAAGACGGCGTGGCCATCGCTGAAAGTCTATGCGGTCGAACCGGAGCTTTCGCCGGTGATCTCCGGCGGCACTCACTCGCCCCACCCGATTCAGGGCATCGGCGCCGGCTTCATCCCGAGCAACCTCGACGTTTCGGTGCTCGACGGCACCATCCAGGTCGCTGCGGAAGATGCCAAGGAAATGGCCCGCCGCGCGGCGCGGGAGGAAGGCATGCTGATCGGCATTTCGTCGGGCGCGGCTCTTGCCGCGGTGGCCAAGAAACTTCCCGATCTTGGTCCTGGAGCACGGGTCCTTACCTTCAACTATGACACCGGCGAACGCTATCTGTCGGTGGCCGACTTCCTGCCCGAAGAAGATGCTTAAATTAACGGTCACCGCGTTCGTTTGAGAGGCTGTTAACTCCTGCCTGCGATAAGCTTCTTTTTTCGAGGTAAGAAAAAATGCGGCGTAGTCGATTCGCGGGGGCAGTGAAGCCAAGCGGGGGGGAGCAGCGCGCAGGCTGGCTCGACACCCTGTCGTTCGACCTTCGCCCACCCGTGACCGCCGACGATTCGGCGATCGCCGAGCAACGCGTATCTCAATTGACCTTCGTCCCCCTGCTGCTCGGCGTCGCTCATTTGATCTCGTCGGTCGCGATTCTCCTGCATTACGGGTTTGCCATCCCCAACTGGGTGGCGCCGCTGCTGTTCGGACCGATGATCCTCGTGATGCTGTTCGATCTCGCCGCTCTCGCCTTCATGCGGATGCGCGAAAAGCTCGACGTTTCACCGCGCACCGTCACTCTGGTGATGTCGGTGGTGGTGCTGGTGTCGAGCGGTCTGTGGACGTTGTTCGGACACGCCGCGTCGATGCTTCCCAATAATGACCAGTCGGGAATCCTCCCGATCGTAATCGGTACGGTGGTCGTCGCCAGCGCGGTGGCGGTCAGCAGTTCGCCCCCGCTGGCCGTCGTTTGCGCCTTCGTCGGCACGCTCGGCGCCGCCATCGTCAGCGGCGACCCCGCAGTGGTTGCCGGGATCGGCACGATGTCGATGGTGGTGGTCGGCTATAGCGTCGCCAGCGCGCGCACCATGATCGCTACCGCGCACGGCCGCTTGCTGCTCGATCATGAGGCACACAAGGCGCTCCATTTCGTCAACGAGTTCGAGAATAGCGGCAGGGGCTGGTTCTGGGAGACCAACAGCATGGGGACCCTGTCCTACGTGTCCCAGCAATTGGCCGAAGATTTCCAGACCGAGCCGGAAACCCTGCTCGGGCGGCAATTCACCACCTTGCTGTCGGTTGACGCGACCCCCGACGGCGGTCTGGGCGAGGAACGAACCCTCGGGTTTCATCTGTCCGCGCGTTTCCCCTTCTCGGAGGTGATTGTCCGCGCCGCGACCAACGATGACGTCCACTGGTCGCTGTCGGGCAATCCCGTGTTCGACGACAATGGCCGCTTCATGGGTTTCCGCGGGATCGGCACCGACCTGACCGAACAGCGGCGGTCGGAGCAGGAAATTACGCGCCTGGCGCGGTTCGATTCGCTTACCAGCCTGCCCAACCGGGCGATGATGCGCCAGACGCTCGAGGAAGCGTTGCGAAACGCCGCGCGCCGGCAAAAGGGCTGTGCCCTGTTCCTGATCGATCTCGATCGCTTCAAGAACGTCAACGATACGCTCGGCCATCCGATCGGCGATGCCTTGCTCCGCCAGGTCGCCGAGCGCTTGAAATTGGTGATGGGCAACCACGGCCAGGTCGGCCGCCTCGGCGGTGACGAGTTCAAGGCGGTGCTTCCCGGAACGGTTGAAACCGGCCTTCTGGAATCGCTTGCCAAGACATTGATCGAGCAAGTTTCGCGCCCCTACATGATCGAAGGTCACAAGGTGACGATTGGCGCTTCGGTCGGAATTTCGATCGGCGATCCGGGACGCGCTTGCGCCGATGCGCTCGTCCGCAATGCCGATCTCGCATTGTACGCCGCCAAGGCCGCCGGCCGCGGCGTCCACTGCTTCTACGAACAGTCGATGCACAGCGAAGCGACCGATCGCCAGACGCTCGAGAACGACCTCCGCCAGGCCATCGACCGCGGGGAGCTGTCGGTGGTTTACCAGCCCATCGTCCGCACTGCGGGTGAGGAAGTTTGCGGGTTTGAGGCGCTGGTTCGCTGGACCCATCCGTCACGTGGACCGATCGGCCCTGACAAATTCATTCCGCTGGCAGAGGAATGCGGGATGATTGAAAAGATCGGCACCTATGTCCTCCGAACCGCGGTCGAGGAAGCCAGCCACTGGCCCGACCATATTCGGATCGCGGTCAATTTGTCGCCGATCCAATTCAATAATCCGGCAATCGTCGCAACCGTCGCCGCCGCGCTGACGGATCATAAATTGAGGGCTGAGCAGCTCGAGCTCGAGATTACCGAAGGCGTGTTCCTCGCCGACAACGACGCCACCGATGAGACCTTCGCCAATTTGAAGGCGCTCGGAGTCCGCCTCGCGCTCGATGATTTCGGCACCGGCTATTCATCGCTCGGTTATTTGAAGAAAGCGCCGTTCGACAAGATCAAGATCGACCAGAGCTTCGTGCGCGGCGCCGCCTCGCGCGACAGCCGCAACTCGGCAATCATCCGCGCCATCGTCACGCTCGCCGACAGCCTCGGGATGGACACAACCGCCGAAGGCGTCGAAACCCACGACGATTTGCAGCTGATCCGTGAGTTGGGTGTCAGCCAGGTTCAGGGCTATATTTTCGGCCGCCCGGGGGACGGGGCCTCGGCGCGTGAGCTGACGTCCAAGCAGACGGTCGAGGCCGATGGCTACGCCTGCGTTCGCGAGCCGCGCCAAAGCCTGATGCGGCGCGCGATCACCGCCATCAACGGCGACACGGTGGAAATCCGCCTCCGCAATATTTCGGCGATGGGGGCGCTGGTCGAATGCGAAGTTGCGGTTGCCCCGGGTACTCAGCTGACGATCGACATCGTCGGGGTCGGGCCGGTGGTCGGCACAGTGCGCTGGGCGCAGGCCAACCGTTTCGGCATGCAATTCGCCGAACAGTTCCAAGTCAGCCGGCTCGCGCCGCGCCGCGATAAGCTCAATGACGTCACCATGCTGTCGCCCTGGTACGTAGGCGATCGCGGCAAGCTCGCCGGCTAGGAAAATCGATCCAAGAGCTTGGGTGGAGCCACGCTACCTGCGCCTCCCCCTTGATGGGGGAGGCTGGGTGGGGGTGATGGTGGAGCTGCCCAACTTCTCCGGAGACATCACCCCTCCCCAACCCTCCCCATCGAGGGGAGGGAGAAGTAAGAGAGCTCCGGCCCTTAAAAAGCCTCGACGGGCAACGCCATCACGCTTTCCGCCCCTGCCTCGACCTTGCGCCGTAGCATCGACGCCGCGACCAGTTCGCGCTGGGCGAAATAGCGCGCGGTGATGATCTTGGTCTCATGGAAGGCCTTGTCCTCGCCGGCCTGATCCTTAAGCCGCGCCGAGACGCCAGCCATCTTGAGCCACATCCACCCCAAGCTGACCAGTCCCATCAACTGCATATAGGCATAGGCCCCGGCCCCGGCATTGTTGGGGTCGGCCATGCCGTTTTGCGCCAGCCACATCGTGGCGCCTTGCAAATGCTTGACCGCGTCCTCCAGCGGCTCGGCAATCCCGGCCGGGTCGCCCGCTGCCTTGGCCTCGGCAATGTCGCGGCCGAGCAGATCGAAGAAAGCCCGCACGCCGCGGCCGCCGTCCTTGGCCAGCTTGCGGCCGACCAAGTCCATCGCCTGGATCCCGTTGGTGCCTTCGTAGATTTGCGCGATCCGCGCATCGCGGACAAATTGCTCCATGCCCCATTCGGCGATGTAGCCGTGGCCGCCGAACACCTGCTGCGCGTTTACCGCCGTCTCGAACCCGCGATCGGTCAGATAGCCCTTGATCACCGGCGTCAGGACCGAGATCAGATCATCCGCCGCCACACGTTCTTCTTCGGTCTGCGCTTTGCGCGACAGGTCGACCTGCAGCGATCCCCAAAGGATCAGCGCGCGTGCCGCCTCGTTGAACGCTTTGCCTTCCATCAGCATGCGGCGGACGTCGGGGTGGACGAACAGATTGTCGGCCTTGGCCTGCGGATCGCGATCCTCGGGCTTGAGCGCCCGGCCCTGGCGGCGGTCCTTGGCGTACATCACCGCGTTCTGGTACGCGACCTCGCCCTGAGCCAGGCCCTGCAAGCCAACGCCGAGCCGAGCCGCGTTCATCATGATGAACATCGCCGCCAGCCCCTTTTCGGGTTCGCCAACCAGCCAGCCCTTGGCGCCGTCATAGTTCATGACGCAGGTCGAATTGCCGTGGATCCCCATCTTATGCTCGATCGACCCGCAGCTGACCGGATTGCGTTCGCCCAGAGAGCCGTCCTCATTGACCAAATACTTGGGGACCACGAACAGGCTGATACCCTTCACATTGTCGGGCGCGCCGGCGATCTTGGCGAGCACCAGGTGGATGATGTTTTCGCTAAGGTCATGTTCGCCCGAGGAAATGAAAATCTTGGTCCCGCTGATCTTATAGCTGCCGTCATCATTGGGGTCGGCCTTGGTCTTGATCAGGCCAAGGTCGGTGCCACAATGCGGTTCGGTCAGGTTCATTGTCCCGGTCCATGCGCCGGCGACCATCTTGGGAACGTATTTGGCCTTGATCTCGTCGGAGCCTTTGACCAGCAGCGACGCGACCGCCCCTTGGGTCAGGCCGTTGTACATTTCGAAGCTGTGGTTCGCCGACCCGAAATATTCGGCGATGGCGGTGGCCAGCACCGAGGGTAGTCCCTGCCCGCCATATTCCTGCGGCGCGTGGAGCGTGGTCCAGCCTCCGGCGACAAACTGGTCCCAGGCCTCCTTGAACCCCGGCGGGGTGGTCACCGATCCGTCGTCGTGCCGCTTGCAGCCATGCTCGTCGCCAACGCGATTGAGGGGATGCAACACTTCCTCGCAAAAACGGCCGCCCTCGATCAGGATCGCTTCGACTAGGTCGGGCGTAGCGTCGCCGAAGCCCGGCAGGTTGGAATAGTTCTGAAGGCCGACAATATGTTCTAGCACATAGTTGGTGTCTCGGACGGGGGCGGAATAGACGGGCATTTAAGTCTCCTGGTCCTGCGCCTTCACCAGCGCGATGAATTGCTTGAGCTCGCTTAGCGTCGCGTCGATGTCGACCCGCTGTTGCTCCAGCTTGTCGGCCTGTTCCTGGCACCGCTCGATGGTTTTGAGCCGCTGAGTCCGGCGGCCGTCGCCGATGTCGTACAGGTCGAGCAATTCCTTGATGTCGGCGAGGCTCAGGCCGACCCTCTTACCGCGCAGGATCCATGCCAGCCGGGCGCGGTCGCGTTCCGAATAGAGCCGGGTTGTCCCGCGCCGCTCGGGCGCGATCAGCGCCTCATCCTCGTAAAAGCGAAGCGCTCGGGCGGTCACCGCAAACTCATCGCACAATTCGCCGATCGAATAATGGACCTTTGTCGCGAGCATGAATCGGCCAATACCTTACGCTTCCGTAAAGGTCAAGTAGATCCCGGGGGCGACAAATCTTTTACCCCATTCTATATGCTGCTCCCACAGTGACCCACGGGATTCGCGCTTCATGCTGACCACCAATCCCTTCGACGACGACAAGCTCCGCGAGGAATGCGGGGTGTTCGGAATCTGGGGTGCCGACAATGCCTCAAGCTTCGTCGCGCTTGGCCTCCACGCCCTCCAGCATCGCGGGCAAGAGGCGGCCGGCATCGTCAGTTTCGACGGCCAGCAATATCACGCCCACCGCGCCATGGGTCACGTCGCCGGCAATTTCGACCGCGACGACATCATCCGCAAATTGGCGGGCAGTGTCGGCATTGGTCATGTTCGGTATTCGACCACCGGCGAAACCGCATTGCGCAACGTTCAGCCCCTGTTCGCCGAGCTCGCTTCGGGCGGATTCGCGATCGCCCACAACGGCAACCTCTCCAACGCCATGACCCTGCGCTCGGCGCTGATCCGCCGCGGCTCGATCTTTCAATCGACCAGCGACACCGAAGTCATCATCCACCTCGTTGCTACCTCCGCTTTCTCTTCGCCAATGGATCGGCTGACCGATGCACTGAAACAGGTCGAAGGCGCTTATTCGCTGCTCTGCCTTACCCCGGAGGGTCTCGTTGCCTGCCGCGACCCCCTCGGCATCCGACCACTGGTGATGGGCAAATTGGGTGAGGCCACAATCTTCGCCTCCGAGAGCGTGGCCTTGGACGTGATCGGCGCTACCTATCTGCGCGACGTCGAGCCGGGCGAAGTGATCATCGTTAACGAAGAGGGCATCCGCTCATTCCGCCCGTTCGCCCCGGCAAGTCCGCGCCCCTGCATCTTCGAGCATGTTTATTTTTCGCGTCCCGACAGCATCGCCGACGGCAAGTCGGTCTATGAAGTGCGCAAGAACATCGGCGCCGAACTGTCCCGCGAATCGCCGGTTGAGGCCGATTATGTCGTCCCCGTCCCCGACTCGGGCGTCCCCGCCGCGCTCGGGTTCAGCCAAGCCACCGGCATTCCGTTCGAGCTCGGAATCATCCGCTCGCACTATGTCGGACGAACCTTCATCCAACCGAGTCAGGACGTCCGCCACCTTGGCGTCAAGCTGAAGCATAATGCCAATTCGGCGTTGATCCGTGGCAAGCGGATCGTGTTGGTTGACGACAGCATCGTGCGTGGCACGACGTCGCTTAAAATCGTCCAAATGATGCGCGATGCCGGCGCGTCCGAAGTTCACATGCGCATCGCCTCGCCGCCGACAAAGTATAGTTGTTTCTACGGCGTCGACACGCCCGAGCGGTCCAAGCTCCTGGCCGCACAAATGGATGTCGCCAAGATGACGGAGTACATCAACGCCGACAGCCTTGCCTTCATTTCGATCGACGGCCTCTATCGCGCGCTCGGCGATGTCCGCGACGGCGCCAGCCCGCAGCGCTGCGACGCCTGCTTCACCGGCGACTATCCGACTAAACTCACCGATTGCGACAGCGATGGCAAACCCAAGCCCCTGTCGCTCGTCGCCAGCCGCTAAGAGGAAGAAAATGATCGACACGAAGCCGTTCGACGGCAAGCTCGCGCTCGTCACCGGCGCCAGCCGCGGCATCGGTGCGGCGACTGCCGAGGCGCTCGCCGCCGCCGGCGCCCATGTCATCCTCACGGCGCGCACGGCGACCGCGCTCGAAGAAGTCGAGAATCGAATTCACGCCACTGGCGGAAGTGCGACCATCGCGCCGATGGATCTGACCGCGACCGAGCATGTCAAGAAGCTCGCGGAAGCCGTGGCCGAACGCTGGGGCAGCCTCGACATGCTGGTCCTCAACGCGGCCATGCTTGGCAGCCTCAGCCCGGTCGAACATCTCGAGCCCAAGGAACTTACTCGCGTGTTCGCACTCAATGTGCACGCCAACCAGGCACTGATCGCGGCATTCGATCCCCTGCTCCGCCGTGCCGACAAAGCCGAAGTCGTGGGCATCACCTCGTCGGTCGGCAGCGAGCCGCGCGCATTTTGGGGCGGTTATGGGGCGTCGAAGGCGGCATTCGAAACCCTGCTTGGCGCTTATGCCGACGAAACCGCGCACGCCGGCAAGCTACGGGTCCAGATCATCGACCCCGGCGCGACCCGAACCCGGATGCGCCAGCTCGCCTTCCCGGGTGAAGAGCCGGATACGCTCAAGGGGCCCGAGGTTGTTGCGGCGGCGATCCTCGATCATTTGCAGGGCGATGGAGCGACCGGGAACCGGGTCAGGATCGACTGAGAGTCACCTGCGCGACATCGATGCCGCGGCCGCGGAAACCGCCTTCGCAATACATCAGATAATAGCGCCAGAGTTTGTGGAACGCATCGTCGAAACCGGCGAGGCGACCTTCGGCGACTGCCAAGTCATACTGCGAGCACCATATGCCGAGGGTTTGGGCATAATCCTCGCCGAAGCCGTCGCGGTCGCTCCAGGTCAGCCCGCGATCCTCCGCAAGTGACTGGAATCGCTGCTCATTCAGCAGCATGCCGCCGGGGAAGATGTAGGCCTGGATGAAGTCGGCGCTGCTCGCATAGGCGTCGAACAAGCGGTGATCAATGCTGATGAACTGCAGTGCCCCCTTGCCCCCGGGCTTCAGGTTGCGGGCGATGCAATCGAGATAGGCCGGCCACCAGCGCTCCCCCACGGCCTCGACCATTTCGACCGAGGCAATGGCGTCGAACTGCTCGTCGATCGCCCGGTAATCCTGCAAGCGAATGTCGATCCGGTCACTCAGTCCCGCCTCGGCAATCTTCGCATCGGCCCAGATCTTTTGTTCGGCGGACAGGGTCAGTCCGACCACCGCGGCCCCGCGCCTTGCCGCCTCGATCGCCAGCGTCCCCCAGCCGCAGCCGATTTCGAGCAGTCGATCGCCCGGCTTCAAATCGAGCCGGTCGAGCAGCAATGCGATCTTGCGATATTGGGCCCTTTCGAGGTCGTCACCGGGCGCGAAGCGAGCAGCGGAATAGGTCATGCTGGGATCGAGCCAGGCGGCGTAGAAATCATTGCCGAGGTCGTAATGGGCGGCAATGTTACGGCGGGCGCGGGCCGGGCCGTTGTCGCGCATCCGGTGAGCAAGCGAATTGATCCAGCGCATGGGTCCCTTGGCCCGCGCGACATCGCCCAGCGCGACCGCATTGGCCATGAACAGAGCGCACAGGGGCACCGGGTCGGGCGACGACCATTCGCCCGCCGCCCATGCCTTGTACCAGCCAACCGATCCCGACGTGGCGAGGCGCACCAGCGGCATCCAGCTGTGCAGCCGGACCACAGCCACCGGCCCCTCCCTTCGGAAGCCGATGCGGCGTTGCGATCCGTCGGGCAGGGTGGCCTCGATCCCGCCCAGTTCGAGCCTTTCGTCGAGCCGGTCGAGCACGGTGGCGAAGGCCGGCGCGGCGACTCGCCCGATGACTCCCGCGCCGGTTGCGAACCCGCGATCCGCCCGGACAAGATGAGAACCACGCGACGCCATGGGCAGACTATCCTACCCGCTGTTCGCCAAGGCAAGCGCCGCGAGCGCCCGCTCGCGCGCTTCGCGGTGGCCGATGATTTTGCGCGGATAAGCGCCGCGC
>Ga0307505_10001768_pt1 | contig 16448 bp, 17 predicted proteins | sample 23_S_MG_FD_202183 | JGI IMG/M metagenome (GOLD analysis project Ga0307505, IMG submission 202183) | Soil microbial communities from Populus trichocarpa stands in riparian zone in the Pacific Northwest, United States - 23_S | ecosystem: Environmental > Terrestrial > Soil > Riparian zone > Trees...
CCGCGCGAGCCGCCGCGGCGCATCGGGATCGTGGATGTAGAAGCGATAGGCGACGAGGAAACCCGTCACCATCATCACCATCGGCGACAGCACCACCCAGAACGGCACGTGATGCAGTTCCTCGACGATCTTGTGGCCGTGGGCGGAGAACAGGGACTCGCGGAAAAACGCCTCGATCCCTTCGACGGTGACGAACACGCCCTTGAAGGCAATGCCGAGCACGACCGCGCCGAGCGCCAGCACCGCGAGCGGCACCGTCATCGACGGCGGCGATTCATGCACGTGCTCCATCGTGTGATGGTCGGCGCGCGGCGCGCCGTGGAAAGTCAGGAAGATCAGGCGCCATGAATAGAACGACGTCATGCCGGCCGCGAGCACGAGCAGCCAGAAGGCGTACTGGCCGACACCCGAATGAGCCGCGTAGGCGCCCTCGATGATCGCGTCCTTGGAATAGTAGCCGGCCGTCAGCGGGAATCCGGTCAGCGCCAGCGTGCCGATCACCATCATGCCGTAGGTGAACGGGATGTGGCGTGCGAGCCCGCCCATGCGGCGCATGTCCTGCTCGTGATGCATGGCGTGAATGACCGAGCCCGCGCCGAGGAACAGGAGCGCCTTGAAGGCGGCGTGGGTGAACAGATGGAACATGCCCACCGAATAGGCGCCGACGCCCATCGCCACGAACATGTATCCGAGCTGCGAGCAGGTCGAATACGCGATCACGCGCTTGATGTCGTTCTGCACGAGGCCCACGGTCGCCGCGAAGAACGCGGTCGTCGCTCCGACCAGCACGACGACGTTGAGCGCGAACGGCGACAGTTCGAATAGCGGCGACAGCCGCGCCACCATGAAGACGCCCGCCGTGACCATCGTCGCGGCATGGATGAGCGCGGAGACCGGCGTCGGGCCTTCCATCGCGTCCGGCAGCCAGGTGTGCAAGCCAAGCTGCGCCGACTTGCCCATGGCGCCGACGAACAGGAGCAGGCAGATGACGGTTAGCGCGTCGAAATTCCAGCTCAGGAAATGGATTTCCTTGCCCACGAGCAACTTCGCTTCGGCGAAGATGGTGTCATAGGCGACCGAGCCGATCATCAGGTACACGGCAAAGATGCCGAGTGCGAAACCGAAATCGCCGACACGATTGACGATGAAAGCCTTGATAGCCGCCGCGTTCGCCTCGGGCTTCTTGTACCAAAAGCCAATCAGCAAGTAGCTCGCGAGGCCTACGCCCTCCCAGCCGAAGAAGAGCTGCACGAGGTTGTCTGCCGTTACCAGCATCAGCATGGCGAAGGTGAACAGCGACAGATACGCGAAGAAACGCGGCTGGCTGTCGTCTTCGTGCATGTAGCCGATGGAATAGACATGAACGAGCGACGAAACGCTCGTCACCACCACCAGCATGACCGCTACGAGCGAGTCGATCCGAAGCGCCCAGTCGATCTGCAAGCCGCCGGCCGAAATCCAGGTGAATAGCCGCTCGCGATACTCGCTGCCGTAGAAACCGACGTCGACAAACAGAACCCAGGACAGGCCCGCGCTGACGAGCAGCAAGCCGCTGGTCAGAAAGCCTGACGTCCGGTCGCCAAGTTGGCGTCCGAACAGACCGGCAATCAGAAAGCCGATCAGCGGCAGGAATACGATTGCCTGAGCCATGCCCCCGTCAGCCCTTCATCAGATTGATGTCTTCAACCGCGATGGAGCCGCGGTTGCGGTAGTATGCGACAAGAATGGCAAGGCCGATGGCCGCTTCTGCCGCAGCCACGGTGAGGATCAGCAGCGCAAATATCTGCCCAACGATGTCGCCGAGGAAGGCCGAGAAGGCGACCAAGTTCAGGTTCACCGCGAGCAGGATCAACTCGATCGACATGAGAATGACGATCACGTTCTTCCGGTTGAGGAAGATGCCGACGATCCCGAGCGTAAACAGGATCGCGCCGACAGTGAGGTAATGCGACAAGCCGATGGTCATGCTCAGATTCCCTGCCCCGGCTTGACCTTCACCACTTCGATGGAATCTGCGACGCGCCGCCCGACCTGCTCGCCGATGTCCTGCCGCTTCACCCCTGCCTTATGCCGCAGCGTCAGCACGATCGCCCCGATCATGGCGACCAGAAGCACGATGCCCGCAAGCTGGAAGTAGTGAATGTAGGTCGTGTAGAGGACCTGCCCGATCGCCTCGGTATTGGTGATCCTGTCGGCCGATACGACCGGCGCATCTTGCGCCTTCAGCATGCCGGGGCTCGTCGCCCAGGTGCCGACCACCAGCACAAGCTCGACCAGAAAGATAATGCCGACCACCGCGCCGACCGGCAGGTACTGCAAAAAGCCCTGCCGAAGCTCGACGAAGTCGACGTCAAGCATCATCACCACGAACAGGAACAGCACCGCGACCGCGCCAACGTAAACGACGACGAGGATCATCGCCAGGAACTCAGCGCCAAGCATGAGGAAGAGCGCAGACGCGTTCACGAAGGTGAGGATCAGGAACAGCACCGAGTGCACAGGATTGCGCGAGGCGATGACCATGAAGGCCGACGCCACAGCAACGCTCGAGAACAGGTAAAAGAAGAGCGCGGCTACTTCCATGCGTCACCGATACGGCGCATCGAGCGCGATGTTCTTCACGATCTCGCGCTCCCAGCGGTCGCCATTCGCGAGCAGCCGCTCCTTGTCGTAATAAAGCTCCTCGCGCGTCTCGGTCGCGAATTCGAAGTTCGGCCCTTCGACGATCGCGTCGACCGGGCAGGCCTCTTGGCAGAGGCCGCAGTAAATGCACTTCACCATATCGATGTCGTAGCGCGTCGTACGCCGCGTGCCGTCGTTGCGGCGCGGACCGGCTTCGATCGTGATGGCCTGCGCCGGACAGATCGCCTCACAAAGCTTGCAGGCAATGCAGCGTTCTTCGCCGTTGGGATAACGGCGCAGCGCGTGCTCGCCGCGGAAACGCGGCGAGATAGGACCCTTCTCGAACGGGTAATTGAGCGTTGCCTTGGGCCGGAAGAAGTAGCGCATGGCCAGAAAGAAGGCCGAGATGAATTCGCTCAGGAACAAGGATCGTGCAGCGCGGTCGAATCTCATGACGCTACCCTCCGATCACCGAACCGAGGAGATAACCGATAGCCCCTACGATCAAGATTTCCAGCACGAGAAAGATGCGCCTGAGCCAGAAGATCCGCTGCTCGAAGGCGGCGCGCTCTTCGGACGTTTGCGACTTGTCGAGCGCGCGCAGGCGCGGCTCCAGGATACCGATGATGACTCGGAAATTCAGATAGCCCAACGCCGCGCCGATCAGCGCGCCGGCAAGGCTCCATAGCGAGAGCGTCATGGACGGTCTCCATCCTCATCGCGGCGCGAGCCCCCAATACTGGAGAACCGCCGCCACCACGACCACCATCACCAGCGTGATCGGCAGGAACACTTTCCAGCCGAGCCGCATGAGCTGATCGTAGCGATAGCGCGGGACAATCGCCTTCGCCATCGCGAACAGGAAGAACAGGAAGGTGATCTTCGCGACAAACCAGAATATGCCCGGCAGCCATGTGAACGGCGCGACAGGGAACGGCGGCAGCCACCCGCCAAGGAACAGGATGGTGCCGATCGCGCACATGGTCATGATCGCCACGTACTCGCCGAGCATGAAAAGCAGGTAGGGCGTCGACGAATACTCGACCATGAATCCTGCGACGAGCTCGGACTCCGCTTCCACGAGGTCGAACGGAGGACGGTTCGTCTCAGCGAGCGCGGACACGATGAAGATCACGAACATCGGCAGGAGCGGCAGCCAGTACCACTGGAACATGCCCCAGGGTCCGTTCTGCGCCTCGACGATCTCCGTCAAGTTCAGCGAACCGGCGCACAGCAGCACAGTAATGATCACAAAGCCGATGGAGACTTCGTAGGACACCATCTGCGCGGCCGAGCGCAGCGCGGCGAGGAACGGATACTTCGAATTCGACGCCCAGCCGGCCATGATGATGCCGTAAACGCCGAGCGACGAAATCGCGAAGATGTAGAGAATGCCGACATTGATGTCGGCGATCACCCAGCCCGGATGGATCGGAATGACCGCCCAGGCGGCGAGCGCCAGTACGCAGGAGACGAGCGGCGCAAGAATGAAGACGCCCTTGTTCGCGCCCGACGGGATCACCGGCTCCTTGAGCACAAACTTCAGGAGATCCGCAAAGCTTTGCAGCAGCCCCCACGGCCCGACGACGTTCGGGCCGCGCCGGAGCTGCACCGCAGCCCAGATTTTACGGTCAGCGAGCAGGATATAGGCGATGAAGATCAGGAGCGCGGTCAAAAGCGCCACGCTTTGGCCCGCGATGATCAGGACCGGAAGGACATAGGCGAAGAAGAAGACGCTCATCATCGTCTCACTCCGCCGCTGTCGCGAATTTGCGCGCGGCCAAGGCTGAACATTCGGCCATCACCGCCGAGGCGCGTGCGATCGGATTGGCGAGGTAGAAGTCGCGCACCGGCGACTGGAACGGCGCCTTCTCGGCTTTGCCGACACGTGCGGCCAGCGTTTCGATGGCCGCCGGGTTCGCGGGTTCAATGCTGTCCGTGAGCGCGAGATGCGGATGCTGCTCATAGACCCTGCGCCGCAGACCGGTAAGCGAGTCATAGGGCAGCTTCACACCGAGCACGTCGGATAGCGCGCGCAGGATCGCCCAGTCCTCGCGCGCATCGCCCGGCGGGAAAGCCGCGCGGTTCGCCAACTGCGGCCGGCCCTCGGTGTTCACAAAGATCGCGTTCTTTTCCGTGTAAGCCGCGCCCGGCAGGATCACGTCGGCACGGTGCGCGCCGCGGTCGCCATGCGTGCCGACGTAAACAACGAACGCCCCGTCCGGCACGTCGACCTCATCGGCGCCGAGCAGGAAGAGCACGTCAAGCGCGCCGGGCTTTAGCATTCCGGCCACATCGAGCCCGCCCTCGCCCGGCACCGCGCCCACATCGAGCGCGCCGACGCGTGACGCCGCCGTGTGCAGCACGGAGAAGCCGTTCCAGCCGTCCTTGATCGCCCCTACGGAAACCGCGGCCTTTGCGGCGAGCGACAGAATGGCCGCGCCATCAGTCCGTGCGAGCGCACCCTGTCCGATCAGCCAGATCTGTTTCTCGAGTTTGGACGGAGCATGTTCGGCCAGCTTGGCGAGCGACTCCGGGCCCGCGCCGACATAAGTGTAATCGTAAGTGAGATCGGCGTTCTCGCCGATCAGCCCGATCTTCAACCCGCCCGTCAGCCAACGCTTGCGGATGCGCGCGTTGATAACCGGCGCTTCCTTGCGCGGGTTGGAGCCGATGATCATGAGGCCGTCGGCCTCCTCGATCCCGGCGATTGTCGCGTTGAAAAGATAGCTCGCCCGCCCGAGCATCGGGTCAAGCGCGGCGCCGTCCTGTCGGCAGTCGATATTCGCCGAGCCGAGGCGCGTCATCAGGTCCTTGATCGCAAAAGCTTCTTCGACACTCGAAAGATCACCGACGATGGCGCCGGTTTTCTTCCCGCCCGCCTGCCTCACCCTGGCGGCGATCGCGGCGAAGGCTTCGTTCCAGCTCGCCGGCTGGAGACGGCCGTTCACGCGCACATAAGGCCGGTCGAGCCGCTGCGTACGCAGCCCATCCCAGATGAAGCGCGTCTTGTCGGAAATCCATTCCTCGTTCACGGCCTCATTGGTGCGCGGAAGAATCCGCTGCACTTCGCGGCCGCGCGTATCGACGCGGATGTTGGAGCCCGCCGCGTCCATCACGTCGATGGACTCCGTCTTGTTCAGTTCCCACGGTCGCGCCTGGAAGGCATAAGGCTTCGATGTCAGCGCGCCGACGGGGCACAGGTCGATCACATTGCCCTGCAACTCCGACGACATGGCGTGCTCGAGATAGGTCGTGATCTCCATGTCCTCGCCGCGGCCGATCGCGCCTAAGTCCGCGACACCCGCGACTTCGCTTGTGAACCGGACGCAGCGCGTGCAGTGAATGCATCGCGTCATGATCGTCTTCACGAGCGGGCCGATATACTTGTCCTCGACCGCGCGCTTGTTCTCGACATAGCGCGACTTGTCGACGCCATAGGCCATCGCCTGATCCTGCAGGTCGCACTCGCCGCCCTGATCGCAGATCGGGCAGTCGAGCGGATGGTTGATGAGCAGGAATTCCATCACCCCTTCGCGCGCCTTCTTCACCATCGGCGTGCGGGTGTTGACGACCGGCGGCTCGCCCTTCGGACCCGGACGGCAATCGCGCACGGCCCAGGCGCACGACGCGACCGGCTTCGGCGAGCCCACAAGCTCCACGAGGCACATGCGGCAGTTGCCTGCGATCGACAGCCGCTCGTGGAAGCAGAAGCGCGGAATCTCGGCGCCCGCCGCCTCGCACGCCTGAAGCAGCGTGAACTCCGCCGGGACCTCGATCTCTTTGCCGTCGACGATCAGCTTCGGCATGGGCTCACTCCGCCGCCACGCGCACGGGATCGCCGTGCGGATTGGCGGAATACTGGTCGATGCGGCGCTCGATCTCGCCGCGGAAATGACGGATGAGACCCTGTACCGGCCACGCCGCCGCGTCGCCGAGCGCGCAAATCGTGTGACCTTCAACCTGACCCGCGACGTCGAGCAGCAGGTCGATCTCGCGCTTCTGCGCCCGGCCTTCGGCCATGCGCGTCAGCACGCGCCACATCCAGCCCGTGCCTTCACGGCACGGCGTGCACTGGCCGCAGCTCTCGTGCTTGTAGAAATAGGAGATGCGCGCGATCGCCCGCACGATGTCGGTCGACTTGTCCATGACGATCACGGCCGCGGTGCCGAGCCCGGTCTTCAGGTTCTTGAGCGTGTCGAAGTCCATATAGAGTTCGTCGTTGCACGCCGACGCCGGAATGCAGGGCACCGACGAGCCGCCGGGGATCACGGCGAGCAGATTGTCCCAGCCGCCGCGGATGCCGCCCGCGTGCTTGTCGATTAGCTCGCGAAAGGGAATGCCCATCGCCTCTTCCACGTTGCACGGCGTGTTCACGTGCCCGGAGATGCAGAAAAGTTTCGTGCCCGTGTTGTTTGGCCGGCCGATACCGGCGAACCAGCCCGCGCCGCGGCGGCAGATGTCGGGCGCAACCGCGATCGACTCCACGTTGTTCACAGTCGTCGGGCAGCCATAGAGACCGACATTCGCCGGGAACGGCGGCTTGAGGCGCGGCTGGCCCTTCTTGCCCTCGAGGCTTTCGAGCAGCGCCGTCTCCTCGCCGCAGATATAGGCGCCCGCGCCGTGGTGCACGAATACGTCGAAGTCGTACCCGGAGCCGCAGGCATTCTTGCCGATCAGCCCGGCTTCATAGGCCTGATCGACTGCAGCCTGCAGCCGCTCGCGCTCGCGGATGAACTCACCGCGCACATAGATATAGGCCGCGACCGCATTCATGGAGAAGCCCGCGATCAGGCAGCCCTCGACCAGAAGATGCGGGTCGTGCCGCATGATCTCCCGGTCCTTGCAGGTACCAGGCTCGGACTCGTCGGCGTTGACCACGAGATAGCTCGGCCTGCCGTCCGACTGCTTCGGCATGAACGACCACTTGAGACCGGTCGGGAATCCCGCGCCGCCCCGCCCGCGCAGGCCGGAGGTCTTCACCTCGTTGATGATCCAGTCGCGGCCCTTCTCGAGAATGCCCTTCGTGCCGTCCCAGGCGCCACGCGAACGTGCACCTTCGAGACCCCAGTCATGGAGCCCGTAGAGATTCTTGAAGATGCGATCCTTGTCCGCGAGCATCGTCAGACCTTCTCGGATTTCAGCGTCGTCAGACCGCCCGCAGGCGCCGAGAACTGCCGGTCGATCTGCGGACCCGGTTTCGGATTCTTGCCGGCGGCGAGATCGTCCAGCAGCTTGTCGAAACTCGCGGGCGTCAGGTCTTCATAGAAGTCCGCGTTAATCTGCACCATCGGTGCGTTCACGCAGGCACCAAGACATTCCACTTCAACCCACGAGAACTTGCCGTCTTTCGTGACGTGATGCTGATGGCCGATCCGGCGCTCGCACACGGCCTTCAGATCTTCTGCGCCGCGCAACATGCACGGCGTCGTGCCGCAAAGCTGCACGAGGAATTTCCCGACCGGCTCCAGATTGAACATGGTGTAGAAGGTCGCGACCTCGAGCACGCGGATATGCACCATGCCGAGCATGTCCGCGACATAGCGGATCGCGGGCTCCGGCAACCAGCCGTCATGCTGCTCCTGCGCCTTCCACAACAGCGGAATGACCGCCGAAGCCTGCCGACCGGGCGGGTACTTCTCGATCTGTTGCTTGGCCCACGCGAGATTCTCCGCCGTGAAGGCGAAGTCCTTCGGCTGCACATCGGCGGGTGCGAGGCGGCGAACGGCCATTAGCGGTCAACCTCCCCGAACACGATGTCGATGGAGCCCAGCACGGCCGACACGTCGGCGAGCATGTGGCCACGGCAAAGGAAATCCATCGCCTGCAAATGAGCGAAGCCCGGCGCGCGCAGCTTGCAGCGATAGGGCTTGTTGGTGCCGTCGGCCACCAGATACACGCCAAACTCGCCCTTGGGCGCCTCGACCGCGGCGTACACTTCGCCCGCGGGCACATGGAAGCCTTCCGTGTAGAGCTTGAAGTGATGAATGAGCGCTTCCATCGAGCGCTTCATCTCCCCGCGCTTCGGCGGCACCACTTTATTGTCCTTGGTTGTAACCGGTCCCGCGCCTTCCGCCGAGCGCAGCTTGGCTATGCATTGCTGCATGATCTTGTTCGATTGCCGCATCTCTTCCATGCGGATCAGATAGCGGTCGAAGCAGTCACCGTTCTTGCCGATTGGAATATCGAAGTCGAACTCGCTGTAGCATTCGTAGGGCTGCGCCTTGCGCAGGTCCCACACAGCGCCCGAGCCGCGCACCATTACGCCCGAGAAACCCCAGGCCCAGCAATCTTCCAGCGACACCACGCCGATATCGACGTTGCGCTGCTTGAAGATGCGATTGCCGGTCAGCAGCGTCTCGATGTCGTCGCACACGCGCGGGAAATTCGCGCAGAAGGCCTCGATGTCGTCGATGAGTTGCGAAGGCAGATCCTGATGTACCCCACCCGGCCTGAAATACGCGGCGTGCATACGCGAGCCCGACGCACGCTCATAGAACACCATGAGCTTCTCGCGCTCTTCGAAGCCCCAGAGCGGCGGCGTCAGCGCGCCGACGTCCATCGCCTGCGTGGTGACGTTGAGGAGATGCGACAGCAACCGCCCGATTTCCGAATAGAGTACGCGGATCAGTTGCCCGCGCTTCGGGACATCAAGCCCAAGCAGTCTCTCGATCGCGAGGCAGAAGGCATGCTCCTGATTCATCGGCGCGACGTAATCAAGCCGGTCGAAATACGGGATCGCCTGCAGATACGTCTTGTGCTCGATCAGCTTCTCGGTGCCGCGGTGCAGAAGCCCGATATGCGGATCGACACGCGTGACCACTTCGCCGTCGAGTTCGAGCACCAGGCGCAACACGCCATGCGCCGCCGGATGCTGCGGCCCGAAATTGATCTGGAAGTTGCGGGTGTTGTGCTCGTTCATGCGCGCGCCCCCGCCAGCGCCGCCTGCGCCTTTTCCGCCGCGCGTTGACTGAACTTCGCGTAATTCACCACGGCTCGATCGTGGTCGCCCTCGCCGATCGATTCAACGCCGTCATGACCGCGAACGTGGAAACTCACGCGCCGGCCGTCGACCTTGGTCACTTCACAGTCGACCGTCACGGTCAGGCCCGGGGGCGTCGCTGCGAGATGGCTGAAATTGACATGCACGCCGAGGCTGCCCTCGCCATCGTCGAGATGCTCGTTGAGCAATTCCGTGCAGCACCACTCGAACAGTCCGACCATATAGCCGGTCGCGAACACCGCCGGCATCTTCGCGAACATCGGCGATTCCGGATAGAAGTTGGGCACCGTCTGCCGCTCGGTCACCGTGAAACGGAGCTGGTGCGTCAGGCCCGGCTTGAGGGAGGACTTCATGCGCCCTCCTTTCCGCCCCGAGGCGTCGCCTTCTCGTCGCCCGGGATCGCGTAATCCGCGCCTTCCCACGGCGAAAGAAAATCGAAATCGCGGAATTCCTGATTGAGCCGCACGGGCTCGTAGAGCACGCGCTTGGCGTCATCGTCCCAACGCACTTCGACAAACCCCGTCAGCGGGAAATCCTTGCGCAGCGGGTGCCCCTCAAAACCGTAATCGGTAAGGAGTCGGCGCAGGTCCGGATGGCCCGTGAAGAGAATGCCGTAAAGGTCATACGCCTCGCGCTCAAACCACAACGCGCCCGGAAAGACGCCGGTGAGCGACAGCACCTGCGTCGACTCGTCCGCCTGCACTTTCAGGCGGATGCGGCGGTTCTGCTTCGGCGACAGGAAATGATAGACGACGTCGAAGCGCTTCTCGCGCGACGGATAGTCGACGCCGCAGATGTCGATGATGTTGATGAACTGGCAGCGCGGATCGTCGCGCAGGAATTTCACGACATCGACGACCTTGGCGGCATCCGCCTCAATGGTCAGCTCGCCGAACGCGACGCGATGCGCAGTCACCGCGCCTGGCAGCGCCTGTGCAATCTGCTCGCCGAGTTCGCGCAGCGTCTCGTCCATGGACCACCGGCCTCAGCGTTCGATCGTTCCGGTGCGGCGGATCTTCCTTTGCAGGAGCAGCACACCATAAAGAAGGGCTTCCGCGGTCGGCGGGCAGCCCGGAACATAGATGTCCACCGGCACGATGCGGTCGCAGCCGCGCACCACGGCGTAGGAATAGTGATAGTAGCCGCCGCCGTTCGCACACGATCCCATCGAGATCACGTAACGCGGCTCGGGCATCTGGTCGTAAACCTTGCGCAGCGCCGGCGCCATCTTGTTGGTCAGCGTCCCCGCCACGATCATCACGTCCGACTGGCGCGGAGAGGCGCGCGGGGCGAAACCGAACCGCTCAAGGTCGTAGCGCGGCATCGACGCCTGCATCATCTCGACGGCGCAGCACGCAAGGCCGAAGGTCATCCACATCAGCGAGCCGGTGCGCGCCCAGGTAACGAGGTCGTCCACGCTCGTGACGATGAAGCCCTTGTCGGCAAGCTCGTCGCTCAGTCCGGAGAAAAACGGATCGTCGCTCCGCGTCACGCTGCCGGTGCGCGGATCGATGATCCCTTTCGCGGTCGCCGGCGCCGTCAATCCCATTCCAGCGCTCCCTTGCGCCACTCGTAGATGTAACCGACGGTCAGCACCCCGAGGAAAATCATCATCGACCAGAAGCCGTACCAGCCGAGCGAGCCAAATGTGATCGCCCACGGAAACAGGAACGCGACTTCGAGGTCGAAGATGATGAAAAGGATGGCGACGAGATAGAAGCGCACGTCGAATTTCATGCGCGCGTCGTCGAACGGGTTAAAGCCGCACTCGTAGGCGGAGAGCTTTTCGACATCCGGGGCGCGATAGGCCGCAAGGAAGGGCGCGATCAGGAGCACCAGCCCGATTCCCGCCGCCACTCCGATGAAGACGACGATCGGTAGATAATCGACGATCAGCGCGTTCATGCCTGCCTCGCGTGCGTCCGGAGCCCCTGCCCCGATGCCGCGTCCTCGAGTTCCCAGATCACCAGGGAGCGTCCTTCGATCCCGCAGATGCGAACGGTTCGAAAGACGCGCCTGACTTAACCCACCGCCCCAGTGGTTTCAAGGCTACGAAAGGACGCGAGTATTCCCCGTCAACACGAAAAGCGGTTCAATTTCCGATATTTGCACGGGCCGTCACGAGCGCAATGCGTCGACCTGCAACCTTGCTTTCGCTGCTACACGTCTATCGCGACGAGCACGGAGAATCCCGCCGTCAGTGCCGAGGTAAGCCACGCGACGACACGCAAAGTGGGCGCAGAGAACCGCACCGGATCGTCCGGACTGAAACGGCCATCGGGCAGCGGAGGCCGTTCGATGGTCTTCCCGTAAGCCAATTTCGACCAGTGGCCAGGTGTCGGTCTCGGAATCTCGTGGCGCTCGCAGATTCGCCGCAGTGTCACGTCGGAAACGCCAAATCGCACCGCCACGCGGCTCATCGGCTCGCGCCAGATCATGTCGTGGAGCTCGGCTCGAGTAGTCGGTCGGCTCGTTGCATCCATGCCCGTTACCTGGACGACGCGGAGCCGCACCCGGCGATCTCCCCGGGGAACCTCGAAGGGGTCCTGACCGAAGCCAGCTAACCCCTTGAGAAGACTGGCGGGAGCGACGGGACTCGAACCCGCGGCCTCCGGCGTGACAGGCCGGCGCTCTAACCAACTGAGCTACGCCCCCAGGGGATCGCCCGCACTTAAGCCCCAGCCCCCCTCAAGTCAAGGTTAGGCCCGAAAGCCGGGCATAAATCGGTAGATTCGGGTCCACGGCCTATGGCTAGACAGGCCTCGAATCGCATATGCCGAATGCGCGAATAATCGCGTTTGAACGCCAAACGCTCATAACGAGGGTCGCGAAGCCATGGCAACCAAATCGTCTCCGACGGTCACTCTGAAGCATCTCGCCGCTGAACTCGCGGAGAGCCACGATCTTTCCAAGAAGCAGGCCGAGACAATCCTCGGCGACCTGGTCGATCGGGTGGTGAAGCACCTCAAGAAGGGCAACCGCATCCGTATGGTCGGCCTCGGCATCCTGCAGGTCCGTCACCGTGCCGCCCGCATGGGCCGCAATCCGGCGACCGGCGAGCCGATCCAGATCAAGGCCAGCAAGAAAGTCGCGTTCCGCGCGGCCAAGGAACTCAAGGAAGCGATCTGACGCTCAGACGCCGATCCTCGTGCTGCATCGTCCGCCCCGGCAGAAGCCAATGCCGGGGCTGGCGATGTGCACGGGTTTAATCCAGGCAGCGGCCTGACGGCCATGTGCTGAAATTGGTGGGCGGTGACGGGATCGAACCGCCGACATCCTGCGTGTAAAGCAGGCGCTCTACCAGCTGAGCTAACCGCCCCTTCCTAGGCTTTACATCTCAACGCCTGTGCAGGGCAACGCCGCGAGCGGCGAGACCAAACAAAATGCTCCCGCACCGGCGGGAGCATTTGCTGGCTCCGGCGCAAGCCGTCACAAATTGACGGCGTCTTTCAATCCCTTGCCTGCGGAAAATTTCGGCGCTTTCGACGCGGCGATCATCACCGGCTGGCCGGTGCGTGGATTGCGGCCTTCGCGCGCTTTGCGATCGACCACCGTGAACGTACCGAAACCGATCAATTTGACTTCGTCGCCGTGCTTCAGCGCACCGGCAATAATATCGAACGTCGCTTCGACAGCCTTCGCGGCATCCGTCTTGGTGATGCGGGACGTGTCGGCGACGGCGCTGATCAACTCATTCTTCGTCATCGGACCGATCCTCCTCTTGGACCCCTAGAATCGCCGGCAGACGCCGGAGCGGCGAGAAATTCGACAGGAGATGAGGCGAAACCAAGTCAAACTTCCGGCAAACCCGCGCCAACACAGGCTTTTCGGGCTCCCCGCGCGTGTCCTTCACCAATCAGACACGATACCATACTTCCGTAAAACGTTGAAATAACACAGAAATATGCACCGCGAGAAATTCTCAGAACCCGGCAAGATTCAATTTACTGCACAAACAAAGACGGCGCCCGCTTCTCCAGCCGGCGCCGTCCAATGCTCGACCCGAACTTAGTGAGCGATCACGCTCGAAGAGTCGTCCTCGTCGGTGACAACCGGCTCGACCGGCTTCGCCGCCGCCTCGTCCCATTCAATCGGCTCGGGCATACGCACGAGCGCGTGCTTGAGCACTTCGTCCATGCGCGAGACCGGCACGATCTCAAGGCCGCTCTTCACGTTATCCGAGATTTCCGCGAGGTCCTTCGCGTTCTCCTCGGGGATCAGCACTTTCTTAATGCCGCCGCGGTGCGCCGCGAGCAGCTTCTCCTTCAGACCGCCGATCGGCAGCACGCGGCCGCGCAGCGTGATCTCACCGGTCATGGCGACCGACTTATGCACCGGAGTGCCGGTCATCACCGAGACGATCGCCGTGACCATGGCGACGCCCGCAGACGGACCGTCTTTCGGCGTCGCGCCCTCCGGCACGTGCACGTGGATGTCCTTCTTTTCGAACATCGGCGGCTGGATGCCGAAATCCACCGCGCGCGAGCGGACGTAGGACGCCGCCGCCGAGATCGATTCCTTCATCACGTCACGCAGGTTGCCCGTGACCGTCATCTTGCCCTTGCCGGGCATCATCAGGCCTTCGATGGTGAGCAACTCGCCGCCCACTTCGGTCCAGGCAAGCCCCGTCACGACACCGACCTGATCGTTCTCTTCAATCTCGCCATAGCGGTACTTCGGCACGCCGAGGTACTTGTCGAGGTTGCTGATGGTGACAGCGACCTTGTCCTTCTTGTCGGCGATCAACTCCTTCACCGCCTTGCGGATCAGGTTGGCCAGCTCGCGCTCGAGATTGCGAACACCCGCCTCACGCGTGTAGCGGCGAATGACCTGCAACAGCGCTTCCTTGTCGAGCGACCACTCTTCGGACTTGAGGCCGTGCTTCGTCAGCAGCGCCGGGATCAGGTGGCGCCGCGCGATCTCGACCTTCTCGTCTTCCGTGTAGCCGGCGATACGGATCACTTCCATGCGGTCCAGGAGGGCCGGCGGAATGTTCAGCGTATTGGCCGTGGTCACGAACATCACATTCGAGAGGTCGTAATCGACCTCCAGATAGTGATCGTTGAAGGTATGGTTCTGCTCGGGATCCAGGACCTCGAGCAGCGCCGACGACGGATCACCGCGGAAGTCGGCGCCCATCTTGTCGATTTCATCGAGCAGGAAGAGCGGATTCGACTTCTTGGCCTTCCGCATCGACTGGATGATCTTGCCGGGCATCGAGCCGATATAGGTCCGCCGGTGACCGCGGATCTCCGCCTCGTCGCGCACGCCGCCGAGCGACACGCGCACGAACTCGCGGCCCGTGGCCTTGGCGATCGACTTGCCGAGCGAGGTCTTACCGACGCCGGGCGCACCGACGAGGCACAGGATCGGGCCTGACAGCTTGTTCGCGCGGGTCTGCACCGCGAGATACTCGACGATGCGCTCCTTGACCTTGTCGAGACCGAAGTGATCCTCGTCCAGCACCGACTGGGCGAAGTCGAGGTCCTTCTTGACCTTGCTCTTGTTGTTCCAGGGAATGGACAGCAGCCAGTCGAGATAGTTGCGCACGACCGTCGCTTCGGCCGACATCGGAGACATCTGCCGCAGCTTCTTCAGTTCGTGCGTTGCCTTCTCGCGCGCTTCCTTCGAGAGCTTGGTGCGCTTGATCTTCTCCTCGAGCTCGGCAAGTTCATCTTTGCCGTCCTCGTCGCCCAGCTCCTTCTGGATCGCCTTCATCTGCTCGTTGAGATAATACTCGCGCTGCGTCTTCTCCATCTGGCGCTTGACGCGCGTGCGGATGCGCTTCTCGACCTGCAAGACCGAGATTTCGCTCTCCATCAGCGACAGAACTTTTTCGAGCCGCGAAGCGACGTTCGTCAGCTCCAGCACGGCCTGCTTGTCCTGGATTTTGACCGCGAGATGCGAAGCGACCGTGTCCGAAAGCTTCGAGTGGTCGTCGATCTGCGAAATGACACTGACGACTTCCGGCGAAACCTTCTTGTTGAGCTTCACATAGCTCTCGAACTCGTTCACGACGGAACGCGCGAGCGCTTCAACCTCGACGGCATCGCCGGCATCGACCGGCAGAATTTTTGCGTCGGCTTCATAGAACTCGGCACGGTCTGAGTAGGTGCCGATCTCGGCGCGTTCGACGCCCTCGACCAATACCTTCACCGTTCCGTCGGGCAACTTGAGCAGTTGCAGAACGGAGGCTAGCGTGCCGACTTTATAAATGGCGTCCGTCGCCGGATCGTCGTCCCCGGCATTCATCTGCGTCACGAGCAGAATGTAGGTGTCGTTCTTCATCACCTCTTCGAGCGCGCGAATGGACTTCTCGCGGCCCACGAAAAGCGGCACGATCATGTGCGGGAAGACAACAATGTCACGCAGCGGCAGAACCGGAAACGCCTGGCTCTGTCCGGGGGTGAGCGGAGGACGCGGCTTTTGAGCGGCCATGAGCCCCTCATCCTTTCCTTTGGCGCCACAACCGCCGGGCGTGCCGGGCAAGGATCGAGAGACCGGCTCCGGCTGCGGCGCGATTCGAGTTACAAGGCTACGGCTTTACTCGACCTTCGTCCGTAGCCCTATCGTCGCATCGTAAATGGCGACGGCTCGCGCCTTATTCAAGGCTGGCGGGCCTTTCCTTGGCTGCAGGTCAGCCTTGCTTCGTGGAACTCAGGCGCTCACACCCGCCCCGGCGTCGCCGGCGCGGTCGGTATAGATGTACAGCGGCCGGGCACCGCCCTCGACCACTTCGCGGCTGATCACGACTTCCTCGACGCCCTCAAGGCTCGGGAGATCGAACATGGTGTCGAGCAGGATGCCTTCCATGATGGAACGC